>Ga0265780_10000268_pt1 | contig 80809 bp, 62 predicted proteins | sample P1T30metagenome_FD_192432 | JGI IMG/M metagenome (GOLD analysis project Ga0265780, IMG submission 192432) | Plant litter microbial communities from East Loma Ridge, Irvine, California - P1 T30 | ecosystem: Environmental > Terrestrial > Plant litter > Unclassified | place: USA: California...
GGAATAGCCGGGGCCGTGTTGAAAGGGTGAGGTGGGGCGGAACCCGAATTTTGCTCGATAGACTGTTGCAGGGCGTGATGGGCACTTGTTGTCGCAGTAGTCGAGGGGACGGCGAATTTTGGTTCGGCCGTGTCCAGATAAGCAGAGGTTGAGCCGTCGTGGGTCAGCTCGCTGCTAGCTCGCGGTGAAGGCTGCTGGCTCGAGCCTCCGTAATAGCCACCGACTAGTCGCCCGCCATTTGCGTGTTGCAGACGCTCCAGCTTGGCCTCGTTGCGCTGTCGCTTACGAGACTGCTTGATGAGGGTGCGGAATGCCTGGTACTGCTCTGCGTTGGCCTTCTCGTGGATGACAGCGTCCATGGCATCTGCGATGACCGGGCTCGTCTTGCTGATCTCCCACATCTCTTTCAGCGCAATGCCTATCTGGCGCCTGCCCGACATGTTTGCACGCATGATGGCGTCGTTGACCGCGGTGTGGATGCGCTGGGTGGACGCGTGGGCGTGTGTGGAGTGTGGCAGCGGCACAGGCTGGACCGGCTGCACGGCGGGGCTGGCAGTGAGTGCTGCCCCATTGCTCTTGACTGGCGTCTTGCCCTGCGTGGGCGTCTTTCCGGAGACTGGCGTCTTGCCCCTGACGGGTGTTTTGGCGAGCTTGGCCTTCTTCTTCGACGCCTTGCCCGGGTTGTAGTCGTCGTCCTCGTCCTCGTCCTGCATGGGGAAGTCGATCTGCATCTCGTCCTCGTCCGGCCGCTCAGCGCTGTCGTACTCGAGCTCGCGCGCGGGCGTGACCTCTGGCGTGGATGCGACGTCGTCGCCAAACTCAACCCCGGCGCTGCCCTTGCCCGACGCCGCATTGCGGGCGGCCGCCTCGCCCATGGTGCGCGTGCGCTGCTTCACCTTCGCCGAGGGAGGCACGCCCAGGGGCGCCATGTTCTCCAGCACGCCGTGTTTGGCGAAGCCGTGCTCTTCGTAGGATGCGGCGAGCGTCTGGGGCGCCGGCTCAGTCCACTCGGTCATGAGGCTCTGTCGCTTGGGGCCGGTGGAGTCGCCAGGCGTGTCGGTGGGTGAGGCGTAGGGCGTGGTGCTGCTGTGTGGTGGTGGAGCGCGCCCGGATTTACGAAGGGACGGCATGGCGACGTGAAGGAACTGCACAACTTATAAGCGTGATGCCCCGTCGCAGCCAGGCGTGGAATCAGGACTCACCGCACGTGCTGCCCTTGCTCGGCCTTCTGCGCAAACAGGCCCACGAATTAATGCACTTTTGTTGTGCGGGTGCGTGGCTGTGGTCGGATGGGGGAGCGTGAGGATGAGGCCTGAGATGTACAAATCGAAGGAGTCTTAATCAGCAACACTTCCAAAACGTCCGGGCCCTCGCCACGCAACCACCCCCAAATGCGAATGTCGCAAAGTCTCCTAATCACTCGGGAATGACGCTGAGATGCTGCCGTCAAAGCTGATGGATTTTGCTTGAGCGTACCGAGAATTTGGTTGTGAGGTGGACAGGAGGTGGTGCCGCGTCGTGGTCTCCCAGATGAACATCCATGGATGCCTCCGCCTCTTCCGAGACTTCACCCTCACTTGCACGCTTGTCCTAGCCACGTGGGATGATCGTAGATACTGCTTGTCATTCTGAGAGCATTCAGTATTGCTGCATTCTAACATCGTCACATGCTGTTCACGTCAGATTCAGGGGTTGCATGTCACGCTCTGCCACGCATTTTCATGACTTCGTAGTGTGCCTTCATCGTGAACCGTGGTTTGCAAGCACGATTCGTATTAAGAAGTTCTTTAATCCATCTCTGATTTCTAGGTAAGATACTGTACAAAATTTGCAGTCCCCTCGATGGTAGCCAACCGCGACTTATAATGTAACTCCCAATGTTGTCTCCTACCAGACCTTGACGACCGTCGCAAGTTGGCCTAATCACTCATGGCTACCCCCTAATCCAGTGCCAGTATCCTTCCAATGTCTATAAAATTGCACCCCTTGCCGACCTACATGACTGTTAGCAAACGTTGGAAGCTGAAAAAACGACAGTAATCCACAATGACAAGGAGAAGTCCCCGCGGACGCGTCACACTCCTGTGAGATAACTATGAAAGTAGCTATCTGTCATATGTGCGCAGAACTAGTGGTAAGCCATCGGCCGGACAGATCTCGAGGCGGAATCGTGCCAGATAAAATGTACATTTTTTGAGGTTATCGAAGCCACTACCTGGCACGCTTGATGCGAACCAAATGTTGATGCTAGATCACAACCTACGAAGATCCGCGAGGTAGAACTCGACTACTCCTCATGGAGCTTGCTTTCTCCTCATTCCCCCTTTGAGCTTTCAGTAGGCATCTATTCCTCATCGCCGCTCTCTTCCTCCTCAGCAGCAGCCTCTCCCGGTGCAACCTTCTTGGCGGGCTTCTTCTTCTTCTTCTTGTTCTTCTTGACTGATGTCTTGCCGATTGGCTGCTCGAGGATCTTCAAAATCTCCTCGTCCTCAATCTTCTTGTCGGACTTGTACTTCTCCAGATCCAGGGCTGGGGGCTGTGCAAGGCGCTGCATGCCGTTCTTGGTGATGGCTGTAATGTTGTTAGTGGTAATGCTATATGTCATTATAGAGAAACGGCTAGTACTCACCGACTGTGGTGAACAGCCTAGCGACAGGCTTGCTGTCCTTGTCGACGACAACTTCGTACTGGCGGAGCACGCCGCTACGGACACACTCAACGACACCGACCTTTCCGGACTTCTCGTCCTCAAGTTGTCGCAGACTGAAAGGGAATGTGCCGAACTTCTTCACGACCTCCGAAAGAAGCGACCGCGAAGTTGGGCGCTTGAGCTGGTACTTGGTCTCTGTACGTCGGTGTAGAGTTGTCCTGTTGCCGTTGTTCTTGACCTTTCCACTTCCCAGACTGACGCCCATCTCAACACCCCATACCTCACCGACCTCTGGCAGACCCTCGCCCTTAACGCCTTCGCCGGGCGCGAGAATGATCTTCTTCTTCGACTCGATCTCGTTGTGCTCAAACTGCCAGATAGTGGTGCTCTCGACCAGGTTGCAGTCGTATGCCTTGACGACCTTCTCGAGCATCTGCGTGATTTGGGTCTGCGTGTAGGGTTTCCTTGAAGACGCCTTCTTCTGCTCCTCCTCGTCGCCCTGCGCGACCAGACCTGGCGGGACCATCAGCCTCAGCAGCAGCTCGTTCGCGTAGTGTGTCGCCAGAAGGAGGTCCGCCTCGCGTCCTGTGGTCTCGCCTTCACCCCCAACAAGCACATTGTCGCAGACGATGGTACAGAATCCGTCGATTTGGGCGCCGAGCTGGATCTTGACAACCTCTCCTGCCTTCAGTGTCGCGGCGGCCTCTTCGGCGTCTGTCTTGAGAGGCGTATACGGGGTGACGTAGGAGCTTGGGGAGATGGTGGTGCAGTGTCCGATGCCCTTGAGCACCTTCTTGCCCTTGTAGACCTTGGCGACCTCCTCGCCCAGCAGCGTGTCTCCACGCTCGCAGAGCTCGACGATGCTAGCGTCGGCCTTGATCCATCCTGCGACCGTGTTAGTCACTGTCAAATCGTATTCTAGTTTTTGCGACGTACCTGAGACCTCTTTGAGGACCTTCTGGGAAATCTCAGCGGCAACCTTGTACTTTGTCAAGGTGTCCGGGTTTGCGAGCGAATAATCTGGTTCTCGCGATTAGCTTCTGTGACTGTGACTGCTGGACACAATGCGACCAGGCCTGAATTCTGCCTCTTGTGGCGCTGTAGCTGGCGAGTGTGCGACCGGATCTCCAGACGTACCTGTCACTGCTTCTTCGGCCATTTTTGTGTGTGTTAAGGGACTGGCAGATCGAGTCGAGATCTGGAAGGGGTTCGTGTGTCGTGTGGTGCCTGTTGTTTTGAGCTGCCCCACTGATTGAGGGGTGCTCTCGCTAAACTGCAGGTGAACTCCAATGACGTGCCGGTCCCTGTCACCCATCAGTTGCACCTCGTACCCACGTACCTCAATAAAATACTGCACAATCAAATTATGTCCGGGAAGTGTGCTGTCGAATTATAACGCGTTGATCCAGATACCCTGGCATTTTCGCTCGTATGTACTAGCCTGCAGTAAGTCCACATCATTTCTTCCTTCAAGTCAAGGTTTTCAAGACAAGTAGCTAAAGAACATGCATCGTGTATGCCGTACAGCCTCACAACTATCAAACATGGTGTATCTTTCATCACTACCAAGAAAACAGCATGAGCGAAGTAGTACAAGAAGTGTGACAATTGACAACCCTATATTGTGCTTCCACTGATATACCGACCTGGAAGCAGCCTCGAAGACGGGTCATACTACCGGACTGCACTTGCAAGCTAAACAAAATAGACGCCGACTGTACCCAGCACAATGACCAGCGCGGATTAAGAAAGGTTTGATATACGGTTTTATACAAGACTCATGCCCAATGCGCCGTGCGTTTCCTGAATACATTCCCTACTGTTCACTTTTTCGGAGTGTATCAATGGCTCCAGGGAGATATCGGAGCCTTCTAAACGCCTTTGCCTGTCCGATCAGCTACGTTCTTCATGTGGCCGCGGTTCTTGAGATGTAGCTCAAAATTGCTGACAGTGTGTTCGGGACCAGCATTGTAGAGTCTGCCAGGGCAATCCAGACACCTAATCCTAGGCAAGAAGTACGCTTTGTGGTTGGCTGGTAGCGGAGAAGTGGTCGGAAGGAGTTCAAGCTTGACCTGCCTGGATTCGATCTGGCCCGTCTCTGTGTTCTGATGTGCTTCGTTCATGACCATGTAGCGCATTGTGGATTCGAAAGCTTCGCCTGGATTCCGGTCCCGCAAATCTTGCAGGGCTTGCAGGAGCCAAGGAGGTGGTGGAGGCTGTGTGCAATCAGTATAAAGTTTTAGATGCTGCATGGAGGTGACTTACGTGTTGTGATACAGCAGGCGCCGGCCACGGCGCCTCCAGTGATCCGTTCCCTTTATACTGCCACTTGGTCTGCGGCTGTGGTGCAGGACTCGGGGTGACGGGAGGACGAGGAGAACCGTCTGCAGTTTTTGGAGCGCCTGGTACTGAACGAGGAGGCATAGCAGGCGAAGGAGGCGGTGGCATGGAGTTGGCGACAGGCGTATTCCTCGATGGTGGTGGCGCTGGTGCCATCATTGGCGTGGCGGCAGGCTTTGCAAAAGCTCTTGGGTTCCGCTGCCATTCTCGTAACTTGGCTGACGATATTCGAAGCTTGACAATCAGTGTGGTAGGTTCCGGAACACTTTCGTCGCGTGCTTCGTATCTTAATGATCTTGTCGACCTGCTCTCGTGCATACTCTGTAGAGTAGCAACCTCCGGCGTTGCTGACCGTCCTAGCGCCGATCTCATGGCTACTTGAGCGGCTGTCGCTGCTCCACGCATGCCTCTTGTTCTCGCGGTTCCTCCAGTCATCTGTGCGGGTGCGGGAGACTCAAGCACGGAATCATCACTGTCCGAATCGTCTGAGCTGCCCTCAGCGCCACGGCGGCGACCCTCCCTTGCTTTCCGGGTCACCTTGAAAAGTTGGCTCTCCTCAAGAGACTCAGCGGCGCCTGGCAGAACGGACGATACGACAAGAGTTCGGACAGTGCGCTGGCGGTCTTTGAGATCAGGAAGCGCTGGGCCACCGCGTCGGTTGACGGAGCGCTTTTGCCGTCGCTGTTCTCGCATTATGGAAAGCTCGTTCCTTTCCAGATCGGCGTGGCTCAATTCGTACAGGTAGGGTTGGTAGTCCTTTGTTGACTGCATTGGGCGGAACACCGAGGGCAGGGGAGAAGCCAGAAAGTTGTCCTGGATGTCTGTGTCTTCGACGGGGCGTCCATCAAACGGATGGCCAGTGATGTATAGGCTCTTGGTGAACAACTGACACTGCTCCCGTATGGAATGCGCAATTGCAGTTGTGAACTCTCCGGACAGTGAGAGATCGGCTGCCATTTGCCGTGCGAATTCTTCTGCCGCATTGAGTGGGTTGTTGATCTCCCACTCGAACTGGTCGACAAGCGTGTGCTGGCCAATGGTGATGTTCAGCTTGATCAGTATTCGCATCTCGTCGTTCTTGTATGTGTTGTATGGCTGGTGGGGATCGAGCGGCTCGTCGTCGAAGAATGCATGTGGGTAGTAGTCCTGTATCTGCTCGTGGATCTCGCGATCGACCTGGAGCACGATGTTCTGACGGAGCTCGGGGGGTATCTGGAAATCCTCGACTAGAGTCTGCGCAAACAGTATGGGATCGGTGACGCGGTCGTGGAGGTTCCAAGTAAAGGAGTCTCGCAGCTTCAGCCTGTCCAGTTCGATATCCAAGCGCACTGGTACTAGCTCTTCCACCTGCTCCGCCTGCTGAGCGCCTTGTTCTCTTTGGACCTTTAGCTGCGGCGCATGGCGACGACCAGCACGCTTTGCATGCGATGGATATACGAGGCGCGGCAGGTTGGGATGTCGTGGGTCGGGCGGTACGTTGGTCACTCCGTTGCCGTATCCAGCATATCCGTACCCAAATATGGCTCCGGGATCGCGTCGCCGCTCCGGATAGAGCACGTGCTGGTATTCGTCTCGCAGGGCATTTCGTTCTGCGTACACGGCGTTTGAGTAGAGTGTTTCGCGGTCCCGCTTGATAACGCTGTCCTGCAAGTCGCGTGCGATGTACATGTTCAGACGGTTCCGGCGGCTCTCAATAGCCTTCGCATCCTCGCCAGCCCCTTGATCAGGCGTGTGTGAAGACACGCGCGTGCCAGACCGGGACCTTTTTCTGCTCGGCGACGCGCCATTGGCGTGCGCGCGGGTTGACGATGCCATGTCGCCCATCGCGTCAGACATCTTCAGGCCCGAGGCCGCCAGCACGGCTTTGGCTTTCTGCTTGCCGTTGAGTATGGCGCCCTTGTCCTGCGACGCGTCGGGCCCGCTGGTGCTGGGAGAGGCATTGGGCAGCTGGACGGCGCCCGCCCCTTCTCCGTTGATGCCGTTCGATTCGGGCGATGAGGTCATGTTTTGCGCGCAGCAGGTGCGACCCGGGGAAGTGCTACGATCAAAGCCGAGGCATGCAGATGGAATGCTGCGATGGATGCTGCGTCGGGCGTCAGTATCGAGGCGAGGCAGGCACGACCGGGCCAGAAGGGGTGAGCGACAATGGGCGGCGCACGTCGCCATCAATCATCTCAAACAGCAAACTGCATCGCGACAGATATCACCAGCGACCAAGTCGCAACCAGAAAAAACACATACCGATATCGATGGGACCATGCAATTTGCGCGTCGTCACTGGCTGGGCCTCCTGTTTGGCTGGCAGAGGCAAGAACTGCCGATCGGCGAACGGTAACAGCACGCGCACGCGGCGGTAAGGCTTAGGCAGGCGAGATATTAGGCACTCCTAAACCGGCGAAACACTACACTGTACCTTAGTGAGGGCGGGGTCGCGCGCGGTGGATAAGCTTGGAATGATGTGTGAGTGTCAGGCACACGTTCCTTTCAGCTGGCGCTGCCCGCTTCAAACCGCCCAGAATTAGGCGCTACTGGACGCAAGACCCAGCAAGACGCAAAGATGGCGCGACGGCTTTGGCGAAGTCTCCCTCGGATGCTAATTAGAGCCAGGACTGACCATACTGTTGCGACTTGTCGTATCTACATGACTTACAATACCTCCACGTCTGTTCCTAGCAGTTGCTTGTGCCACGTGACATGCTGAGCTGGTAGCGCTAGCTGACATTGGTCTCCACAAGTCTGAGATACATCAACAAGCACATGCGAAAGTTGTTTTACTGCCTCGGAGATGGTAGGATACTGTGTGGTGAGCTTTGGGACTACTTCGTCTTAGCACAATCTTTTTGATTCCTCAACAAATTGACGGTAGACAGTCTCTGGGGAGAGTTCCAAGCAATCATTCTAATCAGCTTGGCTACAGTCTGGTATTACGTTGTGTACTCAGTACACACAACATCTAAACGGGCTTGGATTAAGATATAGATTCGTAGTCTGGTATATCCCAGAAATTGAACATGACTCCTCTGAACCCAGTAAGGCTCAACGCCGTACACCTCCTTGACCTTTTGCTCGCTACGGAAGGAGAATAACAAGCAGCAATGCATCGCATACCAATTCATGGTACGCTCCTGTGTATTACGGCATCCAAGAACCTCTGGCACATTTGATCTATCACGTTGTAGCAGCGCCCAAAATGGTCGCCTGTGATGTCTCTAAAGCAGCGAGTCGAGTCTCGTAAACACACTCAGGCAAGCCGAGACCACCTGGAGTTCGTTAGTACGTTTTCCAAAGAAAAAAGTAGTTCTGGCCACTCACCTCAAGCTGAAGTTCCTTGTCCTTGGAGCCGTTGACTTCGTCCGAGATGACCTGACCCAGGTTGGCTCCGACGCCTTGTGAGCCACCTGAGCGCCTTGCAAATGGATACTGTGAGTATTCTGCCAGCAACTCATCCACCTGCGCAAATGCCCGCTCCCTTGCCTCGTGTCCAAGCGTCGTCAACGCGTTTTCAAGTACGTTGGCTGCGTAAGCTGCGCACACCATCGTAATTGTCCGCAGCACCCTGAATTCGAGCTCTTCGGGCAGAAACTGGCTGCCAGGGAGGACAACGGTGCGGTTTGTGAGGACGTTCCGGACCCGACGTCTGATTTCCTCTTTCGCGCCGCCGTCTGCGACTGGATGTGTGGCCATGTCGAAGAGCAGGAAGTTCTTCTTTTCTGTGCGCAGAATGCCCTTGTCGACAAGGCCCTTGCACAGTCGCTCGCGGACTTGCTTCAGCTGGTAGCCGATTTTCATCAGATTCCATGTCTCTCCTGCGCACAGTATTAGTTCCGTAGGCCCAGATTCATTATCATACGAGACATACCGCTCATCAGATCGATCCATGAGTTGACACTCATCTTTTCGCTGGACTTCATCATTTTCAGGGCCTCGTCGAGCAGCACCTCCCCGGTCAACGTATCGTCAATGACCTCAATGACACGGTCTGCCAGGGGAAATCGCCGCCGCGAAGAGTCCTTCGTCATGCTCACACGACCCCTGAAAGCCAACTCGATGACGATGCAGCCTCGCAGTGCGTAGGAGATGTTGTCGTTCCAGAAAGAGAGGTATCCCTACTGTAATCAGCATGCCTCTCTGGTATCACGTCCCGCCAGCTTGCGCGCCACGCACCTGCTTGTCCTTTAGGCCCATGAGAATGATCTCCTCCATCAGCGTCAACTTGGGTTGCTTGCTCCGCTCCGCGCTTTCGCTCATGTCCCGAGGGTCGAACGCGATCTTGTGGCCATTCTCAGAGTTCTCGTACGCGGTTTCTGGGGTCCGGTCGTCGTTGCGCTTCGGTGCTGGTGAGCTGACCCGGCTGCTTTCGTCCTCGCCATTGCCTGCAGCGCCGCCACCGCCTCTTCGTCGGGTCAGTCCGGAGCTCGAGGCCATTGCGCGTGGTCGTGAAATGGGGTGGGGGTGGTGCCTCGGTGGAATTAATTGGCAACGCTCCTCAACGAGCACAGGGATGCGGGCGCTCGGGCAGCGCAGACGCGGGACCGCTGTGGGAGAAAGGCTCGACGGCGGCAAAGGGTGTAATGTTTAGTAGCGACGGTGTTGAATGTATAGGGGGTGATTGCGAATTGCGTGTACGAGTGCAAGTGGGAGACGTGCTTCGTGTGACCATTACCTACCAGCGGCAGGAACGCTCGGTAATGCCAAGGCGCATACACTCCGCCTGCATCGCCACATCTCCGCTGCCTGTCCAATTCAGATGTCGGCTGCAAGCGATATTTGTACTTCTATTTGCTAACGGTAGGCGAATATAAGAGGACTATGGGTAACTGGTAAGAGACATCACTCACAGCAATAAGCTGCGGCTCTTTACTATTATGCATGCGGGCTTGTTCTGAACCAATTGAGACAAAGTATGTGCAGTATCATGGAGAAGTGTACAGAATCTTTCGGTCATGGATTCATTCGCGTCCAGGCTGTTTTACATGCATACTTAACACCGCCGGTAGACGGCCCAAATCCATGTCCTTGATCACTCCCCCTCGTCTTCAAGGCAAGTCTTCTAGTGCGCTGTATGCCAGTCAGTATTGTGTTGGGAGTGCAGTCTTTCTATGCTTACCGTCAGGCTGAGCTAGGATGTAGTCCACCGCTTGCTTGACTTGAAAATAGTTAGAATACATGCAGTCGACACTTGGGTAACAACCTACCGCTGTGGATAGCGTCGGCCTCCTTGTCAGGAATCTCAATGCTGAACTCCTGCGCAGAGTTAGAAGCTGTGTTGTCCGTGGCTCATTCGACAGTACTAACCTCCTCAATGGCCATAACGACCTCTACAGTATCAAGACTATCCAGTCCGAGGTCGTTGTGGAAATGGGACTCGATGTTGAGCTGCCGCTGCATTAGCACATGAAATATGACCCCGAAGACATCCGGTATACCTTGGAAGCGTCCTGGACCTGAGACAAAAGTTAGCCATGGTCTAATCGCATAGTGCGTCTCCGGTACCTTGTCAAAGTTCTTCAGGAGATCCATTATCCTGCCGTTGACCTCTTCCTGGGAGAGACCAGCGCTCGCGGCGTAGCATCGGACTGCCTGGAAGTATGTGGATGGTGTCATTTGCTTGGGCTGCATGAAAGACGTCCGCGCAACGGGGCGAGCCATTGCGGCCTGGCATTGGGGTGCAGCGCGGGCAGCTGACCGTGCGGATCTGAGGAGCGCAGTTCGGAACATGGTGAGGATTTGTGCGGCGGTTCGAGGTGGGTTGGCGAATGGGTGTCGATGGTGGTGACGCTCGACGAAGGTAGAGCACAGAACTTTGGCGCTGTTATGTAAGCAGGATCGAATGCAACATGCTCGACCTTCGACTCTACCCGTGAATTCGCTGAAATCAATCCAAAGCTCAGCTATTGCCTCTGCAGTCCCTCTGCATCCTACAATTACCTACATTTGCGCTGCTCTCGCCTCTCGTCGTCGCTGCTGTCATCGAATTCTTGGCCAATAGCAGCTCGTCCGTTCCCAAGCCCGACGTCGTGCCTCGAACAACTTCACGTCAACGCAGTCTACACCACAATCCGCCACACTCGCTTCCAGCGCCCATAATGGCCAGCACGAAGCCATTGACCATGCTGGCACGCGGTCCCTCAGCTGCGACGCTGCTCCGGTCCTCGCAGTTCGCATCAGGGCGCCTCCCCTCGCCCGCCACCGTTGCCTTCTTCTCCACCACAGTCCGCCGAGCCGCCACCCCGTCAGGACCACCGCCGCCCAACTTCCGGTTACCTCGACCGAAGCGGTGGGACGAGGGTGAGGGCGCATTGGACCGCGCGGGCAAGTATTTCTTGCTCTTGGAGATGTTCCGCGGCATGTATGTGTCGCTGGAGCAGTATTTTCGCCCACCGTGAGTAGCGCCAAATGAGCCCTGCGCTTGTCAGTTCTGGAGGGACACAATTCCTGACAGCGCTGCAGATACACCATCTTCTACCCCTTCGAGAAAGGCCCCATTTCGCCCCGCTTCCGAGGCGAGCACGCTCTGCGACGGTACCCAACAGGAGAGGAGCGTTGCATCGCCTGCAAGCTCTGTGAAGCCATCTGCCCTGCGCAGGCCATCACAATCGAGGCTGAGGAGCGTATGGACGGCAGCAGGAGGACAACACGATACGACATCGACATGACAAAGTGCATCTACTGCGGTCTGTGCCAGGAGAGCTGCCCGGTCGACGCCATCGTAGAGGGTAAGTTTGACACACCACGCGTAGCTTGAAGATGTGACTAATGAGGACCAGGACCCAACGCAGAGTATGCGACGGAGTCGAGAGAGGAGCTGCTGTACAACAAGGAGAAGCTGCTGGCAAACGGAGACAAGTGGGAGCCCGAAATTGCGGCCGCTGCCCGAGCGGACGCTCCATACAGATAATGGGGTGGTCGTTGCTTGTGCTAGAAGATGGACTTGTATAAATAGGAGAAATGGAGACCTGAAGCAGACCCTCAAGCATTCCCTACACATGCAACTCCCTCAACTCGATCTGGCAGTTTACGGACAGTCTGGATTCGATTACATGTTGTGGATATGTGAGATAGCGAGTAAAGGACCACAGAAGGACTTGTAATATTCAAGCTATGCATACGCCGACCGCTCAGTACAATGCCGGCCGCGAAATGGTATCAAAACGCCAAATGCTGCGCAGTAATACATGACTTTGAACATGATTTCAACAAAATGCCACATCCCATATCCGTTTACCGTGCCTTAAAAGTGCCCTCAAAGCCCGGACGCTTCTTCACGTTCTTTCCGGGTTTCTTGGCCTTCTTCTTGCCCTTTTGCCCCTTCTCCTCTCTCCGCTTCTTCAAATTCTCATCGCGCTTCTTTTGCTTCTTCTCCTTGCCATCTTTCACGCTCGTTAACCTCTCCTTCCACTCTTGCTTGCTCTTGGCTTTTTGCTTGTCCTGGCGCTTGAGCGTCTTCTTGAGGAGGCTCACGTCGTCAAAAACTTTCTCGCCTTGTGCTCGCTTCTTGGCTGCGAGCCAGAGGTCCTTCTCTTCGATGTCCTTGCGCTTGTCTTCGTCGAACCCGTTGATGCGTGCTTGCTTCTTCGTGGCAGCGTCCAATGCGGTCTTTGCGTCTGACTTGCCCTTCTTCTTTCGTGACTCTTGGAATTTCGAAAGTGTGCTCTCTAGTTGTTGGCCGTCTTGCCAGGCGACTCGTCCAAAGTTGAAATTGCGCTCGCTTTCCGGCGACCGTGGTGCAAATATCGAGGGCGATCCAGACCCGCCTCTTATACGCGCAAGCTGCTCCTCTGCCTTTTGTCTCTGCTCGTCCTCTTTCAGTTCCTGCCGGCTCGCCTTCTTAGCGGCCTTTCGATCTGCCTCCTTCTTTCGCCGCGATTCGATCAGCTCTGCTCGGTTCTTTGCCGGACGGCCGTCAGGGCCGTCTGCTTTGCGGGATGCGCGCATTGCTTCGAGTTTGGCAGTGAGCCGAGCCTGGAAAAGTTCGCGCGCTTTATCGTCGATCGGTAACGGGTTCTTCTGCTTTTTGGCTTGTGCTTGTGGTACTTCGGAGGTAGGTGGTGCTGATGACGTAGAGGAAGCGGCAGAGGCGACGGATGCTGTGGAAGAATTGGACTCTGCTGCAGTGGAAGGAGCGGTGGACTGACCCTCTTCGACGAGACCGCTGACATCGAGGGCTTCTATGCGATCTTCTGGGTCCAATATGCCGTCATCTTCGTCCTCGTTGACTTCGTCTTCGCTTTCGGAGGGCTTGGTGAGGCCTTTGCTGAATACGGCTCCTTGCGCCTTCTTCTTGTCTTCGTTGAGCTTTTTTGTCGCCCTCGCCTCCTTTTTCTTCTCCCTTTTGGCCGCGAGCTTCTGCTGGGCTTTGGTCAAGTTCGTGGCCTCTTCCTCCACCTCCTCACCATTAGCATCCGCCTCTGGCTCAGGCGCCTTGGTCTTCTGCTTCTTCGCCTTCTTGATCCCCTGCAAAGGCTTCTCGCGCTCAACGTCCATATCCAGATCCGACGACGCGGCGTCGGACGCTTCGCCTTCGAGCTCCCGTTTTCGCTTCAGGGCGTTCTCGTCCATGACATCCTTGGCCGACTTGTGTGAGGCGGGGTCCAGCTTCGCTCGCTTCGCCGCCTGCTTCTCTTCGAGAGTCTGTTTCGTCTTCTTTTGCCATTGGGTCTGAGAGATGGACGGTCAGGTGAAGTCTCTGCTATTTGGCGGGGCAAATCTTACGCTTGTGATACTTTCGTCCTTGCCGTAGTAGTCTTTGGCCGGAATGAGTGACATCAGGCCCTCGAAGGCCCGAGCATGGCTCTTCAATCGCTCCTGGGGCTCTTGTTAGCGGCAAGAGCGTTGCGGAGGCGCCTTCCTTATGCATACCTCGAGTGTGTCGCCCATTGTGTATACAGATCACTAGGTCGTAGTCTCGGCGTACTCAGTGTACTGGCAGAGGTATAGTGGGCTCGGTGGACGGCGGCAGGTGTGTCGTGTGCGCTGCAGCCGGTGGTCGCGAAAATCGAAGTCGAACTCTTGGCCGAAATCTCACTTTCGCGCTAAGGGACCTCCACTGAACCACAAACCGGCCAATAGGCTGCCACTCCACTATTATCACCGCCTCCACCGAATCTGACATCTTGCTCGTGCGCCTTTCACCAGCATCGTGCTTCCATACTGGGCGGGCGATCTGCCTGGTGACACTCGCTGACATCCACGCTGCACTGCATTCATATGAGCATGATCGTCACTGTGCAAGAGCTCCAAAGAAACTGTTGGTGAGGCCTGCACAGCCACGCACGCGCACGCAAGCTCAACCTCAGCTTCACACTCACACATTTCGCCTCATTTTGTATTTGCTATAGGCCTTCAGTAGCTATCGTTTCCCATCATCACGCCTTCCGCACTCACTACCTCGAGCTCAAATGTCAATACCAGCCATCGAAGCTAGGTCTCTGTCTTCGCTCACAGCACTTGCCTCGAACCCGCCCGCATACCCAAGAAATCCGACTCACGTGAGACATGAACCGCTGGTGCTCTATATCGCACGCGTGCCGGGCAGCAAAGGTAAGGCTGTCATATGTGTCGCCTGAAATGTGATCTAACTTGGATTAGATGTTTTTCTGTCGCCCATGAAGCCGCGTCAGAAGGTCGTCACCGCCGAAGACATCACCAGCTCACTGTACTTCCTCCACGTCGATCAGCCTGCAGATGCGGACCTTATCATGCCCCCTGAGTTCCAAGAGCCTGACTACCGTGGACCTCGTTCGCAAAGTTCAAATGTTCCGCCGGTACCAGTAGTCCAACGGAAGGCAGTACCAGGGCCTTCAGCTGGACCCCCTGCACGAAAGCCTCTTTCTGGGCCTCTTGCACCCGTTAGCGACTTTGACAATAGGCAGAACGCGAGAGCAGGTACCTACGGCCAACAAGCTTCAATGCTGGCTCCAGACTACAATTCGAGGCGTTCCTTCGATCCGCCCCAGTATCAAAGAGAAAATCAAAACTTGTTGCCTTCTCCACGGAAATCGCCAGAGCGGCCTCGGAAAGTCGGTATATCATTAACACTCATCCGCCGGGACCCTGCTTCGGGTGCGCAGTGGAACGTGGCTCGCATCGAAGACCCACCTAATCTTGAAGTGTCGTCCTCCACAGTCAACGACCCTGGCACCAAGAAGGCGACAGGCACTCCAATGTACATCAACGTGACGAACCCAGGCTATTCAAAGTTCTTGCACTCGGAAGACACGGGACGGCCGACTTTGAACAGTCAGCTCAGTGAGTTGACTATACGATCCTCACGGCCAGGGTCCGCTTTACCAACTTCATTGCCTACATCACCGCAAGGGGACATAGACCCAAATTCTCAGAATACGTTCCGAAGACGGTTATGGATGGAGGGATCGCAGTATAGCAATGGCGGATTTGGGCATCGCAAGAACAGTTCATACGACATCAACTCTGGGCGACCTGATTCAAGAGGCAGCTATGATATGCGGACAGAAGGTAATTCTTTCGGCACAAATCAGGCACCAGCATTCCTGAGTCGCGACGACCAGGCGTATAGCACCATTCAAGTATCAGATCGGCAGACGAATTTCCGCGGTTACGTTTTCAACAGCCCATGGAACGGTCGTTGCGAGTTCATCACGGGCGCTGGCGGCGGGTCGTTGAAGGTGAGAAGCATCGGCTGAACAGTATTTGCCCCGTCGCTGACACCCAACAGTGTCGTCACATTGTTCCGGGTCTACAAGGCGCGCCGCCCGCTGCTGCATTCATCAGCGAGCTTCGATTTAATCTACCGAGTGTCTCGTTGCCAGCTACGCCCAGAAATGAGGAGACGTTGAAACGGTCGTCTTTCTTTCATCGAGGTCGTCACAGTCGCAACAATTCTTCAGTCTCCGTCAACAGAGACGAAACCCCAGACAAGGATGCTTTAGACCGGCTAGATCTATCGCTGGGGCAGGAATTTGCTGGAGGCGGGTTTGGCGGAAAGCAGGCTAAGCTAGGCAAGATCATCCTAGAGGACGAGGGATTGAAGATGATGGATCTTTTGGTTGCCGCTAATCTTGCGCTCTGGTGGAGGGCATATGAAAAGGCCAGTACGCCATCATGAGGGGATCGCGGCAGGTTCTATATTGTTCATGTGCAGCAAGGCGTAGTACACTGTGGCGCACCTGAGGTGCTCCATCACGCCTGCGCACACCTGAGAAGCGCCTTTGGGCTTATCACGTGTATTTTTTCGCTTGCTCAGCGCTTCTCGCCCATATAGACTGCCCTGGCCCCTTTCTCCTCTACAGAGAAAGGCCAATGATCTCATCTATAATCACCTAAACCTACTGTTTCCGGTGCTCCTTTTCCTCCATATATACACAACAACCCCTTCGTGGACTTTGTTGGGTGGTCATAGCGCTTGATCTGGATTCCGTCTGGACTTGCCCCTGTGGCAAGCATAATCAGTATTCTCGAGACCGCGCTTCAGTGTGCTTTGTGCGTACGCCAACAGCTGCGTGAATCGTTAGCCCGAGGTGTTCTAAGCTGCTCAGATCATGGACCAGAGCGCAGTAGAGACCTCCGGCGGTATGTTAAGCCGTTGCTAGCATTCACCTCCACCACGTGCTGGCGCTAGTCCTCTCACGGCCGTCGGCCTCGATTTCTCATCCAACCCACTCGTCTTCTGAAAAGCTCTCTCGATTACGCTCCTCAACTTTCGATTACGCTCCTCAACTTTCGATTACGCTCCTCAACTTTCGATTACGCTCCTCAACTTTCGATTACGCTCCTCAACTTTCGATTACGCTCCTCAATTTACACCCAGATACTATGGCCACTTCCAGCGATAAAAGCGCACATAGCTTGGAAGGAGGGTCTCCTCCCCGAGATATGAGCACCGATCCAGCAGCTGCAGCTACTGTATCTGCGTCAACTCGCTCCGGCTCAGTGAGCCAGTCACGAATGTCAAAGAATGAGCTCGCGAACCTGTTCGTGGACGCAAATGTGGGAGAGACTACCCACGACGTGAGTGAGCCTCGAAACTTTCGTAAGCGCAAGAGAACGCAGCAAAGTCAAACCGAGGACGGTGAAGGGTGCCAGACCGGAGAAGGGAGTATGACCAAGAAATCTCGGTACACCAAGTCAACACAGGATCCGTCTAAGGAGGCAGAATACTCCGAGCAAGCCACTCCGAGGAAGAAACCGAGGCGCCCGACAACGTCAGCGCCCCCGAAGCCAGCAAGAGAGCCATCACCGAGTCACATCATTCTGGAAGACGAGAAAGACGCTCGGATCTTTATCGCTCACGTAGAGCGAGCAGGGCATGTACCAGCGCGGAATCGCATCCTGGAAACCCATCTCAATGCGAGCAACGCCGACGAAGTCAAGAACTTCTACCTGGCACTTGCCCTGCAGACCCTCCACCCAAGGACCGATGGCACAAACCCCCACCAGTTTGAGGCAATCAAATTGGTTGTCAAAGGTATGGCGCTATACACGCGCTACAGTTACCACTTGGCCTCGCCTGCTTCGTCAGAAGACGCCAGTACACGTTTGAAGAAGCTTGTTGCCAGTGGAGGACTGAGTGCAAAGAAGCAGTCCGCCTTGGTCTATGCACTCCAGAGTTCCAAGACCAGTGTTGCCAGAGCGCTGCTCGAAATCCGTGGATTGAAAGAGGTCCTGATCACTGGCCCAGGACGCATGGAGGGCGCATTTGCACAAGCGCCCAAGGTCACCTTGACCCAACCAACAGGAACTGGCATCAGCAAGCCTCTAGCTGGAGATTCCGTGGATTCTTTCGAGCTCTACCGCGAGGGAGTTGTCAAGAGCACGGCATACCGTCGGGAAGCGGCTCGGCCCTTTACAAGCGCGACGTCTATGCATGGAGACGACACAACAGGGACGTCCACCTCGGAGCGTGAGTTCTTGAGCCTAGATGACAATGGCTGCGAGCAGACGCCTTGCCGAAATGAAGAACCAGCTACTAACACTTCTCAGGTATGCCAGAAGAAGGGCTCGAGGGCGAAGAAAGTACAGCTTCTGCTCCGGAGGAAGATACATCTGACGACGACGAGATCGAAAGTGACCCTGCGCGCAGTGGTGGAGGACCGACTCTGGGCATGGAGGACATGGTTATGGTCAAGAATGGTGGAGCTGCGAACTGGATCTATCACGGCAACATCGTGGCATGGAGCTCTGGGACGGTGAAAATGGGCTGGAAGATGTGATGGGGGCTACGAAAAGCCAGGATTGCTGTCTGCGACAGTTGGGAACCGGTAGCGAGCGCCACGTTGACTGCCGCGATGCTGTGCAACCTCGGGCGATATCCACGAACCAATCTTTTCCTACGCCAGCATCGTCAACATGAACAACGCAGCCGCGACTGCGTTGAAACATCCTGGGAAGGCTTTGTGGCGTTTTTGCTCTGCATTACGACTCCGATATTGATGACCATGGGCAGGAGACGCTGTTCATATAATCAGCCCCTCTGGGCTCATAGTCACCTGCGCATAAGTGCAGATTTTCATCGGGTCGCCCGCGTTTCAGTCAGGATCAGAAAGAATCGCTTATTTCCGTTGTTTCCTCGCCTGGTTTAGGTACTTCCGAAACATGGCTCCACATCTCCACTTCCTCGTTTCAAGCAACCTTCCTTTCTTCTTTCCAGAACGCATGTTGTCACCTCAATCACTGTGCAACAAGACGTACAGCAACAAAATAAATTCGCGTTCATTCAGAAGACTACGGCCAAAGCCTTTGTCACTTGGGATAGCTCGCCCCAGACAGAGCCAGATCAGCCGTGGATCATTACTTCCTCACCACCCGCTTACAAAGGCCTATCGATACCTAGTAGCATGCCTTACAGGGCTATGCGAGCACAGGTACAAAGCCAAGGATCTGGTAGAAACCTCGTCCCAATTTTCATATTCTCTGTTCGTTCCCGTGTTCCGTGTTAGGCCTTCCAAGACCACTATGCACATATTACCCCAGATATTAATCTAGTCGGAGCGTGACCTGTTACACTATTCGCCCACCTCATCCACTCAGCACTCGTGCCCACACCTGCAGCTGTCTCCTTGCGACTATTGGTCGAAATCTCCTCGACGCCCCAAGCAATATTCGTCAAGGGTGAACGTCCTACCTCGCGATATTGCTGAGCCCACCAGTCTAGTCCCTTTGTCACACTTCGGTTCCAAGATGCCTGTGAGAACATCCACCGGCAGAGATTGCACAACGGCCAGCCTCATGATGCGGGTCGATTGCCGACAGGACGATGCCACGCTACTCGCAGTGTGACGTCGATTTCATATCGAGAGTCATGCTTGACCCAATCAAGACTGCATATTGCCTATACTTGTGGATGTCGCAGGCAAGGTAATATGGAGATATTCACCTTTTGAGGTTGCGAGCTTCGAGCGTGAAGTATATAAGGTCAGGAAGAGTCGACCCGTACACTGCACAACCACTTCCAGTTCTCTTCGATTATCATCACTCGTTCATCTTCTCCCCAAAGCTCAACATGAAGACTACTGCGGTTGCAACCATCGCCCTTGCGGCTCTGGGTCAAGTCACCCAGGCTCACTACATCTTCCAGCAGCTCACTGCGAACGGTGCCAAGGGCGCGCTCTGTACGTAAAACTAGCAGAGATTGTGTAAGATTCGAACTAACGTTGCTCAGTCCAGAACATCCGTCCCGTACCAAACAACTCGCCAGTCACTGTCCTCACTGACAATGCTCTGCGGTGCAACACCAACGGTGCAAGCGGATCGTCCACCGGCACAGTCTCTGTCGCCGCTGGATCAAGCGTGTCCTTCACAGCTGATCAGGCTGTCTACCATCAAGGACCCGTTTCGTTCTACTTGAGCAAGGTCGCGACCGCTGCATCAGCTGATGGCTCTGGAGATTGGTTCAAGATCAAGGAGATCGGTCCCGACTTCTCCTCCGGCCAGGCCAAGTGGGATATGAGTGGTATGTAACTCTGAAGTCAAGATGACGGACCTAATGCTAATAACTGCGCAGCCACATACTCCGTCGCCATTCCTAGCCAAATTGCCGCCGGCGAGTACCTCCTCCGCATCGAGCAGCTCGGCATCCACAACCCCGGCTCGCCACCCCAGTTCTACATTTCGTGCGCGCAGATCAAGGTTACTGGAGGAGGTTCCGGCAAGCCCTCTGTTACGACCAAGATCCCAGGCCACGTCAAGTCCACTGACTCTGGTTACACCGCCAACATCTACAACAACTTCAAGAGCTACGTTGTTCCCGGACCAAAGGTCGCCACTTACTAGGAAAAGATTTGGTCCAGCGTTCGATGCTGGCAACTTCGTTGGCTGATGTAGGCCAGTGGTCTCATCCTTCGACACCCTTCACTTCGATTGTAAATATCTTTTAGCATAGCGTGCAAATGCACTACAGAACTTAACATCGTAACCGCCATTACTATGATTCTTGCGCTCTGCATCCCATCGTGTCGCAATAATATGATACATAACAATGCCCAACAGCGTAAGAGTCGACAAAGCTCGTGTGGCTTCCTCGCGTGGCGTCAAACGATCACCACGCCAATCTTATCCACACAGTCACACTCAGCAAACCATTGCCATCACATTCAAGCATGAGTCACTTGAATTTTACATGATGCTGCTGAGAAGCATACTTTGCATCGACTTTCAATGTCTCTAACGCTTCACTGCAGACAGCCTGTGGTCGTGTATTGTGTGTGGCCAGCATTTCAATTCCAGAATGCATTATGCCACGTTCGATCACCTCCATGTGTTCGTTCCCCAAACACCTGTGCGATTCACGAATCCGACACACTTCACCTCCCCATGCCAGCAGCACTCCCAGAATAGCAACAGCATGTGAACTCCTGGCGATCGTTGTGGCATGTCTCGATGCCAACAGCCCAAACTTCACGCATCGCACATGTGTCGAACGCGTCACGATGTCAGCATTTCCATTTAAGCCCCTACTTCCTCGCTGCACATTCAGTATCCTATCCTCTTCTTCCACTCATCGATCAAGCACACATCTCAGGAAGACTGCACTTCGGTAAGCCCTGCGACGGCTACTGTATCTGCACTCTCGGCTTCTATACCCTTCATCACTACCCACATCTCTTGTCCTCAGGCTTCTTCATGTCTGGCGGTCCCTGGCTCGCGAACGTCGCCAACAACCCCAACATCAACCGCGACCCTCCTCCTCCAGCTCTCAACGCGCCCCCCGCCGGTGCTCCTCCAGGACAGGGTCACCAAGTCGTCGTTGAGCAACACCACCAGCAAGCTCCCATCTACGGACCACCAATCGGTATTGGTATCGGCGGCCCAGCGATCGGTATCGCTCCACCCTTTGGTGTAGGCGTCGGCATAGGTGCGTTCCCACCCGTCTTCCCACCTTACGGTCTCGGTTTCGGAGGTGTCGGCGCCATGGACCCAGCTATGTTTGGCATGGCGCATGGCGCTCAGGGCCCTCTCGCACCCATTCGTACTGGAAACTTCTTGCCAGGAGCTCACGGCGGCATAGGTTTCGGATTGCACGCTGGTGGCGGCATGCCGTTCCCTCCTCCTCCACCGGGCGCGATCGCGGGTGTTGTGCCGCCGTTCATGCCGACTGCACCTCTGTGGGCTGGTGGCGGCCTGGCGTTTGGAAATGTGCCTGCAATGGGTGTGGGTATGGGCATGATACCGGGCATGATGCCTGGCATGATGCCTGGCATGATGGGCATGGGCATGGGCATGATGGGCGGCAACACGATGCATACCCGACCCGCACCCGCTGTTCACGATGGCAACCTGGGCTTTCCTTCGCAGCCGCCGCAGCAAGAGGTCACCCAGATCGCCGGCGGTGTTCCTCCCGGCGTCACCATGATCGAGGCCACCTCCCATAGCATCGTCATGTGGATCAAGGGCAACGTGTGCCCATGGCTTAGCCCTGGTGCGCAGTTCCAAGTGGAGGTTATCCAGCTGTCTACCTCGACAGGCCTCAACCGCCTCATTCAGGTCCTGAATGACGGGAAGTCCAACGAGGAGTGCGAGAACATGGCCATCACCGAGTGCATCGAGCTGGGTAATGGCATGTGGGAGAAGGGGCAGACTTTCAAGTACAACGACGCCGTATCGAGGGTTTTGACGATGGGAGATGCTGGCTGGGACAACACCCGGAATCGCGCGGGAGGGCAGAGCTTGCACTTGTGGTGCCACCGGATTTGATGCTGCTGTGCTCCTCGTGTGAAGATTCTTGGGCGAGATTGTTTTGCATTGGCGTATTGCTTTCGGTTTCTGGTATGTGAGACTGTTGGGACCTGCGGGTCAGCTTGTCAGCTATGTATGCATGTACATTTAGTCTTGTTTGCCTCAAATGGATTATTGCTACTCCGGTGATACAATACTAGTCTCTTTCCAGGACTCTCAAGACTCCAGACTCACAAATAGAGAAGGACAGACGACGGACCAAGCTTCAGCGGGCAGCATCTCTGCCGAAACTCCCAAACGGCTGCATATAAGCAAATGTATACTGCTTCCATGTATTCGTGCAGTGTGTGTGAACATGCCAACCGAGGTTGAACCTTGAGTGTTTGATTTTGCGGAGAATAAGAGCGTATAGAAGGTGAGGGACGTCCCTACCTTTCCCTCTCGACAACGAACGAGAACAAACCTCCGCGATCTGCGCGACTGTTGATTGGCATGAGTCCACGGAAAAAGCGGTGTGTTGTTGTCGGAGCACACTGTGGCGTGTTCAAGGGATTCGCCGCTTCGTGGTTTCACGGCTTCGAGGCGGGATTGTACTGGCTTCCATACAGTGTTGGCGACGACCAGCAGTAGTGGTACTCCCGCATGATGTGACGGTCCAGATGTGCTATCTGCTCTTTCTCTCGAACTTTTCGAGCTGTTTCTATTCTTGCAAAGTATGTTACATAACTAGTCGCGCGTACTGTCCCTGCCTACGTTTTGGGTGCCGTTATGAGCGCTTAGCGTTTTGTGTTGCTGTTTTGGTGGTGTGGTGAAGGACGTGTGGTGGCGCGGCTGGCATACGAAGTAGACCGCCGCCAAGTCTACGACGTCTGCCGCAATCGACGGTAGGCGAGATAAATTGCCGCATTAGGCAAGTTGGGACGTGCGCAACGCGACCTGTGTATATCTAGTCACGAGGAGACATGGGACGAAAATTCTCGGGACCTGATGTTGAGGCAGCAAGATCTACTGTCGACGCACGACCGCGCCGCTAAAATTCAGCACGGAGGCAACCAACAACATCTCAAGATGCACGACTCGCTGGTTCGTGGACGTTCTAGCCCCGAACGCCGCGTGACACACGCGCTGAGACCCAGCCGGGCATGGCACGTTAACGTTGGAACCAGGCGCGACTAGGGGCCGCCTCCCGCCACGATTTCTGGATCTCAACGGTCGCACCCTGGGACCGGGACAGCCATTTGCTAATAACTATGGCTTTGCGAAACTTTCGAGAGTCTGTCGAACTGTCAATGTCTACCACGCTGTCACTACTCACGCTTGATGTGGATTTGGTATCGGTGGGGTGCTATACGCAGACAGGAAGTTGACCGTTCCGCGACACAAGCTCACCTCGGCTGGTAAGCGAGAAGGCGTCGCGCCGCCAAATGGCGCATCGATCCGTGTGAAGGACTGGTGCTGTCTCTTACTTCTTCCACCATTTCGCAATGAGAAGCCACACCATCCACAATTACAATGGAGCCGCAAGACAATCACATTACGGACACACCTGTTGAAGACTATGAGAAGAGAGTCGACATAAGAGACGGGCCAAGACCGAAGGATGAATCGCCACACACCGACTCACTTCGTCAAGCGTCCACCAGCGCCTCGCACCATGGGAATACCATCTCTTTACACGCAGTTCAGCCAGCCTCTGTAACGCTCGAGCATCTTACAGTTTCCGTCGACGAAGCGCCCAGTGCGCTGGCTAAACTTTTCTCGAAGAAGAAAGCTCCACCGAATCAAAGCCATGTCAAGACGATTCTTGACGACATCTCGGCAGAGATGCCAAGTGGTAAGCAGAGTTCAATGTACGATGTTCATGTGAGGCATACACTGACGTTGTATATCTACCTCTAGGCTCTCTCACGGCTATCATAGGTGGAAGTGGGAGCGGCAAAACATCGTTGCTAAATCAAATGAGTGGACGCATGCATGGAAGTCGTCTTGCAAGATCCGGCCGTACTCTGTTCAACGGCAGTGAAGATCCAATGTCTATACGGAGCGCATACGTCATTCAACAGGACATACTCCTTCCTACGCTGACTGTTCGCGAGACTTTGATGTATGCGGCGCAACTGCGGCTTCCATCATCTGTCAGCCAAACAGAGCGAAAGCAGCTGGTCGAAGAGGTCATCCTAGAGCTAAGCTTGAAGGAAGCGGCTGACACGCGTATTGGAGATCATGCCCATAAAGGCTGTAGTGGTGGGGAGAAGAGGAGGACAAGCATGGGTGTTCAGCTTCTGTCAAATCCATCGCTGTTGTACCTAGATGAGGTGACGACTGGGCTTGATGGAACGAGCGCTTTTCAGATCGTCAAGACACTCCAGAATCTTGCTCGGAGAGGCAGGACCATAATCATTACGATTCACCAACCGCGCTCAGAGATATTCAGTCTCTTTGACAACGTTATTCTTCTGACCAGAGGTAGTCCCGCGTACGCAGGACGCGCAAAAGACTGTCTCCCATACTTTTCGAACCTTGGTTTCGAGATGCCGCCCTTCACAAATCCAGCAGAGTATCTGATAGACCTAGTCAGCGTCGACAATAGAAGTGAGGGAGCGGAGGCTGCCGCAGAGCAGCGCGTGAATGGAATCAAAGAAGCCTGGAGGAGGAAATCAAGTACTTTGGCGAACGAGGAGAAAGATGGAGAAACTGCATCCGCAGCAGCCAGTAGTTCAAGAGCACCTGCATATCCGAAGCACGACCGACATACTCCATTCATACAGCAGATACGAGTCTTGACTGCACGAACGTGGACTGTGACCATCAGAGATCCTATGGGAATGCTTGGGAGCCTTCTCGAAGCGGTCTCAATGGCTGTCATTACAGGCTGGATCTTCCTGAATCTTGATGGATCTTTGTCCGGAATCCGCTCCCGTCAAGGAGCGCTTTACAATGCAGCTGCCTTGCAAGGATACCTTATACTCCTTTACGAAACATACCGACTCACGACCGACATACAACTATTCGATGAAGAAAGGCGGCAAGGCATCATCAGCATACCCGCGTTTCTCATTTCGAGAAGATTGGCCCGTTTTGCCATCGAAGATATCCCGGTCCCGCTAATCTTTTCCCTGATCTACTATTTCATGGCTGGATTTCGAGCCGATGGAGGTGTTTTTCTCACGTTCTTCAGTATTGTGCTTCTGTTACATTACATCGCGGTCTGCTTCGCAATGACATGCATAGCCGTCTCGAGACATTTTGCAGGAGCGAGCCTGGTTGCCAACCTTGCATACACGCTCCAATCGATGGGCTGCGGCTACTTCATCCAGTCGAATACTATTCCTGTTTATGTTCGTTGGACAAAGTGGACTTGTTATCTGGTAAGCCATTACCTTTGTCTACAGTTGATAATGCGCCATAGAAGTGCCTTGCTAACATAAGCACAGTTTTACGGTTTTGGTGCATTGAGCGCGAACGAGTTTTCTGGCCAATTCTATGACTGCCCACTCGAAGGCGGACCATCCAATCCTGCCTGCAAGGAGTATACAGGAGAGTTCAACCTCGCTTCGCTGGGCTTTCCTGGTGACTGGATCTGGCGGCCCATTCTTGCAATGACCGGTTACATCATTGCGTTTTATATCGGCGCAGGCGTTATATTCAAGTTCTGGAGTGCGGAGATTGTCATGGCAAGAGCGAGACCATCCAACGTAGACGCATCCGCTGGTAAGGAGAAAATGATTGAGCCTCGCCCTGATGATGTTCGCACCGTCAGCATCCGCCTAAACGACGTCGGGCTGGACATCGAAAAACGTGCAATCCGCAAACAGTGGACGAAGGCTATCTTGCAACCGCTCACTGCTGAATTCAGATCTGGAACTCTAAATGTCATCATGGGACCCTCTGGATCCGGTAAAACTTCGCTTCTGAACAGCATGGCAGGCCGACTCAAGGACGACGTTTCGACTAGATATAAGAAATCTGGCACGATGACATTCAATGGAGCAGAACCATCTCAGGACGTCGTGCATTCAATCTGCTCATTTGTCACGCAAGATGACGATGCTCTTCTCGCGTCACTGACTGTTCGCGAGACCTTGTGTTACGCTGCTGGTTTGCGACTGCCGAAGTGGATGTCCAAAGAGCAGAAGAGGCAACGGGCGGAAGATATCATGCTCAAGATGGGCCTGAAAGATTGTGCGGATAATCTTATCGGCAACGATCTGATCAAAGGCATCAGTGGTGGGGAAAAGCGAAGGGTCACTATTGCGGTGCAAATCCTCACGGAACCAAGGGTGCTCCTACTGGACGAACCTCTCAGTGGTCTCGACGCCTTTACGGCTCTCTCTATTGTCGACGTGCTCCGTGGTCTAGCCAGTGAAGGACGCACACTTGTAGTCACCATCCACCAGCCGAGATCCGATCTCTTCGCCCACTTCGGAAGCATCTTACTTCTCGCTCGCGGCGGTCATCCCATATATGCTGGCCCATCTAAAGACATGTTGTCTCATTTCGCCGCCCAAGGCTACCAATGTCCACGCCACGTAAATCCCGCAGACTTCGCCCTCGACCTCATCACCGTCGATCTCCAACACGAGGCACGCGAGGTAGCTAGTAGGGCAAAGGTACGGAAGTTGATTGAGTCCTGGAGCTCAGACATGTTTCGTGCTGCCCAAAGTGGCTCCATCGCCACACCAGCAGAACTGGGAAGCTTAGCACGGGAGCCATCATCTTTAATGGCAGCCTATTCTATCCTGGTCAGACGAATGGCGAGGAACATGTTTCGCCAGCCCGATATCATGATCGCCAGAATCATGCAGGTCGTCGGCTTGGGGCTCGTCCTTGCCTTGTACTTCGCGCCCCTGAAGAACGACTACTTCGCAATTCAGAACCGCATGGGCTTCTTGGTCGAGATCGCGCCCCTCTATTTCGTCGGCATGTTGAACAACATTGCGGTATATCCAACGGAGCGAGACGTTTTCTATCGCGATTACGACGATCGTATTTACTCAGTCGAAGCCTTCTTCATGACCTACATCTCGCTCACGACACCGTTCGAGATCATCAGCTGTATCGTTTTCTCTATCCTTGCCGTCCTGGCTTGCGGCTTGGAAAGGGACGCGCAGACGTTCTTCATAATTACATTCAACGCGTTCTGCATTACGAGCTGCGGTGAAAGCTTGGGAATTGCCTTCAACACGCTCTTCACCCATACAGGGTTTTCCGTCAATTTCATGTCGGTCTTCCTTAGTGTTGCCCAAGTGATGAGTAAGTTTCGCATCTGTCTCTCTTTATTTACAATACTGATCAATCACAGGTGGAGTGTTGTCACTAAACGTCCCGTCCTTCCTGCAAGCTTTTAACCATCTGTCACCGCTGAAATGGGCTGTGGGCAACATGGCTGTTTATACCTTGCGGGGTCTCCGTTTCACATGCGAAGATTGGCAAAAGATCAACGGGCTATGCCCGATCACTACAGGCGAGCAGGTCCTCGACCTGTACAAGCTGGACGTCAACCCTGAGATGAACATCATGGCTCTCGGCATATGTGCGGTAGTTTATCGTTTCCTCGCTTACGTCGTCTTGAAAATCGTGAAGGAAAAGTGGGTGGGTAGAGCATGGAGGAAACTTGGAGGCGGCAAGAAGAAGGGAAAGACATCTCAGCCATCAATCGGCACAGTGGACAACGCATTGTCGGCCGATGCCCAAGGCTCTCGGAATTGATCAATCCGCACGGCAGTTGGTCTAGTACTTTCTTGTATTGACTTGGAATGACATAGACTTCCATACAGCAGTCTCAGATCTCTAGCGAAAGACTCAGTCAACAGATCAAGCACGTATCATTCCACGATTTGAGCTAATACAAATTGATCTACAGGCCCTGGTTAGACTGAAGCATTGTTGCATACGTGTTATCTAAGTGTCTCGTTGAAGACTTTTGTATGCAACAAGCGGTCCCGCGCATCGCCGGCAACGGTCAGAGCCGTCACCGTTACGATTGGCTTGGGTCTAACACAACGAGCGTTACATGCACTATTTTCCATGTGTGTGCAAAGCACGTACAGCTTACTTATCATGATGCGTACTCTGCTGGAGCGGACTTGACCCCTTCCACCTTCGCGGATGCATCACCTATCCTAGTCATGATTCTTACATCTGCTAATCGGGTGGGATGCCAATCTCAAGAATTTTTATCGACGTTAATTTGCGATGCTGCAGATTCGACTGTACTTTGGCGAGCGTTCTCTGCATGTGGAACAGGTGGGAACCAAGAGACATGGGTGCTATTGGACAGGCCCAATTTTCCGCACCATCTATAGATCGGACATGCATCCTTCACGGCACATTCTCCCGCACCATCTATAGATCGGATCAATGCACCCTCTACGGCACGGATCCCAGCACTTCACATTTAACAACTGACACTTGACATGAACAAGGGACATCAGACCTAGTCGCGTTGATCTCCACATTTCTCAGCGGTAAGATTGGATCCACATTGCGTGCCAGATCTATCCGGCCGTCCATCACCAATTCGCGGATCTAGGCGTAAGTAGTGGAGCCTGTATGAACGTGTTTTTGCATGTTTGAGCAATTGATTGCTTTGCGAGTCTTTGGCAGCTTGGATACTAGCCAATAGCTATGCTTACAGCTTTTGTCTGAGGTCGACTAAGTGACGCGCAACTTATTGTCATTAGAGGACCATAGGAGTACCAATCTTATATGAGATGCGAGTCTAGTCCCAGCCGCTGATTACGCCAACGTTCCCACTAACAGCCTCAAGATACCGAGCCTCACCCTATCTCTAGTCTATCCATAGTAGCCAGGTTTGGCAACTTTGATATGTTACACCCTGCACACCATCAACTATTCGATACCACCAAGCGTACTATTATCTCGGCAGGCCAGCCCTGCGAATCAGACACATTGTCATTCCCCAAATCTTAATGACGCGAGCTGACATCAAGAGTCGCTATCGGTCGTGTCAGCTGCAAGTCCATGTGTCTTGTCATCCTAACGTTTGCCCTGCTCTACCATATATAGCCGTACACCCAGCTGACCTTGTACGGAACCTCCGACCAGGTCGGTCAATCAGTCAGTGACTTTATGGCAACTTTCGGAGGGCTCCGATACCAAAACAGCAGCTCGTGCGTCTTTCCTGACTTTGGTTGGCTGACCCCATGGGCTTAACCTGCTGCCATTGTTAGCCTTTTCAATGTTGCGTGGCTGATCGGTGTAAGCCAAACGCTCATGCTTGAGGATTGAACGCCACCGGGACCATATACCGCCCAAGCGACCGGTTCTCTGTTCCACGTTCCACTTTCCCAGAACATGGCGCTTCGAACCTGCATCATTCTCGAACGTACGATTGCTAGCCATGCAGGTCGAATATGCAGGCACCAGCGATTTGCATACATGATTCATGAACGCGTCAGTTGGGCATATCGCCAATTTGGGTTCGCATGATGTGTATGTCGAAATGTAAGTGTCCGACTGTGGGATCTAAGAATGATTTTTGGCCTAGCTCTGGCGTTCAAATTGTTTCTACAAGGAACATGCCACACTAATCGGTGTGCATGCAAATCGCGTGCTACAGTGAAAGCACATGCAGGCCGACTTGCTACTGCTGCCTAAGCTTACTTATCGGGTGATACAAAAGAAGGAACAAGCTTGAGAATAAAGCCGGGATGGAGGCTTGGAAACGATGATCATGCGCCTTGGGCTGTATTCATAGACACGCAACGTCAGACCTTCAAGCACTCGCGATATCGATACGATAGCTGATGTATTACAAGGACCTGTTGAAAATGTGGGCCAGTATCGCAGCCGGATCGTGATACAGCCAGGTACCCGAATGTGTGTATCAAGATACCTTTTCAGGCTGTATATACCACATCGTTCATCCGGGAGATATACCCCCGTATATTCTTAGGTTTCGTCAGCGTGGGGGAATCACATGAGATTCCATGGTCACAAGGTTGAGAAGGGCCGAATCTGATGCTTCGCGATGAGATTGTCTTGTCCGTATCTAATATCTCACGACGGGATTTGCGATTGGTCGCATTATTCGCATTATGGGCAAGTCTTCCGAAGCGAGTGCCATTGGAGGCACTTAGCCGCAAGCGGCTTCTGTGCGCTTGACCAACTTCATGGCGAATCGAGCGACAAAATCTTGGAATACCCCACGCCTCAACTGAACCTTGGGTCGATCTCCAACGGCACGTTGGCTCACTTGCCCGGCTGTTGTCTCTGGCATAGAAAGTCTCGAACTTCTCGCAGCGAACCGTGCTCGATCATCGCCGGTTAAATGCACAGCAAGATGAAGACGTGGCGGCCTGCAAGATGAAAGCTCGACTTCCACGCTATGGAGTTGTTAACAGTGCGCCTATGAGTGGTATGGTTGTAAAAGCTAGACTGGGATTGGAGGAAGACGCTCCACCGACATACGATAGTCTGTCAGTAAAGTCGTGGCGCAACGCAATGTCGACCTAACTGTACTAGTTTCTTGTCGCCGAGGTGATGTGCACTCGATCGAGTGAGGAGAGAGTGGGCTCTTTCCGCAAATGCGTCTCATTCAACCGTAGACTTCGTGTGGCTTCGACACTCAACGATGCGCAGTAGCTGCCTTCCAGCAAGTGCTGCCCTGCCATGTGTGTAATTTGATATACCTCAATGCAAGTACATAGGCGTGTGATGTATTCACGCCAGAAAGCTGTTCAACGTTGAGAAACCTTGGGAAGCCGATTTTCTCTGCGCTACCCAAGCCATCCGATATACCTTCCATGCCATAAGAAACCGCCTACCCAATGCACCATCCATTTTCGGCATGACAATCGAAATGCGCCATTGACGTCAAGACATAGAAAACCTCCCATAACCGAGACTCCGTGGTTTTCCATTACATCTCCATGAGCTCAACCCAGATGTCCAAGCAAGCACGGGCTTTTCCGTCCTATGTTGGATTATTTTCATGTAGCCAGAAAGTCCCACCCTTTCGCGTTGATGATCTTTTCCCAGTCCCATGACTCTCTGTCGCCGGCATCCATGAGTTTCCAGATGTCGTCGACAACTTCTTTGGCGAAAGTGATGTTCCCCAGACCAGTACATTTGACGAGGCCGCTGAAAGCCTTACTGACCTCCGTGCGTTGCTCCTCTTCAAAAGCTGCGCATCCTATCAGGAAGAGCGGAAGTAAGACATTGCTTTGGATCCAGCCCTCCGAAGGCAACTCGTTGATATATCTTATACCATCATCAACTGCACTCTTAATGAATGGATGAGGGCGCGAGTCTTTCGTTGTCCGGTATAGGTACACCCAAGTTGCTTGCCGGTAGAGCATCGATATAGTGTATCGCGGTGTACCCGGTGATTGTGGGCACACCCATGTTCGTAGGCCACTATCAATGGCGTGAGCAGCAAGCAGCGCCTCGTAGTCCATTGTAGGCTCAATCTTCTCATCGATGCGGCCGCGCAGTCTCCGTCGCAAGTTGCTGATCTTTGAGATGAAACCGAAGAGCCCGTCTGATATGCCGATGAGAGCGGCGGTTTCTGGATTGATCTCAAATGGGAGGCTGAAGTTCTCCATCATCGGCACCTCGGCGCCATCAAGAGACGTGATTTGGCTCGCGATCCAGTGGTAGTAGAAAAATTCGTCGAAAAGGGACTGAAACTCGGGGTTCAGTGATTTTTGGTTCATTGCAATCTGCTTTGCAGCGATCATGTGCATCCTGTATTCGCCTGATGTGTTGCCGTCGCAAATTGAGTGAAGCAGGTGTAGCAGAATCTGTGCGACATTAGAGTCTTCATAGACCATGACTCCTCCCTCGCCAGCCTTTTGACGTTCAAGATCGTGCTTCAGTAGCTGCAAAGCCTTGCCTCGATGGAACGCTTGTCTGTCTTCATAATCTTGCGAAGGATTGACAGAGTACATATGCGACGCAGACAAGCACAGTACCGAGTGCATGAGGCCTTCATGCTGTAGAGCCATTGGCAGAAGAATGCGAGTGAAAGGGTTTGTTGATTGATCCCCGTGCAAACTGAGCACAGCGCTAGCTCGGCTAACGAAGTGCTGCAACAGGTCACGGTCAAGATCACTTTCTACGCCTTCCATAAGCGGCGGAAGTTCGAACTTTACTTCCGCGCTTTGTTTTCGTGCTGTAACAGGATTAGCTTGGTCAGAGCATGACTGTTGGGCTTCCAACCTTCTGCTGCCTTCTCTTTTCCACTTCTCCATAGTTCTACTGGCTTGTAGCCTTCGCAGTGAATGTTGTTTTTCTGGCATGACAAACCTATCATTTTGTTAACGGCTATGCTCCAATGATGAATTAAGATACTACCCACAGAAAGGTTTGGTCTCGTCACACTTCTTCTTCCGTTTCCTGCATGTTGTGCAGCCTGTCTTTGACCGTGCCTTTGCCTGCTTAGAAAGTGTAGTTGGGGATCGAGGGGGATGTATTCTCGGCCGTCCTCGTGCGCGCCGTATTCGCACGGGTTCCGTAGGAGATATCGGCGGATCTTCACCCAATGGCTCTTCCTTCACATCTGCCAATTGGACCTCGGTCTCTTCGAGCTTCGGTACAACTTCGGTCGAGCTTGTCCGTGCTTCCAATCGGGAAGCTGATCGCGCGTCCGAGTTGTAAAATATCGTAGTATCGAAGTTTGGTGTGGTCATCGGAGAATCACTTGCAGACGACATTGAGGATTGCGGGGAGGAACTCGTACTTAAGCGAGGGTGTGCGCCAGGCGGCGGCCGGCCGAACGAATGAGACGAGGTCATTCGGTCTGATAATGAGGAGGTTATGTGTGAAGGCGAAGGGTGGTAGACATTAGACGTCGATTTTTTCTCAATGCGCAACAGCAACTAGTGGTTGAATGATGTTGAACTTGAGCACAAGTAGTTGCACCAACTCGCACTTAGGGATTTTTGTCGATAGACGGAGTAGATGAACAGTACGACTTGCTGTTTGAAGTCGATATGTGGAGAGCAGGTTGCAAAAGATGCGGCTTTGATGTTTCTCGAGGGATCGCACGGTACGTTGCTTGAGAGCGGGGAGCACGCGTCTTAGGCGAGTCGTGGGCACAAGCCGAGAACCAATGATCGATGTAGAATCCACGTCTTCCGGGAAGCAACGGCTGAGCTGAATGCGTTCGAATTGGTGTGACAATGGTGGTTGCAATCGATGTCGACACCAGCAGACAAAAGGAGGATCTGAGCTGTGCGACCCTGCAGAAAGGAAGTGGACAGGTGCGAGGGTGATCTACTGAGCGGGGGCGTAATACGAATTTAACGGCTAGGGATCCCAGGTATTAAAGTGCCTGTAAGCAGGGTGCAACAGAGGTCCGCTTGGTTGCACGACAAGGAAGAGAGGAGATGTTATAGTAAGTTAAAGTAGCGTCGCAGTATGGGTCGATTCGCCTCTGCACATGTACTGGACTGTAATCCTTGAAGCGCACCACCGTGACGGGCCGCCATAAACAGGGAGCAGGCCGAAGCTTGCGAAGCACTGAGCACGCAGAGGACTGTGTTGACGATACATTTTAAGATACGTTAGTGCTGCACATGGCTTCGCGCACCCTGTAAAGTTCCCGGCGTGAGCGCGAGATGGCACGGAGGTTGCGAACCTTCACGGCGAATCGCGACGAGCTAGCAACGCTCCATGGGTAGCTGTGCACATGAGTCGTACCCTAGCAATTAGCGGCCATAATCGACAGTAAGCCTTGCCGTACTCGAAGCATCGTTGGCTACACAGAAGTTGAGACTGTGGACAGTCTGGACTGGTGAGCGAGGAGACGCAGCAATGCTGTGTGCAAAATGGGCATTGCTTGCAGTACTTACTGGTGCGAGATTGTTCCCTGCTGCTCAATCTCCTGTTTTGCACTCCCGACGCACTGCAATCACTAGCAGCCGTTGTCTTCAAGAAACCAGCTTTCACAAACATTTGCAAGGCGTCGATCGTCCGGCCCACCTGGCTGCAACGCCGCTACTTTTTCTCTGATCTGGGTAAACTGACGCCATGTCTCAGTAGCGGCTTCCGGGCTAGATAGTATTTGATCTAGCATTGCGGTCGTCATGTGCGTGTGAAAGCGTTCAGAGCTTCAAAGCCACGTGTGAGGGATCTAGAGTGTGAGGACCACTGGACATCAATTGAAATCATTGGACACATATATTTCGGCCAGCAAGGCAACGGCTGGCCAAAAACTGTCTGGGATCGTTACCCATGCTCATACATTCTCCCCGCAGCCCGTGTACTCGCTTGCACCCGTCAGCAGAAAAGCAATAAAGTCGTTTCCGGACAAGGGCATCGTCCTTAGCGTCCACATCCGTACACCGAGACGAGTCTCCTTGATGAACTTCTGTAGAGTTTACGCAGTCCGTGACTAGACTTAGCTGAAGATCTGTTGCCGCAGTGCGCTGGAACATTATCAAAGATGCACCCGTGAGGCGCACGTCCCGAACGCTGTCTTTATATGAGTTCCCAAAATTCTGCGTTGCGACAGCAACCGAGAACGACTGACATTGACCACGGAGATTGATCAAGGTTGACGACTTCCAATTTGTTAGAAAGTTGAATGCAAAAGCAATCGGTACATAGCGAAAGCAACTCAGGCCATCGCCATCAATTCTGCAGTTGATGTAAACTTTGAGGCTTTTGATTTGACTGGACTGCTGAGCCTCCTGATAGTACGAAAAGCCTCAAGGTTGTAGCAAGGCATTCATTGATGGGAATTCCATCGGGTGACAATCTAACATGATGGAATGGCATGTGGAGCTGCTTTTCGGCCCTTCTCATCGCCATGTGGATCTAGCCGGCCGTCGTTATCTTGGTTGCGGCATGGAAACGGTAGCTGCCGATATCGATGTGTTGAAGTTCAGCTAACGATAGTCATGACGGTGCCATAATGAATACAGTTGTTGACAGAAGTGCCCGTTAGCGAGCTAGCTTAGGTGTGTTGCGACATGTTCCTGCGTGGTGTTTGACAGCGGCGTCGATGATCGATGACATACATTAGCCCGTTTCTGTAAAAGAACGGCCGAATGCAGCCGAAGGTGGAGTCGAGGCGAGATGTGTGACTTGCATATCTAGCGGCTTGCTCTTACTGCGGGGTTACTTGTAAGCTCTACAGCACCTCATTCGTCGGCAGCAAGCTGAGGCATGGCCACTGAAGCAGCCAGCTGCATGAGCAGCCATTGTTGGGCAGCGGAAGACAGCCACGGAGGGTCATTGAACTGTCGCAAGCTAGCTTAAGTATGCGATGACATTAAGTATACTCGACGTTGAAACCATATGGGGGAAGTGCGCTGTGTCTTCCTAAGGTCGTCCCGGGTGCTGCAGATTGCCAGGGATCGCCAGCCTCGCAATTGGAAGCGTGGTACAAGAGGTGCATGGCTGATGTGTGGCGTGTGGAGAGCTGATGCACTGTTGGTTTGGAAACGAGCCGATATTCCGCGCAGGGAAGATGCGTATACGAGACCTCGCGTGCAAGAAGGAGTGCGGTCGTCGAGTATGTGGTGAGCAAGGCTAGGCGAAAAGCACGTGATCGGGCCGGCGATACATTTGCCGATTGGACGCGCTTTGTTTGCATCAAGCCAGCTGCCACCCTCGACAAGGTCGGCCTCATCCACGACGCGGCGCGCTATTGCGATGCCCCCTCAACGGTCCAGCCAATCCTGTAGCAACTGCTAACCAGCCGCAACATGTTCAACTTCACGCCACTGCTCGGCGCGCAGTCGACCTCCGCTGCGTCACAGTCGTTGTTGGAATTCGATGGAGGCGTCAAGGTTCTCATCGACGTGGGCTGGGACGAGGCTTTCAATGTCAAGGACCTGAAGGAAATCGAAAGGTAGGTGTCGCGGTGGCAGTGTCCACATTTGCAGGGAGCTTCAAGTGAGCCCGAAGCTACATAGACTTCCGGCGTATATAGAATACAAGCTGATGGTGCTCATTGCAGACATGTCTCTACCCTCTCCTTCATCCTGCTTACTCACGCGACAACTTCACATCTCGGCGCCTACGTGCATTGCTGCAAGAACTTCCCACAATTCGCGCGCATCCCGGTCTACGCAACGGTACCCGTCATATCTCTCGGCAGGACGCTCTTGCAGGATCTCTATGCGTCCACGCCTCTAGCATCCTCCATCATACCCACCGAAGCCCTCGCCGAGTCCGCCTACTCCTTCACCTCCTCACTGCAAGCGGGCAACAATCCAAACATTCTTCTCCAGGCGCCCACCCACGAAGAGATTGCCACGTATTTCGGCGCCATCAACCCGCTCAGATATTCGCAGCCTCACCAGCCTATACCCTCGGCTTTCTCGCCTCCACTCAATGGTCTCACTGTCACAGCGTACAATGCTGGACATACACTGGGAGGCTCGATCTGGCACATCCAGCATGGCATGGAGTCGGTTGTCTACGCCGCTGATTGGAATCAGGCTAGGGAGAATGTGCTGTCGGGGGCCGCATGGCTCGGCTCGGGTACTGGCGGCTCGGAGGTGCTGGAGCAGCTTCGTCGGCCCACTGCTATGATCTGTAGCAGTAAGAACTCGGCACTCGTCAGAGTCGCAAAGGCTCCTAGCAAGCGGGACGAGGAGCTACTTTCTCGAATCAGGGATACCGTAGACAAAGGGGGATCCGTCTTGATACCGTGCGATTCCAGCGCACGCATTCTTGAGCTCGCATACTTGCTCGAGAAGGCATGGCATGCGGAGACCGCGACATCGGACAGCACCAGTTCCTTGAAGAATGCAAAACCATATATTGCGAGCAGAACAGTATCATCAACAATACGCCACGTGCGAAGCATGTTGGAATGGATGGAAGAAGGCATCGTGAAGGTTTTCGAAGCTGCGAGCAGCGCGATGGAGGGCCAAGAGCAACGTAGAAATCGGAACGCAGCTTCGAAAGACGACAATCGTGATATTCGGGCTCCTTTCGACTTCCAACACGTCACATTGCTAGAGCGAAAAGCACATGTAAGTCGTATGCTCAACTCGACTGAACCGCGTGTCATTTTGGCAAGTGATAGATCGTTGGAATGGGGCTTCTCCAAGGACGCCATCCAGGCCTTAGCTTCCGGCGAGCAGAATCTAGTCATCTTGACCGAACGAGCTGGCGAAATCAGCGCGCAGCAGAAATGCCTGGGTCGATACTTGTGGGATTTGTGGCATGAGCGAAGCTCTTCGTCAGAAGAAGACGGGTTGTCCAATGCTGTTGTTAGTCTTTCCGGACAGCAGGCATCTATACAGACCGTACGAGCAGTACCACTCGCTGGCGAGGAAATACCCTTGTACCAACAATTCCTTGCTAGGCAGCGACAACTACACAATACGATGGGTGGAGACGCTGGAACTACGTTGGAGACGTCTGCCGACGTTGTGGACGACCGATCTTCAACTACCTCTGAAAGCTCCGAGGATTCCGGTGACGGACATGGAGGCAAGATTCTGAATACCACAGCTGCTCTACAGCATTCGAGGAACAAACTTGGCCTCACCGACGCCGAACTTGGTGTCAACATACTCATCCGCCGCAAAAACGTCTACGACTACGAGGTCCAAGGCAAGAAGGGGAAAGAAAAAGTGTTTCCCTACCAGCAAAAGCGCAGAAAGGCTGACGACTTTGGTGATTTGATCCGACCAGAAGAATTCGCTCGCGCAGACGAAGAGGACAACGTCGCTGGCGAAGCTCTTCGTGGTGACGGCTTGAAGAAGGAGAATGCAGTTGGCCAGAAGAGGCGATGGGACGACCTGGTCAACGACGCGGATGCAGTCAAATCCAACACACGGAGGCGGCGTAGAGAAGATGGCGACGATCCAGGAGAGTCCGATGGGGTGGACTCTGATGACGAGCCGGAAGAGGACCAAGAGAAAGTCGACGGACCCTCGAAGATTATCGTTAGCCACGAGATCATCGACTTCCGGTGTCAAATCACCTTTGTGGACTTTTCTGGCCTACACGATAGACGCACAATACAGAACATCATACCGCTCGTCAGACCACGGAAGCTCATCTTCATCGGTGGAGAAGAGGCCGAAACAACTGAGCTTGCCGAAATCTGCCGCAACACGCTCAACGCTGGCACCGAAGCTACGACTGATGTCTTCACACCCGCTGTCGGTATGATCATCGATGCCAGCGTCGATACAAATGCCTGGACCGTCAAGCTTACCCCGAACATGGTGCGCAACCTCCACTGGCAGAACGTTTCTGGGCTAGGTGTGGTCGCGATAACTGGCCGTCTTGCAGCCGCCAGCCTGCAAGAACCGCCCAAGGAAGAGGAAGGCTCAGCAAAGAAGAAAGCCAGGCTCGATGCCCCCGCCGTCCCAGTATCCTCGCAGCTAGACTCTGACACCACGCCTGTCCTCGACGTTGTCCCTGCAAACATGGCTACAGCGGTTCGCTCTGTCGCTCAACCCTTTCACGTTGGCGACTTGCGTCTCGCTGATCTGCGCAAACTGATGAAGAGTAATGGATTGGACGCAGAATTTCGCGGTGTGGGTGGAACACTGGTGGTCAATGGCACTGTGGCTGTGCGGAAAACAGCTACGGGTCAGATTGAGGTGGACGGAGGCGCATACGGCAATTTGGACGCGAGGAACAACGATGCGGCAACCTTCTTCAGGGTTAAGAAGCAGATTTACGACGGTTTGGCGGTCGTTGCTGGGCATTGATCGGGTTGTGGAAGAGCATGGCGCGTGGGATTGCCGGCACGCTTGAAGGGCGAGAGCTAGTGGAGAGAGCGGTGAGATTTGGTGAAAGATTACATCTCATTCTTATTACTGAACCCAGAAATCACAATACCACTTATCCCTCTCTCACATCTTCCTTGGGGGCAAATCCCAGTTTCCTGGACCCTGCAGCCTTGCCACCATATCATACTCTGACTTTTCCTTTGTTTCAGGCTTTGTCTTCGGTTGAAACGGGCTCACGGAGCGATAATCGGCGGCGTATCGCTGGTGGAACTGGCTGCCTGGCCGGAGGTCCTCGCCAAGAGGCGAGACGTCGCGCTTGGGAAATGGCATGTTTTTAGGAGGTGTAGATGTTCGTTTGGCGATGAGGCTGAGTTGTGTTCGAGTGTGTGTTTATGAAGATGTCTGCAGAGCTGGAGGTGGTGGTGATTAGTCTGTGGAGGCGGTGCGCGTGGGGATTATATAATGTGGTTCTGGTGAATGGTAGAGTCGGTTCATGTGATGTGTCTAGAATCACATGCACATGTCGTGACCTGAAATTTGATCAGGTCTACTTCAAGTTCACAATACAAATCTACTTGTGAGAGTCATACAAACGCTTCGAACATGCAATACATCACAGGTTCGGAGTTTCGAGCACCAAGATGATGGTACCTACGATGTCAACCTTTAAACGTCACCGAACGCCAGAGAAATACAAAAGGTCTCGCATACATGCACACGCACGATTGAACTCCATCCTCGCTGAAGACATATACTTTTTGTTCACTTCGACCACCAACCACAACAGCAAAGCACGATTCCACATCCCCACAACTCTAGAAAGAAAAAAAAATCCCAACAAAGCCCAGTCATCATCCCCAAGAACTTCTTATCCGCACCAACACCGTCCGCCCCATCCTAATAATTCATCCAAGCCGTGGAACTCTCATAGTTGAATGTCGCCGCCATAAGTGGCCACTCAAAGTCGTTGTCCCTCGCAACACTACCAGAGCCAGGGCTGGGAGGCTGAGCATATGTCAGCGGATACTGCTGTGTGTATGCGGCGCGGCAAGGCCTGTATGTCGAAGCGTTGGGGTTGTATGACACGGCGTTGGGATTGTAGGGCGCCGGCGCACCTGGTTAGTGAGATATGTTCGAGCCGGTGTAGAAGGTGCGGGACATGATATTAGAATGTGAGAGAGCTTTTGTGTGTTGTGTTCTGTGTGTATTGGTGACGGCTTTTGATGGTATGTGTTATATCGTAGGGAAGTAGTTCGTGGAAAACTGTTTGGTATGAAGGGCGTGTAAGACCGGCACCAAGGACTTATATGCATCATGTCCCCTATGCAAATGGTAACAGACGTGTGACTTGCTTCGATTCGTCAAGTCCGGTATGTCGCACTCATGCGGAGATGTGAATTTTCGCTCGTAGGTGACACCGAAGACACAAACCATTCAGCGTTCTCTTCCCGCACAGCACCACGGCCATGTCCTTCAATACTCTGTTATCCCTGAACGTCATGCTTCAACCCACAGTATACCGTGCCATACCACACTACCCAAAACTCCACATAACAACACATCCCATCTCACCCCGCCCCAACCCCAAAAAGTATCAAAATCAGCGGCACACACCCCCTCCCCACATACCACCAACCCGCCCAAAACCCCAACACGCCCCTACTCCCCTTACTCCTCCCCACAAACAGCACAAATACAATTTCAACCGGTACCAAAAGCGCCCAGTACGCGCGCCTAGAAAAGCCCACGACAACAAGTACACCTAGAAATAGGATTGTGAAGACGACGAGCCACCATATTTCGAGTCTGAGTAGCGCGCCTAGAGATGAAGCGGCGTGATACGCATCATCTATACGGCCATCAAGCACGACCTCGGCGCGCGACTGCTTCTCGAGTAAAATAGACCCCCCGTTCAATTCCCTCGCCACACGCCGCCGAATCACACTCTCACTCAGTAAATGCACGGTACTCGGTTTCTCCTTATCAGACTCGGTATTCAACTGCGACGTAACAGCGCTCGCGAGCGCGAACACGGCGGTGTATTCGCCCACGGCGGCGGCGTACCCGCTTGTGCGCAGGGTGATTTGCGCGCTGATGTACATTGTGAGGACGCCGAGGGTCCAGAGGAGGAGGAGGAGGAGCATTAGGGTGAGTTGGAGGAAGGAGAAGCCCCATTTGTAGGTCTGTGGTGGTGTGAGTATGTTGGGAGATGTGAGGATTGAGAGGGTGGGTGCGTACCTTTTGCGCTTGACATGTGCCTTGCTTTTTGATGTCATTTAGAGCGTATGTTTGGTTGTCGGCGCTCCATGTCCTGCGTGCTGGGTCGTTCAATTTCAGATCCGGGTCCGTGAGGCTGAGTTGAGCGAATTGGTCTATTAGGCCGAGTCTCTTGACGTAGAGGTCTGGGATCCAGAACGCGCTGATGTTGAGTGTGGGCGAGGAAATGTCTTGCGTGCCGAAGCGTGAGGTGTTTGCCGTCGTTGAGGGCGATAGCCCGTACTGCGCGACATCTGGACGAGAGAAGGATTAGCTAAGTACATATTGGGGCTTGGTCGATTTACATCTCGTCACATTGCCCAGTGTATAGCAGCTCGAAAGCGCATCGTTGCTCATCCAGTTCGGATTGTCGAAGCAGACGTCAGTCCATTCGCCAAAGGTCCCCGGGTTATCCAGTAACGCTTCTTCTACGCCACCCATCAGCACTTCCCATCATGCAGAAATAGCCAGCCATTCCTTCAACTCCAACTCACCCGTACCATGCGGCCGTATCGAAACCGGATAATCATCATACAACCCCACCCTCGCCCCATCATGAACCACATAAAACGCATACTCAAACGCGCTGAACCGCACGTAATTCCTCGCCGCGTCCTGCACATACGACTCCACATTCGCACTGTAGCCCGTCATCGCGCTGCCAAAGGTCGGAAACACGAGGATGAACACGAGCGTCGTGATCATGAAGGTCATTGCGGCGCGGGACTTTAGGCCGTGGCGCTTGCTGAAGTCTCGCACTAGGCAGGGGATGCTGACGAAGGAGCCTTCGGGTTGGAGGAATACTGTGCGGTAGGTGTTGAATGTTATGGGGCCGGTTGCCATTGAGGCGGTTACGTATTTGGCGAAGACGTGCCATGATATTAGGGCTAGGAGGCCTTGTCCTCCGCGACCTACGATCTGGAGATTTGTCAGTTGGAAGTGTGCATATAGTAAGGTCTTCCTGTCAACGACTTACAACGTCCCAGACAGTATCAACGACCTTTGCTTCGCTGAAAGAAAGCAAGCCAAACCCAATCGTGACTTGAAAGAAACCAGATGGATACCAGTAGCTGTAAGAGTCAATTAGTGCATCTCTACATATTTACCTCCGCACATAATACACTTACTCGTACTTGTACGACTCGAGCGAAAAGTCCCCATCAGGCCGACACGCAGTCAAGCCACGAAACGTCGCCTCCTCGGACGCCGCAACGACATACGCGAGGCACAACGCCAGACAAACGAAAACAGAAAGGCATGATGTCCAGAAAAGTCCGCCGCGCCAGCGTGCTTTTACATCGCGCAAGGCTGCTGCGTGTCGTGCGCGTATGGACGCACCGCGCGCCATTGCTGAACAGAAGTACCAGGGACACAAACAAGCATCGAGAAACGGCGAGTCGTAGGTACTTGGAGTTGTAGTCTCGGGTATTTAGGTGTTAGGCCCCCATCGTCGGAGTCAGAGCCGCCTGACGATCTACCTTGCTAACGGCTGTTGCCAGCTACATACGAGCGGTAGAACGTACTAAGACTAGAACCAAGCGAACCATAGTTAGTTTCTTGGTGCTCGTATGCGCCGAGTTTTATCTGAGTATTCTGGAGCATGAAGGCAACGCGCAGTATGGCGCTGGCTAAGTGCAATGCAAAGCACCAAAGCATCAATGCCAAAGCGACAACGCAAAAGAAGAGATATTGTCAGCGCAGGATCTGTTCTTGAATCTGACGCGCCTGTTAGCAAAAGAGACCAAAACAGGTGCTTTGAACATGATCCATTCGCTTTCTCCTCTCTAGGTAGAATCGCTATACCTAGCCGCATACACACTTAACGCCATGCAGATGAGCCACGCCTGCGATGCCCGATACCAGAACTATATAATACATGGGTAAGTGCAAATCCCAAACGCCCTCAAGTGCACCGCCGCTAGTTCGGACCGGACTACGACAAAGGTACGCTGAAATCCCAGTTGCCTATCACACCGTGTTAGCACTGATAGTAGAAGCTTAAGGCTCTTGCAGTGATATTGACATACCTGCTTTGAGGTTCTCGGCAGTGTCGTTGAGTAGAATGATGCGCCTCTTGGTGCAATATGAGGTTTTATCCATCATATCCACTTTAAGCGTTTGAAGCTGATCGATGGGCTTCTCGAACATCTCGCTGAGGTTCTCAACGGCCATTTCGAGGTCCTTCTGGTTGTCCTCGAAGATTTCCGTGAGGTTGTTGCGGGCGAGATAGTACGCAAAGGCATAGGTCCACTTGAGCACTTGCCGGCACTGTTGGAGGGCCTGGGAGGCTTGATCTAAGAACTGCACCTCGATCCACGACATCCCTAACGATGGTTAGCGACTGTTAGAGCTGAATGGTCTCGCATCAGGACGTGAATGGCGTTGAAGAATCCCAAACCACTTAGAGGTTATCCAGGCTACGCTGAAGTAAATAGACGTACCTGTCGTGTTCTGTAGTTGCTGCATCTTCTTCTCCGTCTTGATGTAGATGTCCCGATCGAGCTTGGCCGACTGCTCGTGGTTGGCGTAGCGGTTGTAGTAGTGCAGGTAGCGCTCCAGGGACTGTCGTGACTTGGCCTGCGCATCCCTCGCTTCTGAACCGCTCTTCTCCTCGAACCGGTTGCAGTTGTACCAGCTCGTGCCGTGCTCTGACCAGACGCCCATGCACATCCAGCAGAACTCGTTCCTGCATTTCCGGCACGTCATGTGGTTGCAGCCGCCGTTCTTCTCGATCGTGGAGTTGCACTTGGGGCACTCCTTGGTGTTGGCCGATATCCAGTTCGCAGTCTCGGAGTCGTCGGCGCACTTCTTCAGCCACCGCTTTACCAGGGAGCACGGCGCCGGCTGGTGGTTTGTGAGGGTGCAGCCGAAGCAGAAGTCGTGGCCGCAGTCGCAGTGTACGGTGGGCACGATCTTGGGCAGATCTTTGTTCTTGATGGGACACTCCACGGCGTACTTGCAGTCGGGGGCGGGACACCACTTCAGGTTCTCTCGATCGTCGACGTAGGTGCGTGTGAGGAGGGTTTGGTAACGTGATTGGAGGTCTTGTGTGACGAGGAGGTCCAGCGACTTTGAGTCCACGATGCGCGTGCAGCCTTCGCCCGGACACCGTATCCGCGCGGCCTCGCCCTCGTTGGAGATCTTGGTGGATAGGTATTGCCTATAGCAGTCTACGCAGAAGCGATGGCTGCACTTCAGGGCGAATGTGCTCAGGTGCGGGCTGTCGTCGCAGCAGATGTCGCACACGAAGCCCACCAGCTGCTCGATCTTGGGCGGGTTCGTCCGCGCGTGCTGCCCGAGGCCCGCGTTCTCCAGCACCTCGTCCGTCTTCTCCATGTACTGGTCGATGAGGCGCTCCTTGTTCCACCGCGAGTGTCGGAGCAGGATGGCGGCGGCTTCGGGGGGCTGGTCGAGGATGCTGGCGACCTCCTGGATCTGGTCGTCCTGCTGCGCCTGGATCTGCACGGGGTCGAACACCTTGAAGTCGACCTCGTACGCCTGCTGCGTCGGCTTGATGTCCTTGTTCTGCGACTCAAAGCCCACGTCGTCCCCGTCGTAGTCGGATTCTGTGTGCCAGTCAGCAAGGCCTCTGCCGCCATACGTCATGCATGCTTCCTACCCTCTTCCAGGTCCATGTCGTCTGTGTCCTCGTCGAAGTCGTTGCCGCTCATGGAGCTGTTGAACTCGTCGTCCGAGTCCATCTTGTCGGCGTCTGGGGGTGGCGTTGCGGGGAGAGCGCTGGGCGTGATGCCGGGGGTGTGCCTCTTGAGCGGCGGTCCTTCTGACGGCGTGAGCTGCCCGTCTGCGTCTGCCTCTGAAGCCTTGCGCTTGCGGGCGGTGGGCGGCGTCGTGGTTTATACTAGAGGGCAGTCCCGCCGTATGACGGAACGTGCCAGGCTGCGGCGAAGGGTGCAGCGAGGGCCGGGAGCGAGTGGCTGTCCTGAGGCTCGGGTGGAGGGTCGATAGGCAGCAGGAGAGAGTCGATATTGGTCAGCGAGAGAAGAGTCACAAGGCTTCAGGCTGGGTGGTGAGCTCGTAGGGTGTTTGGGTGGGCGGCGGACATGACATGCGGGCAAGGGCCGAGCTAGCGTGCGTTGGTGCTAGACGCGTTTGTCACCGATGAGTGGTGGTGATCGCCTTCAAATCTTTCGCCGCAGTTGCCTCTGGAACTTTCACTAGAATTGGAATTTCGCGCTGCTTACTCATCTTACAACAGTATATTCCTGTACAGCTTCACAGTGCATTTAATAGAAGACTATTCATGTGTAAATCCTGGCTGTTTGCTTGTAGCTTAACTACGTTATACAGTAACGCTATCATTGACACCACTAGCTTGCTTCTACTCTGAATCGTCACCGCTCTCCTCTTCACTCTCCTCCTCGCTCTCCTGCTGCAGGAACTCCACCAGCGCCTTCGTCTTCTCCCGGACCTTCTTCAGCTCCTCAGACTCACTGCTCTTCTCGTCCTCCCACCACTGCAAGATGCCGTCTTCCTCTATACTGTCCAGCTCCGTCAGCTTGGTCGCCGCGCTGAGCAGTATCGAGTCGCCGTTCTCCCGGTGGCTCAGATCTGCCTGCAGCAGGAGCATGAAGTCGACCTGATCTGTCTTGCTATCCGCGCTCTTGTCGAATATTGCCCGGTCGATGAGCTCCTTGTGCTGGCCAAAGACCTGGGCTATCGCAGCTTTGATCGTCTCGCCAGACTTGATAAGCTGGAGTATGCGCTTGACGAACGAGCTGACGACGGCGCGGCGAACTTGGTGGTCGGAGGCATTTGTGCTCATGCGTAGTGCCGTGAGTTCCAGCTGAATGTTTGCAGATTCGTGGCCCTGCTCCAGGGAGTCGTATATGCTCTGTGAAGCGTCGTGGTCGAAATTTGCGGCGTGTTGGCTGTCTGCCGAGCCTACCGAAAGGAAGCTGCTTGTCGCTGATCGGTCGTGGTGTTGCAGGTCTAGGTCGTCTACTTCCGAGTCGGAGTTGAGCGTGGATATGGATTCGTTGGAGAAGTTGTACACTGCATGATTAGCATAGCATTGGTCAAGACGGAAGGACATCGACCTACTGGGACCAGTGGAGACAAGGCCGTCCACAAGCTCGTCCTCGTCATCTTCGTCAGAGTCGTGGAACTCGAAACCATCGCCTTTTTGCCCGACCACCGCAGGATCAGGGTTGCCCCGCACGACATCGTGGGCGCCTTCGCGTCTCCGCTTTGCTCTTGTGATTCTGTGCTCGCCCCGAATCGTCATACCCTCTCCAATGTTGACTCCGTAGGAGATGAGTGCGCCAGCTTCGACTACGCATTTGCGCCCTACCGTAGCTTCATTTGCAATGACAGATCTGGTGATCGTGCTGCCGTCGCCAACACTTGCGTAATTCCACAGGTACGCGCCGTCTATCCGGACGTTGCGTCCAATCTGGCAGTGCCGTCCGATTATGCTGTTCGTGATAACGCTCTTGTCGCCGATGCTGCTGCCCCTTCCTATAACCGTCTTCGGCCCAATCACACAGTCGCGTGCCAGTATGACACCCTCCTCTTTGTAGATGTTGCCCTTTTGCAGCCGGTATGACTGCCCTTGGACGAGATTGCTGTCAGGACACAGGGGATATGCCCAGCGCGATACGATGTCCTTGCTCACCGACTCGTACGCATGCAGATTCCTCACTCGCGCGGCGTAGTGATCGGAGACGATGTGGGTGTGGAAGGTCTTGCCGTTGAGCTCGTAGTCCTTGAGCACGCTGTGTAGGAAGCCCTTGCGCGGCGCCTGGAAGTCGAAGTTGTCGCTCCACAGCGCAAGGACATCCGGCGTGCAGATGTCGATACCGCAGTCAATCAGGTCCTGCCGTATTTCGAGCTCCTGGTGGTCGGACAGCAGCTCGGGGTCGATGGCGAGGAAGTGCGTCTGGTCGCGATTCGGCATCTGCTCAAAGTGGAGGCACCTGTCCTTGGTCGGGTCTATGACAAAGATTGGGCTTGTGCCTCTTGCTTTCGTCCTATGCGACGCGCCCGCTTCTCTCAGCACCATGGTCATGATGGCATTCTTGTCCTTTGTGCGTCGCGCCCTATGCGCGGCCAGCGCAGACTCCAGCGGCAGGTTGCTGACCACGTCGCCGTACACCAGGAGGAAGTCGCCTTTGAGCAGGCTCCTACTGTCCAAGTCGCGCATCGCATCGCCAATCGAGTGCGACGCCGACTGGATCAGCTCCAGGCGGGAGAAGGGCGACGACTGCGCGGCCCATTTCGACTTGGTGATGTATTCCTCGACCTGCTCCTTGTGCGCGCCGCAGTACACAAAGACTTCGTCCACGCCGGCGTTGGCGAGGAACTCGAAGGTGTACTCGATGAGCGGGGTGTTGGCGAGGGGCAGCAAGCACTGCGGGCTGGTCAGTGGGCTGGCCTAGTATATGATATGGGAGAGGCGTACAGACCCTCGGCCGCTCGAGCGTGAAGGGATTGAAGCGTGTCTCGAAGGGATCGGCGAGTATCTGGAGAATTAGAATTAGCACTCTCTGTGGTCCAGCTGGGCGCATGGCCGACTCACCACGGCCTGGAGGGGCTCGTCGCGCTCTTCCTCGCCCGTCTTTCCCTTCTCCGTGCCCTTTTTGCCTTTTGGGGGCATCCTGGACAGCCTTGCAATTGGACGTCTAGACAAAGTGCCTAGTGTGTTGTGGACTAGGTGCTGGTGCTGGAGGCTGCACGTGGTGGTGGGGACTGTCCGTGTCTGAAAGCTTCACGACGCCCGCTGACTCACCACGGAACGAAACCACAGACTCGGGCCAGGCTCACGTCACAGATCGATCTAGCGGCTGGGGGGCTCTGCGGCATTCCCGCGGCGCGTGTGTGCATGATTCTCGCGTGCTCGTGCGCGTTCTCTTGCTTGGTCCAGGCCTAGGCCGTCAAAGACCATCAGGGACTGTTGCACTCCTTGAAATGCTTATTGCAACGACATTGGCTCGACTGAGGTACCACAATCGTGGTTACTTATTGACCAAAGGACACTTAGGGCACAATTCTACGATCAGGATTCGCAAGATGTATATGAGATCTCAGTAAACACCTACATCTATACCTGTGGAGTCCTCAGTACACAGCGTTTCACAGAGTGCGGACGAAGCCGAGGTCACGGCCAGTCATCACAGCTTGAGTACTTGAGCGGATCATTTCAACCGTGGCACGCTGATGATTAGAGTGTATAGAAAGCTCAGGAATATCCTGGACCCTGTCTATGAGGTTCTTCTACATCGCTTTGAGCAGGCTCTAAGGCTGAAGTCAATCTTACTGACTGACGAAATGACCAAAGATCATCGGAACTGCTTGTAGGGTATGTAAAGCACATGCCCGCGACCGTAGAACGCCTAGCAACTTCTCCATCCAGCGAGCACCGCCCTCGCGAGTCGCCAGTTCTCCTCCTTGCCTAAGTCGCCAGTTCTCCTCCTTGCCTGTCCAGTGTAAGAGGACGGTAGATCTCAGACGACCCAGCCCGTGCTATGTTTGGTTACGAACAAGGCCGGACCAGGATATCGACCTGGTCCTTGGCTGTGCGTGAGGGTCTTGCTTCCCCACCCGGCTTCACACTACATGGCCTTGAAGCGTCGTACTTCTTGCAATGGAGCTTAGCAAGCGTGGACGTAAGTACCATGCAACCCAACTAGCGCTGGCTTATCGATCTCATCTCGGGCGTGGCTGCATCGGGTTCATCGGTTGTTGCATCTGCGGAGGGTATATTTGCTGGCGCTTAGTTGGATTAGTCATATCGTCTCCACCAGATATCTCAGAGATTTGTCTTCGGTGTCCGGGAGGCAGCGGTTGTTGTTGCCTAGCTTGCATAGGCATCTGTGGCGAACCGTTGTAGCCAATGCCCGCCTGCATTGGATTGACTGCGTACGGCCCTGGGTGTTGTACTTGTTGGTTGTGTATCGCTTGGGCATATTCGTCTGTAACGTTGTTGCCCACGGGTGAAACACCCGGCACTTGATTGGGCGAGTTCCAGTTGCTTGTGGTAGCGGGCGATTTCGCAGGCGAGTCCTCCTCCTTGAGCACGAGTTGTCGAGGTACTTGCACGGGCTGAGGTGCGGCCATCCCTTCAATTTGCGCCAAAGGCTTCTTTAGATGTACAAGATGCTTTTCTAGCATATGCAGCAGTCCCTCTTTAGTGAACGGCTTGGGCAACACGTCATTCATGCCTGCCCTGTTAGTTTCCATATCATCTATAAAGTACAGGAATGACTTACCGTGTTGGAAGTACATCGAGATATCGTCGCTTCTAATATTCGATGTCATGGCGACTATGGGAGTAGTATCGAATTGTCGTATCAGATGGCACGCAGAGACACCGTCGAGGTTGGGCATAATAATATCCATCAGCACTAAGTCGTACTTCGACCCAGCATTCATCTTGTTTACAGCTTCTAGACCGTCCAACTGCAGGAAGGTCAGCACGCACATGTGTACCAGCAGGTGCATACTTACAGCGCTGTCAATATGGCAGTGGAAGGCATAGAGAAATTTGCTTCCGATGCGCCGGCACGTCGGATCATCCTCTACAAGCAAGATCTGGGGTGCACGAATCCAACCAGGATCAGGAATGGCACTCTTCTTTCTCACACCCTCCTGGAACTTGGGCTCGCTGGCGTCAACCGCCTTTGGTGGGGCAGCGTAAGGAATGTTGTTGATGTGTTCACTGTACATTGGGTCGATACCGTTCGATGAGCCGACAGGATATACGAGATTATCGAGGTTCTCTAGTCGCATGGAGCCAGTCGAGCTAGCAGATGGTGGGCCACGGCTGGTGGGTCGCGTCGCGGCGCGTAGGATATCGGGCGGTGGTGTTGTCAGGGTACCATTCATCCTCATCGTGATCTCATTCATGTGCTCAAGGTTTCTCGGGTTCAGCATGACATCGGCGTTGGTCTCGCTCAACAGCTTGGAGGCGTGCTGTAGCGGGGATGCTGGGTCGTCATCGTCGGCAGCAGCTTGGTTGGGCGCTTCGGAGGTGCCATTCTGCGATTGTCCTCCGCCGGGGAAGACGAGCTTGCTGTTTCTGCGCTGGGTGGCGTCGACGCCATGCAAAAAGGTCATAATCTGCTGCATGACGTGCTCATGGTTGACCACTGTTTTCTGCAACCCGATGACTTCTTGTAACAACATCGAGTGGTGGATGCTCAGCTCATTGTACCGTCCCTCGACTGCGTGTAATTGTGCCTGCGTCGCCATCAACTGCCCGCTGACCATGTCCATCTGCTGCGAGGGGATCAGCATGTCGTCTGCGCTTGGCTGGTTCGGCTTGCGTGGCGCAGGTGCTTTCCGGCGGATGTTGTCGAGCGCGTCCTTGTTATTCATCTTAAAATCAGGGTGTTTGAACTCCCAGGCCTACTCGATGTCAGCGTCAGAGGCGACTGCGGCGGCTCGATGGCGCGCATAGACGGACATACTCCGGCTCCATACGGCGACTGCCCATTTTCCTCGTTGTTGTGGCGCACTTTGTGGAAGTCGTATTTGTTCAGCTGCCGGACGAAACTCGCAAAGTTGCTGTGCTTGAAGTGCTTGGGCAGTATGTGCTTGGTGAACTTTTCGTTCTGCGTGGCTGTCAGAGAGTGCTTCTCCAGCGGCGCGCGCGACCGGTGTATGCGCCTGCCTACCTCCAGAACGACAAAGCTGTCGCCGTCGTTTCCCCATCGTACCACGCTCTCGTCGCTTGGATTTTCCAGCATCCTAGAGCAGATGTCAGTATGGCAGCCGAGGTACGCTCCCCCATCAGTCACGTACTTGTACAACTTGCGCACCTGAGCCCATGTTAGCCAGAATCGTAACCACACACGTGGAGCGCACTTACAAAGTCGCTGGAATTGTTCGAGCCTGCGCCCACCTGGTTGAGGTCCATACTGGCGCGCAAGGGTGTTGTCTCTCTATATCAAGGAAGAATGCGCTCTCCAGATCCAAGTTATCACGCGACGAATACCGGAAGATGAGCGCTATCGATGAATGAATGTTTCTCCGGTCCGGCGCCTGCTTCAACTCAATCTTCAATCCGTGGGCGACAGAGTCGGAGCAGTAGCGAGCGAGGCTCACGCTAAGGCTCTACGGTGAATGCGCTTGGGGTCGCTTGGCCGTGACGATCGAGTTGGGGTTGGCGATGACGCAACCAGGGTGTTCCGCCTCGCAGAATGTCAGGCGCAGGAGACGCAGAGGTCGAGATCTGGATGTTGGAAGAGGAGAACAAGGAACCTTCGGGACCACTGGGATTGAGAAGGCGCTTTCAACTAATAGGAACAACTAAAGCCATTTCAAGAATGCTTCCGCGCTAGTCGGCAAGGATGGCCTTGAAATTGGTTGGCGGAACCCACGCTTGCGGCTTGGATACCAATACGACCGAGGAAGTTTCTTCTCACGACGGCGGACGTTTATAGGGCAGGACCAGCCTCCGAAGATACAATCTATGTAGTCTAACGTCGTCGACTCTCTGCTGCTGCTCCCCGCCTTGCAACCTGCCACGCAACAGTGAACATGATGAGTGAATACGGGCTCTCGGAAAGCAGAGATCACGGCGCTTTTCGCACCTCCAAAGCACATAGAGATCGGCATGCCAATCGTCGCCGCCGAATGAACAGCCTGAAGAACACGAGCTCAAATGGCCCTCATAGTCCAGCAATATGCGGCCGCTGTCCTGGGATTGCTTACACTATGTACCGTTGAGCTATTCCCGGCGGTGAACTGCACATATTAGCAGAAGTGCTGCATGTATGGGGCGCAGAAAAGGAAGTCGTGGTGGCATGCCCTTGCCGCGACCCGATACCATTTTGCAGCCAGCCACAAATGCGATCGCCCGGCACCTTGCCCAGTTTGAACACCAACCACCTTTAAACAGCGCCGAGATACCGCGAATCACCTCCCACGTCACCGTACACGATCCAATTTCGGTACACTTAGCACACCACTCATCATGTTCTCTGCCGCCCGCTGTCTGTCGACAACGCGCTCTGTCGCTGGCAGGCGCCTCTTCCACGCCTCAGCGCCTGCTTTCGTCAAGGTCGGCGACAAGCTTCCAGATGTAGACCTCGTGGAGGGCTCACCTGGTAACAAAGTCAACCTCGCAAAAGAGCTTACTGGCAAGGGCTTGATCATCGGTCAGTTGCAGAGCAACGCGAAGTTAGCCAGCATAGCCTGACACAATTCAAACTTGTAGGAGTGCCTGCGGCCTTCTCGCCATCTTGCTCAGAGAACCACGTGCCCGGATACCTCAACTCTCCCAAGCTCAAGGACGCGGGGAAAGTCTTTGTCGTCTCCGTGAACGATGCCTTCGTGTAAGTGCCTCGAGGTCTGCTTCTTGATGCAGGAGCGGTGCCGATTGCCGTTGGAAATAGAAACTGTCTTGAATAGCATCGTTGCTGCGGTGAACCTGATGCGAGCATGACCGAGGTCGCTACTCGGTACTGGTGCCACCACATCCTCTGCTCGAGACATGTCTCTACGGGACCAAATTGCCTCTTTGAGTCGTTTCAGGACTGACCATTACCAGCATGAAGGCTTGGGGCAAGATCCTCGACCCCTCGGGTTCAAGCGATGTAAGTGTGCTTAATAAGAATTCTCAAGGTGCAACTTGACTCAGGTTATGATCAGATTCGCTTTCTCGGAGATCCTGGTGTGCAGTTCACCAAAGCTCTTGACCTTTCCTTCGATGGCGCCTCTATCTTCGGTGGGGACCGCTCCAAGAGATATGCACTGGTCATTGAGGACGGTAAAGTGAAGGAAGCGCACGTCGAGCCCGATAACACTGGCTTGAACGGTATGGCTCCTACCACTGTATTTGAAGCATCCGATCATCATCCTGACCTCGATATAGTCTCTGCCGCCGAGAAGGTGCTCTGAAGTAGGAAGAGTCAACGACATTCAATGCCGTAGGCATCGAGGCATGCTGCGATCACCGAGATGGCTGTAGTTCATGTCTTGGTTCTCCCCAGAGACCTACTATAGCTTGCATTACCGAAAAGTGTTGGTCTGAACTACAAAACCTATTCGTAGTCTGAATAAATGAAAACGGGCCATGTGCCTCGGTGCATTCGACTATAATACACGTTGTTTCACGTGATACTGTTCTCGAATCCAGGAGTCCACATTGAGCACCTTTTGTACTCTCAGCCCGGGTTTGTCAACAAACAGCTCCAAGCAAACATAGGTTGTATCTGACACGGCCAGTCGCAAATCCCGCCAGACTAGCAATCAGGACCCGGCAAAAGCACACGCACCAAGATCCCTCTTCTCCGCCGGCACATGCGGACTGATGTCAAAGTCAAAAATGTCCATCGGCAAACCCATCGTGGTACACGCATTTGGAATGTCTGTGGAAGTCAGTGTCTATCTCACAGTCAATTCGTACACGGCTCAACGTACCAACGATACCCGCCACATGTCCCTGTACCGGCGCACATGACAGCAATAAGTAAATCTGATAGTCGCTGTAACCTGCTCACCTCGTCAGCACACTGCTTACTCACAAGAGAATTGTTCAAGACAGAAGCCTACCATATCGCCTCAGATACTCAATGACCCGCAGACACGTCTGCCGATACGCAATCGTCGTGTCCAAATAATGCTGCTTTCCATGCTCGTCGACCGAAAAGCCCTCGAAATAGATATACCGTCCAGGACCGAACTGCGGCTCGACAGGGCCGGGTATGTAGATTGGAGACTTCATATCGAGCTGCTTGATGCCGCCCTTCATGATGCTGAATTTGAGCGTGATGACGCCTGCCATCTACGAGCGAGTCAGCAAGTGTGCTTTCGTCTCAACGTAGACAGACGGTACCTCAATCGCGCCACAGAAAGAAATTTCACCATCACCCTGGCTGAAGTGCAGGTCTCCAACACTAAACTTCGCTCCTTTGACATGCACAGGCAAAAACACCTTCGATCCTCGCGATAAATTCTTGATATCACAATTACCGCCGTGCTCGGGACGCCCCGGTATCGTTCGTGCGCCTTCCCTGCCAATTTTCTCTTTCAACTCGCCTGTCGCTGAGCCAGCGTGTACACTCTTCGGCTGGGGAGGCTCGGCGACGGTGCGGTTGAGATGCGTGTGCGTGGATATGAGTTCGCCCTCGCGCTTGTTCCAAGTGTCGAGGACTTCGGCGGAGGGTGCGCAGCCGAGGATGCCGGGGTGGATGAGGCCTGCGAAGCGGACGCCGGGGATGTGGCGGGAGGAGCAGTGGATACCTTCGAAGTCCCAGATGGCTTTGGCTCTGTTGTTTTGTTAGTTAGTATGTTATTCATCATGTAAGTCTTGGGTCGATTGAAACACTCACGGCTTGGGATACAGCTCGTCCAAGAAGCCACCGCCGTTTTCTTTCGCAAAAATGCCTGTGAAGCCCCAAGGCTGGTCTTCTAGCGGTTGCACGTCTTGGATCTCCACGACAAGCACATCGCCCGGCTCCGCGGTTTCAATATCGAAAGGTCCGGACAGGTAGTGGATCTTCGTAAGGTCGACGTTCTTGATATCGTCGGCGGAGTCGTTGTTGCCGATTTGACCGCCAGTCCAGTCCACGCATTCAATCTTCACAGCTTCCCCGGGTTTGATGGAACCGTACGACGGGTTGTCTGGATGCCATCGGTTCTTTGGGCAATGAGTTAGCGTAAGAAAAGGAACATCACCTCAAGGAATGACATCGTATTGGATAGACGTACATGAAGGCATTCTTGCTCTGAAGCCGGTTTGTCCAGAGACACTTTAGCAGCATACCGGAGGCCTTGTTTGCCCATATTGAGATTGAGTAGAGGGATCTGTTTCGCGTGAAGTGAGAATCAACAGTAACGTTAATGAAAAGAAAACGCGTCTAGTAGCCGAGGTGATCACGTATCGTTTATAATGGCACTGAACGCGGGGAAGGTGGCTGTCCAAGATGTCAATTGCTATCTTTTAGCTAAGTCCTAGGCCCCGAGGAGCACCAGACCATGTCCCAAGTGTACCAACGCGATAAGCTTCAAGATACGGCAGTTTGGACGTTACGTATCGTCGGATGAGCTCTGAGCTGAGCTGGGCAAGCTGCCTACCTTTTTCGGAGAGCAGTACCCCACAGCGGGGTTACACTGATGTAGATTCGGTCATCGTGCAGCAGCGCTATCGACAATGAAACGGCAGCCGGGCCCAGATAGACCAGCGGCCTATTTGCACATGCGCTGCTTCCGAAGGCTTGCTAGGAGATTACATCGTCTTCTTCGCCCGTAGCTGCCAATAATTGGTCCGAGACTTGTTCGATTGAAAGAGCTGCTGAGACTAGCTGAAAGTCTTCCGGGGTGTTTGCCGAACTTCGGACTGGTGGTTTGGCTTGTGCATTGCGATGTTGTATACGTCCATCTTATCCCACGGCACGGCCAGAAACTCGTGTTTGTTCTTCCAACGGAGAGACTCTTGCTTAAACGGCTCAGCTTCTGTCGGTGGAGGCGGCGGTTCAGTGATCTTGGTTATGAGGTATGCTGTTGAAGCCTCTGCGAGCCCGTAGATGAGGACACCAACCAGCGGAATCTTGACGAAGACGTAGAAACCCAAGCCGAAACCAAAGAGAACACCGGCGCGATCTTTGAACCATAGCTTCTTCTGATCTTTGTTGTAGCGGACTCGTGCAAAGTAAGGTTCGAGCTGCGAAATTGTGAGTACAGGTCTCAGTGACATGTTGAAGTGGATGATATACCAATTCGCGCATCAGTGTGCGGGACGAGAAGTAAGCCTGGAGGAATGAGACAAGATATTTCCGTGGGAACAAAAGCGAAGCAGCAAAAATGGCGCCTGCTGGCTGGGTTCCAACGGCTCCCCTGAAAGTGTAGAAACTAGCAGCGGGCAATACAAATCGTCCAATGTACGGCACATAAGACAATCCCAGGACTGCCAGCGAAATTCCGGCCTTCCTGCCTTGTTTGGTTGCATACATTATGACTGCCTTCTTCAGCGGTGTCTTCTCCTTGCCCTCGACTTTTGGTTCGTGGTTCGGGTATTTCTCAAGATTCTGATGGTAGAGAGCGCGGAGGTTGTGTGGGTCTTCGGTTTTGTGCTTTTGGACATATGTTTGGTCTACCCACAGGAGGGAATCCATGAACCTGCAACCTTTAGTACTACGTATCAGAACTTGCTGCAGAACTTACATCCGATCCAGCGTAGGCGTCACATATCGCATCATGGTCATGAGGAAGAAGGGCACCTGGAGAACTGTGTGCTCGAGAAAGTGGAGGCCGCTGACCACGCTGTCATCCAATGTCGTATGGTCCATATTGACGAACAGCGCTGCGAGCCATAGCAGCGCACGCACAGCAATGACCTGCGGCTGTAAATGTCTTGCCCAACACTGGTTGTTGATCATATGAGGTAGCGTACTGGTATGGCCACGATGATACGGATAGCAATCCCAGCTGCCACCGCGATTGCTGCTTGGCGGTAGTGGTCTGAGGTGAAGAGACCTGGGTTTTGGAGGGCACGATTCACTTGGAGCACATGTCAGCACATCCACGACGTATTGTACTCCACAGCGTCATACCGCCGACCAAAGTTAATTGGGCTCCTCGCAGGATGGCGTTCACATCGAAGTTGGACACATTCAGGTGGTCCATGTTTGGCGGTCCGGGCTGGTGAGATGTGAGGATCTTCCAGCGTGGCTCACTGTCTGTTGTGCCCACTTGGGTGCGTGAACGACTACTGCGGGTCGTGCATGACGTCTTCAGGGACGTGCGCGCTAGGTACGCGTTGTCAACTTAGGGCACCCGCTCACAAGAGCATCCAACCTTGTCAAACTTTACAGAAACAGTGCATCGGTCAGATAATCAATGCGCCCGTGAAGCGGGTGGTTTGGAGACGATCCGCTGATCACCTGAAACTCGATCGCCAAGCACGCGCAAGGCAAGGCATCTCAAGACCATACAGCCTGCGGCGTCCGACAAACACTCGCTCGTATCAGCTGCTCACACTCCCCCTCCAGACCATAACGTCAGACCGAACTCACCACAGCCAGAAAGATGCACTCATAGACAGTCCGCAATGTCTGTCCCCGCATCCTCGAAAAAGCAGGAGCACGCGCCGCATGTTCCCACCACCTCCCGCGGCTCATTTACGCTTCCGGCCCGGCCCAACCTTCGATCAGCGTCGACGCCGGCATCCAGGAACAGCTCGGATGGCATAGAAACCTTATTCATCTGCTCTACCTCAAAGGTCGTTTCCTTCTCTACCACCGGTCCCGTACGGCACGTCTCTCCACCACGCGCCTCGAGAGCCCAAGGGAGTCCTCCGCACGCGCAACCATGGACATCTCTGACTGAGCGTACGCTGGCGGCTGGTATGTCATGCCCAAACCCATGCTTATGAGGGTTCTATGCTGACCCTGTCTTCTCCAGGTATTCTGCGCATCTACAGAGTGACAGCATCCAACGTGTCATTTCTCAATTCCGGGACCCTCCTTCACACCATCTTCCCGCGGTCGCAATGTTGGTGCGTCGACGGCCAGTCGGTCTTTGTGCTGCGTGTTCGACAAGACTCATACTACCGCATCGAGCTGCCGTATGAGACAGAGGAGGATAAAGAGCGAATAGCACAGTTTACATCCGTGCTGGGTCAGGTGCTGCAGTACGAGAAGACGGCGTGTCCGTTCAGACGTGTTTCGGAGGTGGAAATTGCCGAGCGCCCAAGGACGCCTCCACGGAAACAGCTGAGACCTCAGTCTACACAGCGGGCAAAGAAATGGACCTTCGATAAGACCTGGGTGCCAAACAGTGGGGCGAGGCCCTCGAGCTCTGCCTCAGATGGTGCTTTCGGAGGTTCAGACTACGGCACCGTGTCTTCCTACGACGATGACGACAGGTCGAGCGTTTGCACTGATAGCAGCGAAGCAGTGCGTGAAGTCTCCAAGACTGTCTCGAACGATACTACGCCAAAGCCCGCACGCAGGCTGTCCATTGCGGATCGTGTCAACCTTTTCCAAGGCATACGCTCGGCTACAGCACCAGTGGTGACAGAAAGGAACATTTCAGCAGTCTCGAGAAATCGCATTCCTGAGGCCATCCCGGAATCGCCAAGGGTCGACGATATAAGTCAGAAGCCAGTGCTAGAACGACACGTGTCAGAAGCCGACAGCATAGCTTCAAGTGCAGATTCGTTCTATTCTGTTGAGACGACACGATATCGCAGTCCTTCTCCGCGTTTCCTGGATGCAGAGCCTGATCTTTCAAATCCATGGGGGGATCTGAGTCTGCCAGTTCACAATGAGACGCGAGGGCGCTCTATGCATCGGCGCAAGATATCAGAACTTACTGAGCGACCGCCATCCACAGATTCTGTAGACAACGCTGATCCAGTAACACCCACTCTCAGCTTCCATGCCACGGTGGCACTTTCGGATGACAGACTCCCATCATCAGCACCGTCCACCCCACCGCTCGTTAGTGACTCAGACGATGACAGCCTGGAGCTGTCTGGCCTCGACGTTGCCACACCACCAGACGCGATCCGGATGAAGAGGCTAACAGGCGCCTCGCAGAGACGAGCGTTCTCGCCCATGCCACAACCAAAGAACCTATTCATTCCTAGTAAGCCAAACATAGGACGACAATTCACAGCCGCTCTGGTTCGAAAAACTTGCGAGCTTGTTCTTGGGCCGCCAGCGCATCTTGTCTCGCTTATGCTTCGTATCGCTGCTAGCATTTCCAACTTTGGCTTCAGCACTTATCGACTCAGACGGCAGGAGAAGATACCTTGCGCCTGGGAGTCGGACGAAGAGACCGAGTGGGCTGAGGAGGACGACTTTGGCATTCCTCTCGGCAACATTGCAACTCCACCACAGCAGAGCATGGCTTACCACGGCGAGCTGGACTGAAAACGACGTAAGCGTTTGCAGAGTGGACCCTGTATTTCACGCGGATGATACCCGAATTTCTTTTTGGCATTTACATGGCAGCATGGCATGACTTCTTTCAGGTTTCGCGGCATTTGTATGACATTGGCGCCAGTTAGGGCTACACGATTGTAATGTTCTGGGTTTTGCTAGCAGCTAGTGAGCGCATGCGATTTACGATGTACAAAGCCGCAGTTTTGTTCTGAGATGATAACAATAACACGACATTGCAAAGTTGCTGCTGTTGGCTTATGAGTACACGTTTTCCGGTTTGATAAGGAGCAGAAACATATTTCTGGCCAAAGATACGTGACGCAAAGCTCATTGCTTAACTGATGTTAATGAAAGCAGTCGACTTGTAACCAGTGTTTTCCAACAACATTCACGTTGTACTTGATGGTGATAGGGCAAGTGATTCGCTGACGCTGACTAAGGTGGAACTCTTGGCGTCGGCTAGCCCACAGCCTGATCAATTTCCGCGCTCGACTTTTCCAAGCAACCACAGACTCTACCGGAGCGCAACAACACCCACAGGAACCAATTACTACATACTCCTGAGCGCAAAGATGGCACCAAAGAAGAATAAGAGGACCGCTGACTCCATCAACTCGCGCCTGGCGCTTGTGATGAAGTCCGGCAAGTACGTTGAACACAGCTTTCTCGACCGAGCAACTCGCTGACTTTGTAGGGTCACCCTCGGCTACAAGTCCACCCTCAAGAGCCTACGCACTGGCAAGGCCAAGCTCGTCATCATTGCTGGCAACACTCCTCCTCTGAGGAAGTCGGAGCTCGAGTACTACGCCATGTTGTCCAAGACCTCCGTCCACCACTTCTCGGGCAACAACGTACGTGTATACCCCGATCCATTCTCACGGCCTAACGACGAGATACTCTGGCGCACACTGGGTGTACTCTGAGGGCTGGCCCTGAGAAGAGGTCTGAACATGACTTCGGAGGGCTGCCACTAACTATGCGATTAGATTGAGCTCGGTACCGCGTGCGGTAAGCTCTTCCGTTGCTCGACCATGTCCATCCTCGATGCTGGTAAGTTTGTTGACGCCCGGAACGCATTTAGTCCACTAACACGCGACAGGTGACTCTGACATCCTGACCACCAACACCGAGTAGAGATTGGATATGGCAAGGGGAGAAGGCACTAGACATGATACCACGCACGGCGCCATGCGTCTGTGACGATCTTCAATGAATGACAAAAGCGAAGCCATTATGCACCTTCCTACTTGCTCCTGAAAGTGCTGTGATGTCTTTCTTTTCGTACGAACTAAATTAACCGTGATGATGGCTCGGTCAGTATCATCGTGATGGCAATGCTCGTTCAGCTTCCATGCCCTCCTTGCCTAAGCAGAATTGCACATTCGCTGCCCGCTGTGCATTTAGCGTGAGATGACAAACGTTAGTGTGGCGCGGCTCGCTTGTCGGCCAATCAGAGCCGTGCGCGCCTTCCACATTGATTTCCAATCATCTGCAGCGGCAACAACGTCGGTGACCTCGCTCTGACTCCTCCACCACCACTAACACCATAAATACAGGGTAAGGTACGGCTGTCAAATCGCACTCTCGCTGAAAGGCTGTTCGCTAACTCTCGCCCTCAGTCAGCTTTTCCCTGCGCTCTCTTGACCGCCGAACAAGCAACTCACTCCGTCACCAGGTTAAACAGTCGTCACAATGGCCCGCCGTCCAGCCCGCTGCTACCGCTACTGCAAGAACAAGCCCGTACGTCACTCTATACGCAGAGAAGGAAGGAAATGAGCGGCAGACTGACAGATGCGCAGTACCCCAAGAGCAGGTTCAACCGCGGTGTACCTGACGCCAAGATCCGCATCTTCGATCTCGGTCGCAAGCGCGCGAACGTCGACGACTTCCCTCTCTGCATCCACTTGGTCTCCAACGAGTACGAGCAGCTGTCCTCCGAGGCTCTCGAGGCCGCCCGTATTTGCGCCAACAAGTACCTCGTCAAGGTTGCTGGAAAGGAAGGTTTCCATCTCCGTGTCCGCGTCCACCCCTACCATGTCGTCCGTATCAACAAGATGTTGTCGTGCGCCGGAGCCGATAGGCTCCAAACCGGTATGCGTGGCGCCTTCGGCAAGCCCAACGGTCTTGTCGCTCGCGTGAACATCGGCCAGATCCTTATGTCCGTCCGAACTAGGGACTCGCACCGCGCCACTGCCCTCGAGGCTTTGAGGCGTTGCCAGTACAAGGTACGTCACACGCTTGATATGGGAAAATATCCACGGTCTAACATTCACAGTTCCCCGGTCGCCAAAAGATCATCGTCTCCCGTAACTGGGGTTTCACCCCTCTCCGCCGCGAGGAGTACGTCCAGAAGCGCCAGGAGGGCAAGATCAAGATCGACGGTGCCTACGTCCAGTTCCTCCGCAACAAGGGCAACCTCGCCCAGAACATCCGCCGCTTCCCCGACGCCTTCTCACAGGAGGCTTAGGTTGTGGTTGCAGGATGACGTATGTGGATGATCATGGGTCGAATGGGATACCGGTTATGGCGTGATTTGCTTTCCTCCTCTTCTGTCATGGATGAAGATTGGAGGATGAAGATCTGCGGACAGTTTCTGTAGACAACGACCAAGTTCAGCCGGACAATGACAAATGACACACAACAAGCGCTTTGTTTCAAACTGAGTGATGCTTTACGCTCTGTGTACATGTGCTTGAAATGATTGATGGTTGATGATTGCTATCCTGACTGCCTACCCTGGTATATCCCATCCGCTCCCATTCCACAAACAGTGCCAGTACGCCACGACGCAATGCTCACGCGATACACGAATAAACAATCAGATCCCAACGCCCGCGCCCCTGCCCTCAGCCTGCGCCCTCGAGAACTGTCGCAGCAACTGCAAAACGCCTCCACGGTTCGCGCCAGGAGCTTCCTCTTCCTCGTCGTCGTCCTGAGCAAGTTTACTCATCCGCCATGAGTCACCCAGCGTGCTCTCCTCCTCAATGCGTGTGCCCGACGAGCCTGGTACATTGGCTACTGGTTGCAAGGGCGATCTGTATCGGCTATGTGGTGCCTGACGTGGAGAGCCTCGTAACAGGGACGCTGAGGACGGCTGGTGGTGCGGATCTAGCAGGACGGAGGATATGGTGTCATCTCTTCCATTCCTAGGCGCACGCCGTTGTGGCTGGCGGCCTGAGGGGCCTCTACTTGTACCCCGAGCATTCGCATCCATAGGCTGTGCGGTCTGTGACATTGCGCCAAATGCATTTGGAAACTGTGGTGGAGGATGGAAGCTGCCCCGCCCTTGAAGCCTAGGATTGTAGCCGCGCCCAGGTGTTGTATATGTGTCGAGGAAGCCGTAATACGACGCCAGCATCTTGTTATCCTTTGCCATGAAGTAGTCCTCCCGCAGGTCTGCATCTTCTTTGCGTGGCCCAGTTCGTCTCGCGGGTGCGTTGTTGACGTTCTGTGTGCCTTTGTTAAAGGGGAACATTGAGTACGAGCAAGTAACGCCCAGGCCGTCGACTACGATAGAGAACTCTCGAAAGAAGTCTACGATGCGCTCGCTACATTGTGGCAGGCGGAACATGAGTAGAAAAGGCGTGATGACCATGCTGAGGATCTCTTCGGCGAAGATGAGGATTTTCGGCTGATAGAGCTTCGCGAATTCGGCACGGACCTCGTCGGTATGGAGACGATTCTGCCATGAGTCTGGCTCATAACGGGTGTGATTTATGACGTGTTCGAGGTAGAAGGAGGGGTCGGTGACTTCGTGGTCCTGTGGGCTGCTTCCACGAGCGACACGGTAGACGGCAGTCAAGACACCAATCCAAAATATCGCAGTCTTGCCAGGTGTGATCTCGAACGTGAGGAACAGCTCCGAGTCAAGAAGGGTGAATACTACGAGGACGGAAGCAAAAGCTCCGGCAACGAAGGCCACGAATGACGAGATCTGTTCCGTCTTGTCTTTCGGGAATTGGGCGAGATAAAGATTGGCAAATGGGTATGCCATGTTTCGGCGACGAGCAAATAGATGCGGAAGTTCATTGAACTCGCGGAATTTCCACTGCGCAAAAGTTGTGAAGTCCCGGTTGCTCAGCTGGCCTGGATCCTTATGGTATTCGGTGAAATACTTGAACAGGTACGATGCTAGCACAAAAACAACTGCAAAGGGTGCGCAGATGATGCTGATAATACCCGTCCAAAAGAGACGTCCTTTCAGTCTCCGTACGAGCTCTCGTCGGTTCCTCTCTTTCAAAAAGTCCTGGTTGAACTGTCCATTTGGCCCGCTAAACACAAATTCCATGACTGCGAGGTTGACGTGCCAACTCGTCGTCTCGGAGAAGACATATCTGTTGCCTAGGAACGGAATAGGTACTGTGACATCCAGAATCTCCTTATTGAACAGTGCGATCAGATAGTTGTCGCGTCGCATCAGCCGACTTGCAATATCGACGGCGTCTAGGCGTTGCCGGCTCTTGGAGTCTAACAGCTTGCGAGATTCCGCTGACAGATTTGAGGCAGTGGCCAGGTTCTGGTCTCGCAAGGCCATGATGCGGCTCACGATCTGCTGCCATTGGATGGTCTGGACATCTCGATCAGGGATGTCGAGCAGGTGGTGGTAGAAGTCGTGCATGGCCCGCAGTCGCGGTAATTCGGTGACCAGGGAGTAGAAAGAGTACAGCCAGTAAATGATAAAGAGCCAAAGGGTGAAGATCCAGAAGCCGTGCAGCCTCTTAGCACACTTGGGCACGACTATCTGGCTCATCTTGTTGCTCTCTCTTAGCTTCGAGTAGTCGATGCACCATCCGAGGAAGGTCACGAAGCCGACCACAAAAGCGGCCTGCATGAGCGCCAGGGCGCGGCGTAGAAGTATGGACCATATCCCACAGCCTATGTAGTATTCGTACACCTCGCGCATGTACGTGTCAAGGTCCGTCTGGTTCACCCAAAGCCACAACGCCTTCTCCTTGGGGTCAGCAGTAAAGCCCCTGCCCATGCCTCCCCAGGTCCGCGCCGGGACGCTTCTACTATCATCGTTGTGCAACTGCTGTTGCTGTCTTGTGGTCGCCCACTGTGCTCGTGTCTGTCGTGTCGAGGGCCCCGGTACGGGCGGTGGCAGACCGTCGAGGCGCTGACTTGGGTTCGGCGGTGGGTCAAGCCCTCCTTCTAGCAAGAGCGACTGTGGCACATCGTCATCGTCGTCTAGAGGGACAGCTCGCGGCTGCGCTGGCTGTCTCCAGGCTGGGGCACGGGCGTCTGTATTGATGCCGGGTGGCGCACTACGTCTGGTGTCCGGCGAGACAACCCGGCTCTCTGTCGTGAGATGGCTGGAAGACGCTTCCTCGAGCAGCTCATTCAGGTCTTGCGCCTCAAAGCGAGCCCCAAAGTTCTCCTCGTCTATGTCCATGTCCGACCGGTCGTCGGTGGAGGAAGACGAGCGGCGGTTCTGTATGTTCAGCGGTTCTCTTTCGTAGTGTTCATCTGAAGCCGAAGGCAGCAGTCTGGACAGCAGGTTGGACGCCATCATGGTGTTGCTGCTGGCATACGCATGCGCTCAGGCAACGGCGGGGCGCGTGGCTGTACTGCGAGCCTGTCGGCGCGTTTGGGGTGGTGATGGTCAGGTGGTAGGAGGAGTGATCTCCAAAGATACGGAAAGCTACCCCATGGACATAGGTCGGTTCTAGGGCGGTGCCATGCTTCAGTGAAGACTGGCGGAGTGAAGGATCCAATTCGGTCCCACGGTACGCATTGAATGATGCATGCAGGTGACGCGCCCTAATCGATAAGCCTCGGCTGCACCTTCCTCCTTTGAGCCACCCTCCTAGAATCACACTCTGGCCAAGTCACAAGTCACGACATTTGCGTTGACATCCAATGTCCATGAGCTATTTCCAGGACCGTGGGGCTCCCTCTCAGGATGTCTTGTCGCCCGCATCTCCCGCCGTAGGTACAGCTTCACGTGGCGCCAACGCCCTCTCTAGCCGCATCACCAGCGTGCTCTCTGCTTCGTATGCGGATCTGGAAATTCGCGATGCCTTGGAGACACTCGACACGCGTGGCGTCCGCAACACGGCTGAGACACGACGTCAGATCAGACTCGATGTCCAGAAGGAAGTGATTGAATGCAATGGCGAGATTGTGAAGGACTTTGGCCAAGTTGCCGACGTACGTAGGATGCCTGTTGTGTATATGACATGCTGACTTACTGCAGCAATTACGGCGCATTGGCTCAGCTATCAGCAGTCTGAACAGCTACTGTGCTGACATGCGAAGTCACATTGCCGCAGCGAATCGTGAAACTGGTCCTGTCCTAGAGGAAGCCACCAGCCTCATGAACCAAAGAAAGCAAGTCGAAACCAAACAGCAGATACTACACGCCTTCAGCTCCCATTTCATTATCTCTGACGAGGAAACGACCGTCTTGACTTCCACGGCGGAGCCCGTAAATGAGGCCTTCTTCCAGGTTCTGACTCGAGTGAAGAAAATCCATCATGATTGCCAAGTTCTGCTAGGGACCGAAGACCAAAGGCTCGGCTTGGAAGTGCTAGAGCAGAGCTCGAAGCAGCTAAATGCGGCTTTCCAGAAACTATACCGCTGGATCCAACGAGAGTTCAAGACCCTGGACCTGGAGAATCCGCAGATCAGTGCTTCAGTGAGGCGTTCCCTGCGTGTGCTTGCGGAAAGGCCAACTCTCTTCCAAAGCTGTCTGGACTCTTTCGCTGAAGCAAGAGAGTCTATCCTGTCCGACTCGTTCCAATCTGCCTTGACTGGATCCGGAGGTGAAGAACATATTGCTACCAAGCCCATCGAGTTCTATGCCCATGACCCACTGCGATACATTGGAGATATGCTGGCATGGGTGCATTCAACAACTGTGTCTGAGCGCGAGGCTCTTGAGAATCTTTTCATTTCAGATGGAGAGGAGATCAAACGCTCAATCCAGGCAGGCCTAGAGAGCGAACCGTGGCTAAGAGACGAAGGCGTGGAGCTTTTTGACGGAAGAAAAGCTCTCAATCAACTCGTCAGCCGGGATCTAACAAGCGTTGTGAGGGTGTTGCGTCAACGTACCGAGCAGGTCATCCAGAGCCACGACGACGCAACTCTGGCTTACAAGATTGCAAATCTGATCGGCTTCTACAAGAGCACGTTTGCAAAACTTCTCGGGTCTGACTCCGAGGTCCTGGAGGTCTTCAACACGCTCGAAGCCTCTGCCATGAGACAGTTCCGCGCAACCATGCGAGACCATGTTGCTACTGTACAAAGTGATCTTGCAGTCGCACCACCCGATCTCTCACCCCCTGACTTCCTGGAGGAAGCGCTACAGACGCTCAAGGTCCTCGCAAAAAGCTACGATACATCTGCAGCTGGCGCAGATGGACAGGAGCAAGGGTTCCAGGCTGTACTTGCAGAAGCTCTTGATCCCTTCATGAGCGGTTGTGTAAACCTGCAGAAGGGTATGCAGCAGCCTGATAGCGCAATGTTCGCCATCAACTGCTTGTTCGCCGCGAAGGAAGTGGTCTCAGCATACACGTTCGCCAGCGAGCGCGCCGAAGAGATGGACGACACAATCAACGAACAAGTCGCTCAACTCGTCGACTACCAGCACCAATATCTCCTCCACGAGTCCGGCCTCATCACACTGATCGAATCGCTATCAGAAATCACAGACTCCGAAGAAAGTCTCAAGACGATTCCCAAGCTCGACCCATTCAAGCCTGATGCACTGGTAGCATCGAGCCAGCAACTCGATGAGTTCCTGCCGTCTGCACTCATCGACGCGGCCGAGAATCTCAAGCGCTTGAGGAACAGGAAGATGATACAGGATATCACGGAGGAAGCGGCAGGGATCTTCTGCGAGGACTTTGAGATGGTGGAGAGCAAGATCATTGCTGCGGATGACTTGCTATATGATGAAGATAAAGAAGATGAGGAGCAGGAACCGGGTCTAAGGGATTTGTTCCCCAGGACGAGCGGGGAGATCAGGGTGCTGTTGAGCTAGGTGTCCTGTCTCATGACCAATGAATGTACTTAAATGTATAGTTACACAAAATGTCCTCATTCAAACAACCATTCATCTCCCACATCGGAACCCCGCACAAGCCTTCTGCAAACCATATAAATTGCCAACAGTCGTAGTCCGTGAATGGTCCTCAGATAGCAAATGTCAGTCGGATCATTGCGGCTTCTTCTTCTCCCACTCTTCCGGTGTATGGCACTTCGGCGTCCAGGCATGTATTGCTGCGATTTCGTCCTTGAGTGCTGCGTTGACTAAGCGATGTCGTGCTAGTGTTGTCTTCTTGGTGAATTGTGGTGATACGATAATGGCCTCGTACATTTGGCCGCAGCCCCCTACAGACAGTGTTAGCTGTACGAATATGTGGTCAAGTAGTGTGGCGCTGGTCGCCAACATGAGTTTCAGCTTCTCATTGAAGATTTTAGGAAGGAGCGGGGTGCAAGATTCGATACGAATATGCAAGATCATTGAACCAGCTGAACCCAACTGAGATATTTCGAATTAGGAGGTCGCGCAGTTACATACCGCTCAAGTCCGCAATCTCAATATACTCCGCGCCCAATCCCTCCCTCAACTTCTTCTTAATACCCTCGGGCGTGACCCCGGAGCTAGCCTGCACATTCGCAGCCTCCTGGTCAGTCCTCGCACTCATTTCGGGGTCGATGGCCAATTTGTCGAAGGTTCGGTAAAGAGTGTGTCTGGGGTCCATGAGAAGGATTCGCGAGTTCGGTGATATTGCTATGGCGTTATCTTCGGATCTGATTAAGATCTTGAGCTTGCCGAATTTGGGTCTGGGATTGGCGATGACGTGCGTGGGGCAGGGGTGGGGAATGCAGGGTTGGTGGTAGCGCGTAAACAGCTTGCGTGTAATAATGGTGATGGGTTCATCTTTACTTGAGGCTGCATGTTTTTACCGACGGCGAGGAGATCTCTGGTACATGCTATGAATTCGAATATGGCGTCTTCTGCGCCGTTTTCGAAGGCGGTGGTGAGGGCTATGCAGAAGCTGTAAGTTCATCCACAATTCGACAGCTCTAGGCGCGTTCCTTTGGTTACATCCAGATGGTTTTACGATGGGCGATGTTGTACTGGAGGAGAATTGGCGTGCTCCAGTCGAAATGATTGCTACTTTCAATTGAGCCAGCGACGTACAGATAAAGCTCTAACACCAAACAGCTATCCGCAAGCCCTCGCAGACAACTCATGGGACAACACTGGCCTGCTCCTGGAAACACCATTCGTTGCGTCGCGCCGCCAGTCAAACACGGTACTCCTCACCATAGACCTCACGAAAGCCGTCGCCGACGAAGCCATAGCCCTCAAATCGTCCATCGTCATCGCATACCATCCCGTCATCTTTCGAGGCTTGAAGTCGATCACGCTCGCCAACACACAGCAGCAGACTCTGTTGCGGCTTGCGAGCCATGGCATCAGCGTGTACAGCCCTCACACGGCTGTGGATGCCGCGTCTGGAGGGCTTGGAGACTGGCTGGCAGATATTGTGACAGGCACCAAGATGAGCCAGCATGATGAGAGCTCGATGGCACAGACAAGCCAACAGAGCGGCAAGGTTGACGATGAAGATCCCTTCATCGAGAAGAAGCGCCCAACCTACACGCTGAACCACCATCCAAGTCAGACCTTGCTTCGCTTGGCCAAGCTGCCGTCTGCAACCACGACAACGGTACCACACACACGCCGCCCAGTTGTGCCACAATCACCAGAGATTGCTTCACATCCTGGCGCAGGCATGGGGCGCGTTGTGCAATTCCAGCAGCCGCAGCCTCTCCCCGTCATTCTCGACCGCATCGGCAGGGGCTTGAACAACCCCAAGGGCTTTCCCATTGCCATACCGCAAAATGCGACTATATCCGATATCAATATCAAGAGCGTAGGAATCTGCGCAGGATCAGGCGCATCGCTTCTGAGCAATCTCGACGTCGATCTGCTCTTCACCGGCGAGATGACCCACCACGACGCTCTCGCAGCCATCGAAAAGGGCCAGGTAGTAATTAGTCTTTTCCATAGCAACTCTGAGCGCGGCTTCCTAGCAGAAGTACTGCTCGGACAACTCGAGGAAGCCGTCGCGACAGAGTGGAGCAAGGTCAGGCAGGAGGAGCGTGAAAACGAGGACCTGAAGGAAGCTTTGGCGGAGGAGGACTTTGAGGTAGCTGTCAGCGAGGTCGATCGAGATCCGTATGGGATCGTCGTTCTCAAACCGGAAGCAGAGTAGGTTACAAAAGATTACAGTTCGATCAAGTTGGTGCTCTCGGCTATCTGGCGGAGTACTGTCGGGCCCCGCAATACCTGACATGGTTCGGATGCAATCTGCCCCCACATCGTGCCGACCAACAAATCCAGTGGTCTCTTACCTGTGACGATGCGGTCTTTGACTCAAGATGCTCTTTTCTTCGGTTTATTTTATCACGGTATATTATTAGTATAATTTCATCATCGCTTCAATCAAGTCCAAAGCCACGGCGCAACAGCGCCAACATCCTCCGTGGCGCAATTGGCTAGCGCGTTCGACTGTTATCCCAGTATGGCTATCGAGAGGTTGGAAGTTCGAGCCTTCCCGGGGGAGCTTTTCTTTTTGCGCTCGTTCCAGACTCAGAGCAACACACTCTTGCCTGGCTTTTCTTTTTGCTGCTTCATCTACGAGGTATATATAGACCCATCTTTCGGGTGCCTGCGGTTTGTCGCTATTGATTGGAATAATGCGATACTCAGCGGGAATGTCGCCGTTGCTTGTGGGTGTGAATTTGAAAGCTTGCGCGAGCTCATCGTGTGTCTTGTATAGCCGCGATGGGGTATGATGCATCTTTTAGCAGTAGATAGAGCACACTGGGTACTGTCCTGGAGCAGAACTTTTCGCGACATATGTAGCGCTTGTCCGACAAAATGATCTTCACAATCATGGCAGAGAACCAGCGAATAATTGCGTCGCACACATAAACACTCATCTGCTGTTTAATCCATGATCTCAGCCAGTTGCGAAGTCAAGATAACTAACTTCGCGGTCATCACAGTCGCTTTGCAACTCTCATGTAGTAGCGACGTATCGATGAAGCACACACCGAGGAAGGAGCGATGTCGTTGTAATCATTATTCTCTATACCTTCACCAAAGTTACACTGCCGCTGTCAGAATGACCACATGTCCAAACCTCCGACACACATGTGCATTTCAATCTAGAAAGGCCACACCCACTCCTCTGTTTCTTTAGGATCGATGCCTTCGTGGAAAGCGTAGTTCTTCGCCTTGATCTGCTCGTCCAGCATCTTCTCCCTCGCTGCGCTACCCTTGTTGCCCAATCCTGGGATACGATCGATAGCATCAATCGCCAGTGAGAAGCGATCAGTGCCATTACGAATCGCCAACTCGAGGGGTGTGTCGATGTTGCCCTTCTCCCTGTACCCACGTACAAGCATGTTGTGCGAACCCTTTCGGCTGTATGTCATACGGTGGACCAGCCATGGGTAGGAGTGGAAGTTGAAGATGCACGGCTTGTCATCTGTAAAGATGGCTTTCCACTCGTGAGCTTTCAGGCCGTGCGGATGCTCGCTTGCATCAATGAGCTTGAAGAGATCCACAACGTTGACGAAGCGGATCTTGAGCTGGGGAAGGTGTTTGCGGAGGAGCGAAGTTGCTGCGAGGGACTCGTGGGTTGACACGTCGCCACAGGATGCCATTACGACATCGGGCTCTTCGCCACTGTCGTTTGACGCCCACTCCCAGATGCCGACACCCTTGGAGCAGTGGGCAATAGCTTGCTCCATGGTGAGGTATTGCAGATGCTCTTGTTTATCTGCTACGATGACGTTTACGTAGTTAGAGGATCGGAAGCAGTGGTTCATCGTGGAGAGCAGACAGTTCGCGTCTGGAGGAAGGTAAATGCGAACAACTTCGGGGCTCTTGTTTGCCACCACGTCGAGGAAGCCTGGGTCCTGGTGGGTGAATCCATTGTGATCTTGTCTCCACACAGTGCTTGTGAGGAGGATGTTGAGAGACGCAATCTCGTGTCTCCACTCGACTTCCAGACACTTCTCCTGCGAAGATGTTAGCCACCTACACCATGATTCTCGAGTTTGCCGTTCAGTGAATCCTGGAGGTTGACACAGTAGATTCAATCTTCAAGCTTCCTGGAGAGAGATGAGGCAAGATAGGAAGAGAGAGGTGTGACTTACAATCCACTTGCAATGCTGATTCACCATGGAGTCAATGATGTGAATAAACGGCTCATAGCTGTTGAGCAAACCGTGCCTTCCGGAGAGGATGTACCCTTCAAGCCAGCCCTACATCAAGTTAGTGGTAGTCTTTCGTGCGCGGGAATAAGCTTACCTCAACCGTATGTTCGGACAACATCTCCATGACCCGACCCTTGTGCGCAAGGTTACCGCCATCCTCGTCCATTTCAAAGAAGTCGCCAAGCCAGACCTTCTTCCCTGCTTCGTAGATCTTATCAAGCTTGTTCGACTGTGTCTCATCGGGACCGAAGACGCGGAAGCTCTTGGGGTTCTCCTTGATCACATCGCGCAGGAAACCTGCAAAGTTGGCCATACTACCCAGTCTTGCCACCCCGCCCTTCGTAACATCCACGCTGTAATCGCGGAAGTCTGGGATGTGCAGTTTGCCACGAAGGAGTCCTCCATTCGCAACGGGGTTGGCGGACATGCGCCTGTTTCCTTCAGGAGCAAGTTCGCGGAGCTCCGCAACAAGCTTGCCGTCCTTGTCCCAGTGCTTCTCTGGCTCGTAGCTTCGCATCCACTCTTCGAGCAACTTCAGCTGCGATTTGTCCTTAAGCACATTCGTGAGAGGTACTTGATGCGCACGCCAGAAGCCTTCGGAATAGTGCTCGCCAACCTTCTTAGGGCCAGTCCATCCTTTGGGAGTACGGAGCACAATCATTGGCCAGCGCGGTCTGAAAGCGTTTCCAGATTCACGAGCTTGTTGTTGGAACTCGCGAATCTTGGTAACGCACCGTTCCATCGTCGCAGCCATAGCCTGGTGCATTGAAGGCAGATCACTTCCTTCAACAAAGTACGGAGTCAATCCATAGCCGACGAACAGCGCTTCGAGTTCTTTGTGGCTGATACGAGACAAGACAGTGGGGTTGTTGATCTTGTACCCATTCAAGTGCAGGACTGGCAAGACCGCTCCATCAGTGATTGGGTTGAGAAATTTGGTAGAGTGCCAACTGGTAGCCAAAGGACCCGTCTCGCTCTCGCCGTCACCAACCATGGTAAGTGCAATCAGATCCGGATGATCGAAAACCGTGCCGAACGCATGTGAAATTGAATAACCAAGTTCTCCTCCTTCATGCAAGCTGCCAGGAGTCTCGGGGGTAGCGTGCGAACCGATTCCTCCTGGGAACGAGAATGACTTGAAGAAACGTCTCATGCCATTCTCGTCTGCGCTCTTGTCTGGGTACACTTCGGAATAAACTCCTTCGAGGAAGCTGTTTGACAGGACCGCGGGAGCACCATGGCCAGGCCCGGATATGAAGAGAACGTCGAGATCATACTTCTTGATCAGGCGGTTCATGTGGATGTAGGTAAACGACTGACCAGAGTCCGATCCCCAGTGCCCGAGGAGCCTTCGTTTCACGTGATCCAAGGTAAGAGGATCGCGAAGAAGAGGGTTTCGCCGTAGGTATATCATGCCTAAACACATGTACATGCTAGCATGGAAATAGTCTGTCATCTTTCGAACCTCATCGTCGGTTAGAGGATGTTCCGTGATCGAAGCTCGCGCGGGTCCGAAAGGCGACAGACTCAGATGCTCTGTGTCTTCCACGAGCGTCTCCGGGTCTACCGGCGCTCTGGCTACCATGGCATCCATATTGCTGAGTGAAGGAAGTTCGTGCTTCACAATGCCTGAAGGTGAGCGAGGTCAATATCAAGTCGCGGAGGTTGACAGGCGTTCAGAGTTTATTGAGCCAGGATAGCTACTGCAACCTTAGATCAGTTTGGGTGACTTGGGTGTGTAAAATCAAGTTTTCCGGACGTGTTGCAATAGAACTTTGCGCCCTAGTAGTGGTGGTCGATGTGGGCTTGAAGGCGCAGGCACGAACGCTCTGGCCCGCTCTCTCATTGGCTGCTGCGTCCGTGGTCCCTCCGCGCGCATAATTTCATCATCATAAGGGTGCGTCTGTTTGAAAATAGCGCCGTCACGATGACCTGGTGAACCCACTTCCTGATGTGGTTAGCGGCGAGTCCCGCTTCCTTCGTCATTGCTTGATGAGGCTCGAATTCGAAAGTCCGGCTGTCGCCCAAACAGATTGCCAAGTTTGAGCGTTGTACAAAACCCTTGCTTGTGAGACTTGCGTCTGAAAAGTTTTCTGGGATCTTTGTCACGTCACCGAACCGTACGGAACACGACGGCTCCTTAGGCACCACGTTAGATCTCGAACTCCACCCTGCCAATCACTAGCCTTGAGCCATCGGAACACAACCGTTTCCTATTTCAACGGATTGAAAGCCTAGCGGGAAGCTTCTCGCAGCAACAACCGCAACGACTGGCACTGGCTACTCAACGGAAGCTGCTCGCATTTCCTATGTGAGAATTCACCATCGATACTTTCATGTCCAATTGCTCAGTAACGATTGTACATGAGAAAATGCAAGAGCTGGAATGCTGCAATCGTGGTCAACAGCTGACAGGGAGCGTATATCAAGCGTTGAGAATGTTGTCCTTCCCATCAGATGTACTAAAGGTGCGTCACTTACCTTTGTAGTAGTTCAGCTAGGTATTGGCCAAGATCACTTCTCCTCACGGCACTTCTGGGTCCTTCGCAGCTTACGTTCTCTCTACTCGCATTTCAGTTCCTTGCATTGCGTGTTTTCTTTTGGCTGGTCCTGCGGTGCACGGGAGATGTAACTAAGCGCGCCTTCTGACAGTAAATATCGGAGATTCTCGATGGATCTCGCCTTACTTGGTCCGCAGTAGTAAGGGACGTCTAAGGTATGACATCTCCCCACCTATGATAACCCCGCATTCTTTCTCGAAATCAACCACAACGATCAGCACGGTGCCGGCCACGTAAGAAGGGAGCTCCCGACTTGTAGCGCATCAGGTAGCTCTATACGAAGGAAACTACAAAAGCCCTCGGCCGAAGGCTGGAGCCAATAATGAGTGCCAACAATGTCTCCTTTGGTGGCACTAAACTACTAGTACTACAAGTTGCGGTATCGTGCTAACGGAAATACCACAAACACGTTGGATTGATGTGCAATGGACGGCGCTTTCCAAGAGCCGAGATGTCCGAAACTGCTGATCACGAACCTCACCCTAAATCTTAAGTCACAAGGAATTACGTGCTTTACTTCTAGAGTACGATACATAAGCTTGAAAGAAGCCGCCTTTGTCTCAACTTTCTAAACACATAGCTCCTGCTGCATACCTATATTTGCAGAACTTTGAACATGACTTCCACGATGGAGTCCGCCCATCCAAATGTGGACGAGAAGCGATCCTACCATGATACAAGCGCGGCGTACGTGCTGCCCAACGAGTGAGTGATGGATCACCTGCGCCAAAAATGTCTCTCCACTAAGAGCTGATGTCGACATAGCAACGCCGAGCACGAACGTCTGTACGTAATATCTCCGTACGAAATGTGTCTGATCTGAGACAAGCACTGACTTCGTACAACGGCCTTAAGTGAGGTTCAAGCTGAAGGCCTGCGTGAACTGATGGACAACAAAGTCTTCCATGCCCCTCTTGACGTACCATCTGTGAGGAAGACGCTCGACATAGGATGTGGAACTGGTATTGTCACGCATGAGATGGCTACCACTTTCCCACAGGCTCAAGTCTACGGTCTCGATCTCTCACCCGTGCCCCGTGTCCGGGAGCAGCTTTCAAACATTGAATACATCCAGGGCAACATTATGGAGATATCCGGTGCAAAGACGCGAGATCAACGCTTCGAAGATGGGAGTTTCGATCTGGTCTTCTCGCGTCTCTTGATTGCGGGAATGACAAACTGGAAAGGTTATGTTGAACGATGTGCAGCTCTGACAAGCCCGGGTGTAAGTTCACATCGACTCGGCAACGTGTTTGCGACAATCCCCAAGTATGCGGCTATTAACACGTTCGCGCAGGGCTTTGTCGAAATGCACGATATCGGTCTGTACTGGCATGGAATTCCCTTAACTCTCACGCCCTTCCAGCGCGAATCCATGCGCCCACACACATTATCTTATCCCATGCCCGCACACCCAACAGACGCCTGGGTTAGCTCGCCGCCTTGGATAACCACGTACCAACGCCTTTTGGAGGTCGTTGGCTTGGATGCTACCTGTGGGTATCAATTGCCCCGACTATTCCACGAAGCTGGCTTGAAGGATATACAGATCACACGATATGTGTATCCCTTGAATGAATGGGAAGGGTACACTGATGCTGAGAAGCGGGTGGCCAAACATCATGCAAAGACCATGGGAAATGAACTCCCAGCGAGTGAGTAAACCTGCATGCCGCATACATCTGAGATTACCACTAACCTTGGTCTCTGTTCTACAGTGTTGAAGAAACTAGGGGCACAACAGAACGTTGTAAGCAAACAAGATGTTGATCAGGCAGCGAAGACTGCTAAAGTGTTTACCGCAAGCCGTGATAACCCGGCCTTCTGTTGGTTCTATGTTGTTCGTGGGCGGAAGGGAACAGAATGAAGCTGCTCACATGTGACTACCGAGTATTGCTCATTGGACTTGTGAACTGCGGTGGATGAATTACCATTCTTCTAGTGTAACCCATAATCACCTCCCTCAACTACGGTCCTTTGACATTCCGCGAAGATAGCAGCTTGTCGCGCCACATCCGCAAGTTTCCCTACAACCATTTTGTTGCCGTCAACAAATCCGTAGAGCGCATATGGAATGTCTACCTCGTTGCAGAATTCCTGTACCAGCTTTTGTGTCTTTCTGAGATTGTGTCTGGGGACCCTTGGGTACAGATGATGAATGGCCTGGAACTGTAGCCCACCATGGAAGAAGTCGAGCCACTGCGGACAGTCTACGTCCATAGTTGTACGCAACATCTTCTGGGGAAAGGACTCGTGGACGCCGAGATCCGTGGTGCTCATTGCGAAATGCGAGAGCGTAATTTGGATGTGCAGAGGCGAGGTAAGCGCGTGGCTAAGAAGCACGAACCAGAAGCGCGTCGAGTTGTCTGGCATGGATTTGTAGACTATGCCGTATCCGAACCAAGTAAGGAAGAAAGCGACACCGACGAATTCGTAATAGCGGAACCACCACGCTGGGCCTTTCTTGGGTGCCTTAGTTCCAAGCAGATATTCCCAGCTCAGTCTGTACAGATTGAATCGTGCGACAGCCATGATTGGATAGTAAGTCCAGTGCTGAATACGGACTAGGACTTTGGCGACAGCGTCATATTCCATGACCTTCTCGTGATACGTGCTCGTAAGACTCTTCAGAAAACTATGCGTGACAGCGAAGATCGGGATGTACTGGATGTCGGGATCGTGTTCAGGATCGTTGGTGACGAAATGATGGACATTATGGCTCCGTTTCCACCATCCTGCGCTAAGGCCACCTAGATAGGAAGCAATAGTCATGGCGATGGTCGAGTCGATCGTAAAGTCATGTGTAATGCCCATGTGCGCTGCATCATGGACGGTGAATGTGAGTTGGTGCCAAAAGCACGCCAATGGTATGGCGCTGGTGATATACCAGCCAGATTTCAAGAGGTAGAGAAAGGCGCAGAAGAATGAGGCGTAACGCAGGCACTCGATGCCGTATGCCATGTAGTTGCACTTGTACAATCCCGCTGCCTCGATGCGCCGCTGCAACGCCCGATATTTCTGTGTGATATTGTCTTGTGTCTTATGGTCCAAGGACGGGTATTTCGCCGTGTCAAAGTCCAACTCCTGCTGTGTGCGCCTGTCCAGGACAGTCATCTTCATCTTGTATTGCGTTGGCTCTGCGAGGTCAACCGATGAGACTGAAGACGTCGACGAAGTTCGGTGGGTTGCTTTTGCGCTTCTGCTGCGTAGCGACTCGGTTCGGTCGGCAGGATCGAAAATGGGACTTTGATCTGCGGACGAGGCCGAGCTGGCTGTGTCTTGATCTGAAGAGGTACATAAGGCGGTGTAGTCATCCTCTGGCACATTCTCCAGCTCCTCTTGCCTTCTAAACTTTCCACCTTGGATCGGTGGCACGAAATTTGTCCATCGACCTTCAATGCAGCCAATTTGATAGCGACTCATGAGCTTGAGGGTCTGTGAGGAATGGAAGCTGGAGCATGTTATCATCAGCGACGAGTCGCAAAATCATAACGTAGACGCACCGAGTGACTTCGTCTGTAGCATCTCGGCCTATCATGTGTTGGATCGCTGTCTCCCCACCAGGGTGGTACGGTAGCCATGCGTCTACCTTGAGCACTTTGCCTTCTACGACGACAATTGATCGGCCACTGGCTATGAAGGCTTCGACCTCTCTGCGGCTGAAGATCTTGGCCTTTCTCTCAGTATGTGTATCCATGCTGCGATGTGTGACAGAGCGCCTGTCTGAATTTTGGTACTGTTGTGTGCTCGGTCTCCAACGCAAAAAATTGAGGTAACGGAAGAATTAGAACATGTTCGTCCGTAAGTCCTAGGTTGATTGTGTCAGTCTCCTTGGCGATAGAACGTCCTGTGCTGTTGTGGGTGTGTGGCGAGGCCAACAGAAGTCGGGTGTTGGTGTGAAGCTCTCGGGCATCCGATGTCAGGATCAGGGTCCACAACCCCTGCTTGCCTTCCCCACGTGGATGTCACCCACTAACCCGTCGCTACCCAGAAGACGTGCCTGAAACTACTCCTCGGTCACCATGATGGCGTGAGAGAATATAGCAAACATGACGTGAACCCTTTTCGCCTTCTTTGATAGTTTGATTGGTTTCTGCTCACTCACCAAACAAACAGGTGCGAGGAAGCTGGCGCTCACTCCATCGGCCACCTCCGCAAACACAGAGCTTGTAAAATCTCCACTGTTCGTGCCACTCACAAAAGCTTCACTCAACAGTACCGGTCTATCATTACGAGCTCATATCGTCCCTGTCTTCGCCTCTCGTCGACTGTACCCCGCTGTTCATCCCCTGTTGCATCAAACCACCCACCTTCAACATGGACAGAGACATCAAAGACTTGGCCAATGATTGGCTCGAGCTTGACAAAGACAAATCGACAACAGACGAGATTCATGCGTTACTTGCTCAAGGGAATACAGAAGAGTTGGAGCGACGACTTCGGCACCGCATCGCGTTCGGCACGGCCGGCCTCCGAGGGCCAATGCAAGCTGGCTTTGCCTGTATGAACTCCTTGACAGTCATACAAGCCTCCCAAGGACTTGCAGCCTATCTTCTCAAGACAGAAACCGAGGTCAAGAGGCGGGGTGTAGTCATTGGCCGCGATGCAAGACACAACTCGGAGAAGTTTGCGAAGCTCACAGCCGCAGCTTTTGTTGCGAAAGGCATCAAGGTGTGGTGGTATGAGACACCTTCGCATACGCCCTTAGTACCCTTCGGAGTACGAGAGCTCAACGCAGTCGCTGGAATCATGGTCACCGCAAGTCACAATCCTGCAAAGGACAACGGCTACAAAGTATACGCTTCAAATGGGTGCCAAATTATCCCTCCTCACGACAGTGGCATCGCCGCCTCAATCATGGACAATCTCAAGCCTATCACCTGGGATACTTCTGTCGTGGACGACCCGGATCTGCTTGTTGAAGGGGCTTTGGACTTGGTGAGAGACAAGTATCACAGGGCCATACTTTGCGCCGCACAACCCGAGGGCTCACGTGTAACAATGTCCTCAGACCTGCGCTTCGTATACACACCTATGCACGGTGTTGGTCTTCCCGCAATGACCCAGTGTGCCGAGACACTCGGAGTATCATCTCAAATGACCGTCGTGGAGGCTCAAGCTCAGCCAGACCCCGACTTCCCTACCGTAAAGTTCCCAAATCCGGAAGAAAAGGGAGCCCTTGACCTGGCTATCGAGACCGCCGACAAATCTTCGGTGACTCTAATTTTGGCAAGCGACCCAGATGCAGACAGGCTGGCTGTGGCAGAGAAAGTCGATGGCAAGTGGCACATCTTCACAGGTAACCAGCTGGGAGTGCTGATTGGCTCGTACCTCTTTGCGAGATACCCTGCCTCAAAGCCTCGCGAGAAGCTGGCCATGCTAGCCTCGACTGTCAGTTCAAGAATGCTTGCTGCTCTAGCACAGAAGGAAGGATTCCATTTCACCGAGACCCTGACGGGCTTCAAGTGGCTCGGAAATGTCGCACGCGATCTCCAAAGCGAAGGGTACGATGTGGTATACGCATTCGAAGAGGCGCTGGGCTACATGATACCTCAAACTGTACACGACAAGGACTCTATCAGCGCTGCCGCAATCTTCCTCGTGGCTGCGTCATCATGGTCCGCGCAGGGTCTGACGCCCTATGGAAAGCTGCAGAGCCTCTACAAGGATCTAGGGTACTTCGAGGACGCGAACACCTACCTCGTGTCGCCATCACCATCCGTCACATCAGCCGTGTTCACTGCCATCCGTGCACTGGGCCGTCCCTACCCTACCTCCATCGGACCCCGTAAGATCGTGCACTGGCGCGATCTGACCCTTGGCTATGACTCAAAGAGCAAGGACCACAAACCCGATCTACCGGTAGATACAACAAGCCAGATGATCACCTGCCATTTGGACGATGGGGCTGTTTTCACAGTACGAGGAAGTGGGACGGAGCCGAAGATCAAGCTTTACATTGAGTGCCAAGGCAAGAGCAGTGAAGAGGCAAAGCAAGGTGCGAATGGAATATTGGAGGATCTTTTAGAGGGGTGGTTCAAGCCCGAAGAGAACGGCCTTAGGCTTGCGTGAAGATCTCTAGGACAGTCTCGCCGAGGATTTACTGATATACAACGGTCGTGGTCTTTGGGCAGCATCTGAGCACTTCATGACCTCACATTAGTCAAATGTTTTCGAGTGATGAGCAGTATGAGATGTGGGACTGCATGTGTGTATCTTTTGTGATGCTCTTCGTGAAGCATGTCGTAAGGATTGCAGCCAGGGTGTAGCGTGAGAGCTAATTGAAGATCATAGCCGCCGGGTACTGTCAGACGTTGCATGACAGACGGCTCTGCAACCACACAGGGACGAACAGTCGTCAGAAAGTACGTAGCTTGATTGCGAAACACCTTCATGCCACTTGATGAAGACGAACAGGGCGCACGGCGGTCAAGATCGAGACACGCCCTCATTGAGATGTACCATACTGCACGCTAGTACTCACTGCATGTACTGCGTATTGAGGCATACGACGGAGAGTCGCAATGACTTTTCAAGATGTTCGAACAGACCAAGAGGGAGCTTTCTTGTGTTGGTACGACTTGTCATCTTTCGCACACCCCTGAAAGTTTCCGTCGTGTGTGCTCACATGCAGTACAAAATGCCTCAAAAGCGACAGATCGCTGTGCACGTCTGCTCAACCGCCTGTAGGTGCATTCGCGCGCATGCGACGCAGACGCAGCGCTGACGACAACAAGTCACGACCAAATTCTGCCTTGACACACCAGGCCGAGATCTGAATTTCACGTACTCGCCAAATGCAAGCTATCCATGGCCCCGCTTGTTCCACCTGCAGCTGCGGCATGGTCCTTCGGCAGCTGCTCGCTGATTGGCTCGTCGTTGTATATGGCAACAGAATCGACCTGTCGTCGCAAACAATGCTGGGAGTCGCGCTGCTGCCTTGTGGAATTGAGCGTGTGAAGAGAGGCATCATCGGCGACATCGATGCGTGTATTGCCACAGGTTGCAACATCAGGCCGCTATGTCTTCCTGAAGTAGCTGATGGCGCTGGAATCCACGTTCTCTCTTGAGCCACCG
>Ga0265780_10000270_pt1 | contig 80268 bp, 75 predicted proteins | sample P1T30metagenome_FD_192432 | JGI IMG/M metagenome (GOLD analysis project Ga0265780, IMG submission 192432) | Plant litter microbial communities from East Loma Ridge, Irvine, California - P1 T30 | ecosystem: Environmental > Terrestrial > Plant litter > Unclassified | place: USA: California...
GATGCGCATCGCCTTTTCGGTACCGAACAGCTGGGCCTGGCCCACGCCCTTGATACGCTGGATTTCAGGCAGCACGTTGCGCGACGCGTAGTCGCCCAGCGCCACCGGATCCCAGTTCGGGTCGTCGGAGGACAGGATGGTGAACAGCAGGAAGTTCGAGCGTGCCTTGTCGACGCGCACACCCTGCTGGGTCACGGCCGGGGGCAGGCGCGGGGTCGCGCGCGACAGGCGGTTCTGGACGTCGACCTGGGCCAGGTCCGGATCCGTGCCGGTCTCGAAGGAGATGGTGATCGTGCCGGTGCCGTTGGCCTGGCTGGTCGATTCCATGTAGATCATGCCTTGGGCGCCGTTCATCTCGCGTTCGATGACGGAAATGACGGAGTCTTCGAGCGTCTGCGCCGATGCGCCCGGATAGGCGACGGTGACGACGATCGACGGTGGCGCCACGGTCGGGTATTGCGCGATCGGTAGCGTCTTGATGGCAACGCCACCGAGCACCATGATGAACAGCGCGATCACCCAGGCAAAAATGGGGCGGTCAATAAAAAAACGAGCCATTGATATTCCTAGTGCTTATTGGCGGGTTTGGCCCGGCGTGGCGGCGCCGGCAGCCGGCGAACCGGCGGCCGGGGTGCGGCCGCTGACGGCGGCATTGTTCGCGGCGGCGCCGGTGGCGTTCGGCTGTTGGGCCGGATTGCCTGCGGTGGCCGGGGCGGCGTTGGTGTTCTGCGGGGTCCAGGCCACCGGCTGTACCGGGGTACCCGGCGGCATCATCTGCAGCTTCTGGAAACCGTCGACCATCACTTTTTCGCCTTCCTTCAGGCCATCGGTGACGACCCAGTCGGCGCCTTGCTGCGATGCGATCTTGACAGTGCGCGACACCGGTTTGTTGTCGGCGCCGACCACCATCAGGGTGTCGCCGTTCTGGCCGCCGCGGGTGACGGCTTGCTGCGGTACCAGGATGCCCGACGGCAGCTCGGCCTGGGCCAGGCGCACGCGCACGTACTGGCCCGGCAGCAGGGCGTTGTCCTGGTTGCTGACTTCGGCGCGCAGGGTGACCTGGCCGCTGGTTTCATCGACGGTCACGTCGGAGAACAGCAGCTTGCCCTTGCGCGGCAGCACGGTGCCGTCGTCCAGCACCACGGTGACCGGGATCGCCGAATCGATGCCCTTGTTGCCGGCCTTCTTGCGCAGGTTCTGCAGTTCCGATGCCGACTGGGTGATGTTCAGGTACATCGAGTCGGTCTGCTGGATCAGCGCCATCTGGGTGGCTTCGGTGGCGGACACCAGCGCGCCTTCGGTGACCAGCGCGCGGCCGATGCGGCCGGAGATCGGCGCGTACACGTTGGCGTAGTCGACGTTGATCTTGGCGATGCGCTGCTGGGCCTTGGCCGAATTCACGTCAGCCTCGGCCTGCTTCTGGGCAGCGACGGCGTTGGTGTATTCCTGCTTGCTGACCGCGTTGGCTTCCACCAGCGGCTTGTAGCGCTCGACCACGGCGGCAGTCGAGGTCAGGTTGGCCTGGGCGCGGCCGACGGCGGCAGCGGCGGCATTCAGCTGGGCGGTGTAAGGATCCGGATCGATCTGGAACAGGGACTGGCCCTGCTTGACCACGCTACCCTCGGTGAACAGGCGCTTCAGCACGACGCCGTTGACGCGGGCGCGCACTTCGGCGACGCGGATCGCCTGGACGCGGGCCGGCAGTTCGGTTTCCAGGGCCACCGGCTGGAACCTGGTGGTGATGACACCGACTTGCGGCGGCGGCATTTTGCCGGCGGCACCGGGGCCGGCGCCCGGTTTTTCATCCTTGTTGCCGCAGGCCGACAGCAGGGCCAGGGCAACCAGGGTCGATGCCGCGACCTTGGTCAGGGTAAGGGAAGTGGAGTGAGCAGAGCGCATTATTAGTATGCTTCCTTCATTATAAAAATTGCAAAACCGCCTCGCGGCACGGCATGTGTGCCGCATGCGTTTTTATTGCTGGCGTATGGAGAAACCCAGATATACTATCATGAGTGTATGTTTAAATGTTTCCGTACCCCCAAAATGGAGAAAGCCGTCAATGGCCCGCAGGACTAAAGAAGAGGCCGCTGCCACGCGCGACAGCATCTTGGATGCAGCTGAGAAATTGTTTGTTCAGCAGGGCGTATCGAGAACAACGTTGCAGCATATCGCAACCGAAGCCGGCGTGACGCGCGGCGCAATCTATTGGCATTTCGACGACAAAGGCGCCTTGTTCAACGCCATGATGGAGCGCGCCACGCTGCCGCTCGAGGCCGAGCTGCAGGTGCTGGACCAGTCCGAATCGGCAGATCCGCTGGGCGACCTGCGCGACTACATGATGGCCGTGCTGCGCCGTACAGTAGAAGACCCGCAGGCGCGCCGCGTGTTTGAAATCTGTACCCTGAAGGTGGAATTCGTCGACGACGATGAAATGAAAGCGGTGCGGCAACGCCGCCAGGACAACCTGAGCAACTGGATGGCGCGCGCCGAGCGCCGCATCAACCTGGCCAGGGACAAGGGCCAGATCACCTGCAAGGGCGATGCCACTACCGCGGCGCTGGCGATGTGGGCCATGGTCGATGGCCTGATCCGCAACTGGATGTTCGATCCCGAGCATTTCGACTTGCTGAAAATGGGCCAGTGCGTGATCGATCCTTATATGGACGGCTTGCGCAAGCGCGGCGCCTAGCACGGTGTTCCAATAGTCCTGTTCTACTAGTCGTGTTCTAATATGAACATGACGACTTCGACCCTGACGGACACCCGCCCCGGCCGCACCGCGGCTGCCGTCTGCCTCGCCGCCATGATCGCCCTGGCCGTCGCCATGGGCGTCGGCCGCTTCGCCTTCACCCCGCTGTTCCCGCTGATGGTGAGGGACGGCCTGCTCGACAGCCAGGCCGGTGCCTGGCTGGCCGCCGCCAACTATCTCGGCTACCTGGTCGGCGCCCTGAGCGCCGCGCGCGTCACGCTGCGGCCCGCGCTCCTGATGTCCGCCGGCCTGGTCGCCACCGTCTTCATCACCGCCGCCGTCGGCTGGACCACGGCGCTGCCGATCTGGATCGCGCTGCGCTTCCTGGCCGGCATGGCCAGCGCCTGGACCCTGGTCGCCACCGGCACCTGGGGCCTGGGCTGGCTGGCGGCCCTCGGCCGTCCCGGCCTGGCAGGCGTCCTGTTTTCCGGGGTCGGCCTCGGCATCGCCGGGGCGGGGCTGTTCTGCCTCCTGCCGGCCGGTCCGGCGCCGTCCTCGCCCGCGATGTGGGTCGGCCTGGCGGGACTGGCCGGCCTGGCCACCCTGGTGCCGCTGGCGGTGGGCTGGCGCCTGCCGGTGTACATGGCCAGCCAGGGTGGCGGCGCTGCGCCGGCCGCATCCGCCCCCCCGCGCGCCACCGGCGGCCTGGTTGCATGCTATATCCTGTACGGCTTCGGCTACATCCTGCCCGCCACCTACCTGCCGGCGCTGGCGCGCAAGCTGGTCGACGACCCGCAGGTGTTCGGCCTGGCCTGGCCCCTGTTCGGCGCCGCGGCGGCACTCTCCACCTTGTTGGTGGCCTGGCGCCTGCGGCGCGTCAACCGGCTGGCGCTGTGGGCGGTGTGCCACCTCCTGATGGCGCTCGGCGTGCTGCTGCCCATCCTGTGGACCGACCTGAAAGGCGTGGTCGTGGCCGCGCTGCTGGTCGGCGGCACCTTCATGGTCATCACCATGGTCGCGATGCAGGAAGCGCGGGCCCGGGCCGAGACCCAGGCAACCCGGGTGCTGGGCCGCATGACGGCCGGCTTCGCGGCCGGGCAGCTGGCGGGCCCCTTGGCGAATGCGGCGATCGCCCACTTTGCCGCCGACGAGACCGCGGCATTGCACATGGCGCTGGCCGCGTCCGGGGCCGGCCTTCTGGCCAGCGGCCATTATCTATGGCGGGACTACCGCCGCAACCCGTAACCGTACGAGGAACTTCATGAGCACTTCATCCGCATCTGCATCTGCACCCGTAGCGGGCCTGCCCCAGGGATTCGGCACGACCGCCACCGAACGCCTGCCGCTGCCCGCGCGCGAGGCCATGAGCGACGCCCAGCAGGCGGCCGCCGATGCCATCATCAACGGCCCGCGCAAGGCGATCTTCGGCCCGTTCGTGTCGCTGCTGCAGGTGCCGGGGCTGATGCAGCACATCGGCGACACCGGTGCGGCGCTGCGCTTCCAGGGCACCCTGGCGGATCCGGTGCGCGAACTCGTCATCTGCGTGGTGGCGCGCGAGGTCGGCAACCAGTTCGAATGGCAGACCCACGCGCCGCTGGCCGCCAGGGCCGGCGTGGCCCAGGAAGCGATCGATGCGATCGGCGAAGGGCGCCGCCCGCGCGGGCTGCCGGCCGAGCTCGCCTGCGCGACCGGGTTCGCCAGCGAGCTGATGTTGCGTAACGGCGTCAGCGACGCCACCTATGCCGAAGCGGTGGCCCGGTTCGGCGAGGCGGGTGCGGTGGAGCTGACCGCGCTGGTCGGCTATTTCACCATGGTGTGCTGGGTCATGAACGTTGCCCGCACGCCCGGACCGGCAGGCTCGCAAGCCCCCGGCCTGGCCGGCTTCCCGCTGTAACCGGATGCGCGCCGTCCTGCCTTTGCTCTTTGCCGCGGGCACGCTGTGCGGCAGCGCTGCCTCCGCCGCGGTCGGCGGTTGCGACACGGCCCACGCCGCCGCCAACGGCTTCGACCCGGGCCGCCTGTACGCGGCGCTGAGCGCCTTCCAGGCAAGCGGCGCCAACCTGCATGGCCTGGTCATCGAACGCCACGGCAACAGCGTGGCCGAATGCTACCGCGCCGGCAAGGACCGGCCGGTCTTCTCGCTGTTCAGCCGCAAGACCGATTTCGATTTCGTGACCCGGCACGACCTGCGTTCGGTCAGCAAATCGGTGACCAGCCTGCTGTGGGGTATCGCGGAGACCGACCACAAGGTGCCGCCGCGCGACGCGCGCGTGCTCGACTTGCTGCCGGATCTGGCGGACCTGAAGAAGGATGGGCGCGAGGACATCACGGTCGGCCACCTGCTGGACATGAGCAGCGGGCTGGCCTGGGACGAGTCGGGCGGCTACGGTGTGCGCAACCCGGAGTTCGGCCTGTACTGGCGCGGATCGCAGGCGCGCTACGTGTTCAAGCGGCCGATGGCCAGCGCCCCGGGACAGCGCTTCAACTACAACGGCGGCGGTACGGCGGTGCTGGCCGGCTTGCTGGAAAAGGGCGTCGGCATGCCGCTGCCCGATTATGCGCGCACCCGCCTGTTCGCGCCGCTCGAGATCCTCGACTGGGAATGGCTGACCGATTTCCGCGGGCGGCCGCTGGCGTTCGCCGGCTTGCGCATGCGCCCCCACGACCTGGCCAAGATCGGCCAGCTGATGCTGCAGCATGGCCGCTGGAACGGCAAGCAGATCGTGCCGGCGGCCTGGGTCGACGACTCGCTGCAGCCGCACATCGACACCGGCGACGGGCTGCAGTATGGCGACCAGTGGTGGCACGGCAAGACCCGCGCGCTCGGGCATGAGCAGGCCTGGACAGCGGCCTTCGGGAATGGCGGCCAGCGCTTGTTCGTGGTGCCGGGGCTGGAGCTGGTGGTCGTGGTGACGGCCGGGATGTATGACGATGAGGCTGGGGTACGCGGGGTGAACAAGTTGTTTCACCAGATTGCGGCGGCGGTGGAGCGGTAGGCAGCAAGCGCGTTGCCCGCTCGAAAGCGGGCGACGCGCAAAATTTCGAATCAGCGCAACTCTTCAATCATCTTCTTCAGCTTCACCGAATCCGCACAGAAGGCCCGGATCCCCTCGGCCAGCTTCTCGGTCGCCATCGCATCCTCGTTCAGCAGGAAACGGAAGGTCTTCTCGTCGATCGCGATCTTTTCGAGGTCGTCGCCCGCGTCCGCCGTCAGCTTGCGCTCGACCTTGCCTTCGGTGTCGGCCAGTTTCTGCAGCAGGTCCGGCGAGATGGTGAGCAGGTCGCAGCCGGCGAGTTCCAGGATCTGCGAGGTGTTGCGGAAGCTGGCGCCCATGACTTCGGTGCTGAAGCCGAACTTGCGGTAGTACTGGTAGATGCGCTTGACCGATTGCACGCCCGGATCGTCGGCACCCTCGTAGTCGGTGCCGGTGGATTTCTTGTACCAGTCGTAGATGCGGCCGACGAAAGGCGAGATCAGCTTGACGCCGGCTTCGGCGCAGGCCACGGCCTGGACCAGCGAGAACAGCAGGGTCAGGTTGCAGTGGATGCCATCCTTTTCAAGGATCTCGGCGGCGCGGATGCCTTCCCAGGTCGAGGCGATCTTGATCAGCACGCGCTCGCGCTGGACGCCGGCGGCTTCGTACAGGGCGATCAGTTCGCGGCCCTTGGCGACGGTGGCTTCGGTGTCGAAGCTGAGGGCGGCGTCGATCTCGGTCGAGACGCGGCCCGGCACGAATTTCAGGATCTCGGTGCCGAAGGCGATCAGCAGATGGTCGACGATGTCCTCGACCGAGGCGCCGTTCGATTCGCTGACCGCTTTTTCCAGCAGCGGACGGTATTCCGGCTTCTGCACCGCCTTCAGGATCAGCGACGGGTTGGTGGTCGCGTCCTGCGGCGCGTAGGCCTTGATCGACTGGAAGTCGCCGGTGTCGGCCACCACGGTGGTGAATTGCTTGAGTTGTTCGAGTTGGTTCATGGCGGGTAAGTAATGAGCAAAGAATTTACGGATTGTACCGCCGCAAGCCACACGATTGAAATTCAATCAAAGAAGCGCATGCCGGCATAGGGCTTGGCGCGGCAGGCGGCCAGCCGGCTGGCCAGGTCGCCGACGTGGGCTTCCAGCTGGTGGCCGTCCGGATCGAGGAAGTAGAAGGAATCGCCTTCGCTCTTGTTCTTGCGCCAGTCGATGACGCCCTCCGCCAGCAGGCGGGCGCGGAAGGACTCGAAGTCCTGCCGGGCGACCGAAAACGCGTAGTGGGTGTAATCCGCCTGGGGCTCGACCATGGCGCGTGCCGGATCGAGCGACAGGCAAATCCACAAGTCACCCAGCGTCACGTAGGCGCCGCCATCCCAGGCGGCGGCCGGTTTGCAGCCCAGCAGTTCGGTGTAGAACGCAAAGCTGCGTTCCACGTCGGTGACGGCCAGGGTGAGGTGATTCAATCCGCTCAGCATGACCGTCTCCTGTCGATCAGCAGTCGGTGGCGTCGACGAAGGCCGCGATCATCGCTTCCAGGCCGGCCCTGTCTTCATCCGAAAAACGGTCGAGCTTGGGGCTATCGATGTCGAACACGCCGACCAGCTTGCCGTCCTTGATCACCGGCAGCACGATTTCCGAATTCGAGGCCGAGTCGCAGGCGATGTGGCCGGGGAAGGCATGCACGTCCGGCACGACGACGGTCTTGCGCTCCACCGCGGTGGTGCCGCAGACGCCGCGGCCGAAGGGAATGCGGGCGCAGGCCGGCTTGCCCTGGAAGGGGCCGACCAGCAGGTCCTGGCCTTCGCCTTTCTTGCCCGGCACGGTGAGATAAAAGCCGGCCCAGTTCAGGTCGGCCAGGGTGTCGTAGACCAGGGCCGAGAATTGCGCGGCATTCGCGGTCAGGTCGCGCTCGCCTTCGAGGACGCTGATGACCTGGCGTACCAGCAGGTCGTAGTCGGGGCGGGTGCTGCGTTCGGGATTGATGTGCATGGGACGAAGAATCTGCCGTTATCGAAAAAGGCTATTTTACGGCAGCGTGGCGAGCCGTGTGCAGGCGGCCTACAATGGCTGATCGATAAAGGAGGCGACCATGTTGCGAGGGAGTTGCTTGTGTGGCGGCATAGCCTACCGGAGCGAGGGTCCGGTGCACCACGCCAGCCATTGTTACTGCACGATGTGCCAGAAGCAGCATGGCGCGGCGGCAGGCAGCTATGCGAACGTCGAGCGCGCCCGCTTCATGGTCGAGCGGGGCGCGGACCTGGTGACGGAATACGCGTCTTCAGAGTACGCGCGCCGTGGTTTCTGCCGCGTGTGCGGGTCGACGCTGTACTGGCGAAGTCTGCAGGAGCCCGACCGCATCGCGGTCACGCTCGGCACCCTCGACCAGTCGTACGACGGCCCGGTCGAGCGGGAACTCTACACAGACACCAAGCCGTGCTGGCTGCCGGCGGCGTGAAGGTTTTCAGCTAAGCAGTCAGCCTATGAACGAATCGAACTGCATATCGAATTCCTGCAGCGCCTTCTGCGCATTCTGCATCTTCTTGCGGAATTCCGGCCCGCGCTGCAGTGCCAGGCCCACGGCCAGCACGTCGATCACCACCAGGTAAGCCAGGCGCGCCGAGATCGGCGTGTAGGGGTCGGTGGCGAACACCAGGTCGATCGGGATCAGGACGCTCGCCATCTCGGCCAGCGCGGTACCGGATGGCGCCAGCACGATCACGTCGGCGCCGCCGCGGCGCGCCAGCTTGGCCGAGCGCACCAGCGCCGGGTTGTTGCCGCGCTGGGAGATCACGACCAAAGCATCGCCTTCGCGCAGCAGGGCGGCGGCGATGGCGTGGATGGCCGGGTCGGTGTAGGAGACCGTGGGCACGCCCGAGCGGAAGAACTTGTGCTGGGCGTCGGCGGCGACGAAGCCGGACGAGCCCTGGCCGTAGAACTCGATCTTTTTCGCGCGCGACAGGATGTCGAGCGCTTTCTGGATCAGCTCCGGTTTCAGGTTGTTGCGCAGGTCGAGCAAGGTGTTGATCGAGCGGCTGCAGATCTTATTCACCAGGTCGGCGGCCAGGTCGTCCTGGGCCGGCTGTTCGCTGGTGCCGGGCAGGGCCAGCGCCAGGCCTTGCGCCAGCTTGAGCTTGAACTCGTGCCAGCCTTCGTAGCCGAGCGTGCGGCAGAAGCGCACCACGGTCGGCTCCGACACTTGCGCGTTCTTGGCCAGCGCGGTGATGTTCTGGCTGACCGTGGCGCTGGGCGCGGCCAGCACCGCCAGCGCGACCTTGCGCTCGGACTTGGACAGCGAGTCGAGCTGGGTGCGGATCGAATCGAGCAGCAAGGCAGTATCCTCAGTCTTCCGGCAGCGCTTCTTCGCGCCACTGCAGGCCGTCGCGGCCGATCAGTGCCGACGATGCCGCCGGGCCCCAGGTGCCGGAGGAGTAGGGGGCCGGTGCGCTGTCGTCCTGTTCCCAGTGGTGCAGGATCGGTTCGACCCAGTCCCAGGCCGCTTCCAGTTCGTCGCCGCGCATGAACAAGGTCAGCTGGCCGCGCAGGACGTCGAGCAGCAGGCGCTCGTAGGCTTCCATGCGCGGCGCCTTGAACTGTTCGCGGAAATCGAGTTCGAGCTCGGCCTGCTTCAGGCGCATGCTGTCGCCCGGGGTCTTGGCCATCAGGTTCAGCGACAGGCCTTCGTCCGGCTGCAGGCGGATCACCAGGCTGTTCGGCTGGAAGCTGGAGGTCGGCTGGTTGAAGATCGAATGCGGGATGGTCTTGAAGCGCACCACGATCTCGGCCAGGCGGTCGGCCATGCGCTTGCCGGTGCGCAGGTAGAAGGGCACGCCGGCCCAGCGCCAAGTGTCGATCTCGGCCTTCATCGCGACGAAGGTCTCGGTGCGCGAGTGTTTCGGCGCGTCCGGTTCGTCGCGGTAGCCGGGCGCCGGCTGGCCGTCCACGTAGCCGCTGCGGTACTGGCCACGGATGATGTTCTGCGACAGCGTGGTCGGGGTGAAGCGCTTCAGCGAGCGCAGCACCTGCAGCTTGGCGTCGCGCACGGCGTCCGGCGCGATCGAAGCCGGCGGTTCCATCGCGACGATACATAGCAGCTGCAGCAGGTGGTTCTGCAGCATGTCGCGCAGCGCGCCCGAGTTGTCGTAGTAGCCGAGGCGGTTGCCGACGCCGATCTTTTCGGCGATGGTGATCTGCACGTCCGAAATCCATTCGCGGCGCCACAGCGGCTCGAACAAGACGTTACCGAAGCGCAGGGCCAGCAGGTTCTGCACGGTTTCCTTGCCCAGGTAATGGTCGATCCGGTAGATCTGCGATTCGGCGAAGACCTTGCCGACATCCAGGTTGATCTGCTTGGCCGAGGCCAGGTCGCGGCCCAGCGGTTTTTCCAGCACCACGCGCGAGTTCGGCGTGGCCAGGCCGACCTTCGCCAGGTTCTCGCAGATGCGCGCGAACAGCTGGGGCGGCGTGGCCAGGTAGTACACGCGGGTCAGCGAGTCGTCCTTGCGCAGCGCGTCGACCAGCGCGGCATAGCTGTTTACCTTGCCGGCATCGACTTCGACATAGCTGATGCGCTGCAGGAAGGCCTGCCATGCGGCTTCGTCCACGCTTTCCTTGATGTGCGGCTTCGAATTGGTGTCGACCATGCGCAGGAAGGCATCCTGCGACATGTCTTCACGGCCGACGCAGATGATGCGGGCGCTTGCAGGCAAGTCGTTGGCCACATCGCGGGCGTACATCGCGGGCAGCAGTTTGCGCATTGCGAGGTCGCCGCTGCCGCCGAAGAAAACGAGGTCGAAATCGGAAAGAGCCATGGTGGTCGAGTCTGGAATAATCGGTGATGTAAATTTACTACACGATTATCGATTGCGCAAGTAAATTTACTACGAAATGGTGTCTGTCGAGAACACAGGATGCCATATTCCTCATGCCTGGGCCGCAGCCGAGCGGAGTGCGGGCAGGGGCAGGTCGAAGCCCGGCAGGCGCGCGAATTCCGCCATCGCGAAATCGATGAACATTTTTGTCCGCAAGGGTTGGTAGCGCCGCGATGGATACAGCAGGTAAAACGGCTGTGGCGGAGCCGACCACGCCGGCAATACCCTGACCAGCTCGCCACTGTCGAGCAGTTCGCCTACCAGCCATGCCGGGCACATGCCGATGCCGGTACCGAGCACCAGGGCCTCGCGGATGGCCAGCGCATGGTTGGCGCGAAAGCGGGTGCTGACTGGCACGCGTACGCGCTCGTCATTGCGCACGAGTTCGATCGTATTCCCCGGCGTCCAGGCAAAGCGCACGAAATCGTGGTCCGGCAAGTCATCGGGTGAGGCGGGCGTGCCGCGCCGGCTGCAATAGGCGGGGGCGGCCACCAGGAAACGCGGAATGTCGGCCAGGTGCCGGCCCACCGCATCCGGCGGCAGCGTACCGCCGAGCCGGAAGGCGACGTCGACACGGTCCTCGACCAGGTCGACGAAGCGGTCGTTCAGGATCAGCTCGATGTCGATGCGTGGATGCGCGGCCAGGAAGCGCTGCACCATCGCATTGATCCGCACCTGGCCCAGTGCGACCGGCGCGTTGATGCGCAGATGGCCGGCGGCGTCGCCATTGCTTCCTTGCAGATCCGCGACCGCGGCGTCGAACTGCTCCAGCACCGCCCTGGCGTCCGCGTGGAAGCGCTGCCCCTGCTCGGTCGGGGCCAGCCCGCGCGTACTGCGTTCGAACAGGCGCACGCCCAGTTGCTCTTCGAGCTGGGCCAGCAGCTTGCTGACGGTGGGCTGCGTCATGTCGAACTCGCGCGCCGCCGCCGTCAGGCTGCCCAGCTCGAAGGTGCGCACGAAGATGCGCATGGTCCGGATCGTATCCATCGCTCGGGCATTCTTAAATGGAATGAGTGATCTGCCATTCTAGCGTCTTCATCGAAGATATTGCATGCCCTATCGTTTCAGCCATCTATTCAAGGAGAGCACGATGATAAAACCTTTCGCTTCGATGGCGGTCCTGGGCCTGGCCCTGGTAATCGGCGGCAATGCGTCCGCCCACTGGGTCACCTCATGGTATGCAGCACCCCAGGCGGGCTGGGGACAGGAATTTCCGCTACCGATGAATGTCCCGCCCTGGCTGGACGACCAGACGGTGCGCGAGACCGTCCGCATCAGCGCCGGTGGTCCGCGCATCCGGCTGGTGCTGTCGAACCGTTACGGGCATCAGCCTGTGCAGATCGGCGCGGTGCGTGTCGGTCTGGCGGATGGGAAGGCGGCGGACAGCCCGCTCACGTTTTCCGGCCAGGCCGCGGTATCGATACCCGCCGGCGCCACGGTCACAAGCGACCCGGCCGCCCTGGCGCTTGCGCCGCTGGCGCGCCTGCGGGTGACGAGCTACCTGCCGCTGCGTACGCCGGTCGCGAGTTTCCACTGGGGCGCGCAGCAGACCTTGCACATCGGTGCCGGTACGGCCAGTGGACGCCTGTTCCTGAATGCCGTCATGGTCGAGACGGCGGAGAAGGGCCGTACGGTGGTGGCGCTCGGGGATTCGATCACGGACGGGAACGGCTCGACGCCGGATGCCGACCGCCGCTGGCCGGACGTGCTGGCGCAGCGCCTGGCGCCGCACGGGGTGGCCGTGGCCAACGCGGGCATTTCGGGTGGGCGCCTGCTGCGCGACGGCATGGGACAGAACGCCCTGGCCCGCTTCGAGCATGACGTGCTGGCGCAACCCGGCGTGTCGGATGTGATCGTCCTGCTCGGCATTAACGATATCGGCTGGCCGGGCAGCCCCTTCGCGCCTGCGGAAGCGCCGGTCACCCTCGACGAACTCACCGTCGGGTATCGCCAGCTGGTGGCCGCGGCCCATGTCAGGGGCGTGCGCGTCACCGCCGGAACCTTGCCGCCTTTCGAAGGCGCGCTCGAGGGCACGCCCTATGCCGGGCATTACAGTCCGTCCAAGGATAAGCTGCGCGGCGCGCTGAACGCATGGATCCGCAGCGCCGGCGTGTTCGATGCCGTGGTCGACTTCGATGCCGTCCTGCGCGACCCTGCGCATCCGCGCCGCATGCGGGGCGACTACGATTCCGGCGACCACCTGCATCCGGGCGATGCCGGCTACCGCGCGATGGCCGGGGCGATCGACATCGCGACCATGCTGGGGCGCGCCCGATGACGACGGGCGCTTCAGTTCAACCGCGGTATTCCGGCTGCTCGATGCCGGCGACATCGACGGCGAAGGCCAGCACCTTGCCGCTGTGCGGATACTTCTCCAGCTCCTCCGCCGAGCGCCCGTTGCTGGCGCTGGTCACGTACAGGGTACGCAAATCCGCTCCGCCGAAGCAGACGGCGGTCGGGCAGCGCAGCGGCAGGTCGATCTGCTGCAGCAGTTCGCCGGTGGGCGACAGGCGCAGGATGCGGCCTCCTTCGAACATCGCGACCCAGTAATTGCCTTCGCTGTCCATCGCCGCGCCGTCCGGACGGCCACCGTAGGTGCCCGAGGTTTTATCCGCCTCGAAGGTGACCAGGTTGCGCTGGTTCGACTGGGTGCCGCTGTCCACGTCGAAGTCATAGCAGTCGACGCGGTGGGTGGTGGTGTCGGCGTGGAACATGGTGGCGCCGTCCGGGCTCCAGGCCAGGCCGTTGGAGTTGGTCATGCCGCCGGCCCAGGCCTGGCGCAAGGCTCCCTTGTCCAGCACGTACATCTCGGCCAGCGCCTGGTCGCGCGGCTCGTACATGGTGCCGACCCAGAAGCGGCCTGCCGGATCGACGCGGCCGTCGTTGAAGCGCACTTTAGCGGTGTCGTAGGGCGCGGGTGCGATGTCTTCGATCTCGCCGCTGGTCGTGTCCAGGTAAACGAAGCCGGCACGGGTGGCCACCACCAGGTTGTTGTCGACGTCGACGGCAAGCGCCGACGGTTCCGTCTTCATCGGCCAGGACGAATGCTTGCCGCTGGCCGGGTGCAGGCGGTGCACGGTGCGGCCATTGATGTCGACCCAGTACAGCGCGGACTCCACCGCATGCCATACCGGGGATTCGCCGACCTGCATCGGCGTGTCGTGCACGATCGTGATTTTTTCGGTCTTCATGACGTCAGTATCTAATCTCAGTACAAGCTTATCAAACGGCGGCCCTGGCGCGCGCGATCAGGCCATTGGTCGAGCTGTCATGCCCGGCCGGCCGGGCTTCGCCCGTGAGTTCGGCTTCGATCTTCTTGGCCAGCACCTTGCCCAGCTCGACGCCCCACTGGTCGAAGCTGTTCACGTCCCACAGCACACCCTGCACGAACACCTTGTGCTCGTACAAGGCGATCAAGGCGCCCAGCGTGGCCGGGGTCAGATATTCCATCAGGATGGTGTTGCTCGGACGGTTGCCCGGGAAGGTCTTGTGCGGCGCCAGGCGTTCGATCTCGACCGAATCCATTCCACCTGCGAGGCCTTTCAAGTCCTCGCGCACTTCTTCCGTGGTCTTGCCCTTCATGAAGGCTTCCGACTGGGCGAAGCAGTTGGCCAGCAGGGCCGCGTGGTGGTTGTGGAACTCATGCGCCGGGCGCAGGGCGGCGATGAAGTCCATCGGCGTCACGTCGGTGCCCTGGTGCAGCAGCTGGAAGTAGGCGTGCTGGCCGTTGGTGCCGACGTCGCCCCAGATCACCGGACCGGTGGCGTAATCGATGGCGTCGCCGGCGCGCGTGACGCGCTTGCCGTTGCTTTCCATGTCGAGCTGCTGCAGGTAGGCCGGGAAGCGGTTCAGGTCCTGGTGGTAGGGCGCGATCGAGACCGAGCCGCAGTCCAGGAAGGCGCGGTTCCAGAATCCGACCAGGGCCAGGATCATCGGCAGGTTCTGCTCGATCGGGGCGCTGCGGAAGTGCTCGTCCATGGCGTGGGCGCCGGCCAGGAAATCGCTGAAGTAACCGAAGCCGACGCACAGCGCCACCGGCAGGCCGATCGCCGACCACACCGAATAGCGGCCGCCGACCCAGTCCCAGAACGGGAACATGTTCTGCGGATCGATGCCGAAGGTCTTGATCGCGTCGACGTTGGTCGACACCGCCACGAAGTGCTTGGCCAGGGCCTCTTCCGGGGCGCTCTGCAGGAACCAGTTGCGCGCGGTCTGCGCGTTCATCATGGTTTCGGCCGTGGTGAAGGTTTTCGAAGCGATGATGAAGAGGGTGGTTTCCGGATCTGCTTTCGACAGGGCCGCGTCCATGTCGTGGCCGTCGACGTTGGAGACGAAGTGCATGCTCAGGCGCGGATGGGCGAACTGGCGCAGTGCCAGGCAGACCATCTTAGGACCCAGGTCGGAACCGCCGATGCCGACGTTGATGACGTCGGTGATCGGCTTGCCGGTGTGGCCTTTCCAATCACCGCTGCGCACGGCATCGGTGAAGGTCTTTACGCGCGCCAGCACGTCGTGCACGTCTTTGCCGATGTCCTGGCCGTCGACGCGGATCTGCTTGTCGCGTGGTGCGCGCAGGGCGGTGTGAAGGACGGCGCGGTTTTCGGTCAGGTTGATCTTGTCGCCATTGAACATGGCATCGCGCAGGCGCTCGACGCCGCGCTCCTGCGCCAGCGCTGTCAGCAGTTCAAGCGTGCGCCCATCGAGGCGGTTTTTTGAATAGTCTAGGAACAGCCCGGCGGCCTCCGCCGAGAGACGCTCGAAACGCTGCGGATCGGCGGCGAACAAATCGCGCATCTGCCAGTCTTTGGCCTTGGCGGCGTGGTTGGAAAGAGCCTGGTAAGCGGTGGAGCTGGTCAAGGGTGGTTGGCGCATGGTGATGGACGGTATGATGTCATTTTGTGCAGGTTATCGAATAATACAGGAAGCGGGCGTAAATTCACTACATAAAAGCGCTGCCGGGCGCTTATTTCCACCTGGCGTAACGGCTTTGGAGCCGGTCGAACGCGTGGACGGCAGAGCCGTCCACCCTACCCGGAACGCGACGGTTGTCGGTCAGCTCAACCGTAGGATGGACGGGTTTCCCGTCCACGCGGAATGTCGACATCACGAAACCTTCAAATCAGGCCCCGGCATGCGCCCACGTCCTTTTTGTAGTAAAATTTCAGAAATCTAATTCATAAGGAACGATCATGGTGCATCCCGTAGTAGAGAAGGTGACCCAACGCATCATCCAGCGCAGCCGTCCGTCGCGCCAGGCTTACCTGGCCCACCTGGACGCCGCGCGAGTGAAAGGCGTGCAGCGCGGGACCCTCGCGTGCACGAACCTGGCCCACGGTTTCGCCGCCTTCCCGGCCAACGACAAACTGAAACTGCGCGAGCAGAAGCAGCCGTCGGTGGCCATCGTTTCGTCTTACAACGACATGCTGTCCGCCCACCAGCCTTTCGAGTACTTCCCGAAAGTGATCAAGGAAGCCGTGCGCGAAGTCGGCGCCGTGGCCCAGTTCGCCGGCGGCGTGCCCGCCATGTGCGACGGCGTCACCCAGGGCCAGCCGGGCATGGAACTGTCGCTGTTCTCGCGCGACACCATCGCCATGTCGACCGCGATCGCGCTGTCGCACAATATGTTCGACGCCAGCCTGTACCTCGGCATCTGCGACAAGATCGTGCCGGGCCTCTTGATCGGCGCGCTCCACTTCGGCCACATCCCGGGCATCTTCGTGCCGGGCGGTCCGATGACCACCGGGATCTCGAACAAGGAAAAGGCCGCGGTGCGCCAGCGCTACGCGAAAGGCCTGGCCACGCGCGAGGAACTGCTCGAGGGCGAAGCCCAGGCTTACCACGGCGCCGGCACCTGTACCTTCTACGGCACCGCCAACAGCAACCAGATGCTGATGGAAATGATGGGCCTGCACCTGCCGAACGCCGCTTTCGTCACCCCGGGCACCGCGCTGCGCGATGCGCTGACCCGCGCCGCGGCCCAGCATGCCGTCAAGATTTCCCAGCAGGGCGGCAACTACATGCCGATCGGCCACATCGTCGATGAAAAGAGCATCGTCAACGCCATCGCCGCGCTGCACGCCACCGGCGGCTCGACCAACCACACCATGCACCTGGTGGCGATCGCGCGCGCGGCCGGCATCGTGATCGACTGGAACGACTTCGACGAGCTGTCGAAAGTGGTGCCGCTGCTGGCGCGCGTCTACCCGAACGGCGACGCCGACGTGAACCACTTCCAGGCGGCCGGCGGCCCGGCCTTCGTCATCCGCGAACTGCTGGATGGCGGCTTCGCCCACGAGGACGTCAACACCATCCTCGGCCATGGCCTGCGCAATCACTGCAAGGAACCCTTCCTGGACGAGAACGACAAGGTGGTCTGGAAAGACTTGCCGGAACAGAGCGGCGATGACGCCGTGCTGCGCAAGTACACGAACCCGTTCAGCGACAATGGCGGCCTGATCCTGGTGCAGGGCAACCTGGGCCGCGCTGTGATGAAGATCTCGGCGGTCAAGAAGGAACACCACATCGTCGAAGCGCCGGCCCTGACCTTCGATTCGCAGGAAGATTTCATGCATGCCTACCAGGCCGGCCAGCTGAACCGCGACTTCGTCGCCGTGATCCGCTTCCAGGGCCCGCGCGCCAACGGCATGCCGGAACTGCATGCACTGACCCCGTCGCTGTCGAACCTGCAGGATGCCGGCTACCACGTGGCGATGGTCACCGACGGCCGCATGTCGGGCGCCTCGGGCAAGGTACCGGCCGCGATCCACGTGTCGCCGGAAATCCTGGCCGGCGGTCCGCTCGGCCTGGTGCGCGATGGTGATATCATCCGTGTCGACGCCACCCAGGGCACGCTGGAAGCGCTGGTGCCCGAGGATGTCTGGGCCTCGCGCAAGATGGCCACCGCCGACCTGAGCTCGAGCCATATCGGCATGGGGCGCGAGCTGTTCGACGTGTTCCGCAAGTCGGTCAGCGCCGCGGAAGAGGGCGCCGCCCACTTCCCGCTGCCGTCGCTGCGCGACACGACCGTTCCACTGCACGAAGGCACCGACAGCGGTGAGATCATGCCGGGTTCCGACGAAGACTTCCTGTTCCGTAAAAACAAATAAGTGAGCACGCAATGAGTATGACCATGAGCACCAATATGAACCTGCTGGACATCATGCGCTCGGCGAGCGTCATCCCGGTCATCGCCATCGACGATCCGGACCATGCCGTGCCGCTGGCCAAGGCCCTGGTCGCGGGCGGCATCCGCGTGCTGGAAGTGACGCTGCGCACCAAGCACGGCCTGCAAGCGATCCGTGACATGGCCCAGATCGAAGGCGCCATCGTCGGCGTCGGCACGCTCACCCAGCCGGAAGAATTCGCCCGGGCACGCGATGCCGGCGCGGTGTTCGGCGTGTCGCCGGGCCTCACCCCGGCCCTGATCGACGCGGCCAAATCCAGCGGCCTGCCGCTGCTGCCGGGCTGCATGACCCCGTCCGAAGTGATGGTCGCGCGCGAAGCCGGCTTCAAGCAGCTGAAGCTGTTCCCGGCGGTGCCGGCGGGCGGCGTCGGCATGCTGAAGGCAATCGGCGGCCCGCTGCCGGACGTGACCTTCTGCCCGACCGGCGGCATCTCGATCGAGACCGCGCCGGAATTCCTGGCGCTGAAGAACGTGGCCTGCGTGGGCGGCTCCTGGCTGACCCCGGCGGACGCGATGAAGGCCGGCGACTGGGCCTTGATCACCGAGCTGGCCCGCTCGGCCGCGGCACTGCGCGCAGCCTGACACTGTCGGGAAACCGGTCATGAAACGCCTGGCGCGCATCCTCACGCCGGGCGAAATCGACATGGCGTCGCTGCTGTTCGGCGACGCCATCGATTACGGCCGGGTGCGCGTGCATAACCGGCCCTACCTGCCGCTCGGCCTGCAGCCGAAAAACTGCGCGATGACGCCGAACGGCAGCATCTATTTTCACCATTCCTGCTTCTTGCCGGACTACACCGCGGGCGACCCGCACACCATCCACTGGTTCATGCATGAGATGTCCCACGTCTGGCAGCACCAGCTCGGCTATCCGGTAACGCTGCGCGGCGCCATCCGCCTCGGCCTGCCGTATCACTACGAACTGCGCGAAGACGCCACCCTGGCCGACTACAACATGGAAGCCCAGGGCGATCTGCTGGCCGATTATTTCGCACTGAAAACCATGCACAAGCCGCGCGTGATGCGCCAGCGCCGCTATGCGCACAGCCTGGGCTTGTACGAGCGGGTGCTGGCCGTCTTCCTCGCCAATCCGGCCGATGTTGCCAGCCTGCCGCACGGTCCGGCGCGCAAACTCATCCGGTCCCGGCTTCAGTCGAGCTGATTGTTCCAGATCAAGGTTTGACCGTCGCGCCCCCGTAGGCTTTGCCTTGCAATTACTTTCTGCGAGGCAATATGAAATCCCGTATGCTGATCCCCGGCACGTTGCTGGCGCTGACCGCGTTCGCCGCGCTGAAACCCTCGTCCGCCGCCCGCGCCGGTGAAGCCGAGGTGCGCGAGGGCCCGCGTGGCGGCCCCTGCTTCACGATCGGCGCACACGAGGCGCGCCTGGGCTCGCCCGATTTCCGCGCCCTGAGCGTGTCCGACGGCGCGCGCCTGATGTGGAAGATGAGCTTGCCGCTCGAACGCAGTTTTCCGCTGCACGGGGCGATGTGCGTGCCCTATGGCGGCCGCGTGGCATCCTTGCCGCGCACGCGGGCGGCGGCGCTCGAGACGGGCAAGGTGTATTACCTGCACATCGATACCCGCGTGGCGAAAGGGAAGGCCATGCCGCTGGCCTACGAAGCGCGCTTCTGCCTGGTCGGCCAGGTCGACGGGACCGTGCTGGTGCGCCAGATTGGCGGCGCCGACCGCGAGGGACGCGATCAGTATGGCTGTCTTCCACCGAAACGCTGAGTCATACGGCCACGTAACGATTTGTAACGCACCCTAACGTCGAGTAAAAGTCACAATGCATTTGTACTAAGTGAAGTTGAACACAGAGTACCTTCGTCCTGCTGAATACCATAAATGTCTTATCGACATTTATAACAGGACAAGACATGTCTACAAAGATCGACCCGGCGGAGGCAACCCATGCATAGCCCCGCCACTACCATCATCGACGCACCACGTCTCGGGCTGGCCAGCCAGCCGGTGTACGCCACGCTGGTGCAATTTCCCGCAGTCTGCTTCGTCGGCACCCTGATCGCCGACATCGCGTACTGGCGCAGCGCCAATTATCTGTGGGAGACCTTTTCGGTCTGGCTGCTGACGGCAGGCTGCATCGTGGCCGCCTTTGCCGCCATTGCCGGCCTGGTCACCTGGCTCAGTCACCGCCACGTGCGCGTGCTGCGCTACGCCAAGCTGCACGTGCTCACCAGCGCCGTGGCCCTGGCCTTGTCCATCTTCAACGCCTTCGTGCACAGCCGCGACGGATACGTTGCCGTGGTGCCGGACGGCCTGACGCTGTCGGCCATCGTCGTCATCCTGATGCTCCTGGCAACCTGGTTCGGCTGGCCGCGTCCGCACCTGGTCCAGCCCGTCCAACACACCACCCACACCGGAGCCCTGTGATGATGCATCCCGTACTGAAAACCAGCGCCTTCATGATTGCGGCGGCCTGCGCACTGGCCGCCTGCGACAAGGGCGACGCAACGCGCCAGGCTTCGCAATACGGCAACGGCCCCGAGCTGCCTGCCGCAAAAAATTACCTGCTGCCGCCGATGAAGGTGGCGCCGGCGGGCAGCTGGAAGGGGGGCGAGACCCCGGTCGTGCCGGCCACGCTGAAGATCAGCGCCCTGGCCACCGGCCTGATCCACCCGCGCTTCGTCTATCCGCTGCCGAACGGCGATATCCTGATCGTGGAATCGAACGGTCCCAGCCAGCCCAAGATGCGTCCCAAGGATGTCATCATGGGCCCGATCAAGGCCTATGGCGGCTCGGCGGCCAAGGGCGGCAACCGCATCACCCTGGTGCGCCCTGGCAGCGGCGGTGCGCCGGCGCAGCAGACCGTTTTCCTGGACAACCTGAAGTCGCCCTTCGGCGTGGCCCTGGTCGGTAGCGATTTATATGTGGCGAACGCCGATTCGCTGGTGCGCTACCCGTACAACGAGGGCGACACCAGGATCACGGCAGCCGGCACCAAGCTGATCGATTTGCCGGGTGCGGTGGGGGCGCTGAACCACCACTGGACCAAGAGCCTGCTGGCCAGCCCGGACGGCAGCAAGCTGTACGTCGGGGTCGGCTCCAACAGCAACATCACGGAAAACGGCATGGAAGCCGAGAAGGACCGCGCCAACATCCTGGAAGTGGACCGCGCCAGCGGCGCCACGCGCGTGTTCGCCAGCGGCCTGCGCAATCCGAACTCGATGCAGTGGGAACCGACCACCAAGGCGATGTGGACCGTGGTTAACGAGCGCGACGAGATCGGTCCTGACCTGGTGCCGGACTACCTGACTTCGGTGCGCGACGGCGGCTTCTACGGCTGGCCCTACAGCTACTACGGCCAGCACGTCGACCCGCGCGTGAAACCGCAGCGCCCCGACCTGGTCGCCAAGGCCCTGGTGCCGGATTATGCACTCGGTTCGCACGTGGCCTCGCTGGGTCTGGTCTTCAACCGCCCTGACAGTCCGATGCCGGCCAACCTGCGCGAAGGCGCCTTCGTTGGCGAGCATGGCAGCTGGGACCGCGATCCGCCGAGCGGCTACAAGGTCGTGTTCGTGCCCTTCCAGAACGGCAAGCCGGCCGGCAAGCCGATCGACGTGGTGACTGGCTTCCTGACCGGCGGCCATGCCAAGGGGCGGCCGGTGGGACTGGCGCTGGACCGGAGTGGGGCGCTGTTGATTGCCGATGATGTGGGCAATACGGTGTGGCGCGTGAGTCCTGCGGGTGCCCAGTGATGCGCTAGACCTGGACCTCAGCCCCACGACCGTCGTTCCCGGCATTGCCGGAAACGACTCCACGCGCAGGCGGGGATCCAAGTTGCAGGCGTTTCGATAGCGCTGGCAAACTCGGGTCCCCGCCTGCGCGGGGACGTTTACGGGGTAACTATTGAATGGATGCGCCCAGCGCTTCCGACCGCGCCCGCGCATGCACATTCCCCGGCTCCAGGGCCAGCGCATGCCGGTAATGCGCAATCGCCTCCTCACGCAGCCCGGCCGCCTCGCTGGCCTGCCCGATCCCGTCATACAAAAAATCAAAACGCTCCGGATACAGGTGCAGACCGAGTCCGAACACGAACACCGCATCCGTCGGCCGCCCCGCCCCCAGCAGCTTCATGCCCCAGTCGCGGATCTGCAGCGCGTCGAAGGCGAGTTCGGGGTTCTGGGCGTGCAGGCGGTCGTACAGGCCGTCGATGCGCGCGAAGCCTTGCTGGCCGAGCTGGGCGAGGAAGGTGTCCGTGGTCGGCGCCGGGCCGGCGGCGCGGCGCAGGGCAAAGGCGAGCATGCCCGGTGGCGTGCGGCCGCTGGCCAGGTCGGCGTCGAGGGCGCGGCGGGCGTTGCTGTCCTGCTTCAGGCGGGCGTCGAGGAAGCGCGCGATCGCGCGCGCGGTGGCGCCGTAGCTTTGCGCGGCCTGTTCGCGTGTGCGTCCGCCGAAAGTCGCATCCGGCGCCATCCGCAGCGACCACGATGAAAAATCGAGATGGCTGGTGGTATCCATCGTCGCCAGGTAGACGTCGGCATAGCGCAGGCGCGCCAGCAGGTCGGCGCCGGCGCCGAGGTCGTCCTGCTCGCCGGGTCCCGCGCTTTGCAGGCGGCTGAGGTAGAGCAGGGGGATGCCCAGGCGCTCCGGCGTGACGTAGCGCGCCGCGCGCGGGCCGCCGTTCAGGTAGTCGAAGGCGGCGCGCAGGGCGCCGTCCAGGCTGACCAGGACGCGGATGCGGTCGTCGCGCGCGGCCGCCAGCACACCCGCGAGTCCGCCCCAGCCGTGGCCGATGACGCCGATGCGCCCGGTGTCGGCTTGCGCCAGCGTGTGCGCATAGCCGACCAGGAAGGAGATATCCGCGGCCTGCGCTTCGGCGCCCTCGAGGTCGGCCGTCATCCGGTGCGAGCGCGGCCCGAGCGAGGCGCTGGCGACCACGATATAGCCCTGGCTGGCCAGGTATTCGCACAGGTCTGCGTTGTCGATCGCGTAGGCGCTGTTGCCCGGTGCGTAGATCACGACCGGATAAGTGCCCGGCCGTTCCGGCGCGTCGCGCAGGGCGCGCACCGGCTGGCGCAGGGATCCTTCGATGCGGGCGCGGTCGGTGCCGCGGCTGCGCGTGTCGACCAGCAGCTCGGTGGCCTGGCGCACCTGGTCCGGGGTGCGCTTGAAATCTTCTTCGGTGGCGACGGTGGCGACGTAGTCGCGGTAGGTCAGCCCGCCGCCCGGGTTGCCGCCCGCCGCCGGATACCAGACCAGCGCCTGCAGCGGACGCCCGCGGTCGCCAGCGGCCGGCTGCGCCGTCACCGGGTCGTGGGGGCGCTGGTAGACGCGGGCGCGGTCGACCAGCTGGCGCACGTGGACGCCGACGTGGTAGGGGCCGGATGCCGCCGCCAGCGGAAAGTCGGCGGCGGCGGCGACGGTGGTCGCGATGGACAGGAGCAAGGCAAGGCAGGAGCTAAGCATGGTGTGATGTCGGTTTGGCAGCGTGGCTATTCGCATAGCATTGTAGAACTGTAAATTCTTAAGGGCAAACACGGCGCCATGCTGGCCGCGGACTGCCTTCCCGGACCGCGGGCATCGCGATCCGTTAAAATGACGGCATTCTTTTACTCCTACCAACATCATGACCCAGGACGAACTCAAGCAGGCAGTCGCCCGCACCGCCATCGATTACGTGGTCGACGGCGAAATCATCGGCGTCGGCACCGGCTCGACCGCCAATTTCTTCATCGACGAACTCGGCAAGATCAAGGACCGCATCAAGGGCGCGGTCGCTTCGTCGGAAGCCACCGCGGCGCGCCTGCGCGGCCACGGCATCGCCGTCTACGACCTGAACGACGTCGATGCCATCTCGGTGTATGTCGACGGCGCCGACGAGATCGACGCCAGCGGCGCCATGATCAAGGGCGGCGGCGCGGCGCTGACGCGCGAGAAGATCGTGGCCTCGGTGGCCCGGCGTTTCGTGTGTATCGCCGACGGTTCCAAGCTGGTGCAGACCCTGGGCAGCTTCCCGCTGCCGGTGGAAGTGGTGCCGATGGCGCGCGCCGCCGTGACGCGCCAGCTGGAAGCGCTGGGCGGACAGCCGCGCCTGCGCACGAAAGCCGGCGGCGATGAACCCTTCGTCACCGACAACGGCGGCCACCTGCTGGATGTGGCCGGCCTGTCGATCACCGACCCGGTGGCGCTGGAATCCATGATCAACCAGATCGTTGGCGTGATCGCCGTCGGCCTGTTCGCCCGTCGCGGCGCCAACGTCTGCCTGCTGGGCACCGGCGAAGGCGTCAAGACCCTGAGCTTCTGACCGGAGGGCCGCGATGAAGCCGCTGTTCGTTGTCGTGTTGGTGGGCGCCATGCTGCTGGGCGGGTGCTCGACATGGCGCAAGCCGGGACCGCAGGCGCCGGACGCGCCGGAGATGGCGCCCACGCCGGTGGGCGGCATCAGCGATGCGGGCGGCGCGCCGATCCAGAAAGTGCCGTTCCGCCTCGGCGTCTCCTCAGCCACGGTGGAGAAGCTGGCGCGCCAGCAAGCCTGCACCGGCGGCCAGGGCGCCGGCCTGATCACGCCGCCCGGGCCGACCGAGGTCTATCGGATGGAATGCGACAACGGCAAGGTCTTCATGGCGCGCTGCGAGCTGCGCCAGTGCAAGCCGATGTGATTCAATAAGCGCTGAATAAAGAAGGGAGCCGCGGCTCCCTTCTTTTTTGATACCTCGTCTATTTGGTCAGGCAGCCGGCGGCGGCACGTAACCGGCGGCGGCATCGGCGCCTTCGCCGAAGAAGTGCTTTTCCATCTGCACAGCCAGGTACTTGCGCGCGCGGGCGTCGGCCATGTTCAGGCGGTTTTCGTTGATCAGCATGGTCTGGTGCTTGAGCCAGGCTTGCCAGGCTTCCTTCGACACGCTCTCATAGATGCGCTTGCCCAGTTCGCCCGGATAAGGCGCGAAATCGAGGCCTTCGGCTTCCTTGTTCAGTTTGATGCAGTGGACGGTGCGGGCCATTTTTTGTGCTCCTGGTTGGTATCTGAAAGCGTGATTATAAAGGGAGCCTGAAAAAACTACCGAGCCACGCTCTGCGTTGCACCCGGCATGCTGACTCTTACAAGGGCTTGATAAGAATCTGCGACCGTCGCTGCCAGTTGTACATATGCGCCCGGTCCTTCGGCAAGTCATCCACCGTTGCCGGCATGAAGCCGCGCTTCTTGAACCAGTGCGAGGTGCGGGTGGTCAGCACGAACAGCTTGGTCATGCCGGCCGCCTTGGCGCGGTTTTCCATATGCTTCAGGATGCGCTCGCCGTCGCCCTGGGCTTGCGCTTCGGGGCTGATGGTGAGGCAGGCCATTTCCGCCATCTTGGAATCCGGAAAGGGATACAGGGCCGCGCAGCCGAAGATCACGCCGTCGTGCTCGATGACCGAGAATTGCTCGATCTCGCGTTCGATCAGTTCGCGGCCGCGCTTGACCAGGGTGCCATCGGCTTCCAGCGGTTCGATCAGCTTGATAATTCCGCCGACGTCCTCAATTGAGGCAATGCGCAGGCTTTCCAGGTTCTCGTGGCTGATCATGGTGCCCACGCCGTCGTGGGTGAACAGTTCGAGCAGGGCCGAGCCGTCGGTGTGGTAGGGCAGGATGTGGGCGCGGTCGACGCCGCTGTTACAGGCCTTGATCGCGTGCTCCAGGTAGTACGACGCGTCCGACGGCAGGAAGCCTGCCTGCAGCACGGCCTCGGCCTGGTGCGACGACAATTCGCGAATGTCTTCGCCGGCGGCGTCCTTCATCAGCGGCGTCTCGGTGATGAAGATGAGCTTTTCGGCGTGCAGGGCGATCGCGGCGGACACCGCCACGTCTTCCATGGTCAGGTTGAACAGCTCGCCGGTCGGCGAAAAGCCCAGCGGCGACAGCAGCACGATGTTGTCTTCGGTCTGCAGGATCGGGGCGATCTTGTCGGCCGCGACCTTGCGCGTGACGCCGGTCAGTTCGTGGTCCATGCCGTCGATGACGCCGAGCGGACGCGCGGTGACGAAGTTGCCGGAGACGATGCTGATGTGGGCATTCGACATCGGCGTGTTGGGCAAACCCTGGCTGAACGCGGCCTCGATGTCGAGGCGCAGTTCGCCGGCGGCTTCCTTGGCGCATTCCATCGCCGCGGTGTCGGTGATGCGCACGCCGTTGTGGAAGCGGCCCTCGACGTTACGCAGCGCGAGCTGCTCGGCGACCTGGGGCCGCGAACCGTGCACCAGCACCACGCGGATGCCGAGGCCGACGAGCAGGGACAGGTCTTGCGCCAGCACCGGCAGGTCGCCGGATGCGACCAGTTCACCCGGGAAGGCGACGACGAAAGTCTTGCCACCGAACGCATGAATATACGGCGCGACCGAGCGCAGCCACTGGACGAATTGGGTAGGGTTTTCCATTTGCCGCATTATAATTGGCTGCGCGACTTGCGCACCAAATACCTTGTAAAAATCAATGTCAGAACAGAGTAACAAGCCTTCGCCGAGTCCGGCGCGCGCAGCAACTTCCGAACGTAATCCAGCCTCCCCGCGCGCGGAGAAGGGGCAGGGCGAGACGCGTGCACCGCTGACGCGCACGAACGAGCTGCAGGCCAGGCCGGAACGTCCGCACCGCGAAGCCGGCGAGCGTGGCGGCGAGCGCCGCGGCAGCGGACAAGGCAGCCCGCGTGGACAGGTACGCGAAGGCGCGCTGGCCAGTGCGCTGGCCGAAGCCAGGGTAAAGGCCCCCGCCGCGCCGGCAGCACCGCAGAACGGCGAGCGCCAGGCGCGCAAGCCGGGCGAGGGCGAACGCCGTCCACGCGGCGACCGTCCGCCCCGCGACGGCGGCGAACGCCCGGCGCCTTTGCGCACGCCGCTGCCGGCCATCGTCTTCCCGGAAGACCTGCCGGTCTCGGGACGGCGCCAGGAAATTGCGGAAGCGTTGGCCAAGCACCAGGTCATCATCGTCTCCGGCGAGACCGGCTCGGGCAAAACGACCCAGTTGCCGAAGATCTGCCTGGAACTCGGCCGCGGCGAGAAGGGCCTGATCGGCCACACCCAGCCGCGCCGGATCGCGGCATCGTCCACCGCCAAGCGCATCGCCCACGAACTGGGCACGCCGCTGGGCGAGCACGTCGGCTTCAAGGTGCGCTTCAACGACACGCTGCAGCCGGGCGCCTGGGTCAAGCTGATGACCGACGGTATCCTGCTGGCCGAAACCCAGACCGACCCGCTGCTGCGCAACTACGACACCATCATCATCGACGAGGCGCACGAACGCAGCCTGAACATCGACTTCCTGCTTGGCTACCTGAAGCAGATCCTGCCGCGCCGGCCTGACTTAAAAATTATTATCACCTCGGCGACCATCGATGCCGAGCGCTTCGCGCGCCACTTCGGCACGCCGGAAAAGCCGGTGCCGGTCATCGAGGTGTCGGGCCGCCTGTACAAGGTCGAAGTACGTTATCGGCCAGTGGACCGCGACCCGGTCGCCGCGCCGACCGGTGGCGGCGACAAGCCCACCAACAAGGCCCAGGCTGCGCGCGACAAGCGCGACCTGATCGATGCCGTGGTCGACGGCGTCGACGAGTTGTGTCGCCTGGGATCGGGCGACGTGCTGGTATTCCTGCCGGGCGAACGCGAAATCCGCGACTGCGCCGAGGCGCTGCGCAAGCAGCATCCGCCGCACGTCGAGATCCTGCCGCTGTTCGCCCGCCTGTCGGTGGAAGAGCAGGACAAGGTCTTCCGCACCACGAATGCGCGCCGCATCGTGCTGGCGACCAACGTGGCCGAGACTTCGCTGACCGTGCCCGGCATCCGCTACGTGGTCGACTCCGGCCTGGCACGCGTAAAACGCTACAGCTTCCGCAACAAGGTCGAGCAGCTGCAGGTGGAGGCGATCGCGCAGTCGGCCGCCAACCAGCGCGCCGGCCGTTGCGGCCGCGTCGCTGACGGCGTCTGCATCCGCCTGTACGAGGAAGACGACTTCCTGCAGCGCCCGAAATTTACCGAGCCGGAAATCATGCGCTCGTCGCTGGCGGCGGTCATCCTGCGCATGAAATCGCTGCACCTGACCGACGTCGAGACCTTCCCGTTTGTCGAGTCGCCGCAGGGCCGCGCCATCGCCGACGGTTATCAATTGCTGCAAGAGCTGGGCGCCGTCGACGACAACAACGAACTCACCGCGATGGGGCGCAAGCTGGCCAAGCTGCCGCTCGACCCGCGCGTCGGCCGTATGATCCTGGCCGCTGTCGACAACAACAGCCTGACCGAGATGCTGATCATCGCCTCGGCGCTGTCGGTGCAGGACCCGCGCGACCGACCAATGGAGTACCAGCAGCAGGCCGACGAAAAGCATAAAAAATTCGCCGACGAGAGGAGCGAATTCCTCAGCTTCGTCAAGATCTGGCGCTGGTTCGAAGACGCCATCGAGCACAAGAAAACCAACCGCCAGCTGCAGGAAAACTGCCGCGAGAACTTCCTGTCGCAGGTGCGCCTGCGCGAGTGGCGCGACGTGCATTCGCAGCTGCTGACCATCGTGCGCGAGCAGGGCTGGCGCCTGAACGAGCTGCCGGCCACCTACGACCAGGTGCACCTGGCGCTGCTGACCGGCCTGCTGGGTAACATCGGCTACAAGATCGAAGAAGAGGGCGCCACGGCGTCCCGCTCCGCGCAGTCCGGCGGCGGCTACCTGGGCGCGCGCGGCATCAAGTTCCACATCTGGCCCGGCTCCTCGCTCGGCAAGAAGGCCGGCAAGTGGGTGATGGCGGCCGAGCTGGTCGAGACCACGCGCCTGTACGCGCGCTGCCTGGCCCAGATCCAGCCCGAGTGGGTCGAGAAGATCGGCGGCCACCTGCTGAAGAAATCGTGGGGCGAGCCGCGCTGGGAAAAGCGCAGCGCCCAGGTCACGGCGAGCGAGCGCGCGACCCTGTACGGCATCGTGGTCTACAGCCAGCGCCGCATCAACTACGCGCTGTACAACCCGACGGAGGCGCGCGAGATCTTCATCCGCGATGCGCTGGTGGCCGGCGACTACGAAACGCGCGCCCCGTTCTTCGCCCACAACCACAAGCTGGTGCGCGAGATCGAGAACCTCGAACACAAGTCGCGCCGCCTGGACGTGCTGGTGGACGACCAGCTGATCGCCGCTTTCTACGACCAGCAGATCCCGGCGGACGTCGTCAACGGCGCCGGCTTCGAGAAGTGGTACAAGGACGCGGCGCGCGACAACCCCAAGCTGCTGTATCTGGTGCGCGAAGAACTGATGCGCCATGAAGCGGCCGGCGTCACCACCGAGCTGTTCCCGAAGATGATGAACGTCACCGGTATCGAGATGGCGCTGACCTATCACTTCGAACCGGGCAGCCCGCGCGACGGCGTCACCTTGACGGTGCCGCTGTTCGCGCTGAACCAGATCCCGCGCGAACGCGCCGGCTGGCTGGTGCCAGGCATGCTGAAGGAGAAGGTACAGCTGCTATTGAAAAGCTTGCCGCAAAAGCTGCGCCGCCACTGCGTGCCGCTGCCGGAGTACGCGGCCGGCTTCTTCGATCGCAACCAGGACCCGGTGCGCTTCGGCCGCGGCGATCTGATCGACGCGCTGATTGCGGACATTCACCAGCACACCAGCGCGCGCGTGCTCACCACCGACTTCAAGCTGGAGACCCTGCCGGCCCACTTCTCCATGAATTTCAAGGTGGTCGACGAACACGGTCGCCAGCTCGACATGGGCCGCAACCTGGCGACGCTGCAGGCGGAGCTGGGCGGGCAGGCGCGTCAGAGCTTCCAGCGCATGGCCGAACAGACGCCGGCCAGCGCGAGCACGGTGCAGGCGGCGTTCGGCAAGCCGGCGCCTGCTTCGTCTGCTGCTGCCGCTTCGCCGGCGGCACCTGCAAAAGGGAAGGGCGCCGCGCCGGCCCCCGCAGCGCCGGCCGCCAGCCAGCAGCCTGCGTCGGCCACCACCAACATCACCAGCTGGACTTTCGGCGAACTGCCCGAACTCCTGGAAATCAAGCAGGGCAAGCTGACCCTGATCGGCTTCCCGGCGCTGGTCGACAAGGGCAACTCGTGCGACTTGGAAGTGTTCGACGACCCGAACGTCGCGGCGCGCACCCACCGCATCGGCCTGCGCCGCCTGTTCGCGCTGCAGTTCAAGGAACAGCTGAAGTTCGCCGAGAAGAACGTGCCGGGCCTGCAGCAGATGGGCATGCAATTCATGTCGGTCGGCTCGCCGGACGAACTGCGCGAGCAGATCGTCAGCAAGGCGATCGACATCGCCTGCCTGCAGGATCCGCTGCCGCATGACGCGGTCTCCTTCAACAAGCGCAAGGACGAGGGCAAGGGCCGCCTGGGTCTCTTGATCAACGAGATCGCGCGCCTGGTCGGCTCCATCCTGGCCGAGTTCCACGGCTTGCCGAAGAAGCTGCAAGGCTTGCCGCAGGCGGTGGCCGCCGACATGCAGGCGCAGTTGCAGGGCCTGGTGCACAGGCGTTTCGTGGCCGAGACCGAGTACACCCAGCTGTCGCACTTCCCGCGCTACCTGAAGGCGATGAACATCCGCCTCGAAAAGCTGCGCGGCAATCCGTCGCGCGATGCCCAGCTGATGGCCGAATGGCAGAGTACCGCCAGCCAGTTCCAGCGCACGGTGAAAAACCAGCCGCTGAAGAACATCGATCCGCGCATGATCGAGTTCCGCTGGATGCTGGAAGAGTTGCGCGTGTCGATGTTCGCCCAGGAGCTGCGCACGCCGATGCCGGTGTCCAGCAAGCGGCTGCAGAAGGTGTGGGAGTCGATGCTGCGCTGAGGCTGCGCTCAGGATTGCGCAAGCAGGGCCTGGCGCAGGATGCGGTTGCGGCGCCAGGTCTGCAGTACCAGTCCGGCGAGTGCGCAGGGGAGCACCAGCAGCAGCCATGGGTGGATCATCCTGGCTGTGGCGATTGCGGTTGCGCAGAGCAGCCACCACGCAAGCTCGATGAAGACCGAACGCGCGAGCCAGGTATGCCTGGGCAGGAAGACCGTCTGCGTGCCGATCTCGCGCCAGCCGAGTACGCGCGGCTCCAGTCGTCCGGCCGCGCGAGCGCGACGGCATATGTCGCGCCTTCGGGCGGCACCATCCCGCCCGGCAGTTCAACGGCATACCTGGATTTTCCCGCGCTGCTGAAGCTGAACACGCGGGCGTGTGGCTGGACGTCGAAGACTTTGTCGAAACGGACGCATTCGATATGCATGGTGTGTGCATCGGCAATAAGGAAGGCCAAGTCTGGGCCAGCATGGCTGCATGATGAAAGTTGGAGTGCACTCTAAGTCAAGCGTATTCTAGCGATAAGGAGGTGACCGACATGCGGATACGCACTTGCTACCTTGCCGCGCTGGCGGCAGGATTTTTGATGGGATGGGCTCCGGCCGCCGCCCCCGCGCCCGGTCCGGTGCCTGTGGGTGACTTCCACCAGCACGTGTTCAGCACGCGCGCCATTACCCTGGCCGGGCCGGATGCAAAGTTGCTGCCGCTGGATGCCGGCGGTGTGGTGGCGCTGCTCGATGCCGCCGGCATCCGCAAAGGCGTCCTGTTGTCGACCGCTTATATGTTCGGCAGCCCGCGCTACCGCCTCGACGACGAAATCGCCCGCGTGCGCGCGGAGAACGACTGGACCGCGGCCCAGGCCGCGCTTTATCCGGACCGCCTGATCGCCTTTTGCAGCTTCAATCCGCTCAAGGACTACGCGCTGGCGGAACTAAAGCGCTGCGCCGGCCTGCCGGGCCTGCGGCGCGGCATCAAACTGCACTTCGGGAATGCCGACGTGCAGCTCGACGATCCTGTCCACGTCGACAAGCTGCGCCAGGTGTTTGCCGCCGCGAACGCGGCGCGCATGGCCATCGTGGTGCACCTGCGTGCCAGCATCCGCAACAAGCGGCCGTATGGCGCGGCCCAGGCACGCATCTTCCTGGACCGGCTGATGCCGGCCGCGCCCGACGTCGTGGTGCAGGTGGCGCACCTGGGCGGCAGCGGGCCGGGTTTCGACGATCCGCCGGCGCGCGCGGTACTCGCCACGCTGGCGCAGGCGGCCGAACGGCGCGCGCCGGGCACGCGCAATTTGTGGTTCGACGTGGCCTCGGTGATCGGCCGCGACATCACGCCGGCGGACGCCGCGGAGGTGGCGCAGCGTATCCGCCAGATCGGCGTGGCGCGCCTGCTGTACGGGACCGATTCGGCCCAGGGCAGTAACCTGCGTCCGCGCGAAGCCTGGGCCGCCTTCCTGCGCATGCCGCTGAGCGCGCGTGAATTCGCGCAGATCGCAGGGAACGTGCCGCCGTATTTCCGCTAAGCTGCCAGCCGCAGCCGCAGCCGCAGCCGCAGCCGCAGCCGCAGCCGCAGCCGCAGCCGCAGCTGAAGCCGCAGCGGGCGCGGAAGCAGGACGAGGCGTTCAGCCGATATTGCTGCCGCGGATACGGCTGATATCGGTATCGTCGCCCTGGTTGCCGGCACGCGGATCGAGGCTGTTGCCGCTGTCCGCTACCAGGTCACCGGCACCTGGCCCCATCGTCGGCGCGCCCTGGCGGCTCGGATCGGTGCCGTAGAAGGCATGGATCTGGTTGGCCCACTGCATGTCGGCCATGTCCGGCCACGCATCCTTGTTGAAGCCGGGCGCGGTTTTCAGGCGGTCCTTGTCGACGTTCAGCAGGAAGCGTTTATTCTCCGTGTCCAGGTGCAGCGCCTGCCAGGGCACGGCGAACAGTTTTTCGCCCATGCCCATGAAGCCGCCAAAGGCCAGCACCGCATACGCGACCTGGCCGGTCTGCATGTCGAGCATGATTTCCTTGATGTCGCCGAGCTCCACCCCGTAGGTATTGGCGACTTTCTCGCCGAGCAGGGTATCGGCACCCATCAGGGACGGGCCGGGGCCGGCGCTGCTGCCGGATTGGTACATGCCATATTTGTCGCGCTCCGAATAACTCATGCTAGCTCTCCTCAATCCATCCAATCAGGGTAGGTCCGTATAAGCTTACTAATTTGATCCAGATCAATGGTACAAATGGTCGACAAAGCTGGGACACCTTCTGCGGCCTGCGGGCAGTATGCTTGAGTTACTGCAATGCGAGATAGCGCACGGAAGCAAACTTGCAGCATGATTATTCTGACAATAAATTGGAGTTCCACAACATGCTGATTACCCCACGCTGCAACTACACCGGCCCGCACGGCAAACTGATTCCCACCCGCTCCCGGGCCGCGTCGCTGGCGCATGCGCTGGCCGCCAGCCTGGCGGCCACCTTCCGGCTGCGCCGCTGAGCGCAGCCGTCCAGCCGTCAAGGCTTACGGGAAGCCCGCGCCCCCGGTCACGCCATACACTTGGCCCGTGGTGTAGCTCGATTCGCTCGAGGCCAGGTTGACGTAGGCGCCCGCCAGTTCGCCCGGCTGGCCCGGCCGTTTGAAGGGCGATTCCGAACCGAATTTCTCCAAGCCTTCCTGGCTCTGGCCGCCGGTCACCTGCAGCGGTGTCCACACCGGTCCCGGCGCCACCGCGTTCACGCGGATGCCTTTTTCGGCCAGTTGCTTGGCCAGCGCCTTCACGAAGGCCACCTGCGCCGCTTTCGTGGAGGCATAGGCCAGCAGGTTGGGCGAGGGATCATAGGCCTGTACCGAAGCCGTGACGATGATGCTGCCGCCCCGGGGCATCAGGGGCACCGCCGCCTTGACGATCCAGAACATCGCATACAGGTTGGTCTTGAAGGTCTGTTCGATCTCGGCGGTGGAAAGGTCGAGGATGGACTCGATCGATTGCTGGCGCGCGGCATTGCTGACCAGGATGTCGAGCCCGCCCAGCTGCCTTGCCGCATCCGCCACCAGTTTCTTGCAGAAGTTTTCGTCGCGCAGGTCGCCAGGGATCAGGACCGCCTTGCGCCCGGCCTTGCGGATCAATTCGGCGACTTCGCGCGCATCCGGTTCCTCGGCCGGCAGGTAGTTGATGGCGACGTCGGCGCCTTCGCGCGCAAACGCGATCGCAGCCCCGCGTCCCATGCCGGAATCGCCGCCGGTGATCAGGGCGCGGCGTCCCGTCAGGCGGCCACTGCCGCGGTAGGTGGTTTCGCCATGGTCCGGACGCGGCGTCATCTTGCTGGCCAGGCCCGGCCATTCCTGCTTCTGGCGCTGGAAGGGCGGTTTCGGATAGGAGGGCGGGGTCAGTGGCATCGGCGGGCTGGTGGCTGCCGCGCCCACCTGCGCCTGGGCCAGGGCTGGCGAGAGGGCGGCACTGCCGGCGATGCCGGCAGCTACCGTGCCCACGAAGCGGCGGCGCGAGGAGACCAAGCCGTCGTCGCCATTCTTGTCATCCGGTTTGTCGTTCTGCGAATCCATTGATTAACGCTCCTGATAGTCGATTGATAATTGAACAAATGCTAGCCCCAATCGACATCAGGGCGCGTTCGCTAGACGCCAGGAAATATTGGAAACATCGCAGCGTCAAGTGCTGCTTCGGGTATCGCAGTGCGGCACCTTTGAGGCGGCGAATGCGCCTGCTAGACCATCATGCTTGCTTTGATGCATTATCCATCTCGCAATATCCAATCACATACAAGCGAGGATGAAATGAAACGACTGGTTTTGGCGCTCATATTGTGTGCAGCTGGCGCCGCACAAGCAAACTCAGCATGCGATAAACCGCAAAAGGATTTCGATGGCCTGTATTGCCTCAACAAGGTCTACCAGGAAGCTGACAAGGAACTCAACGACAACTACGGCAAGCTGGCCGGCAAGCTGGATGCGGATGGCAAGAAGCGTCTGAAGACGGGGCAGTTGAGCTGGATGGAGGAGCGCAACAACAATTGTTCGCGGCACGAGGGCAGCGGCTTCTTCGTCAACCTGAACTGCGCGACCAGCACCACCATCAAGCGCTCGCAATTCCTGCAGAACCGCATCCGCGAATGCGCGAGTGCGGGCTGCCAGAACAGCAAGTTGTAAGACCCATGTCTTGCCCGCGTGGCGCTGGCAAGACATGGCCCAGCTCTAACTTACCTCTTATTTAATAAGGAAAATCAATCCAGATCCGACGCATCGTGGCGTTCCGCCACCTGGGTCGCCGGGTCGCCGCGCATGCTGTTGACGCGGCGGCCGCGCTGGACTGCCGGGCGGGCGGCGATTTCGTCGGCCCAGCGGCGTAGCTGCTGGTAGTTGTGGACCGACAGGAACTCGGCGGCGCCGTACAGCTCACCCAGCACCAGGCCGCCGTACCAGGGCCAGATCGCCATGTCGGCGATGGTGTACTCGTCGCCGGCAACGAAGCGGCGCTCGGCCAGCAGGCGGTCGAGCACGTCGAGCTGGCGCTTGGTTTCCATCGCGTAGCGGTTGATCGGGTATTCCAGCTTTTCCGGCGCGTAGGCGTAGAAGTGGCCGAAGCCGCCGCCGACGAAAGGCGCCGATCCCATCTGCCACATCAGCCAGTTGAATGCCTCGGTGCGTGTCGCCAGGTCCGTCGGCAGGAAGGCGCCGAACTTTTCGGCCAGGTAGACCAGGATAGCGCCGGATTCGAACACGCGTACCGGCTTCTCCACGCTGCGGTCGAGCAGGGCCGGGATCTTCGAATTCGGGTTGATGCCGACGAAGCCGCTGCCGAACTGGGCGCCTTCGCCGATCTTGATCAGCCAGGCGTCGTATTCCGCGCCGTCATGGCCGGCCGCGAGCAGCTCTTCCAGCAGGATGGTGACCTTCTGGCCGTTCGGTGTGCCGAGCGAATACAGTTGCAGCGGATGCTTGCCCACCGGCAGCTCTTGCTCGTGGGTGGCGCCGGCGATCGGACGGTTGATGTTGGCGAAGGCCCCGCCGGATTGGGTTGCCGGGGACCAGACGCGCGGCGGGACGTAGGGCGAGAAGGGGTTCGAGCTGCTCATGGGTTCTCCTTGTGTGAATGCTATCGAGGAGAGTGATGATGCCGGAAAATCGGCAGGCTTGCCGACGCTGCCGAATTGCATGAGGGCTCAGCGTATTGCCAGCTGCTGCACGATCTCGCGTTCGATGCCCCTGAGCGGCACGGTTTTCTCGACCGCGCCGCGCTTCACGGCTTCCTTGGGCATGCCGTAGACGACGCAGCTGTCCTCGTCCTGGGCCACGGTGCGGGCACCGGCCTTGCGCATTTCGAGCAGGCCGGCGGCGCCGTCATCCCCCATGCCGGTCATGATGATGCCGAGGGCGTTGGCGCCGGCCTGCCTGGCCACGGAGCGGAACAGCACGTCCACCGAGGGCCGGTGGCGGTTCACCAGCGGGCCGTCGATCACGTCCACGACATATTGGGCGCCGTCGCGCCGGAGCAGCATGTGCCGGCCGCCGGGCGCGATCAGGGCGCGGCCCGGCAGCACGCGGTCGCCGTGGCGCGCTTCACGCACCTCGATCCGGCACAACTGGTCGAGGCGGTCGGCGAAGGCCGCGGTGAATTTTTCCGGCATGTGCTGCACGATGACGATGCCCGGCGTGAGCTGGGGCAGTGCGCCCAGGACTTCTTCCAGCGCCAGCGTGCCGCCGGTGGAGGTGCCGATCGCGACTACCCGTTCGGTGGTGCGCAGCGGCGCGCGCGTGCCGTCGGCGGGCGGCAGGATCGCATCCGCCGTCAGCTTGGCGGCGGGTAGCGGCGGCACGGGGCGCAGCCCGGGCACCAGAGGCCGCAGCCTGGCCTGGGCGGCGGCGCGCACGGCCGCCACCAGTTCGTCGCTGCTCGCGGTGAGAAAGTCCTGCAGGCCGAGTTTCGGCTTGGCGATGACGGCGACCGCGCCGGCCGCCATCGCCGCCATCGTGGTCTCGGCGCCCTTGTCGGTCAGCGTCGAGCAGATCACGACCGGGGTCGGGCGCTCCGCCATGATCTTTTTCAGGAAGGTGATGCCGTCCATGCGCGGCATCTCGACGTCCAGCACGATCACGTCCGGCCACCCCTGCTTCATGCGTTCCATGGCCAGCAGCGGGTCGGACACGGCGTGCAGCAGGCGGATGCCGGGGGCGTTTTCCAGCATCTGCCCGACCACCTTGCGCACGACGGCCGAGTCGTCCACGACCATCACACCGATCGTCTTCAGGGGCATGCCGCTCACACCTGCTTGCGGTAGACCGAGGGCATCACCGGCCGCAGGGCCGCGTCGATGTCCTGCAGGCTTTCGGAGTGGCCGATGATGAAATGCCCACCTGGCTTCAGGCGCGACGCCACGCGCGCCACCACCTGGCGCTTGGTGTCACCATTAAAGTAGATCATCACGTTACGCAGGAAGACCAGGTCGTAGCTGCCCAGGTCCCCCGGCAGCTCGGTGTTCAGGTTCACCTGGCGGAACTGCACGCGCTGGCGCAGGCCGCGCTCCACCAGCAGCGTGCCTTGCTGCTCGCGGATGCCCTTCAGGCAGAAGCGGCGCAGATAATCCGGCGGCAGGTGGCTGGCGCGTTCCATCGGATAGTGGCCGATGCGGGCGCGCTGCAGCACGCGGGTGCTGATGTCCGAGGCCACCACTTCCCACGGTGCGTTGCCGAGGACGTCGGCCAGCACCATCGCGATGCTGTAGGGTTCTTCGCCCGACGAACAGGCCGCGCTCCACACGCGGAAGGGCAGGCCGCGTGCGCCCTGCAGGTGCGCCTCCGCCGCCTGGCGCAGCAAATCGAAGTGGCGCGCTTCGCGGAAGAAGTAAGTTTCGTTGGTGGTCAGCAGGTCGACCGCCTGCTGCACTTCCTCGGGGTGGGCGCCGTCGCTCAGGAGGCGGAAATAGGCGTCGTAGGTCGGCAGCCCGTAGTGCTGCAGGCGCTTGGCCAGGCGGCCGCTGACCAGCGCCTTCTTCGAATCGGACATGCTGATGCCGGCGATGTCGAAGATGAAGCGCTGGAAGCTGGCGAACTCGCTGCCGCTGATGGCGTGGTGCATGCTGTTCTAAAACCGCTGGTCAGGCCGAGGCCAGGTCGGTCGACGCCAGGTCCGCCAGGCCATCCAGCTTGAGCACCTGCTCCACGTTCAGCAGGATCACGAACTTGCCGTTCACCTTGCCCATCCCGGCAATGAAGTCGCCGCGGATGCGGGTGCCGAACGAGGGCGCCGGTTCGATCTCGGAGGCCGGGATGTCGAGCACCGCGCTGACGGCGTCGACGACGATGCCGGTGATCTGGCGCTCGCCCCCGTCCTTGCCTTCGAGCTGCAGTTCGACGATGACGATGCAGGTGCGCTTGCCCTGCACGCTGCGCGGGCGGCCGAAGCGCGCCGCCAGGTCCATCACCGGCACCACCGCGCCGCGCAGGTTGATCACGCCGCGGATCGAGTCGGGCATCATCGGCACTTCGGTGATGCTGCCGAATTCGATGATCTCCTTCACGGCCATGATGCCGATGCCGAAGGCTTCGCCGCCGAGCATGAAGGTGAGGTATTGCGCCGGCGCGCCGCCGTCCTTGCTTGCCGCGCTGTTAGTCTGGGTCATATGGGCACCGCTCAGAAATTGATGAAGTTCGTTTCGTCCGGCCCGCCCTGGGTGGCAAGGCTGCCGGCCAGGCGCAGGGAGGCGGTACGGCGGGCAGGGCGCACCTGCGGCTGGCGCGGCACCGGCAGCGCCGCACCCGCGGCAGCATTGGCCGCCGCTACACGGAAGAAGGCCATCGCCTGCTGCAGCTGTTCCGCCTGGCTGCTCATCTCTTCGGCAGTCGCCGCCAGCTCTTCCGAACTCGCCGCGTTCATCTGGGTCGTCTGGTTCATCTGGCCGACCGCGGCATTGATCTGGCCGACGCCGGCCGACTGCTCTTCCGAAGCGGCCGTGATTTCCTGCACCAGGTCGGAGGTCTTGCGGATGTTCGGCACCATGCGGTCGAGCAGGCCCCCGGCACGCTCGGCAAGTTCGACGCTGCTGCTGGCCACTTCGCCGATCTCCTGCGCCGCCACCTGGCTGCGCTCGGCCAGCTTGCGCACCTCGGCCGCCACCACGGCAAAGCCTTTGCCATGTTCGCCGGCGCGCGCCGCTTCGATGGCGGCGTTCAGGGCCAGCAGATTGGTCTGGTAGGCGATGTCGTCGATGATGCCGATCTGTCTGGCGATCTGCTTCATGGCGGTGACCGTGGCTTTCACGGCGTCGCCGCCTTCGGCGGCTTCGCGCGCGGCCTGGGCCGCCATGCCGTCGGTGACGCGGGCATTTTCCACGTTTTGCGAAATCGAGGCTGTCATCTGTTCCAGCGAGGCGCTGGTTTCCTCGACGCCGGCCGCTTGTTCGGACGCCGCCTGCGACAGGGATTGCGCAGTGGCGCTCACCTGCTCGGAAGCCGAGGCCAGCGACTGGGCGCTGCCGTTGACGTCGCCGACCACGCGGGCCAGCTTGTCCATGGTGGTGTTCGAATAGTCTTTCAGCTTGCCGAACGCGCCCTGGTAATCCTTGTCGATGCGCTTGCCCAGGTCGCCCCCGGCCAGCGCCGACATCACGCGCACCACGTCGTCGACGCTGGCGCCGGTGGTGGTGACGAGTTGGTTGAGGCCATCGCCCATCTCTTTCTGGAAGCCCTGCATGCCGGCGGTGTCGACGCGCACGGCGAAGTCGCCGCGGTTGGCGGCCGCCACCACCGCGTGCTGGCCGTCGATCACCTGGCGCAGCTTGGCCACCATCTGGGCCACGGCGGCCAGCATGCTGTCGCTGTCGCCCTTGCGCGTGACCACTTCGTCGGACAGGTCGCCCGCCGAGATGCGCTTGAGCAGGCCGGCCGCATAGGCCGGCTCGCCGCCCAGCAGGCGCGTGATCGAGAGCGTGATCCACAAGGCCATCGCAATCGCGAAGATCACCGCCACGGCGCCCAGCAGCGTCATGGTGCGGCGCGCATCGAGATAATCGGCGCGGGCGCGCTGGCCCGATTCTTCCATCAGACTGCTCTGGTAGGCGATCAGCTGCTGCAGGGAAGCGATGTAGGCGGCCTGGGTGGCCTCGATCCTGCTGGCCAGCAGGGTGCGCGCCTCTTCGTGCTTGCCTTCGCCGGCGAGGCGGATGAAGTCTTCCTGGAAGCCGCGGTAGCGGGCGCGCGCATCCATCGTCGTGCGCAGCAGTTCCTTGCCCCTCGCGGTGGTGATGCGCTGTTCGAGCCTGGCGAGCTTGTCGACGATCGAGGCCTTGGCGGTCTCGATGGCGGCCAGTTCGTTGCGCACCACGTCGGCGTCGGTGGCCAGGGTGACGTTGCGCATCGCCAGGGCGATCTGCTGGATGTCCCCGATCAGCGTATAGCTCCACACGACTTTCGGATACTTGTCCTTGGCCAGGTTGTCGACGTCGTCGCTGACCGCGGCCAGGCGATTGACGGCGAGCAGCACGATGGCCACCAGCAGCAGGCTGATGATGCCGAACGCGAGGCCCAGACGTACGCTGATTTTCAGGTTACGTAACATGGCGTACTCGATGATCCATTAAAAACGGGTGAAATTGCTTTCGTCGGGGCCGATCTCGGCCGCGAGCGCAGGGTTCTGCAAGGGGTGCTGCATGCCGATGCCGGGACGCTTGTTCGCCAGCGGCGTGCGCGGCGAAGACGAGCGCCGTGCCGGCTGCTGCACCGACGCGGCGGCCAGCTGGAAGAAGGCCATCGCCTGCTGCAGCTGTTCCGCCTGGCTGCTCATCTCTTCGGCGGTGGCCGCCAGCTCTTCCGAACTCGAGGCGTTCATCTGGGTGGTCTGGTTCATCTGGCCGACCGCGGCATTGATCTGGCCGACGCCGGTCGATTGCTCTTCCGAGGCGGCCGTGATTTCCTGCACCAGGTCGGAGGTCTTGCGAATGTTCGGCACCATGCGGTCGAGCAGGCCGCCGGCACGTTCGGCCAGTTCGACGCTGCTGCTGGCCACTTCGCCGATCTCCTGCGCCGCCACCTGGCTGCGTTCGGCCAGCTTGCGCACCTCGGCCGCCACCACGGCAAAGCCTTTGCCGTGTTCGCCGGCGCGCGCCGCTTCGATGGCGGCGTTCAGGGCCAGCAGATTGGTCTGGTAAGCGATGTCGTCGATGATGCCGATCTGTCTGGCGATCTGCTTCATGGCGGTGACCGTGGCCTTCACGGCGTCGCCGCCTTCGGCCGCTTCGCGCGCGGCCTGGGCCGCCATCCCGTCGGTGACGCGTGCGTTCTCGGTGTTCTGCGAAATCGAGGCCGTCATCTGTTCCAGCGAGGCGCTGGTTTCCTCGACGCCTGCCGCTTGTTCCGAGGCTGCCTGCGACAGCGATTGCGCGGTGGCGCTGACCTGCTCGGAGGCCGAGGCCAGCGACTGGGCGCCGCCGTTCACTTCGCCGACCACCTGGGTCAGTTTCGCCACCATGTTCTTCATCGCGGCCAGCAGCTGGCCGGCTTCGTCGCGCGACGTCGACTTGATGTCCACGGTCAGGTCGCCGGCGGCCAGGCTGTCGGCCACCTGCACCGCCTGGCGCAGCGGACGCGTGACGGACAGGGTGATCAGGGTCGCCACCAGCAGCGCCAGCACGGCCGCACCGGCGGTAATCTCGATCACCAGCTGGCGCGTTTCATCGTAAGTGTGGGCAGCCTGGCGCGCCAGTTCCTGCATCTTGTCGGCCTGGTAGCTGGCGAGTGCGCCGGCAGCATCGGTCAGCTCGCGGTCGGCCGGCACGATCTGTTTGGCGATGAATTCGGCAGCCAGCTTGCGGTCGCTGCCCACCAGGCCATAGAACTGCGCATACATCGGTTCCAGCACCGCCTGCTTTTGCGCGATCTGCTTCAGCAGCGCCTTGCCGCTGTCGCTGGCGATGGTCTTGCTCAGATCGGCGATGATCTCGGCCATGCTAGCGCGCGCCTTTTCGGTCTGCTTGCGATAGCGCTCGACTTCGGATTCGTCGATGGCCAGCAGCATGCCGCGCATCTGGCGCGGCACGTCGACCGCGTCGCGGATCAGGTCCTTGGCCAGCACGACCTTCGGATAGGCATCGCCCGTGATCTTGACGGTGTCTTCGTTCATCGACGCCATGCGGTCGATGCCCAGCATGGCGATCGCCAGCAGCAACAGCAACACGGCGCCGAAGCCGAGGCCCAGGCGGATGCCGATTTTCAGGTTCTTAAGCACGATGGCTCTCCAGGTCAGATGAGGAAGTAATGAGGTGTTCGTTTTCGACGTCGCCCAGCAGCGCCGCCATGTCGAGGATCAGGGCCACGTCGCCGTTGCCCAGGATCGAGGAGCCGGACAGAAAGCGCGCGCCGGCGAAGACCTTGCCGAGCGGCTTGATCACGGTCTGGAATTCGCCCAGCAGGCTGTCCACCACCAGGCCGGCGCGGCTGGTGCCGTAGCGCACCACGACGATGCTGCGCCGGCGCGCCGGCTGGCCCGCGATGCCGAAGCGTTCGCGCAGGCGCACGAAGGGCAGGGGCTGGCCGCGCAGGTCGACCCAGTCGCGTTGCGGCTCGTCGGGCGGCTGCTCGCGGAATTCGATGCATTCCTCGACCATCTCCATCGGGATCACGAACACCGATTTGCCGACGCCGACCTGGAAGCCATTGATAATGGCCAGGGTCAGCGGCAGGCGCACGGTCACCGTGGTCCCCTTGCCCTCGCTGCTGGCGATGTCCACGCTGCCGCGCAGGGCCACGATGTTGCGCTTGACGACGTCCATGCCGACGCCGCGGCCGGACAGGTTGGTCACCTGTTCCGCCGTCGAGAAGCCCGGCTCGAAGATCAGGTTGAAGATTTCCTTGTCGCTGTAGGCGCGGCCCGGCTCGGCCAGCCCGCGCTCGATGCCCTTGGCCAGGATGCGCTCGCGCTTCAAGCCGCCGCCGTCGTCGGACACTTCGATCACGATGCTGCCCGACTCGTGGTAGGCGTTCAGCGCCACCGTGCCGTGGGCCGGCTTGCCGCGCGCGATGCGCACGTCCGCCGGCTCGATGCCGTGGTCCATGGCGTTGCGCACCAGGTGGGTCAACGGATCGCCGATCTTTTCGACGACGGTCTTGTCCAGCTCCGCGTCCTCGCCGTTCACCTGCAGCTGGATGTCCTTGCCCAGCTCGCGCGCGACGTCGTGCACCACGCGCTGGAAGCGGTTGAAGGTCGCGCCGATCTTCACCATGCGCAGCTGCAGCGCGCTGTCGCGCACTTGTTCCACCAGGCCGGACAGGGTCGAGGTGCATTCCAGCAGATCGGCGATCTTGGTACGGCGCGCCACCACGTTGGCGCTGGCGCCGGCGATGATCAGTTCACCGACCAGGTCGATCAGGCGGTCCAGCTTGTCGGCGTCGACGCGGACCGAGCGCTGTTCCTGCCTTTGGCGAGCAGGAACGGGGTCCGCAGGGTCGGCCGCGGGCACGGCTTGCGTGATCGCGGGTGCCGCTGCGACAGGCGCTTCCAGTGGCAGGATGCTGATCTCGCAATCGTCGCGCACGAAGTCGAACACGCCGTCGATCTCGGCCAGCGCTTCGCTGCTGGCAAAGTCGATGTCGAAGCCGAGGTAGCAGGATTCGGGATCGACCGCATCGGCTTCCGGCAGGCGCTCGGCCAGTGTGTCGATGTGCGTGATGCTGCCCAACTGGCCGAGATAGCGGATAAAGGAGAGCGGGTCCATGCCGTTGCGCATGGTGTCGGTGCCGAAGCGCAGCGCGATGCGCCATTGGCGCAGTTCGGCCGGCGCGCTGTCCGCGATGGCCGCGGCCGGGGCTTGCGCCCGCGGGCCATCCAGGTAGGCTTGCAGGGCGTCTACCAGCGGTGCGCCGGCGGCCGCGAGGCGGGTGTCGCCGTCGAGGGTGCCGGCGTCCACCGCGTCGACCAGCGTGCCGATGTGGTCGCAGCAGGCCAGCAGCAGCGTCACCAGGGCGTCGTCGATGGCGATGGCGCCGTCACGCACCTTGTCCAGGACACTCTCGGCGACGTGGGTGAAATCGACCACCGGGTCGATGCCGAACATGCCGGCCGAGCCCTTGATCGTGTGGGCCGCACGGAAGATGGCATTGATGCCATCTTCGTCGGCGGCGCCGTCGCGGCCGACGGCCAGCAGCGCATTCTCCATCTGCTCGAGCAGCTCGCGGCTCTCGGCGATGAAGGTCTGCATCACCTGGTCGAGGTTCATGCGGATGCTCCTTCGAGGTCCATGCCGAGCAGCGTGAAGACATCGCGCACGGCGGGGCTGGCGGCGGCCACCTGCAGCGGCTTGCCGAGGCGTTCGGCTTCCCGGCGCGCCATCAGCAGCAGCTGCAGGCCGGCGCTGTCGAATTCGGTGACGGCAGACAGGTCGAGCGCCGGCGCAGCGGAGGCGCGCACGGCCTCCAGCAGTGCGGGCTTGAGCTCCGCGGCGCGATAGATCGTCATCTCGCCTTCGACCGCCAGGCATGCGGCGGCCATTTGGCCTGGTTCGCCAAAATTCATGAGTTCTCCGGGAAGGCCGGCCTGGGCCGGCAGCAGATGCGGGATGCGGCCGTTCAGGCCATGGTCAGTTTCTGGACGGCGGCCAGCAGCGCCTCGGGCTTGAAGGGCTTGACCATCCAGGCGCGGGCGCCGGCTGCCTTGCCTTGTTCCTTCTTGTCTTCCTGCGACTCGGTGGTGAGCATCAGCACCGGCGTGAACTTGTAGGCGGGGCGCGTCTTCAGTTCGCGCACGAAGCTGATGCCATCCATGTTCGGCATGTTGACGTCGCTGATGATCAGGTTAACCTTCTGGCCGGTCAGCTTGGCCAATGCGTCCTTGCCGTCCGAGGCTTCGAAGACTTCGTAACCGGCCTGCTTGAGGGCGATGCCGACGACCTGGCGGATCGAGATCGAATCGTCCACCACCATGATGGTTTTTGCCATGCTAGTTCCTAGAAAAAGGTGAGTTCTTCAGCCTGCGCTTGCGATTGAGACTGCGGCTGGCGTTTTGGGGTGCTGCCCTGGTGCAGCGTGCGTTCTTCGGCCATGGCATAGGTGCTTTCCAGCTCGGCCAGCAGGGCGCGCGCATCGAGCGGCGGCAGCGCACCGCCATCATGCTGCGCGTGCTCGTCCAGGTAGGATGGCAGGCGCGCGATGTTCTGCTGGACGTGCGACAGGATCTGGCTGACGCGGTCCTGGAACTGCAGCTGCATCAGCGCCTGCGCCACGTCCGACTGGATGCCGCTGCTTTCGCGCTGCAGCAGGTCGGACGACTGCACCAGCGCATCGGTGACGCCGCGCAGCGAGGACAGCACCTTGCCGATCATGGCTTCCGAGGACTGGGCGGCGCGGTTTTCCTCGCGGATGGAATCGCCTGCAGCTTCAGAGGTGGCGCCGATCGCCATGGCGATCTGGGCCACCTGTTGCGCGATGCGCTTGCCGGTGTCGGCGGAACGGTTGGACAGCATCCGCACTTCGGTGGCGACCACCGCGAAGCCGCGTCCAGCCTCGCCGGCGCGCGCCGCCTCGATGGCGGCGTTCAGCGCCAGCAGATTGGTCTGCCAGGCGATGCTGGCGACGTCGGCCGCCATCTTCTGCAGTTCGTCGGTGATCTGCTGCAGGCCTTCGATCTTGTGCAGCATCTGCTGCTTGCTGGCGGCGGCGCCGGACAGCATCTCCAGCAGTGCGCGCAAGGCCGTTTCGCTTTCGGCGAACACTTCGACGATGCTGCCGCCTTCCTGGTTGCGCGCCGCGCCGGAGCTGGCCAGTGCCTGCTCGAGTTTCATGACGATGCCGGAGAAGCGTTCGACCAGCGCCACGATGGCGTTTTCCATCTGCATGCGCGAAGCGTCGATATGCGAGGTCCATACCGTGGCCACCTGCTCGCCGAAGCGGCGGCGGCTGGCCAGGTAGCCATCCTGCCGGGCGCTGCTGTCAGGGCCAGTGCCCGTGAACGCGAGCGCGGCGCCACCCGCGGCCAGCAGCACGGCGCCGATCAGCCAGCCGTGCCACTGCCAGCCGGCCAGCGGCACGATGGCGCAAGCCGCAGCCAAGGCCATGAACAGCGGAAAATAATGATGTAAGGGGCGTTTGCGCATCACGCTTCGCTGGTTCATGAAATGTCTATATAAGTGGAGCACACAGCGCATCACCCGACCTCAAGCTCGGAATGAATACTCTTGCAACATGTGTTGCATTAATGTACGGGTGAAGATGATTGCAGAACTAGTTGCTGTAGCGCAAGGACTTATTTGACAATTTTGATTGTCAGGGTCGAATAAACCACAATGAAATCGTCGTTTCACCAAGGTGTTGTTGTTAATAATTTTTTTTATTGCAAGAGCATTGGTGGCAAGACGCATTCGGCTTACATTGTTTGCTATGGCAAACAATAGCGATCCTTCCCTGGACGATCTCGCGATCTTCCTGGCCGTGTGCAGGACCGGCGGCTTTCGTACCGCCGCCAGGCAACTGGGCATGTCGCCGTCCCACGTCAGCGAAACCATCACCCGTATCGAAACCCGACTCGGCGTGCCGCTGCTGGCGCGCACCACGCGCAGCGTGATGCCGACCCAGGCCGGGCGCGCGTTGGCCGGGCGCATCGCCCCGCTGTTTGCCGACGTCCAGGCGGCGCTGCAGGACGTGACGAGTCCGGAGCGCGAAGTGCGCGGCATGCTGAAGCTGAACGTGACCGGTGCCGTGATGGTCGACATCCTGCCGCCGCTGATCGACCGCTTCCTGCTGCGCCACCCGGCGGTGCGCGTGGAGATCGAGGTGGAAGATCGCCTGGTGGACATCACGGCGGCCGGGTGCGACGCCGGCATCCGCTATGGCGAGCACATGGCGCAGGACATGATCGCCGTGCCGCTCGGACCGGCGACCCAGCAACTGGCGCTGGCCGCGGCGCCGGATTACCTGGCGCGGCGCGGCATGCCGGCACATCCGCGCGAACTGCTGGAGCACGACTGCGTGCGCATGCGCTTTTCCAGCGGCGCGCTGACCGCCTGGACCTTCGAGAAGGACGGGGAGACGGTGACGCTCGATCCGGCCGGGCGCCTTGTCGTGGGTGTCGACGCGGCTGCAGCCGCGATCGGCTTCGCCTGCGCCGGCCACGGACTGGTGTGCACCTTCGGGAACTGGCTGGACCCCGACCTGGCCAGCGGCAGGCTGCAGCCGGTGCTGCCCGACTGGTGGCTGCAATTCGACGGGCCGCAACTGTACTTCTCCAGCCGGCGCATGCCGGCGCCGCTGCGTGCGTTTGTCGATCTGGTGGCCGAAGAACGGCAGCGCGCCTGAGTTGGCAATGAATTACCAGGGCACCTCGCCCCCGGCGCTGATGAATTTACCGTTCGGCTGGTCGCCGCGCAGCAGCGCAAGCCGCACCGGCGTCGCCGCGGCTTCGGTAGCGGTCAGCGGGCCGCTGTGGCCATTCAGGTCGGTGGCGACGTAACCCGGGCAGGCGGCGTTGACGACAATGCCGGTGCCGCGCAGCGTCTCGGCCAGCTGCACGGTCAGCATGTTCAGGGCCGCCTTCGAAGCGTTGTAGCCGATCAGATGCACGCCGTAATAGGGCGAGGCGGCGTCGGCGTTCACCGACATCGATCCCAGGCTGCTCGACATGTTCACGATGCGGCCCGCAGGCGCCTGGCGCAGCAGCGGCAGCATGGCTTGCGTCACGCTCAGCGCGCCAAAGAAATTCGTGTCGAACAGGCGCCGTGCAACCGCGGTGGCGGCGCTGGCGGGCGGTCCGTCTTCAGGGTCGCCGATGCCGGCATTGTTGACGAGTATGTCGAGCTTGCCGTGGGCGGTGGCGATGGCCGCCGCGGCTTGTTCGACGCTGGTCTCGTCCGTGACGTCGAGCTGGACGAAGCGGGCGTCCAGTCCCTCGCCGCGCAAGGTGGCGGCTGCCGCTTCGCCGCGTGCGCCGTCGCGCGCGCCGACGATCACGCTGATGCCGGCGCGGCCGAGCTGGCGCGCGATCTCCAGCCCGATGCCCTTGTTTGCGCCCGTTACCAGGGCGGCCTTTTTGTCATGCAGTGCCATGTTGACCCTCTTCTGTTTGAAGGAGGTATGGTCGGGCATGGGGGCGGGCTTGATAAGCCGGATGCATGGGAACAGAGTGTTCGCTGCGGCGAACAATCGGGCGTCCTCGGATCGCAATGCGCCACGGCCGTCCACGTCTGCTGACTTGAGCCGGCGGCCCGGTCATGGGCTGTCGCCTGTCATTCTTTCCCGGATCACCGGATCGCTATGGAAGGCTGCAAAAATATACTGTCCATCCGTGGTGCGAACCGGTGTCCGATTTTTAGTGCCCGGGCCTCAGCGCAGCAGTTTCAAGCCCGGCGGCAGCGCATCGCCGAACATGCGCGTGGTGCTGGCCTGGTCGAGTTCCACCGCCTCGCGCACCATCGCGGCCCAGCCGGGCGGCGCGCTGCTTGCGGCGAGCTTCTGCAGCACTTCTTCGCGCAGCGCTGCATCGATGTCGCGCGCGCGGTCGCCGGTCTTGCGCGCAATGTGGGCAGCGGCAAAGCCGGCCGGTTCGATGCGCTTCCAGTCCAGCTTGAGCAGTTCGGCCAGCCAGCGCCCGGCGGCGTCCGGCGGCGCCACTTCGTGCGCGCTGGCGTGCAGCGACTGGCGCGTGCCGACCCTGGCCAGCGCCCACAGGTAGCGCGCATAGGTGGCGGCGGCTTTCGGGTCCGGTTTCGGGACGGGCGGGATCGCCATGATCTGCCCCAGCATCCAGTCGCCGATCTCGGCCTTGTAGGCGGACGGGATGCGTTCCAGCGAAGCGCCCAGGCGCAGCATGTCGTCCTCGCTGCCGTCGACCAGCGTCACCGGGCGCCTGGCGCGCTCGCCTGATTCGGCCTGCAGATTGAAGGCGAAATCGTCGAGCAGGCGTAGTTGCGCTTCGGTGGCAAGGCCGCCGGCCACGCGCCGCCATAGCGTCCACCATTCGGCGCGCACCTGGCTATCTTTATGATATTGGACGCCGCCGGGAAACAGCGCCCACAGCTGCTCGATGCGCCATTCGTCGAGCGGATGGCCAAAGCCGGGGCGCAGGCACCAGCCGGCCAGATTGAGCCAGACGCGTTCGTGCTCGCCCGACCTGCGCCGGCCCTTGGCGCGCTCGATCAGCGCGTCGAACAGGCGCCGCAGCAGCGGCGTCTCCCAGCGTTCGCGCCCGCCCAGCAGGTGTTCGAGCGTCCCGCGCAGCTGGCGCACCTCGCGCGCGTCCACCTGCTGGTTGCGGCTGCCGAAGATACGGTCGATGTGCCGGATGGCCTCGTCGAGGCGTGGCGGCAGCGCGGCATCGTCCGCGCCCTCGGCCTGGCCCGTCTCGTCCTGGGCGCGCAGCTGGAATTCCAGTTGCCAGCGCTGGCCGCTGCCATCCTCGGCCACGCAATGCACTTCCAGCGTGCCGACCTCGGACAGCGAAGCCGCCAGCTGCACGGGTATTTCCCCGGTGCGCACGGCCTTGTCACGGGCGCGCAGCACGGTGGCAATCGCCGGCAGGCGCACGACGTCGGCCGGGTCGAGTTCGACCAGGTCGCCCGCCTTCGCCGTAGCGCTGACCGAGGACACCAGATGGAAGCGCACCGGCCGCCCCAGGCGCAGCGCGAAGCTGCGCTCCGACAGCAACACTTCGGCGCCGGCGCTGGCGCCGCGCGGCAGGATGCAGACGGCACGCAGGGCAGCACCCGGCGCGGCACCGTCCAGCAGCAGGTAATAAGTGCGCGCCGAACCGCTTTCGATGGCCGGTGCGGCGCCTGCGCGTGCAAGCGAATAGGCGACGGCGCCGCGTGCCACGGCCACGTCCGGATCGAGGTTGTGCAGCACGCGCACCGGTGCGCCGCGCCAGCCGCCGAGTACCTCGGCCAGGCGCCGGGCCAGGGCCGCGCCGCGGAACACGCCGCCATTCAGCAGCAGCGTATCCGGTACGGGCGCGGGCACCGGCAGTGCAGCGTCGTCCGCCGCCATGCCGAGCGCCTCGCGCGCGGCCGCCGCATGCTGGCGCAGGAAGCCGGCCAGGTGACGGGTGACGGCCGGGTCGCTGGCATAGGGCAGGCCGAATTCGACGATGCCGGCACGCGCGCGGCGCGCCGTTTCCTGGGCGGGGTTCAGGGGGAAGAAGCCGTCCAGCACGATCGCCTGCACGTCCTCGCGCGTCAGCTGGGCGCTACGGCTGGCGCCGACCAGGCGCGAACCGGCGCCGAGCAGGGTGACGCCGACCTGTTCGGGGGCGTCGAGCGCCAGCAGCTGCTCCTTGGCGGCGCGGCAGCGCTCCGTCAGCTGGGCCAGGCGCACGCTGGACAGGCGCTGGCCATCGGCGCCGCCCAGCCTTGACTCGGCCAGGTGGGCGAGGGCCAGGTCCATGTTGTCGCCGCCCAGGATCAGGTGGTTGCCGACGCCGATGCGCGTCAACTTCGGCATGCCGTCTTCCAGCTCGACCCTGACCAGGCTGAAGTCTGTGGTGCCGCCACCGACGTCGGCCACCAGCACCAGGCGCGATCCGGCCAGTTCCTCGGCCAGCGTCGCGCGGTGCCTGGCCAGCCAGTCGTACAACGCCGCCTGCGGCTCTTCCAGCAGGCGCAGCCTGGGCAGGCCGGCCAGGTGGGCGGCTTCCAGCGTGAGGGCGCGCGCGCCTTCGTCGAAGGAAGCGGGGATGGTCAGGACGATGTCCTGGTCCTGCAGCGGGTGCTGGGGAAAACGCGTGTCCCAGGCCGCGCGCAGATAGGCCAGGTAGCTGGCGCTGGCCGCCAGCGGCGAGATTTTCGGGACCTCGTCCGGCGCGCCCCAGGGCAGGATGGGCGCGGTGCGATCGACCCCGTGGTGCGAGAGCCAGCTCTTGGCAGACGCAACTAACCGACCGGGTGTCTGCGCACCCAATACGCGCGCCAGGCGGCCGACGATGGCATCCTGCATGCCGGCCGGGTCGGATGGCTGCCACGGCAGCTGCAGCTCGCCGGCGGCCAGCTCGCCCTCGGCCGGGTGATAGCGCACCGAGGGCAGCAGCGGCGCCGCGGCCACTTCGCCGGGTGCCACCAGCTGGTCGACCGCAAAGGTCTCGATCTGCGCGCTGCCATGCCGCGCATAAGCCAGCACCGTATTCGTGGTGCCGAGGTCGATGCCGACCAGGTAAGTGGATGCGTCCACTATGCGTTATTGAGCGTCAGGCGCGCTGCGGACGTCGAACTCCACCTTCCAGCGCTGTCCCTCGCGCGAGACCGCCGCCAGTTCCAGCGTGCCGGACTCGGTGGCCAGCGCATGCAGCTTCACCTGCACCACGTCGCCCGGCGTGCGGCCTTCGGCAGGCAGCTCGGCCTGGATCTCGTTCAGTTCCTGCAGCTCGTCCGGACCCCAGAACTCCAGCACCTCGCCGATGCGGTCCTGGCGGCGCGTGGTCGAGCCGAAGAAGCGGAAGGCTACCTGCTCGCCCACCACCAGGCCGAATTCCTGGCCCGGCAGTTCCAGCTCGCTGCCTTCTTCCATGCCGAAGGGCGCCACGCACAAGGCGGTGATCGGCGGCTCCATGCCGGGGATGGCCGGCATCGACGACTCCACGCCGACGTAATAGGAACGCGCCGTGCCGCCGCGGATGCGCACGCCGCCGCCACGGCGCGCATGGCCGTAGTAGGCGGCGCCGCGCGCCACGGCCAGGTCGAGGTCGGCGCCTTCCAGCATGCGCGCCGGTGCCGACCCTTCCATGTACAGCCAGTCGTTGATGGTGTCCATCACGCGTTTGGCCAGGATCTCCGACTTGAACACGCCGCCGTTGAACAGCACCGCGCTTGGATGCAGGAAGCTGTGTTCCGGTTGTACCGTTCCATTGAAGCCCGCCAGTTCCGCGGTGGCCCCGGCCTGGCGCGCCAGGAAGGCAGCCAGGTGGCGCGTGACGGCCGCGTCCTGGGCATAGGGCAGGCCGATCTGGGTCAGGCCGGCGCGGGTACGCACGGCCGGGCGCGCGGACGCTTCCACGCGCGGGAAGAAGCCGTCGGTGATGAAGGCGGTTACTTCGTCGCGCGTCAGCTCGGTGCGGATCGAGCCGCCGATGAGCTTCGAGCCGCGGCTCGGCACCACGATCGGCCAGGCGGCCGCGTTGGCGTCGGCCAGCAGGTGTTCCTTGGCGCCGCGGCAGGCGTAGGTGAGGGCGCGCATCTGCCAGGCATCCAGCTGGGTGCCGCCCGCCTGGAGTTTGCGCGCGACCAGGTGGGCCAGCGCCAGGTCCATGTTGTCGCCGCCCAGCAGGATATGGTCGCCGACCGCCACGCGGTGCGGTTCCAGGGTGCCTTCGCGTTCCAGGATGGCGATCAGCGAAAAGTCGCTGGTGCCGCCGCCGACGTCGACCACCAGCACGATGTCGCCGGCTTTCACTTGCTTGCGCCAGGCGCCCTTGCTGCCCTGGATCCAGCTGTACAGGGCCGCCTGCGGCTCTTCCAGCAAGGTCGGGCTGCCGTAGCCGGCGTTGCGCGCGGCTTCGGCAGTGAGTTCGCGCGCGGCCGGGTCGAAGGAGGCCGGAATGGTCACGGTAACCGCTTGCTGCTCGAAGGGCGCGTCCGGGTGGGTGGCGTTCCAGGCCTGCTTCAGGTGTTCCAGGTAGCGCGTGGATGCCGTCAGGGGCGAGACGCGCGTGACTTCTTCCGGCGCATCGGTCGGCAGGATGGCGGCGCGGCGGTCCACGCTCGGGTGGCTCAGCCAGCTCTTGGCCGAGGACACCAGGCGGATCGGCGTGCCGGCGCCGCGCGAACGCGCCATTTCGCCGACGACCGGCGCGGCTTCGCCATTCGTCCACGGCAGGGCCAGCTCGCCAGCGGCCAGTTCGTCCGGATGCGGCAGGTACATGAAGGAAGGCAGCAGCGGCAGCGCCTCGACGGTGCCGGGGGCGCTCAACTGCGGCACAGGCAGCACGCCCTGGTCGGCCTGTTCGCCATCGCTGGCCTGCAGGTCCACGTACGACAGGGCGCTGTGGGTGGTGCCGAGGTCGATGCCGATGGCATAACGTGGGCTAGTCAGGTCGCTCACAGTTCCACCTCCGCCGGGGCCAGGATGCGGGCGTCATGCTGTTCGGCCAGCTGCGGCAGGCGCACTTCGGCGGCGCGCCAGCCGCGGTGGTTCAGCACGCCGGTGAAGGGCGCCTTGCCGACCACGTTGCCGGTCAGGCGCACGCTGGCGGCGTCGAAGCCTTCCGGCAGCGTCAAGCGCGCGCCTTCGTTTTCGCTGCGCACCGGTTCGATCGTGAAGTGCTCGCGCAGCACGCGCGCGCAGCCTTCGTGCACGACGCGCGCGGCGGCGCCGATGTCGGCGTCGGCATAGGCCGCGATGTTTTCGTTGGCGAAGTCGATCAGGCGCGCTTCACGCTGCAGCAGGGCCAGCAACTGCATGGCGGCGTCGGGCGTGGCCATGCGCAGCGTGACAGGGGCCGGCGCGGGAGCCGGGACAGGTGCGGGCGCCGGAGCAGGTGCAGGCGCCGGAGCAGGTGCAGGTGCGGCGATCGGGCCGACCTGGTCGTCGCGCACGCGCGCGGCGAACTCGGCGTCGCCGATGGTCTTGAAGAGGGCGCCAAAGGCGAGGGAAAGCCGGCTCCAGAAGGAGGGCAGGGAGGTCGGTTGGCTCATGTTCTTGTACTATCCGTGTTGGGTGGCCACGCAACGCCGTATCGCAGCGGGGGGCCTGGGTCCATCGAAGCGCGCATCATACCAGTTGAACAAGATACGGGCCTGCCCCGCTCAGATGGACGGATCGCCGGCCGGCGCATCTTTCCCGGGCGCCGCCAGGGCCGCTACCCCGGCCAGCAGCGTGCGCGCATAGGCATCGAACTCGTCCAGCCCACGCTTGATGATGGTGACCAGGGCCGGCAGCGGCGCCGCCTGGTAATCCCATTCGGCGCGGCAGAACTCGCCGGTGCGCTTGAGGTCCTCGGCCAGAACCGGCTCGATCCAGCCGTGCTCGGCCAGCAGCGTGATGACTTCGCGCTCGTCCCGGGCCGGACCCAGGTCGAGCTTGCCCAGCACGTAATCGCCCATTTCCACCGCCGCTTCCCAGGCGCGGATCACGTTCAGCGTGGCCGCGTCCTGGCGCGTGATGTCGCCGACAAAGGTGGTCGGGTCCTTTTCGTATTCGTCGCGGGCACGCTTGCAGCAGCGCTCGATGGTGCCCAGCTTGCTGACCAGCAGATCCTTGTCCATGCCTGTCCTCGTCGGTGTGGTTCGATGGCTACCTTACAACAGGAACATCACGGCCGCCGCACAAGTGGGCGCCAGCGCCCCCAGCAGCAGGCCAACGGCGCCGATCGTCTCTTCGTTGAAGCCGCGCCGCAGCAGGGCCGCGCCGGCCGGATTCGGCGCGTTGGCGATCACGGTCAGGCCGCCGCCGGCCACCGCGCCGGCCACCAGCATGTACTGCTCGCGTTCGGACAGCCCGGCAATCAGGGAGCCGAGATAGGTCAGGGCGGCGTTGTCGGTGATCGCGGTCAGGCCCAGGGCGCCGAAGAACAGCTTGGTCGCGCCCAGGTTGGAAACGATAGGCTGCAGCCACCATTGCTGCATCCCGCCCAGCACCACCAGCCCGGCCAGGAAGAAGCCGACCAACAGACCTTCCTTCAGGATCAGCGGGTCCTGGTAGCGCGCATACGCCTGGGTAAAACCGAGGAAGAGCAGGAACAGCCCGACGAACAGCACTGGATGGTGGGCCAGCAGCACGATGGCCGCCAGGAAGCCAAGATGGATCAGCGCCACCAGCGGCGGCACCCGCACCGGCGATTCGCCCTCGACCGAGGCGTCGAGCGGGCGCAGGTGCGGTCGCAGGAGCCAGGTGATCACGCTGGCGTTGACCAGCACCGCCACCAGCGCGCGCCAGCCGAAACGGGCCAGCATGTGGGCGCTGTCCCAGCCCCAGGCCCCGGCCACCATCAGCACCGGGGGCGCGGCGTAGGCGGTGAGCGTGCCGCCGATCGAGACGTTCACGAACAGCACGCCGAGCGCGCCGTACTTCAGCCATTCGGGCGTTCCCGGGCGGAACACGGTGGGCGCCAGCATCAGCGCCGCCAGCGTCATCGCGGCCGGTTCGGTGATCAGGGAGCCGGCCAGCGGCACCAGCGCCAGCCCGAGCCAGGCCTGGGCCACCTCGGTGCGCGCCGGGCTCAAGCGCGCCAGGGCACGCACCAGCGCCCGCGCCGTCTCCAGCACCGGCCTGGAGGCGGCCACCACCATCACCACGAACACGAACAGCGGCTCGGTGTAGTGGCGCGATTCGGCGTAATCGATGGCGGCCGTGCTGCCGTCCACGAAGGCCATGCACAGCATCAGGACGGCGGCCCAGAAGCCGAACACGACTTCGACCTCGCCCAGCAGGTGGAACAGCCCGGCGTGGCGCGGGTGGCGGTGGGCCAGGACTTCGAACAGGGAAGTGGAGAAGGTGTGGAGCAGGGCCAGTGCGAACAGGACCACGCCGATCTGCTGCATGGTCGTGGTCATGGCGAGACTCCGCCAAGGGGTAAGGCAAGCGTCATTAATACAAGAGAAAATGGAATATACATGCCATCATTATTTCATTTTTCGCATGCAGACGACGCAGGGGTGGACTGGCAGCGATGGCGGAGGATTTTTTTTAGCATGCCTGTCGATGTACCCACCCTTCGCTCGTCGTCATCATGCAGGACCATCGATCCAAATCACCGTTCCCTATGAGGATGCCATGAACAAGCAGATCATCTTTAATCTTGCAGTCAAGGACCTGGAGAAATCGAAAGCCTTCTTTACGGCGCTCGGCTTCAGCTTCAATCCGCAATTCAGCAACGACAGCGCGGCATTCATGAACATCGTCGACGGCAGCATCCATGCCATGCTGTTGACCGAAGACTTTTTCAGGTCGCTCATCGACAAGCCCCTGGTGCAGGCCCGGGAAGCCAACGAAGTCATCATCTGCCTGAGCTGCGAGAGCCGGGAAGAAGTGGACAGCCTGATCGCCCGCGCCGTGGGCGCCGGCGGACGCACCCCGCATCCGCCCGAGGACCACGGTTTCATGTACGACCAGGGCTTCGAGGACCTCGATGGCCACCTGTGGAACCTGGTCTGGACGGCGCCCCAGGGTTGAGCGAGCCTGCCCACGCCGCGCTGCTCAAGTCCGTGGACTAAGCAGTGCGGCCGTGCGTGGCGCTGAAGCGCTGTGCCAGGCCCTGGCTACGCCATTCTTCCGTGACGAAATCGACGAAAGCACGGGTCTTGGCCGGCAATAGCTTCTGGCTGGTGAAGTACAGGGAGATTGCCCCCATCTCCTGATGCCAGTCCGGCAGCAGTCTGACCAGCGCGCCGCTTTCCAGGCGCCTGGGTTTCGGCGCGATCGACCTCGGCGGCCTGGTGGACGGCGGATGGCTGACCCAGTTCCCGGGAGGTGCCCTGACGGCGTTGAATCTGGTCAAGTTTGGTTGAGGGCGGTGCGATGAACGCGTGGCAGCTTGTGGTCGCACGCTTCCAAAAGATAAATCTTGCCAAAATCGGATGAGATGTATACTGTATAAACATACAGTATTTCCATGCGGCACGCCGCATCCAGACTCATGCATTGCTCAGATTCCACTTCTGTAGCGCCGGAATCCCTGCATCCGTCGCTCTGGCGCGCCTCGCAACTGGCGCGCTCCGCTACGCGCTGCATCGACACCGGCCATGCCGCTCTGTCGGCCCAACTGCCCGGCGGCGGCTGGCCGACCGGTTCGCTGATCGACCTGCTGGTCCAGCAGCCCGGCATCGGCGAGCTGCGCATGCTGCGGCCGGCGCTGGCCGAGGTAGCCAAGCGCCGCATCGTGCTGCTGCAGCCGCCGCATCCGCCGCAGGCGCTGGCGCTGGCCGCGCTCGGGGTGCCGCCTTCGCAATTGATCTGGCTGCGCGCCGGGCAGACCGCCGATGCGCTGTGGGCAGCCGAGCAGGTGCTGCGCAGCGGCAGTTGCGGCGCCTTGCTGTTCTGGCAGAACCAGGCACGCGCCGAAAGCCTGCGCCGCCTGCATCTTGCCGCGCAGGCCGGCGAGACCCTGTTCTTCCTGATGCGCCCGCTGGCCGCCCAGCAGGATGCTTCGCCGGCGCCGCTGCGCCTGGCGCTGCGGCCGCAGGCCGGCGGGATCGGGATCGATTTCGTCAAACGCCGTGGACCGGCGCGCGATGCCTCGTTGTTCCTTCCGCTCACTTCTTACCTGGTACAACGCCATGCGCCTGTGGATCGCACTGCACCTGCCCCGGTTGCCGCTCGAGGTCTTCGCTCCGAGCTGGTCCACTGACGCGGGCAGCGTCGTGCTCGAGCAGGAGCGCGTGCTGGTGGCTTCCACCCGCGCGCGCGAAGCCGGCGTGCAGATCGGCATGCGCCGCGGCGGCGTGCTGATGCTGCTGCCCGAGGCGCACCTCCACCAGCGCGACCCGGCGCTGGAAGACCAGGCGCGCCAGTCGGTGGCGCTGGCCCTGCTGCAGTACACGCCGCAGGTGGCCGAGGACGAGGAGGCGACCTTGCTGATGGACGTCGGCGCCAGCCTGACCCTGTTCGGCGGCATCCACGCGCTGTGCGCGCGGGTGCGCGCCAACGTGCGCCTGCTCGGTTTTACCGTGTCGCTGGCGGCCTCGCCGACCGCGCGCGGGGCCTGGCTGCTGGCGCGCGCCGGCGCCGGACGCGCGGTGCGCATGGAATCGCTGGTGCGGCGCCTGGACCGCCTGGCCCTGCTGCTGGCGCCGCCGGCGCGCGCCTATGCGGCCTGGTTCGAAGGCATCGGCTGTACCACGCTGGGCGAGTTGCGGCGCCTGCCGCGACCCGGCCTGCAGCGGCGCTGCGGCGGCGCGCTGCTGGAACTGCTCGATGCCGCCTACGGCCTGGCGCCCGAGCTCCACGAATGGATTGCGCCACCCGAGACTTTTCATGCGCGCATCGAGCTGTTCGACCGCATCGACGATGCCGAGCTGCTGCTGGAAGGCGCGCGCCGCCTGCTGCTGCAGCTGGTCGGCTGGCTGTGCGCGCGCCAGCTGGCGGTGGAACGCATCACGCTCAAGCTGGAACACGAACGGGGCAAGGTGGCGGGTCCGCCCACCTGCGTGGAGGTGGCGCTGGCCGAACCGGCCTGGCGCGACGAACACCTGGTGCGCCTGCTGAAAGAGCGCCTGGCCAAGCTGGTGCTGGACGCGCCGGTGATCGGCCTGGGGCTGGAAGCGCTGCAGGTACAGCCGATGGCGCCGCCCAACGAATCGCTGTTCCCGGAGCCGGGCGGCACCGAGGACGACCGCATGCGCATGCTGGAACTGGTGGCGGCGCGCCTGGGCACCGACAACGTGCTGCAGCCTTTACTGAAAGCCGATTACCGCCCCGAGCAAGCCAACGCCTGGGTGCCGGTGCAGCAAAAGGTCGCCGACAAGGCACGCGAAGCGCGCATGCTGCCCGACGTGATGGCCTTGCCGCGTCCGGCCTGGCTGCTGGCCAAGCCAATCGCACTCCTGATGCGCAACCACCGGCCCTTTTACGGCTCGGCCTTGCGCATGGCGTCGAACCCGGAGCGCATCGAGGCCGGCTGGTGGAACGGCCCCCAGACGCGCGATTACTTCATCGCGGAAGGGCAGGACCACACGCTGTATTGGGTGTACCGCGAGCGCATCGGGGCCGACGATGAAGAGCCGCGCTGGTTCCTGCACGGTTTGTTCGGCTGATGCGGCGTGCGGCCGCTTACTGCGGCGGCCTTGCCAGGATGGCGTCGAAGGCCGCCGCGATCCGGTCCATGCCGGCCTGGTTGGGGTGGTAGGCTACCGGAGACGGCCAGCCGGCCATGCGCGCCGGATGGTAACCCGTGACGTAAGGCATGGCCGCGCAGATGTCATGCTGCATACCGAGCGCAGAGGCGGACACCAGGTCGATGTGGTTGCGCGCCGCGGCCGCATCGAAAGCTTGGCTCAGGCGCAGCGTCGTCTCGCGCATGCGCAGGGCGTCCGTCGGCGCCAGGGGCAGCGCCGCGCAATGGCCCGGGTCCAGCGCCGGCACCGCGGGCAGGTAGCCCACCAGTACGATGCGTGCCTTGGGCGCGCGGCGGCGCACTTCGTCCATCACCGCGTCCAGCTTCGCCGGCAAGTCGGCCAGTCGCTGTGCGACGCCGGCTTCGTCGATCACCTGGCAGGCGCTGCCGCCGGTGGCGCGGCACGACAAACCGAACAGGTTGCCGACATAGCCAATGTCATTGCCGCCGATAAGGATCGATACCAGGCGCGTGTCCGGCGTGACGGCTTCGATCTGCGCCGGAAAGCCGTGCTGTCCGTGGCGCAGGATATTCCCAGTCGTGGCGCCCGAACAGGCGACGTCCACAAGATTCAGGTGGTGCGTGGCTGCCACCAGCCTCGCGTAATTCGACATCGAACGATCGCAGCCGCGGCTTGCCGCATCGTGGGTGCCGACACCCGGTCCGGCGGCATACGAACTGCCCATCGATACGTAGCGCGCGCCTTGCGCTGAAGCGTCGGCCATGAGGCCGCCGAGCAGCAGGGTGGCGATCCCAAACAGTTTGTTCATGGATTCTCTCTCATTCACTTTCAAACGACATCAAACGACAGCACCTGGTCCGTCGTGCGCACCCTGGCATACTCGCCTTCCAGGTTCGCCAGCGCCATCAGGTGCACCGCCTCCGCGCTGCGCAGCGTGCCGCCGAAATCGCGCTTCTCGAAGGCGAAGCAGGCATCGGCCACCACCACGGTGGCAAAGCCGAGGTTCCCGGCCGTGCGCGCGCTGGCCTCGACCGAATTGTTGGTGCTCACGCCGACGATCACCAAGTCGCGGATGGCGCGCACGTGCAGCCAGCGTTCCAGTCCGGTATTGACGAAGGCATCCGGGACGTTTTTCTCCACCACGTGCTCGTGTGGCAAGGGCAGGAACTCGTCCTGGAACGCGGCGCCGGCCTGACCGGGTGCGAATACCGAGGCGGACGAGCGGCTGATGTGGCGCACCTTGACCACGGGCTGGGTGGCCGTGCGCCAGGCTGCCTGCAGGCGCGCGATATTGGCTTCCGCCTGCGGGTTGTTCCGCGCCGGCAGGGTGTCGAAGCGCATGCCCTTTTGCATGTCGATGACGATCAGTGCGATTTGTTTGTCCATGCTTACTCCTCGTGAGGCGTGGCACCCGGCTTGCATGCGCAGCCGATCCGGTGCACAGTGGCGCCATCGTAAAACCAGTAATCAGACCCAGCATGCCCACCGAACGCATCGATTTCCAAGGCCCGCACGGCAAGCTGTCGGCCAAGCTCGACACCCCCGACGGCAGGCCGCGCGCCTACGGCGTCTTCGCCCACTGCTTCACCTGCAGCAAGGACGTCCTGGCCTCCACCCGCATCGCCCAGGGCCTGGCCGAACACGGCGTCGCCATGCTGCGCTTCGACTTCGCCGGCCTGGGCAACAGCGCCGGCGATTTCGCCGACACCAATTTTTCCTCCAACGTCGACGACCTGGTCGCCGCCGCCGATTTCCTGCGCGAGAGCTTCCAGGCGCCGGCGCTGCTGGTCGGCCACAGCATGGGCGGCACCGCCGTGCTGGCGGCCGCGCACCGGATTCCGGAAGCGAAGGCGGTGGTGACGATCGCCTCGCCGAGCGACCCGCAATACGTGGTCAACAAACTGTTCGCCGAGCACCTGGATACCATCGCCAAGCTGGGCGAAGCGCGCGTGCGCCTGGCCGGCCGCAATTTCAACATCCGCCAGCACTTCGTCGACGACGCCATCCAGCACGGGCTGCACGACAAGATCGCCACCCTGGACCGCGCGCTGCTGGTCATGCACGCGCCCCAGGACGACACCGTCGACAAGGTCAATGCCAGCCGCATCTTCGAACTGGCGCAGCATCCCAAGAGCTACGTGTCGCTGGAAGGTATCGACCACCTGGTCACGGGCCGCGAGGATGCGGCTTACGTGGCCGGCATCATCGCGGCGTGGAGCACGCGCTACCTGCCTGCCTGACCAGCCGTCCACGCCATCTTCTGCACCCGGATCCCGGGATGGCTGGCCAGCGGCTCCCATTCGTCGAGGAAGACGAAGCCCCGGTTCAGGTAGAAGCGCGCGGCGCGCGCATTCTCCGGCGCCACGTCCAGCACGATGCGATCGTGGCCGCGTGCGATAGCGTGCGCCTTGACCGCGTCGACCAGGCCCCGGGCCGCATCCGAGCCGCGCTGTCCGGGCGCGACCCACATGCCGATCAGGTTGTAGTGGCCGCCGTCGTCGACCACGCCGCCGATCATGCCCACCGCTTCACCATCCGCATCGAAGGCCAGCCAGAAGGCGCTGCCCGTGAAGGCCGCGCGCTGGCGCCACTGCGCCTCGGTGTAGGCACTGGCCGCCTGGTGGCTGACGCCGAAGGCCGTGGGGGCATCGAGCAGGGCGGCGAGGCGGACGGCTTTCAGGGTGGCCCAGTCGGACTCGGTGGTCGGTCGGATCAGCATGTGCGGTAGTCAGCGTGGAGGGAAAATCATCCTCGCATAAAAATGTTTTTGTGGCAACATTATATTGATGGGGCGGCGCCCTGTGCGACAATGCCGGCCCACGAGTAAGACAAACGACGTATGCAGAATTTTGAACGGCGGCGCGACCGCTTCGCGTTTTTCGACCGCATGGAAAGCCCGGCGGTCAACCTGTGCTTCCGCATGGACTTGCCGGACTTCCGTCCCTGGTGCAAGGCGCAAGGCCTGGCGCCTTTCCACGTGCTGCTGTGCGCCGTGCTGCGTGCGGTGCTGAAGGTGGAGAACTTCCGCTACCGCCTGTTGGACGGCGAGGTGATCATGATCGACCGCCTGCACCCTTCCTTCACCGTGGTCAACCAGCACTTCGACCTGAATTTCGCCCAGTTCGACTGGTCGGACGAGGTGCGCGAATTCGTTGCGCGCGGGCAGGCGGCGCGCGAAGAGGCGAGCAACATGACCGAGATGAACCAGAAATACAGCGCCCTGTCGCCGCGCGCCGCCAAGGAACAGGTCTTCGTCACCTGCATGCCCTGGCTGGATTTCACCTCGATCCAGCACCCGATGGCCTCGCTGGCCTCGCCCGACATCCCGTCTCTGGCCTGGGGCAAGTTCCGCGACGGCCCGGACGGCCTGCAGCTGCCGTTCTCGGTACAGGCCCACCACGGCTTCGTCGACGGTTACCACATCCACCAGTTCGCGCAGCAGGTCGCGCGCGAATTGGAAGCGATCATGGCTTGATATAGGCCGCTAGTTCTTCCGGCGTCCCGAGCGGAAAAGCCTTCTTCAAAAAATCCAGGAAGGCCGACACGCGCGCGCTCAGCAGGCGCCGGGACGGATACAGCGCCCACAGCGCAATCTCCGGCCCCTCGACGTCGCCCCAGTGCACCAGCGTGCCGTCCGCCAGGTCATGACCGACCAGCGACAGCGGCAATCGCCCGGCACCGACGCCGGCGCGCACCGCATCGCGCACCATCACCAACGACGACAGGCCCAGCACCGGATCGATCGCGATGCTGTCGTTCCCGGTTGGCGTGCGCACGGTCCAGGTGGCGGCGCGGTCGGCGGCGCCACGCACGACGGCGGGGACGACGGCCTCAGCTGAAGGCCTGGCGAGCGCCGGACTGGCCACCACCACCAGCCGGTCACGCAGGAAGATGCGGCCGACCAGGCTTTCGTCCGGATCCGGATTCACCCGGATCACCAGATCCACGCCTTCCTCCACCATGTCCACTGCCCGGTCTTCGGTCGTCACCTCCAGCCGCACTTCCGGATAGGCCAGCGCGAAGCCGGCGGCCAGCTTGCCCATCGCGATCTGCGAAAACAGCATCGGTGCGCTGATGCGCAGGCGGCCGCGCGGCGTATCGCCGCCGGAGGCGATCGCGCCCACCGTTTCCTCCAGCTCGGTCAGCAGGGCGCCGGTGCGCTCGTACAGCGCGCGTCCCTCCTGGGTCAGCTTCAGCATGTGGGCGCCGCGTTCCAGCAGGCGCAGGCCGAGGCTGGCCTCGAGCTCGGCCACCCGGCGCGACAGCGTCGCCTTCGGGCGTCCAGTGGCGCGCGCGGCCCGGCCGAAGCCGCCATGGCGCGCAACGAGATTGAAATCGGTCAGGGCAAGATAATCCATGTGTTCCAGCTGTGAGACGGTATGTCTAAATATACCGTCTATCGGACCAGCTGTGGAATACCTAAGATGGAACTGTCTTTCAAGCGCAACTCAACCCCAGCCAAAAGGAACACATCATGACCATCCTCGTTACCGGTGCCACCGGCACCATCGGCCGCAACGTCGTCCAGCAACTCGTCCAGCGCGGCGCCAGCGTGCGCGCCCTGGTGCGCGATCCGGCCAAGGCCGACTTTCCGGCAAGCGTCGACGTGGTAAAGGGCGACCTGCTCGACGTCGATTCGCTGTGCAGCGCCTTCCAGGGCGTATCGACCCTGTTCCTGCTGAACGCCGTGGTGCCCGACGAATTCACCCAGGCGCTGGTGGCCCTGAACGCCGCGCGCGAAGCCGGCGTCAACCGCGTGGTCTACCTGTCGGTGATCCACAGCGACGTGTATGTGAACGTGCCTCACTTCGCCGGCAAGTTCGGCGTCGAGCGCATGATCGAAAAAATGGGCTTCAGTGCCACCATCCTGCGCCCGGCCTACTTCATGAGCAACGACCTGACGGTGAAGGATGTCGTGGTCAACCACGGCGTGTACCCAATGCCGATCGGCGCCAGGGGCCTGGCCATGATCGACGTGCGCGACATCGCCGAAATCGCCGCCATCGAACTACTCCACCGCGCCCATGCGACCCGTCCGATGCCGCTCGAACGCATCAACCTGGTCGGCCCTGACACGCTCACCGGCAGCGACGTCGCCGCGGTCTGGTCGGACGTACTGGAGCGCCCGGTCGCCTACGGCGGCGACGACACCGCCGCCTTCGAGCAGAACCTGCGCAACTTCATGCCGGGCTGGATGGCCTACGACATGCGCCTGATGAGCGAACGCTTCCTCAGCGACGGCATGGTGCCCGACAGCGGCGACGTCGCCCGCCTGACCGCGCTGCTGGGCCGTCCGCTGCGCTCCTACCGCGACTTTGCCCGCGACACCATTGCCGCGGACTGAACCCCAACCTGATCACCAAGGAGAACAATCATGATCTATTCGACTGCCACCGTCCCGGTCAACCCGCAAGGCGACACCCCGCTGGCCCGCGCCCAGGCCTGGGCCGGCCTGGTCCTGAAAGCCCGCGACGCCCGCGAATTCCTGCCGCCCGGCCTGTGCACCCGCTGCGAGGTCGTGGAAGAAAGCACGACCCACATCGTGCGCGAAGCCACCATCGGCGGCAAGGACCTGCGCGAGATCATCGCCTTCGAGCCGGAGAGCAAAGTGTCCTTCTTCCAGGCGGCCGGCCCGCGCGAAGGTGTGATCGTCAACGAGCTGTTCGAGGATGCCGACGGGGCGCTGCAGCTGCGCTTCTACTGCTATACCGGCTTGCGCGGCAAGGCGCCGGGCGGGCCGGAAGAGCAGGCGGAGCAGGCCTGGATGGACAGCGACAAGGGATACAAGAGTGCCTTGTTGTCGACCTTGAAGCGGACGCGCGAGTTGGTGGGGGAGGGGCGGGTTTGATTGTCGCGCGCAGCAGTGTTAGCCGTAGAACCGTTGCCCCGGCGCAGGCCGGGGCCCATGTTTGCTTGTGTTCTGAATGCTCAAGCAACTCGTCGCCAGGCTTCGTCGCGCGACATAAGCTCTGTAATCCCGAGGACTAACCCGAGCACGACAGCTTTCATGTGCGTTCGTTCGGCCAGCGGCTGAAGGCAAAAACCCACAGCATGATGATGTTCAGAAGCGGAATAAAGCTGAGGAAGGTCCAGGCTCCAGAGTATCCAGCCTTATTAAGGATCCGCCAAATAGGGACGATATAGATAGAAAAAAAGAAAAGAATGATCAGCCAGTGCCAGATGCTTAGCGAGCCCATATTATTCCCAAAGTGTTGTAGTCGTAACTGTTATTGCAGAGGGGAATGATACGCTGTCGAATTTGCAAAAAGCTCACCAATTATCACTGAATGCTCTTGGGCGATAAAGGATGCGAGCCATAGCCCAACGAATAAAAACCCGCACAAGCGGGTTTTCAAGTTGCATTTCCAAATCAGCGCATCAACCCCGCTTGCGCCTCTTGAACGCCGCCAGACCCGCCAACCCCAACCCAATCAATGCAACCGAACCCGGCTCAGGCACCGGCGCCGCCGGCCCGAAGACCTGGTCGCGCACGCTCGCAGCGATATCCGGGAAATTGGTGAACACACCATCCACGCCCAGGTTATAGGCAGTCGTATAGCTCGCCGGATTGTTCAGGTAGGTATAAGGAATCACCGTCAGGCCGGCATCGTGCGCAGCCTTCACGCAGGCGGCGCTGAGCTGGCCAGTCGAAGGGCCGATGCCGTCGGCGATGGCCGCTACCTGGGCCGCCGCCGTTGCCGTGGTCGGGCAGGCGCCAAGGTAGCTGACCGGAATATCGGAATTGGCGTTCAGGTAGCTCACCTGCGACGCATCGAAGGACTGCGTCAGCGCATGGCCTGCCGCAGCGAAGTAGCCCTTGTATTTTTCGTCGGTCAGGCCGGCCAGGATGGCTTCGGCCACGGCCAGGCCGCTTTGCTTGGCTTCCGGGAAGACGCCGACGGCGATGCCCGTATCCAGGTAATGCTCGTAAGCGAGATCGAGGAAGGCGTCGTAGCTGGTGAAGCTGTACGACAGGGTCGGATCGAAATAGCTTTTATCGGTGCAGTAGCCCGAGGCATTGCGGCAGCTGACCGACAGCTGCTCCAGCTGCGCCAGGGTGAATTTGGTCACGTCGTAGCTACCGTTGCTGGAGCGCAGGGCGGCGATGTCCGGATGCGTCGCGGCATAGGCCACGACATTGGTGGTGGCGTTCAAGGTACCGTCATGCAGCATCACCGCTTTGCCGTCGGCGGTCAGGTAGACATCGCCCTCGATGTAATTCGTGCCCATCTGGATGGCGAGCTGGTAAGCCTGCACCGATTCCTCTGGCAGATAGCCGCTGGCGCCGCGATGGGAAATGACCAGGGGACGCTCGCCGGTCAGCGTCGATACCGGCGTTGCATGGGCAGCGGCAGACCCCAGCAGCAGGGCGGCGAATGGCAAAACATAAGACTGCATCGGCATTTTCATGAAAGCGGATCCTCTGAAGTGTTGTCGTTCTTGTTCAAGCAATTCAATGAGCCGATGGTGCAACGGTGTAAGGATCGGCATCTTGGAAAAATTGCACCTGAATTTCCAAATACCTCATCACTATTCTTCAACACCGTCCGGCCTGGCTGACGGACCGTATGCTAGTTCGGCTTTATGACGGCGGCATGAATCCGCAAGCACACCCGGCTGATTCAATGTCAGCGGCCGGATGTCATGGCGTCGTCATGCATGCGGTTTACATTGGCCTCGTTCCGCATCCTTATCTGTGCGGCAACAAAAAAGTGCAAGTTGGCTTGCATAAACGTAACCACGAACGCCCGAAGATATAGCCCATGACCTCACGACGCAGTTTCCTGCGCGGCAGTGCCCAAGCGGGTATCGCAGCCGCCACCTACGCAGCCTTCCCGCCAGCCATCCAGCGAGCACTGGCCATCCCCGCCAACAATGCGACCGGCACCATCCGCGACGTCGAGCACATGGTGATCCTGATGCAGGAAAACCGCGCCTTCGACCATTATTTCGGCACACTCGCCGGCGTGCGCGGCTTCGGCGACCGCTTCCCGATTCCGCTGACGGAAGGACGCACCGTGTGGCAGCAGCGCCTGGCGAATGGCACCGTGGTGATGCCTTTCCACCTCGACGGCAGCGTCGGCAACGCCCAGCGCGCCAACGGCACGCCGCACGACTGGAACGACAGCCAGCTCGCCTGGGACAACGGCCGCATGGACCAGTGGCCGCGCTACAAGAACCCGATCTCGATGGGCTATTTCAACGAGAACGAAATCCCGTTCCAGTTCGCGCTGGCGAATGCGTTCACGCTGTGCGACGCCTACCACTGCGCGATGCACACCGGGACCGATGCCAACCGCTCCTTCTTCATCACCGGCACCAATGGCGCGGGGCCGACCGCGACCGCCTTCGTCACCAACGAGTGGGACGCCATCGACGGCGTGGCCAGCGGCGTGAACACCGGCTATACCTGGACCACGTATGCCGAACGCCTCGAAAAGGCCGGCGTGAGCTGGATCAGCTACCAGAACATGCCCGACGAGTGGGGCGACAACATGCTGGGCGCGTTCCGCCAGTTCAGGCAAGCCAACATCGCGTCCGGCTATCCCGTGTCCAGTGGCGGTGCGCCGGGCCAGCCCTACACCAATACCGGCCAGGCCCTGCCTTACCACGCCTACGACGCGGCCACCGATAACGTCAACAACCCGCTCTACAAAGGCATCGCCAACACCCTGCCGGGCACCCGTCCCGAGCAGTACCTGGACGCCTTCAAGCGCGACATCCGCGAAGGCAAGCTGCCGCAGGTCTCGTGGCTGAACGCGCCCTCGATCTACTGCGAGCATCCCGGCCCGTCCAGCCCCGTGCAGGGCGCCTGGTTCATCCAGGAAGTACTGGATGCCTTGACCGCCAACCCCGAGGTCTGGAGCAAGACCGTCCTGATCGTCACCTACGACGAGAACGACGGCTACTTCGACCACGTGCCTTCGCCTTCCGCACCTTCGCCGGACGGGAAGGGCGGCTACGCCGGCAAGACCACGCTGGCGCAGTCCGACCTGGGAGCCGAGTACTACACCCACGGCCGGCCCCTGGGCAGTACCAAGCAGCCGGCGCCCGACGGCCGCGTCTACGGACCCGGTCCGCGCGTGCCGATGTTCGTGATCTCGCCGTGGAGCCGCGGCGGCTGGGTCAACTCGCAGGTGTTCGACCACACCTCGGTGCTGCGCTTCCTGGAAGCGCGCTTCGGCGTGAAGGAGCCGAACATCAGCCCGTTCCGCCGCGCGGTCTGCGGCGACCTGACCAGCGCCTTCAACTTCGCCACGCCGAACAGCGAAGCGATCCCGGTACTGCAGGGCCGCAAGGACAGGAGCCAGGCTGATGCACTGCGCGCCGCCCAGCAACGCCTGGCGCAAATCGCGCCGCCCGCGTCGCCGCAACGTCCGGTCCAGGCCCAGGGCACGCGGCCAGCGCGTGCGCTGCCGTATGAACTGGCGACCTTTTGTGAAGTGCAGCCCGGCGCCACGATGAACGCCGCGCGCGTGGTCCTCACCTTCGTGAACACCGGCCGCCAGGCGGCCGTCTTCCACGTGTACGACCGCAAGGACCTGACTGCCGTCCCGCGCCGCTACACCGTCGAACCGGGCAAGTCGCTGGCGGATGCGTGGACGCCCGGCCTGAGTGGCGGCCCCTACGATTTGTGGGTGCTGGGACCGAACGGCTACCACCGCCACTTCACGGGCAGTGCGCTGCGCGCCGTCGCGGCAGGCCAGCCGCGTCCCGACGTGCAGGTGCGCTGCGACGCCGGCACCGGCGAGCTGGTACTGCGGCTGGTTAACCAGGGGGCGGCGCCGTGCACCTTCAACCTGAACGCGAATGCCTATGCGCAGCTGCGCCAGCTCCACACGCTGGCGCCGCGCACCGAACTGGTCGTGCGCATCCCGGTGGCCGCCAATGGCTGCTGGTACGACTTGAGCGCCACGGTGTCGGGCCAGACCGACTACCTGCGCCGCTTCGCCGGCCGTGTCGAAACCGGTCGCCACACGGTCAGCGACCCGGCGCTGGGCCAGGTCTGACGAGGATCACGCGGCCGGCACGCCGCCGGCCGCCGCACCTTCCATCCAACACAACAGGAATCTCATGCATCCCATCATCCGCAACTTTGCCCTGAGCGCCGCCATCGCGCTGTGCGCCCCCTTCGCCTCGGCCACCGTGCTGAATTTCGACGACATCGTCGGCCCCGACGATTATGCCGCCGTGCCGGTCAACTATGGTGGACTGGACTGGTCGAGCGCCGGCCTGTCCGTCATGACCAGCGACCAGTGGCCATTCACGGCCCATTCCGGCCAGGGCAGGGTGACCACGGACTGGATCGACGGCGGCCCGATCGCCAGCACCATCCGCTTCCTGGCGCCCACAGTGTTCGACGGCGCCTGGTTCTCCGGCTACGGCGACAGCAGCGTGCACTTCGACCTGTACCGCGACGGCCAGCTGGTCGCCAGTTCGGCATCGCTGCAACTGTCGGATGCGCCGGCCTTCCTGGATGCCGGCTGGGCTGGTGCGATCGACACGATCGTCGTGGCCACCGATTTCCAGGCGACCTATGTGATGGACGATTTGACCTTCGACAGCGCGGCGGAGGTGCCGGAACCGGGTTCGCTGGCGCTGGTGCTGGCTGGCTTGGGGCTTGCCGGGGCCGTGCGTCGTCGCAGGTCGAGGGCTTGACTGGATATCTACCGCAGTTTGAATGCGATCACGCGGTTCATTTCTTGATGCGCTATTGAGTTCGAGCGTGCACGACCCATTTGGGGAGAGCACGAAGCTCTCAAGCCATCAAGGAGAACGCATTGAAACGCCTGTTTGCACTCTGGCGCACGGTCGGCACCCAGGACCTGCGCTTGCTGTGGTTCGCCATCCGACACGAGAACCGCCCGGGATGGTTGTTGCCTGCGCTGGCTGGCCTGGTACTGTTCGCTGTCGAACCGATGAATTTCGCGCTGCCCGTGCTCGGCGCAGTCGACGAATTCGTGCTGCTGCCGCTTGTCCTGCACGGGATGGCGAAAATGCTGCCCGCGCAGGTCCTCGACGGTTTTGCGCGCGTTCATACAGGACGCATGCGTCGCCGAGCTTGATCGGTCACGCCATCGGCGCATCCCTCAGGCGCCGAAAGCACCGTCGATCGTATGCATCGCCCCGGTGACAAAGCCCGCTTCCGGTCCGGCCAGCCAGGCCACCATGGCGGCCACTTCTTCCGGGCGGCCATGGCGCTTGATCGCCATGAAGCTGTGCATCAACTCCTTCATCGGGCCGTCCTCCGGATTGGCGTCGGTGTCGATCGGTCCCGGCTGCACGATATTGATCGTGATACCGCGCGCACCGAAATCCCGTGCCAGTCCCCGCGCCAGTCCCTGCAATGCGGATTTGCTCAAGGCATAGGATGCCATGCCGGGCACCGGCATGCGGTCACCGTTCACCGATCCAATCACGATGATTCGACCGCCCGCGGGCATCTGCCGCGCAGCTTCCACCGACGCGTGATACGGTGCGTGGACGTTAATGCGGAACAGGCGGTCGATCGCGTCCGGGTCCTGTTCCAGCGCATCGCCGAAAATGGCGATGCCGGAGTTGACCACCAACACGTCCAGGGGACCGCTGTCGCGAACGCGGGCGATGACCGCATCCCGGTCGGCGCTGTCGGTAGAGAATGCCGTGCTCCCGGTTTCCGTGGCGACGAGCCGGGCCGCTTCCGGCGAGCCCGAGTAGGTGAACGCCACCTTGGCGCCATCCGCAGCGAAGCGCCGCACGATCGCCGCGCCGATGCCCCGGCTACCGCCCAGTACGAGCACCGATTTGTTCATGAAATCCGTCATGATCCCTCCTTTGTGATTAATGTAGCGGATGATACAATAATGACCTTCAAGCCTGTCAAGCATTTTTGTAATGTCCACTACAAATAAATCTCCTGCCCGTGGCCGTCCACGCCGCTTCGATCCCGACGAGGCAATGGCCACAGCCCAGCGGCTCTTCCATGAGAAGGGTTATGACGCCGTGAGCGTTGCGGACCTGACCAAGGCGCTGGGTATCAACCCGCCCAGCTTCTATGCCGCGTTTGGCAGCAAGGCGGGACTGTACGCACGAATACTCGAGCGCTACGCCGCCGCCGGCGCGGTTCCTTTGACAAAGATTTTCGAGGTGGACCGGCCCCTGGCCGACGCGCTTGCGGAGGTGCTGATGGAGGCCGCACGCTACTACGCTGCCGATGCCAGCGCTACCGGATGCATGGTGCTGGAGGGAACGCACTGTGACGATCCGGAAGCGCGTGACCTTGCCTGCGGCTATCACGTCGCTGCGCAAGACCTGATTCGGGAGCGCATCGCCGCGCACTATCCGCAGGAGGCGGATCGACTGGGGGATTTTGTCTCGACCACCATGGCAGGGCTGTCGGCCAGCGCGCGGCATGGGCAAAGCCTGGATCGCCTTCTGGCCACTGCGCGGCTGGCTGGTCTGGCGATTGCGGCAGCCTTGCCGGCGTAAGCGTGTGGCGCCGCTGGCCTGAAGCTATCCCGTTTGACTAAGCAAGACGCACTGGTCGAACCATCAAACGCGCATCGCTGCCGTAAGAGGAAAGCTTTGTCCGCAGCGCCGCCGAATCCTCGACCAGAAAACCATGGCGCGACCAATAAGGAATTGAACCGTTCACCGCGACCAGGCAAAGCCGATGCAGGTCCAGGGACACAGCTTTTGCCAACAGAATCTTGATGGCGGCTGCGCCGGCGCCGGTGCCGCGCGCTTCAGGCAACAGGGCCAGGTCATGCAGGTAAAGCGCGTCGGCTGCCAATGGAATCGCACCGAGCAGGGTGTTGAGCGCTGGCGGTTGCGTGCTGTGCCAAGGATGTGCAAAGCAGTAACCGGCAGGGCCCTGCGCGCTTTCCAGTAAAAGCGCGCCGCCGGCATGCAAGCGCAGTTTGTCCGCAAAAACGTGCCGCTCTTCTGGAAAGTGGGGATGCACTTGAGCGGCGATTTTCGTGACTGCGTCGATGTCCTCCCGCCGCATTTGCCGCCAATCCGCGTTTTTACCTAAGTTCGCATCAGGCATTGAAGACAGCATGTTCATGTATTCGGTTGGAGCAGACGCAATGTGTGTTTGCAGGCGCGCCTGAAAAAAAGGCATCCATCAGGATGCCTTGGTAATCGGGCCGGTGCCATGCCGGCACCACATAGCCTCTTACTTCATCGCCGAGAAAATCGCCTCCAGACGATCCTTGGTACCCGGAATGCGTTCCAGGCGCGGATAGCGCAGGCCGCCGCGGTAGTCGAGCGAGACGGTGCGCAGCACGTTGCCCTTCTTGACCAGCAGCTGGATCGGCTTGCCGTCCTTGCCTTCCTTGATCGCGGTCTTCAGCACTTCCGGCTTGTAGACGCGGTTGTTGACGGCGACGATGGTGCTGTTGGCCGCGAGGCCTGCCTTGAAGCCGACGCCGTCCCAGACCAGGCCGCGGATGGCACCGTCGGCGCCGACCGAGAAGCCGAGCGAGTAGCTGAGGTCGGTCGCCTTGCTGCGCTCGTCCGCGCCCTTGACCAAGTCGGTCGGGGTGTCGGTGTAGACCAGCTTCCAGCCGGCGCGTGCCAGGCCGTCCAGCGGGGCGCCCGGACCGTGGCCGTCCAGCTTGGAACGCAGGAAGGACGCCCAGTCATAAGGCTGGATCTTGTTCAGCGTCGCGACCACGTCCTCGAAGGTGTAGAAGGCCGGCAGGTGGCTGCCGTCGTTGATGCTGTAGAAGGCGCGTGCAAAGTCGTTCAGCGAGCGCTTCTCGTTCGACATTTCGCGCAGGCGGGTGTCGACGTCCAACCAGATCAGCTGGCCTTCCGAGTAGTAGTCTTCGCTGCGCTGCCAGTTTGCCCAGCCGAGTGGGCGGCGCGCATTCATGATCGGGTCGTTGACCGTGTCTTGCAGCGCACGCCAGTTGCGGCCGGCGACGCTGTCGTAGCGCGCGGCGGTGGCGGCGAGGGCGTCGCGCGCGCCGGCCATCGAGACCAGGCCCGAACGCGCGGCCAGTACGTTGCCCCAGTACTGGGTCTGGCCTTCGTACACGTACAGCAGCTCGTTCTGCAGCGGCACGTTGAAGTTGGGGACGTTCTGACCGGCCGGACGGCGGAACTTGCCGTCCCACGAGTGGGTGTACTCGTGCGGCAGCAGGTCGCGGCCCGCTTCGCTCTTGGACCAGTCGGTGAAGTAGCCCGGCTTGACGCCGTTCTCGCTCGACTGGTGGTGTTCGCGGCCGATGCCGCCGAATTCGTCGGACAGCGCGAACAGGAAGTCGTAGTGGTCGTAGTGGTGCGAGCCAAACAGTTTATACGCTTGTTGCACCAGCTTGCGGTGCGGTTCGATCTGTTCCGGCTTGGCGGCCAGGCTTTCCGGCGTGTCGGCGAACACGTTCAGGCGCACCGGCACCTTGCCGCCCGGGTCGAGGTCGAACTGCTTGTAGTAGCGGCCGGCGAACAGCGGCGAATCGACCAGGGTTTCCAGGTCGCTCGGCTTGAAGTGGACGTCGTCGCCCTGGCGCTCGGCCGTCTCCAGCGCGGTGGCGTACTGCCAGCCGGTCGGCAGTTTCAGGTTGGCCTGCACGGTCACGCCGCGCGCCACGTAGCCGGCAGGGTACAGCGTCGTCGAAATCCACTGCACACCCAGGATGTCGTCCGTCATGGTGTTGCGGCCCTGGCCAGCGTCCAGCGGCGACAGGTACTGGTATTCCGCTTCCAGCGTGGTGGCGCCTTCCGGCACCGTGACGTGGAAGGCATACACGTGCACCGGATCGCGCGTCCACTCCACCGCCTTGCCGCCCGCCGTGAACTTCAGGCCGGCCAGCTGGGTGATCGGACCATTGGGGCCGTGGTTCGCCGGCAGCCACTGCGGATACAGCAGGGTCAGCGGACCCGGCTTGACCGGAATCGACATGCGCATGCGGAAGATCTGCTGCGACAGGTTGGTCGCATCGACGTTCAGCACGATGGTACCGGGGTAGCTGGGATTGACGGGGGCGGGAACATCGGCGTGGGCAGCGGGGAAGGCCAGTGCCAGCGCGAGTGCGACGGCGGATGCGGAGCGTGAAAGGAGTGCGGTCATGTCGGGAAATGAACGAGGAACGGGACAGGGAATGGATGGGCCAGGCAAATGCAAACGAACGAGTCTAGCACGATTGACAATGCAAAATTCCCGATCAGGGTGATGCAAATAAAATTCGGAAAACCACCTTAAAATCGATATTTCGTATGACTTGAAAACGCTATTGCGGGACATAGATTGGTTCCATCGGATGCTCACGATGAGGTCCGACAACTTATCGCTTGAACTTTTAAAGGATATCTACCATGCGTACTTTTGATTTGACTCCCCTGTATCGTTCCGCTATCGGCTTCGACCGTTTGGTGAACCTGCTCGAGCAGCGCGCTGAAGCCGCGCCGAGCTACCCGCCGTACAACGTTGAACTGGTCAGCGAAGACAAATACCGTATCGTGATGGCGCTGGCCGGCTTCAGCCGCAGCGAAATCGACATCGTCTCCGAACGCGACACCTTGCTGGTCTCGGGCCGCAAGCAGAAAGAAGACGCCCAGCGTACCTTCCTGCACCGTGGTATCGCCTCGCGTGACTTCGAACAGCGCTTCCAGCTGGCCAACCATGTGAAGGTCGTCAGCGCCGCGTTCGACAACGGCATGCTGACCATCGAGCTTGCCCGCGAAGTGCCGGAAGCCTTCAAGCCGCGCAAGATCGCGATCGCCGACGCACTTGGCAACACCGATAATGTGCAAGTGCTGGAGCAACCGGCTCAGCAAGCTGCATAATCTCGGCGGCATCACGTAACTAATGAAGAGGCGCTGCGGCGCCTCTTTTCACATCTATCGTTTGCTTACGTTTAAGCCTGCGCTAAGCCGCTGCAAGCTCGAGCTTAAGCATGTTCTAAGACTGCAAGTTCAAACTACTCCCTGCCAAAACAGCAGTCCTCAAGAACCACTTTTCCAAACCCAGGAGCACGTACATGCAAACCGAAGGTGCAGTTGCCATCACCGCAAAACGTCTCACGCTGGCCCTGTGCGCGGCCGGTGTTGTTGGCGGAGCGGTTGGCGCGATCGCAGTCAATCACAATAACGCAACTGCCGCCGCCGAAGCCGCCGCAGCTGCCAACATCCCCACGCCCGCCTCGACGCCTGCGCCGGTCGCAGCGACGCCGGCGCCCGTTGCCGGGAATCCGACTGCGGTGGGCTTGCCCGACTTTACCAAGATCGTCTCGCACAACGGCCCGGCCGTCGTGAACATCCGCGTCGTCGGCAGCAGCAAGGCGCAACAGCGCCAGATGCCGCAGTTCGACGAGGACGATCCTTTCTTTGAATTCTTCCGCAGGTTCCAACAGCCGCAGCAGCCACGCGGCGGCGGACGCGGGGATGTCGTTTACGGCGCTGGATCGGGCTTCATAGTAAGCCCGGACGGCGTCATCCTTACCAATGCGCACGTGGTGCGCGATGCAGACGAAGTCACCGTCAAGCTGCAGGACCGCCGCGAATACCGCGCCAAGGTCCTGGGCTCGGACACCAAGACCGACGTCGCCGTGCTGAAGATCGATGCCAAGAACCTGCCGGTGGTCCCGCTCGGGAACACCCGCAACCTGCAGGTCGGCGAATGGGTGCTGGCGATCGGTTCGCCCTTCGGCCTGGAGTCGAGCGTCACTGCCGGCGTGGTCAGCGCGAAAGGGCGCTCGCTGCCGGGCGACTCGGTGGGTTTCATCCAGACCGACGTGGCAGTCAACCCCGGTAACTCGGGCGGCCCGCTGTTCAACACGCGCGGCGAGGTGGTTGGCATCAACTCGCAGATCTACAGCCAGACCGGCGGCTACCAGGGCCTGTCGTTCGCGATCCCGATCGACGCCGCGGTCCGCATCAAGGACCAGATCGTCGCCACCGGCAAGGTGCAGCACGCCAAGCTGGGCGTTGGCCTGCAGGACATCGGCCAGGACTTCGCCGACTCCTTCAAGCTGGAATCGCCGGACGGTGCGCTGGTGCGCAACGTCGAACGCGGCAGCGCCGCCGACAAGGCCGGCCTGAAATCGGGCGACGTGATCCGCAAGGTCAACGGCCAGCCGGTCATCGCGGGCGGCGACCTGACGGCGATCGTGTCGGTCGCCAAGCCCGGCGAAAAGCTGGCGCTGGACGTCTGGCGCGACGGCCACAACGTGCAGGTGAACGCGACGCTGGGCAGTGCCAACGACAAGCCGGATCCGTCGGAACGCAACAACCTGGCCGCCAACAACAGCGACGGCGGCGCCAAGCTCGGGCTGGCCCTGCGTCCGCTCGATCCGCTCGAAAAGCGCCAGTCCGGCATTCCGTCGGGCCTGGTGATCGAGGATGCGGGCGGTCCGGCCCAGATGGCGGGTGTGCAGCCGGGCGACGTCCTGCTGTCGGTCAACGGCAAGCCGGTGAACTCGGTGGCACAGGTGCGCGACGTGGTCGGCAAGTCCGGCAAGTCGGTGGCCTTGCTGATCCAGCGCGGAGATGACAGAATCTTCATCCCAGTGCGGATCGGCTAAGAATCGTGGAGTCTTCCACCCGCATGGGTTTCAGAAAATCGGGGGATTGAATGCGGCTGCTGCTGGTGGAAGACGATACGATGATCGGCGAAGTGGTGCTCGACCTGCTCAGGGCCGAGCACTACGCCGTCGACTGGGTCAAGGACGGCGAGATGGCCGACACGGCCCTGGTGCAGAACCAGAACTACGACATGGTCATCCTCGACCTCGGCCTGCCGCGCCGCGACGGCCTCGACGTCCTGCGGGCCCTGCGCGCGCGCAAGGACCGCACACCGGTGCTGGTTGCCACAGCGCGCGATGCCGTGGCCCAGCGCATCGCCGGGCTCGATGCCGGCGCCGACGACTATGTCCTCAAACCCTACGATCTCGACGAACTGCTGGCGCGCATCCGTGCGCTGCTGCGGCGCGCCGCCGGGCGCGCCGAACCCGTCTTCGAATACAAGAATATCGCCATCAACCCTGCCACGCGCGAAGTGCTGGTGGATGGCAGCCCGGTCGTGCTGTCGGCGCGCGAATGGGCCGTGCTGGAAGCGCTGGTCGCGCGTCCGGGCGCCGTGCTGTCGCGCGCCCAGCTCGAGGAAAAGCTGTACAGCTGGCGCGATGAAGTCAGCAGCAACGCGGTCGAGGTGTACATCCATGGCCTGCGCAAGAAGCTCGGCAGCGACTTGATCCAGAACGTGCGCGGGGTCGGCTACATGGTTCCCAAGGTTTAACTGTGAAGGTAAGACGCGTCATCACCCATTCCCTGCGCGGCAGGCTGTTGTGGTACCTGCTGGCCGCCATCACCATCGCGGCTGTCGCCCAGGCGTCGATCGCCTACCGCACGGCGCTGCAGGACGCCGACCAGATCTTCGACTACCACATGCAGCAGATGGCGCTGTCGCTGCGCTCGCGCGTGCCGCTCACCAGCGCCGAAAGCGCGGACAGCGTCGAGACACCCCTCTCGGGCAGCGACGACATGGTGGTGCAGGTATGGTCGCCGGACGGCGTGCAGGTGTTCAAGAGCGCCTCGCACGCGCGCCTGCCGCAGCGCGCCGTGCTTGGCTTCTCCAACGTGCGCGCCAACGGCACCACCTACCGCATCTTCTCGATCCAGACCGACAACCAGACCGTGCAGGTGGCCCAGGACCTGGCCGTGCGCCGCAGCATGGCCAGCAATCTCGCCTTCCGCACGCTGGGGCCGATCGCGGTCATGATGCCGATCCTGATGCTGGTGGTGTGGTGGGTGGTCAGCGGCTCGCTCGACCCGGTGGCGCGGGTGCGGCGCCAGGTGGCCTCGCGCCAGGCCGACGATTTATCGCCGGTGTCGGAAAGCGGCTTGCCCGACGAAGTGCGGCCGCTGGTGCAGGAACTGAACCTGCTGTTCGGGCGCGTGCGCACGGCCTTCGACGCCCAGCAGAATTTCGTCGCCGACGCCGCCCATGAGCTGCGCACGCCGCTGGCCGCCCTCAAGCTGCAGGCGCAAAGCCTGGAGCGCGCCGATTGCGAAGAGACGCGCCGCGTCGCCGTGGGCCGCCTGTCGGCCGGCATCGAACGCGCCACCCGCCTGGTCGAGCAGCTGCTGGTGCTGGCGCGCCAGGAAGCCAACGCCGCGCCGCGCCAGCCGGTGGACCTGGCTGGTGCCGCGCGCCGCGCCGTGGCCGACCTGATCGGCGTGGCGCAGGCCCGGGATATCGACCTCGGCCTGCAGCGTGCCGACGCCGCCGAGGTGCAAGGCCAGACCGATGCGCTGATGATCTTGCTGCGCAACCTGGTCGACAACGCGATTAAATACACCCCGAGCGGCGGCACCGTCGACGTATCGGTGGAGGCGGGCGCAGGCGAGGTGGTCGTGAAGGTCGAGGACAGCGGTCCGGGCATCCCGCCGGCCGAGCGCGAACGCGTGTTCGACCGCTTTTATCGTGTGCCGGGCAGCGATGCCGCCGGCAGCGGGCTGGGGCTGGCGATCATCAAGTCGATCGCCGAGCGGCACGGGGCCAAGCTGACGCTGGGTGAGTCGGCGCGGCTGGGTGGGCTGGAGGCGAGGGTGGTTTTCCCGACTTAAGTCATCGGGTCGATTCAGTTTCCGCATGCAGGCATCTGATCAGAGGGCCCTGCAGGAATGTCAAGACCCGTCTGGTTATACACGCGTTTCCTGAACAATTCAGGGCATTTTTCATTCCATTCCTTGAGGGCCTGAAGGGGCGTTTTATGCTTGAGCGCCCGCTGACGAATGTTGTGGTTGTAGATCTTGACGTAATTGCGCAGTGTTGATTCCAGCTCGGCAGCTGATCCAAAGCGCGTCTGGTTGACGATATCGCTGATGCGGCCATTGAAGCGCTCTACCATGCCATTGGTCTGCGGATGACGGGGCGGAATCAAGCGGTGTTCGATACCAAGCTGTTTGCAAAGCCGGTCGAATACATGCGTACCGCTGGGTTCCTTCTTTTTGCGGCCAGCCGTGAAGCGGTCGGTGAACTGGCTTCCGTTGTCGGTCAGCAGCTTGATAATCTTGACTGGGCAGGCCTGCTGGACCTTGGTGAGGAAATCGACACTGCTGCCGTCGGTCTGGTCGGCATAGAGCTCGACGAAGACCCAGCGCGTGGCGCGGTCAATGGCAACGAACAGATAGCGCCTTGCCGTCTCGTCAGGCATTTGCGGCAGGTACTTGATATCGATATGTACGAAGCCCGGTTCGTAGTCCTTGAATGTCTTTTTCGTGGCAGGCGCATTGCCTTCCTGTTCGACCAGGTCACGCAGGTCCGAGACGCCATGACGGCGCAGACAACGTCCCAGCCCGGCGCGCGAGACGGCCGGATTGATGAACTCGCGCGTGACCACCAGCAGGTCATCCGTCGGCAGCAGCAGCGTCTTGCGCAGTTCCACCACGATGAGTTCCTGCTCCGGAGACAGCGTCGTGTACATCTTGTCCGGCGCATGCGATTTGTCTTCCGGCGTATCGCGGTTTTGCCATTTCCTGATGGTCTGGCGAGTGACGTTGTAGATCCTCGCCAACTCGGCTTGCGGTAGCGTTGAGTTCCTGATTTCTTCGCGGATCAGGTGGGTCGTACGGGCTTGGCTGTGCAGGGCCTGGGTCATTGAGCTGCTGGTAAAAGATCAGATTGGAACAGTGTACGCAAAACGGTCCTGGCCTTGAAGAGCGGCCAGCTACGGATGGGTACATGATCCCACGAGTCTAGACATCTACCGATGAACGCCGAATCCGCATGGCATCGGGATTCTGCTCAAGACGCATTTGCATCTCGTCGAGCACGTCTTGATGCTCCCAGCGGGTTACCCGCCGTTGGGCGCTCGGTGTGCACTTGTCCTTGAGGTGGCAGCCCTTGCAATTCGAGCTCCAGTATCGATGCAGCTTCATGCCTTTTTCGACGCTTGCGAAGCGCCACAGCAATGACTGGCCCGCTGGGCAGCGGTATTCATTCGTCGAGGGATCGTAAGTGAAATCGGCCTTGTCGAATCGACCGGCGGCCTTGGCGCCAGACGTTTTCGTAGGCGGCACCAAAGTGGAGATGCCGGCTTCATGACAGGCCAGGATTTCCTCGCCCTTGAAATAGCCGCGATCGGCGATGGCCGTCAATGTCGCGGTGACGATGGCAGTACGCGCTTTTTTCGCCATGCCGGACAATTGGTCGCGGTCGCTGCCGTTATTCGTCACCTCGTGCTCAACAATCAAATGATGCTTGGTGTCGACGGCAGTCTGCACGTTATAACCTACGATTCCACTCCCACGTGTCATCATCGAGCGCGCGTCTGGATCGGTCAACGAAATCTGCGTTTCACCGGTCTCTTCCAGCTTCGCTTCGATTTCCTTGAGCGTAGCCATTCGGGATTTTAGCGCTGCAATCTTGTCGTTGAGGCGAACGCTCCTCGGTTGCGCAGCCGTGGGTTCCTGCCGGTCTGCCGTGTCGAGTTCTGCCAGGTAGCGGCTGATGTTTGCCTCGATCTCTTGCATCCTGCGCTTGAGCTTGGCATCGGTGAAATTGCGATCGCTGCTGTTGACCGCCTTGAATTTGCTGCCGTCGATTGCCACGACTGCATCCGCGAACAGATCGAGCTGCTGACATACGACGACGAACTGCCGGCATACATTGCGGATCGCCTTGCCGTTGTCCTTTCGGAAGTTTGCTATTGTCTTGAAATCTGGTGCCAGGCGTTGCGTCAGCCACATCAGCTCGACGTTACGCTGGGCCTCGCGCTCAAGCCGCCGGCTCGACTGGATGCGGTTGAGGTAACCGTAGATGTAGAGCTTGAGCAGTACAGCTGGGTGGTAAGCCGGTCGGCCCGTCTTCGCAGGTTGCACCCGCGCGAAGCCCAGGCGGGCAAGGTCAAGTTCGTCCACGAATACATCGACTACCCGCACCGGGTTATCTTCGGCCACGTAGTCGTCCAGGAGCTCGGGCAACAGCGTGCCCTGTCCGCGGTCTTCGCCTTCGATAAAGCGCTTCATTTAGCACCCGTGTTGATGAGATACTGGGCAGTCTCTAAAACCAAGTGCAACACTCCTTCCTGTAGAGTGCTGCCATGCCGAAAATCTATACCCATCTGACGACGCAGGAACGCGCCGTCGTGATGACGATGCGTGACGACCAGTGCAGTAT
>Ga0265780_10000271_pt1 | contig 80191 bp, 63 predicted proteins | sample P1T30metagenome_FD_192432 | JGI IMG/M metagenome (GOLD analysis project Ga0265780, IMG submission 192432) | Plant litter microbial communities from East Loma Ridge, Irvine, California - P1 T30 | ecosystem: Environmental > Terrestrial > Plant litter > Unclassified | place: USA: California...
TGCTGCTGTCGTTTGCCGGGGTCGGGCCCAAGTGTGCGAATCTGGTGCTGGGCGTGGCGTGCGGCACGCCGGTGATCAGTGTCGATATTCATGTGCACCGGGTGACCGGGCGCTGGGGCTATGTGAAAGCGTCGACGCCTGAGAAAACTTTGGTGGCGCTGGAGGCAGTGTTGCCTCGTGAGTACTGGATTACGATTAATCGTTTGCTGGTGCCGTTCGGGAAGCATATTTGTACGGGGAACCGGCCGAAGTGTTCGACTTGTCCGGTGCTGGATATGTGCCGGCAGGTTGGGGTTGATGAACATCGCTGAGGTACTGCTTCAATCCTCGTCTTCTGCCGCACCGAAAATCCCGACCACCTTGCCGATTACCTGATCGGCGCGCACGAAACCGAAATACCGGCTGTCGACACTTTTTTGTTGTAACGCTGACATCAATAATCGAAACGGCAGGAGTTGCTCATCCGCGTAATTTGGTGTTGTTAGGCAACACTTTTCATTTCGATTGCATACTCGCATCGAGTAGAATTTCGGCCAGCCTCCTCACCAGACCACGCCATGTTCACCATCGTCATACCCACCCACGAGCGCCCGCTCCTGCTGCGCCGCACGCTGCAGTCCCTGATCGCCCAGACTCACCAGGACTTCCAGGTCATCATCGTCTCCGATACGTCGACGCACATTCCACCTTACGAGGAACTGCTGGCGCTGCAAGGCCGCTACATGTACCTGCTGCGCAGCGGCGTACCCGGCCCGGCCGAAAGCCGCAACCTCGGCGTGACGCTGGCGCAAACGCCCTACGTGATGTTCCTCGACGACGACGATATCTTCGAGCCGGACCACCTGGCTTCACTGGCCCGGCACACCGGGACGGCGCAGCCGGAACTGCTGTTCACAGATTTCAAGATTCGCTACGAAGACCGCGCTACCTTTCCGCCGGTGACACGCTCGACCGAGGCGCATTCGATTGCCGATGTCGACGCTGCCAGCGTCTTCGTGCGCAACCGTATTCCCAACAATTGTCTTGTCTATCGGCGTGATCTGCTGGCGGATATCCGCCATCCGACCGCAATGCGCATTTATGAGGATTGGGATTTCCTGTTGGCCTGCTTGCCTGGGCGTACTTTGACGCACGTGCCGATCAATTCGGTCGTGATCCACAAGACGCCGGCGACGGCGCCGGAGAATATGCGGCGCGGGAATACGCGGGATGACCTGGTGGTCTCGACGATGCTGGAGTTGTACAAGCGGCATCCGGCGCCGGATATGGCGACGCGCTTGGCGCGGCAGGCTTTGTTGGCGAGTGGGGGGATTTCCCTGGGGTTGGAACATTTTTGAGTGCTAGATGCTTACTCCCTGAAAGGTGTCACCTCGCTGCGCAATTTTTTATTCCAAATCAAGCTATACGACCGATTCGCGTTTAATTCGATTTAAGCTCGGGTGCAGATGGTATTGTTGGCCTCCAGCGGATGCTATTAAGTAAAAATTCTAATCTATCCATGCTCTGCTTGAAGGGTGGCGGATTTTGCGTGAGTGCAGGGGCCTGCATCTTGGTTTTGGTATGCATCTCCACAAGAATGTAAGGGAGCACCGCAGTGCCGAGCCAGCCCGAATATCCGGTAAACACACTATACACTTCGTAGTTCTCATGGCCGGGCTGGTCTACTTTTAAAACAGTTCCACCTTGCTCTGCAGATAAGCCGCCAATCTTGGCAATTCGGGGACCGATACGTTGTGTCACAACCGCTCTTACCTCATCCCCCGTGATCGTTGGGAGAGGATTGATAGTCGCATGTGCAGCTGCCGAGAGTGGGGGGAACTTGAGCCGACGTGGATGAACGTTACCGGTTTCAATGGTGTAAAGTACACCAGGAGCATCAGGAAAGCGTAGCGACTGTTTAAATTCGACAACGGTGCTTCCATCGTCTGGAAGAAAGCCAAAAGGGACGCATACGCCCATTTCCGTTGGAATTTCATTTGCCTCCCTGGTTCTGAATTTTGCCAGCAAAGTAGTAAATTCCTTCTTATGAATATCCTTGTCAGATGGTTTTTTCATCTGAAACGATGATTCAAATACGTAGATGTATTCTCCTCTTGTCAGATAAGCACGAAACACTGAATACGGTTCAGATGCATCGTTAGCTTCGATTCGGGTCGTCCAGTACCCTTCGCTGTTTGGCAATCCAGGATCAAATGCTTCAAACTCTATTCGATCTTCACTGATCGTTTTTTCCCATCCTTGAATCCACTCCTCTGCCTCACTTATATCCTTAGCAACCTTTTCGGGATTTCCTCCCTCTTGCTTTAGCCTAACAATATAGGCACGTGTTTCCTTTATCCTTTTCTCGAGCCGCCTTTCAAGTGCAAGCGGGGTAATCTCAAATATCTTTTCCTTCTTGACAGAGCCCATCGTTCCAATTACTGCTATTAGTGTATGGCCAAAGCGCATCTCATCCCCTGGACTACTGATTCGCAGGCCAAAGGAGCGATTGAAAGGCGTTGATGCATTAGCGTTAAAAAACACAGGCCACTCGATTTTTTGTGGAATATCGAATATTAATCTACCAAGACAATCGTGCTTAGCCTCTGCCGGAGACTTGTAGTTCGGAGCTGTAATTTCAAGTAGATTTTTCTTTGTAGGCTGTCGCGACGGAGTCGCATCTTCCCCTTCAATCTGTACCTGCAACGCCTGAGCATGCTTTTGACCACATGCACTCAAACTTATCATCGAAAACAAAAGAATATCAATTCTACATGGGCAGTAAAAAATTTTTTTCATTGTATTTTATATAAATTAATAAAAAATTTTTTCTTCTCACATTATTATCCCAGCGATCTTTTTTTCGAGCCTTCCACATCATTTAATTCCGCCATTAGTTGGTTGCTGGTTTTTCCATGGCCGTCATTTAGATTATTCGCAAGCAACGTCAAGTTCATCCCTGACATGTTTCTTTCAAGACTGGTCCAAGTAATGGGCAATGCAACTATAAATCCTTGAACTCCTACTGGAGGCTTCTCTGCTGCACGCGATTTTGAGATCCAAGAATGAGACTCATCCATAATGCTCTCTGCTCGCCAAAACCGCACATCAAATGGCATATGATATTTCAGGCATCGCTTTCCCTCATCCCATGTCGGCCAAATAGAACTTGGTTTTCCGGATACATTTGCCAGAAAAGGAAACGACTTTTCATATGCTAAGGCATTGGAGTATGCCACGCGCTGGATTTCTTTCCACGTTTCCATGGCGGCGGGTTTATTTATGACAGTGGACAAAGAAGGTGCCGGCTCGGCACCTGCCATCAATCCGAAAATCTTTTTCCACAACCTTACCCTTAAATTATGGACACTTAAACTCACTGGTTCCTCATGCAACCCGTCCAACTTCACGTTTATTTGTTCATCATCACGAACAATGACTGCCAACTCAGAATCTCGATCTCCTAACTGGCTACGATCATTAATATTGGCGCTACCTAAAATCGCTACCCGATCGTCGGAGATAAGCAATTTTGAGTGTACATAAATTTGCTCTGTCACCGGTCTTTTTTCCAATATCTGCCAGCTCCTCAAGTTGAGAAGCGTTAAATATTTTTTCCAATCATCTTTCACCTCCTTATTCAATTCTTCTAAGTTGTAGGCGCTTACTTTTATTATTGCTTCAGCTTTACTCATCGAGTTAGTTTTTCGTAATCCATCCACCACAATGGCGCGACGAATACGATTCACTAAACTTTCACTACCAAAAATAAGCGACTGCATCGTAAGATGTAGCTGAGTCATAATATTGAGAGTATTTAGAGTACCCTCTGGATGAACTGGCAAAACCATATACACGTGAAAAGGCAGACCATCATAAATTGCGCCTTCTATTCTCCGCGCAATCGCTTCACCAATCGGATTAAGAACATTATTTTGTGACTTACCCATTATTTGAGAAGCCTTAATCGACGCTAAGTTTTTAAGAACAGAATCTAAATCATTTAAAAAATCAGCACCTTTTCCTTTTACATCTCGCCTTACGTCATCATATTGGGACCAGCGTATTGCCCCCGGAATATCAAATGGAGGAACACCATATATCCCGAGGCGTTTTGCATATTTTTCATATTGAGGATAGGAGGTTATATCAGTTAGAGTGGACATCGGCCCTGATGTTTTTACATCAGTTTCACCAGCAAAATCGGCTCCATAAAATGTCTGAAAAAATTGTCCTTCGATATAAATAAATTTTTGGGCACCATGGATAGCTGTCAACATCGCTTTCAAACAGTTATTCTGCTCGTGTTGGTCTATGGAACCGCCAGATTTTTTTGACTTCGCAGCATTTTCTTCGTCTTTCTGCATTGTTCTAGGCGCACTGCGGAGAACTTGCACCCAGCTCTTGCCAACTTTAGCCTGCTCTTGCTTCGGACGTGAAGAGGTTAAACGCGGTATTCTGATTCCTGCGATTGGTTCCAATCCAAACATACTGAAGACAGCTCTTACTTCCTTTCCATTTGTGATACGCGAATAGGATTTTTCATAACGATGTGCAATACCATTCCAGCGCCGTATGAAATTCCTGCTCAAATCACTTACTGCAGGGCCATTGATAGATGAATGAACATCGTGCCAAGGCATACGCGGCTGAGCTGACGAAATCACTTTGCCACTAGTTGGAACAATCTTGCCAAGCCTTTGCAAGTTGACGTATCGCTCTGTACGCTCTGCGGCCAAAAAGCTCAGGTGACTCAACGTCGCGATCAAAAAAGTTTCAATGAGTTTGATACTACTAAGACGAATTTCAGCAGGAAGTTGTTCTATACTTGCATTATTTAACCAAGCAATGAGCACTGCCGCCGCATCTGCCACATGTGCACTTCCTGTCTGACGAAGCCTCTCAAGTTTTCCTTGCACTTCCTGGTCTATTCTATGGTATGCCCAGCGCGAAACTTCCTGAGCTACGTCGATTGGAACGTCTTGGATTTTTCGTACAAATTCGGGAACCAGATCTGATGTAGACCACCAGTCATTAATCTGTTTTTTATTTTTATCTACAGAGTCACTCAGGTATTTCATGGCATCTTGTGCGACTGCGATGGGCTTTGCCGGGGCAGAGGTGAGGAACGTACTAACGTTTCCTAATACACCATCAAAACAGGCGCACAAAAGCTCTGCACGAGTAAGGAATTTAGTTTGCTCAAGTCTGGAAAGCTCATGGATAGGTGGAATACAACTATTGTAGAGCTCGTTACCAGTTCGCCCATTTGCGGCAAGCGAAAACCTTCCGTCATCACGGCGGCCATACGCCAGATCAATGCCCCCTACGAATGCGCGCTCCTCATCGATGACAACAAGTTTTTGGTGATGAGAGAAACCGATACCTAACCCACCTCCCATGTCACTCTGGGCAATTGCTGGTAAAGCAAACGCACGAAGTGTCGGATGTCCGGCGTTTAACTGATAAATCGCAAGCATCGTTTCAAAGTCACCTGTGTCGACCCCGACTTTTGGCGATAGCCAAGGCATGACAAACACGCGCAACGAAGGGTTGCAATCGACTGCCGCCTCCAGATATTGAAAGAGTGTTTTCCCTGAGGTCAATTCGACATCGAAGTTGACTTGCCAACCTGCTATGTAGATCGACTTTTTTGCCCAAGAGATTGCGCCGGCAACGGCAGCGAAATATTCCTCACCAGTTACGTAGAATTCGATTTTATTCCCACTGCTTGGCTCCGAAAACACGCTACCCCAACGCATATCCGGATGTTTTTCGACAGGTACGTCATCATGAATAAAGCATCCTGGGGCGGAAGTTGCTGTAGCAGCTGCTTTACCATCTGTAGAAACCAGTTGGGAAACATGTTTGTTGGTCATAGGCACGATTAAGTCTTCACTTTAGGGAATATTTTGGTTGAAGTGACATTCCCAAACGCTTCTTTTGCATAACGCGTTTGAGATGCTGCACCGTCGCCAAATATGGATGCATGAAGATCGGGGCTGAAATCCGCTGCATGCAGCGCATGCAGCAATTTTTGCTTTTCGTCCCATTCTGGAGATTCTGTCTGGACATCGAGCCGAGCCACATGCCCGGGGTAAACGAGCCATGTGTGATCGGGATGTTGAGCGTACGCAGTCGCAAGACGCTCTTCTTCAGCTGCGTTCAGGGATATGTACCCAAGAACATCAGTAAGTCCCTTTGCTATGAGCTTTTCGTCGTTGACGAAATTAAGGCCGTCTGGCATCTCGCCATATGTGATCTTCCATGGGGCATGCGCCAGTGCATGACCATTTGGTCCAGGAGTGTCAGCCAGGCGCATCTTGAACTGAAGCGGACGTTTTGGCAGCGCTGACCTGGGCAGCTTCGGCAATAGGAAATTCAGGTTTTCCGGGTCGATAAAACTCTTCTTTCCCGCGTGCACCGTGACCTTACCGGGACATTGGACGGTGATATTCCCGCCTTCGATCGTGATATTTGCTCCCCCTGCGGTAGACAGGCTAATACGCTTTGCTGCGGCCCAATCGATATGCGCGTTTGCACTTACAACGCTCACCTCGTCGGATGCCTGTATTTTTAGCTCATCTGCTTGGGCCTGGAAATTGATCGAGTCTTTGGCAGCGATCAGTTGAAGTCCCATCCCTTCATCCCCTGCTTTCGACGCGCCACCAAGCACGCCGACAGCCTGATTGGTATGCACGCGCGTTTGTCCACCGACGACACACTGGCTGTCCTGCCCACTCATCAAAGTGGAGGTTTCTCCGTTAGCTAGTTGAATGCTTTGTCCAGCGTTTATCCCAAAACTTTCTCTGGCTGAAACAGCAATGACCGATGCGCTCACATGCGGCAGCTTTTTCTCGCCCCCCAAGATGTTCTTGATACTGGCGTCTGCCTTGGCGCTGACGAGACTACTCTTATCGACCATGCCCGATATCGAAGTGAGCATTGCATTGAGTGGCGCAGCTTTTTCATCCAGCACGCTGGCGTTTGGCTTGGCCGCACCGGTATGAGAAGCCAGTCCTACCGTCTGATGTGTTACGACAACAGAATGAAACGTTTCGGCCAGCTTGATTGCCTGTCGCAAAATGCCTATGCCGGGCGAGTTCTCGCCGGCGGCATCGCGAGAAGCAGCACTGTGATTAACCCCGTAGCTCGACACCAGCAATCCCGCTCTCGCCCGTACTACACCATAAGCATCGGTACGCAGTTCGGCACCCAATCCCCGAAAACTGCCGCGGTAGTTATCGGCAGCATGAATGAGGTGTCCCAGGTTCAGCTCAGCCGCGGTTTGAGTACACCTGAGCTGGACACGGCCCTGCGCATCGGTATCGTCGAACAGAAGCTGGTTGTATCCGAACCCGCCAAACTCCTTGCTGCGTACGCCCCACTGCGCCGTCGGATTGCGATGCCCGGCACTGCCCGCCGATGCGCCATGCCAAACCGGGCTATTGCCGCCAGTGAGGTTGCCCTGCGCCGACCGGGCGTGATCGTGTGCCGGTTCGAAACAGGTATCGTTACGTGCTGCGCCAACCCGACCGCCCGGCGTCGGCGCGATGCCGCCCTCGCCACGACCGTTGTACAAGGCACCTACGATGATTGGCCGGTCGATATCGTTCTCTAGGAACTGCACCAGCACTTCCTGCCCAATGCGTGGCAGGAACTGGCTCCCCATTCCGCCACCCGCGGAACGCTGCGCGACTCTTACCCAGCAGCTCGCATCGCCGCTCTCCTGCCAATGGAAGCGGATGCGGACGCGTCCCAGCCGGTCGCAGTACAGTTCGTCGGCACCGCTTGGCTCATCGCTGCCGTCGGGACCAATCACGATGGCAGTTTGAGAGCCTAAAGCAGTTGGTTTCGCATTGGTGCGCCCATCGCTGCCCGGCAGTTGCGGGCGCCACGGAACTTCTGCGGGGATCGCCTCGAAATAATTGGCGTAGCCTGACTTGACAGCCCGCTCAATGATTAGCGGTAGGTCATCAGGCATATGCTCGTGCGTGAGTTCCAGCAATAGCTCGGGGATCGGTCCAAACAGCGCTGCCAGCGCGTCTTGTGCCGGCGGCGGCAAATTGTTTATGCCGACGCTGACGACCCGCAGCACCGTAAAGGCAGCTTCGTCACCAAGCTCTCGACGCGGCGCGCCCATTACCGTCATGCGCGAACCTGCGCGTAGTGTGCGAACCGTTGAGCGGCCACGCCATATCTGAGCACGTGCCTCATGCCCTTCCATCTGCAGATCGGCATAGTGCTCGGCCTGGCGTCTATCCGCATACGCGTACTGCCCGGGAACGTCGTACGTTTCGAGCGTCGGCAGACGCCGGCTACGCGGGATGCGCGATGGCGATTCCGCGGCCACAATCTGCTTGGCCTTGTAGTCGTAGCTCAGCAAGGTGGTCAATGACACCTGGAGACGACGCTGCGCCTGCAGCGCCTGCACGGTGTCCTGTCGCTCGACGGCACTGACGCCGTGGTAGCGGATGCCCCCGTCTGCTGCGCTGCACGGATCGTGGGGCACCGCGCAGATCCTGCTGCTGTCGCCAAACAGCACCACGCCCGGCCCGTCGTCGGTCTGTTCGAATCGCCAGCTCAATCCTTCCTCGGCCAGTATCCGACGCACGAACTCGAGATCGGATTCACGGTACTGGCAACAATAGCTGCGCGGCGAAGCATCTGCCATGAAGGACGATGTCTCATCACTCCAGCGCCACCGCGCCACCGGCTGATAGGCCTCGAACACGGCGTCGATAATGTCGATGACGGTCTTGTCCTGCCATACGCGGCTGTTGCGCGCATGGCGCAGGCGCCACAACCATGATGACATCCGTACTCGATAGCGGGTGAAACCGCCGTCACTCCCCAGCATCGCTGCCTCGCTGATGTCGCCGGCGAAGCAAGTGCGGGTACCGTTGGCCAGGCTCATCTTCAAGCTCGCTGACTGGCCTAGCAGTGATCCGAGCTCGATATGGGCACTGGTCGACAGCGCGATGATGTCGCGCGTACCGATGTCATTTACGGTGTCGTCTGCTGAGAAAGCCTCGACAAGCAGGCCGCTTGCGCCCACGTCGATGCTCTTGTCTTCGATCGTCAACGCATACAGTCGGGTCATACTGGAGAATTGAACTAGTGCGGTAGCGACTTGTTTCGTTAATGTCGTGGTCATGGACGATGGCTCTTTTTCCGCTTAATCCTGCAGAAGACAGGCACTAACCATCGCTCAGGTAGAGGATGGCTCCTGGAGATAGATAGACATCGGCCAACATACCGTACCCAAGTGATGAGCTATGAGTAGTTGCCTTGCAATTGCGCAGAGTCAATTGAAAGCCAAAGGGCGTGTGGGATTTGGATCAGTGAACAAAACAAAAAGGGGCTACGGAAAACCGTAACCCCTTGATTCTGTAACACAAATTTTGGTAGGCCTCCCGTGAGTCGAACACGGCACCAACGGATTATGAGTGTGTGTCTCTAACTCGCAACACTACTTAACAATGCACATCATGATGTGCAAATGTTATATAAGTGCTTGAAGATAAACGACATTCTCCCTCGCATTTCTTTCCCTTTTTGCATCAAAAATCGATTCCACAAGGAAATAAACGCGCTCAAAAGGGACAAAAAACTTATATCCAGACTATTGCGGGGGAAAGCGCAGCGGAAAGCACTTTCCCTTGCCTTATTTTAGCAGGATAATGCTCACAGGACACGTTGGACACTGTTCAGGCAACCTCAACGACTAGGAGTCACGATGGAAGCCCTGAACAAGCAGTTACGTTTTAGCACTACTCAGGAAGCACGTATTTTGCCGCCGCCGGACACGGCTGCAAAGTCGCCGTATACCGACTACCGGCACTGGACCCAGGCCGGTCTGTTCGTACGCGTCATGAAACCTGATGCCCAAGGTCGCGTTCGCAGACTCTGGGTTCATCGGTACAAGGTCAATTCCCCAGATGGAAACGGCGGCGTAGTCAAGCAGGACAAAAAGGTCTCGCTGGGATTCGTACAGGCTTTCGAAGGCGAAGTTGCCATGAGCCTGGAGCAAGCCCTGCACAAAGTTTTGAGTACTCGTGCAGATACTAAGAGCGAACGGTTTGGGTCGAAGCACAGAGAGCCGCGCCTGACAGTAGCAGCAGCATGGGAGCACTACGATACCGAGAACGCTACGCATCGGCAGGCAACCCGTGATAAAGACCAGAAAACTTTCACGCGCTACTTCAGCCACTTCATGGACAAGTACCTCGACGAACTCCCATACGGATTCTGGACGGGGTTTCAAAAGAAACTCTTGAACGAAAAGGCGCGGGTCGGCGAACGCCCAACTGCGGCCGGTGGTACTGAGGCTGTGTATGTAGGACCGGTCAGTGCGGCGACGATGCGCGGCATCATAAATGTCGGCGTGACGCTCTACGAACTCGCTGGACGCTACGGCGGCCTGTGGGACGTCGAAAAGGACTACAACCCGGCACGTGAAGCAAAAAAGCGCCTCCCTGCGCCTAACAAGAAAACGGAGCACATCCCGCTCAAACAACTGGGCCTTGCATGGCGTGCGGCTGAACAGTTCTGCGCTCCATGGTGGTCTGACTTGTTCCAGTGCTACGTCCTCACCGGGTTGCGTCGTTCGCTAATGGTCGAAATGCGATTCGAGCAGATTGATTTCGAGCGTGGCGTGTACATGATTGACCCGAACCGGCGCGGCACGAAGCGCCGCGGCAGTAACCTGGCCGGGCAATCGAAAAAGGGTAAGCAAACTGTTCAAATGATTGAACTGCCGCTTTGCCAGCACGTTCTAAGCATTCTGAAAGCGCGCCAGGAATTCGCACCGGACAAAGATGGATGGGTGTGGTACGCCTCACGCCCGCTCCGCGGAACTCGCAATAATCCTGCCCAGCGCCTGTCCGACCCTCGGAGCAGCTGGGTGATGATTGAAGAAATCCTCGGTGGATTGCATTTCGGTGCACACGACCTGCGCCGGACGTTTGCGACCGCTGGTGGTGCGTGTGCTGCCGACTTGTTTGCGGTCTCGCTGCTGTTGCTGCACAGCCCAGCTACCGTTGCTAAAGAAGTGGGCGTCCCAACCATTACGCTTGAGTACATCAATACCGCTGAGGCGCAAGAGAAGATGCGAACGGCCGCTGAACAAATCAGTGCGTACGTGCGGCGCCTTGTGGCAGACAGTGCAGCGAAAGTTCCGGTACTCGAACCGAAGCTGCACTCGGAAATCGAGGCGGCGCTGGCAGGTTCTGGCACTGAAGAGGAAACCGAAACTGAGGACGCCTAAGCAATAGTAGGCAGCATAAAAAAACCCCGCTTCGGCGGGGTTTTGTGTTTTGTAATGGACTTAGTTGTTCGGCCAGGCCGGCCGCGCAGCCGGGGCCGCCGGTGTCGGCGCAGGGGTTACCTGAGGTGCCGCTGCTGCGGAAGCCTGGGCTGCTGGCTTGGTCGCGGGCTTGGCCGGCTTCTCGGACTTCTTGTCCTCCCGTTCGTCCTCATCGAGTGCGGCTTCGATAGCGGCGAACCACTCGTGGCCCTCCTTCACTGCGTCCGACAGTTTCTTAATGCTCGGGTCCTTGAGCAGCAGCGCAACGAGTGCCTGCTCGGCGGTTAGGCCGCGCGGAGGGAGTTCGTCCTCCTGGTGCGTGTCCTTGTACTGATGGCGGACAATTTCCAGTAGACGGCGGGTAGAGCGCTCCCACGAGAAATTAAGGCGGGCGCGTGGGTTGGTATTGGTAAATTTTGCGAGGAAGGACATTTTTGGACTCCGTGTGGTTGTAGTTGTTGTAGTGGGTAAGGATTCAGGCGTAAGGGTGCGGGTGAGCCGCGTCGAGGGCGAGGAAGGCCAGGCGCGCGGCTTCGACTTTGGCGCGGGACTTGGTTACGAGACGCTCCCATTTTTCCGACGGGGTAGAGAAGTGCACCTCGCGGAACAATTCCGAGTGCGCATCCTCCGCGGCGAGGAACCGTTCGAAGGCGGCTTCAACTACTTTGCTAGCGGCGCGTTCTGCTTCTGTCATGAGGCGGGCGGTGGTTTTCATTTGTGCGGCTCCGTGTGTTGTTGTTGTTTTTGTCGCGCCCTGTTTCGTGGGCTTCTAATACGTATAGCGATAACTTTTAAAGACGCACCACGTTTTCGAAAAATAATTCCGAAATAGTTTCCCCGGTAGAAACTTTCTGGGGTTTGGTGTTGGCCAGTGTGCGGGGTTGGGGAGGTACGGCGCGGGGGAGGTCTAGTCCGTGGCAAAACAGGTCGATTCGGAAAAACACTGCCGCCCTGGCAAACGCAAAACCAGCACCTCCGCAGACGTGTGCAAGTATCGCGGACACGGGTTTAACTCGCACCGGTAGCGCGACGCCCTTCCCTCCGCACCAGTACCAAGAGCCCCTCCTCTTTGAAACCAATAGAGAACGGAGCGCAGATGTAGGGAGTGCACCGCCGTATGAGTACGCCTAGGAACATAGTTAGGTGGGCAAGTGTACGCCCATCAGTTAATTGCATTTGTACCCGGGCGGATGCGCACCGCCTCGACGCGAGCGCAGGTCGGTCGGTGGGCCGGAGGCCTACCGGGCGGGCGAAGCGAATGTAGGGCCAAGTACGCAGCGGCTCCGGCGCCGGCGGTAGCTGGCGGCGGGGTTGAGCGGTACGCGTCGGGGGTTGAAGCGAGTGTGCAGCGGTTCGGAGGCCGGCGAAGCTGGCGTCCGGGCGGAGCGGCGGCCAGGGTGTTGTGCCAGTATCCGGAGGTCGGGCCTACGTCCGCGCGAGCGGGTGTGGGGCCGGGCGGAGTGCCTGGGTGTTCTCAAGCATCCGGAGGTCGGTCACGGGTCCGCGGCAGCGGGGACGGGAGCGGGCGGAGTGCCAGTATGCCCCCACGTACTCCAGCGACAAAACAAAACCCGCCGTAGCGGGTCGTGTAAGGGTGCAGGAGTGTCACGGGAGAACCGCGTCCTCGTACGCTTTCGCGCTGCGCTCCAGGTCAGCGGCTATCTGCATTGCGCCGCGCCTATCGAGAGGAATTTCTACTAGGTACCCGCGGAAGTGTGTCTCAAGATAAAGTCCCCGCTCGGGGTCGGAGATTACGGTTAGCGTTCCGTAATCGAGAAGTAGTCGTCCTCAGTACCGTTGGCCAAGTGTGCAAGTGCTCCGGCCATATTCCGGGCCTCCTCGGTAGTCAGTGCGTACGCGATATTCTCGCCGTTAAGGCGCGCCTCGAGGCGGACACCGGTGTTCCGACCAGCGGTCACACGGATAAAGTCCAGTAATACAGGTGTGTTGTTGATTTGGAGGCTCCCAGGGGTTTTCATTATTGTTATCAGGGTGTACAGCTTTACTCGTCTGCGGCGGCCGTCTGTGCGGCCTTCTGCTGAGCGGCGAGCATGGCTTCGAGGCCAATTCGAACTACTGCCGAGAGGGGGAAGCCATCGTCCGGTTCGGCGTAGCTGAGTATGTTGTTAAAGGCGCGCCGGAAGGCCTTTTTACTGCCAAAGCCTGCGACGAATTTCGCGTACGTGGCAGCGGACATCGAGACCGTGGTTTTGGTCTGTTCGTAGTTCCGCCCAGCGATACGGACGGACTTTTTCTTTGTCGCTTCGGTGTGCACTGTGTTTCTCCTGGTGCGGGGATTTACTTTCCCATAGGGTTTGGTAGAGGCGACGACGTGTCGACCTACTACGTATAGGCACCAGCGCGATAACTTTTACGTCTTTCGAAAAAATAATTATCGCCCTCCCCTACTTCAGTTGCGGGTATTTCCCGGAATTTTGAAAACGTCTGGAAGGCGCACCGGCTCTACGTTTCGGAACTTTAGGCACACTTGTACGGAGCCCTACGGGGGGCCCGGCGGCAGCGGTTCCGGGGGCGGGCTAATAAATTTTATCGGGGGACACTCGTACGGAAAAAAGTTATCGCTATACAGGGTACAACAACAAAAATGGAGCCCTAAACGTGGACACCGCAACCCCTACTAAACGAGACTCGAAACTCGTAGCCGACGAGTACGACCGCGCCGTTTTAGAGGCGCTACACCGGTTCGGTTGGCTACCGACGCGAGACCTCTCCACCCTTATTTGGCCCCGGCACCAAGGCACCAGTTGCGCGAAACGCTCGCTCGCCCGCCTGCGCAGAGCTGGCTATATCGCCCAGACAGCGACTCAGGTAACCCGCGGCCGGGGCGGCGCAGTGATTGCCGACCGGGCGCCGGACGGTGCGGTTATCTCGGTCCTGACAGAAGCTGGCGCGGCTTTCCTGCGCGCGAATCGCGAACTCCCGGCCGTCCCCGGGGAACACCTGCTCCCCGGCTTTGCAGCTACCTACCGCCACCGTTGCCTGTCGAACCAGTTTGTAATCGACTGGCTGAAAAAGAACGCTGAGACGTCCGGTACCATCTGTACTGAGTATGAAATTGCGACCCGCCGCTCGGTCCTGAATCGTAAAGATGGCTGCGACGGCGACAAAATTGCGGACGCTTTTATCGTCCAAGACGCCCCGAACTCGTGGCTCGCTGCGCGCCGGCGTGAGGCTGAGAAAATGGGTTGGAAGTTCGTTCCACAGCGCTGGGCGACGTGGATTGAGGTCGAGAACGCGTATAAAAAGGCGCCCGAGCAGAAGAAAATGGGACGCGAGCTTTGCCGGCTGGTGGGTGGCGATGTCCTGTATCCGACGAACCAGGACGGGGTAGTTATCGGGGCGGTGCTGGTGCTCTGCCCGGACGAACCGACCGAACGGCGTCTCGTGTTGACCATCCTCGAGGCGGCCCATGGGGTGGAGTCGGACCACCTGAATTCGTCGGACATTCTCGGGCGGGTGCGAGTATGGCGTAAGGGCGGTGAGGAGCATCGCATCTGGGACTACATCAAAGCCGACCCGGAACTCGACGCACTGCGCTTCAAACTGGGCGGCGAACAGATAGCCCGGAAAGAGAAGAAAAGAAGGTAAGACGAAGCCCCCGAGAGGGGGCTTTTCTTATGGTCATTTAGGCAGCTGGAAGTGGGGGACGTCCTTAAACTCGACCTAGTGACCGCCCCATTCCGAACCGAGCTCCTCCTCCTACTTTGCCGGCAAAGGCCTAGGCCGGGTTAGAGAGTTTCCAGTCCGCGACGCCCTTTACGTACCGGACGATATCAAAGGCTGTCGACCCTGGCCGACCGCCTTTAAGGGTATCGCAGTGGGGCGATTGCGACGCCTACGCGTTGGTTACACGGGGGTGCTTGTCGCCGTTGCGCCCTTGGGCGTATAGGGCGCCCTGCTCGGTTGCGGAGCGGTAGCCCTGGGAGATTCGGCCATCGTACCCTGCGGCAGCGCAGCCGGCCGGGAGCGCTTCGGCGAGGGTGGGTGTAAGGCGGTAGTGAAACTAAATATTAACAAAAGTTTCCTAAGAACAGTCCACTACCGCAATTGCTACTACTTCGGCACCAGTACCAAACGAACAGCGAAAGCGTTGGGATGCGGCGCGGAAAGCTCCTTGACTTCGGGGGTTTTTCGAGCAACGATGTGCCCGAGCGCCTGGACAACCTAAGACGTCGAGTAGATTAATCACGAAAAGGATTAGAGATGGAGTGCGAATATCCCGGTTGTTCCATTAAAGCAACCCACGTTTTGGTCGATTACTATCATACGCCGATTGAGGATGATGACGAACGTAGCGACGACGGGCGGTATTTCTGCGCTCATCATGCGTTTGCCGATGGCCGTGAATCTTGTCATATCTGCGCCTCGTATGAAGTGAGAACAAAAGCCTATGACGAAGTAGCGGAAACGGATGTTGAGATGCTGCGCACATACCCAGAGGGAACCTTGGACTCGGACAATTGTTGCTCAGACCATCCTTAAAGAAACCGAAAATGCCGACCACGACTTGTCGCAAGACCCCGTGGTCGCGAATGCAGTGGTAGGCTCCAAAATTCACATACGAGCGCACTACCCCGGTCAGTTACGCCAGTCGACCGGGCGTCCTTTACCTACCCTTCGTTCGCCAAGTCCATCATTGGCTTCCTAAGAACGCGCAGCAATCTGACGTGACAATGTCCTTGGGGATAGCCTAAGAACGCCTTGCCTAAACGCCGCAAGTTCCGAATTCGTCGGGAGTCCAGGTGCGGGGTCGACCATCGAGCATCCGGCGTCGGCTCGGTGTTAGCCACTGAGTCCAAGCTCTGGTGTTCGTAGTCGACCGGAACCGGCATACCGTTTTCCATAGCGCGCGCTTTGAGCGTCTCGAAATCGTAGATACGGGGTACGACTGTCCCTGCTGGTAACACCGCCGGCAGAAGGTGAATACGTGTAGGCCCACCGCCCGCGGCACCGAGGTCCAGAGTAAGAGAGTGGAAAACGCGAACGACCGTAGCGGCGAGTCTTGTAAAGGGGACTCCTCTCTAAAGCAGCCAAGCTCGTCGCCAGGGACTCTCGACGCGACAAAGGCTGCGGGTTGCCTGCGGCGCCGTTTGCCAAGTGTGCGGGGTGGAAGGCGCCGCGCGCCATTGTTTGCCCACCAGGCGTCGGGCTTGGCCAACGGAGCGGCGGTAGCCGCTGGACTCTCGACGTCGACGGGTCTTTCCGCTCAAACCCACTCGCGCCGCCTACCATTGCACAGCACCCCGGGACGCGTAAAAACTAGCCGTTGAAAGTACGATTTTTCCGGGAAAAGAAGAGACAAAACCTAAGGCTCCACTTTTCCTCTAAGAATCAATTACTTACACGAGTTTCTTGGAACAGTGGTACGGAGATTCTGGCATACTAGTACGGAGAATATGGCACACCCGTACGGAAGGTTTGGCACAGTAGTACGGAGATTTTCGAGCGCCGGTGCGGCTCGGACGGTAGTACGGAAACCTGCGGCACAATGCAAAACGCCCCGAGGGGGCGTCTTTATTACGCTTCGGCCAGGTCCTGCGTCGGGGCCCAGCTCTTCACGAGGGCAATAGCGAAAGCTTTCTGTCCATTTCGCTTTAGCCCACCGCCGAGGCCATCGGCGGTCTTCGGATAGCGGGTGCTGTACTCTGGTGGCGCCGACCCGACGAGGTACCCTTTTGCGAACATCTCCGCATGGGCCTTCTCGATTGCCTTCAATAGCTTATCGTCGCGCCCGAAGCCCATTCCCAGATATTCGCGCAGTTCCGGCAGTGTAAAAGGGCGCGGGTCTACGTGGCGGCCGTAAAGCAGGTACAGGCGGCGGGCGGTGCTGTTCTTGAGCCCGTAATAGGCGTCTTCGCGGAACCACGACGACAGGCCCCTCCCGAACAGCGCGCGGACGTTCGGCGGGATGTGGACGAGGTGGCAGCCCTTTTTATTCAGGGTCGAGGTCGACGAATCGCCCAGCAGCGAAACTGTTACCTGCAGCTCGCCCGTCTGCAGGGCCTTCTGGGCCTCCACGTCCTCAGGCAGGGCTGCGGCTATCGAATCGATTAGCCCCGGGTGCTCCGTCGCGATAGTGAGTTTCGCATTCTGTAGGCGCTTCAGCTGCTCGCGCAGGGCCATATAGTTTTGCTCCCCGTCCGAGCGGCGCAGGGCCTTCAGCATTTGCCCTTCTCGCACATGTAGAGGCGTTCCGAGCGGCAACTCCGCGCCTAGGCGGACGATAGCCACCCAGGTCTCCACATCGGGAGTACGCAGTTCCTCGCCTTGATAGGTAACGGTGGTAGTCCCGGTTTTGATTCCAGAAATTCGGGTAACGAGTAGTGGGTTTTTCGCCGAGTAGTCGCCGCGCGTGTGCCGACTGCCCGACAGCAGCTGCGAGCCGCAGAACAGGTGCGACACATTTAGCTGTCCATTGTACAGCTTGGCCTTTAGGCACACCGGGTCCCGTACGGGGATGGCGTCGTCGCCGGTCTCGGCAGCCGGCTCGGTTGGCGCCACCGGCATTGCCGCGCCTTCCATGGTGTCGGCCTCGATGCGCTCGACGGGCTTGTTACGCCGAGCGCGACGGTGCTCGCACTCCGCCAGATAGGTGGCGTATCCGGACTCTTCCGCGTCGGAAGGTGCCCAAACATTATCGAAGCACTCCTTAGAGATGCTCAACAGCTTTTTAACGAATTCGCGGTCTGTCAGCGGCACCGAATAGCCGGGACGGTCGAGTTTAATCGTGTTGTCGTCAGTTTCCCGCCATACGCGGGTAGTCAACTTTGTCATAAGCAAGCGCAGCGTCTTCGGGTCTGCATCACAGGCTGCACGCAGCGATTCCGGCGAGAAGCCGAAGACAACGTCGTCCTCACCAAAGTCGAAACACAGCTCGAGTTCGATTGGTTCCATAGCCGCGACGGCTTCCGGAGAATATATGAGGTGTTTGACCATCACTTTAGCTCTCCCTTCGAGCGTGCTAAACGCTTCGCCCGCCAAGGGGGAGGAAGAGCAGACAAGTCGATAATGCTCGACCGGGGCTGCTTCGATAGGTCACGCCGTTCCTGGCGCTGGGCCCTCTGCCGGGCTCGGTACTGTCTTGCCGCGAAGGCGTTTGCTGCTTTTCTCTGCTCGCTTGTCACATGTTGTACAGGCCTACCGACCTTTCGCTTCTCTACTTTTTCCATGCTGACTACCTTCATCACTGTTGAGTAAATCAAGTTTAGTCAGCGGATTTATATGACTCGTCAACTAAAATGCAGTCGCCTGTGTTAACTGGGCAAGTTCAGAGAGATGAATTTTTCGTGGAATTTCGATGATGCGTCATCTTTAAGCATGTCAAACTATGACGCGTCATCGAAAACCAGACAAAAAGAAGTGGGCAGGATTTGTCGTTCCGTCAGGTGTCAATGCGGCTCAGCCGATTGCTGTTGTACCCAACGGTTTCTGTCATCGACGCCCATCGGGGCAACTAGCCGCAAAGCCGGTTTTGATAGGCAGGTTGATGAACGCTGATGCTGCGGGCCCAGTCGCTACAGTGCCGGGTGCCAGCACGTGCCAACTGTATTGCCCAGCCCGTCACTGCCTACGTCACCTCTCCCCTGAGAATGCTCAACATGCGGTAGGTGGCAAGGCGTTAAGCGGACTCCAGGACGCGTACTGTAAGTAAGACGAGGAACGTACTTCGAGCGCATACACTGCAGTACTGGCTCAGTCCGCATTTCTAATCGACCAGAGCTTTTAACAATGCATCTCGTCCATCTTGATAGAACTCGATGTCTAGCTTTGTAGCCATTTCGTCGCTTAATTCAAACAACTGCCGGCGACACGAAACCGGAAGCAGCAAGGATTTGGCGCCCTTTTCGACGGCTAGCTCTGCAAGGGAGACTGCATTATGAACTGGCTCGATTGTGCCTCCCAAGGTGACTTCACCTACAACTACCAACCCTCCTCGAACGGACTTCTTAAGAAGGGCGCTAGATAAGGCAATTAGCGCGGCCACACCAGTCTTCGCTCCCAACTTCGCCGCATCAAATCCACGCAACTGAACTGAGAATTCGTGAGACCGGGGGTCCCGGTCACCGACGAGCTGCTGAGCTCGAGCATATAGATTCTGTTCAGCGCAACGAACCGATTCTCTAAATGGAGCAGGCACGGGGTTGTTGAGTACGCGGACCCCGCTGCCTGGTCCCTCGGTGGCTTCCAGTCGGAACAAGCCTGGGTGTTCATCTTGGCCGCCCGGGCTAATCACCCAAATCTGACCACATTCCAAAGGTTCGTCCCCAATCCCTCCCTGACTCTGCAACTCCGGTGTCGAGACAAACTTCTCTATCCCTTCCGCACCTATGGTGTAGCTGAAGTGCGTGTTGCGAAACTCGGCGGCGCCGATGCGCTTTTGTTGCTCTTTCACACGACGGCGTACCTCAAGTGCTAGCCTCACTGCCCACTCCAGGTCTTCGTCACTAACCTCAGCATCGCTCCGTGGATAGAGCAGCTTCAGTAAGCCACTTACAGTCTTGTTGACGCCGTTGATGTCGCGGCCGGATAGTGCACCGCCCCAATGCACGCGGCCTTGCAACAACGAAACGCGACTTTGGTTCCGGAGCTGGGTGAAACACTCCGATAGGAAATCGCTAACTAAGCCAAAGTGTTCGGTGAAAAGACCGGGGTTGAGCTTCGGAACATCCCAACCAGGCAGAAAGCAATGGATACGGTCCATAAACGCAGTGTCATCCCGCATCTCCGGCGGCAGCGGTCCGAAGAGGTGTCCAATCCTCTGCTGATGCTCGACATCGACATCGAAATTCCCCACCAGAACCATGGAACCGTCCGCACGAATACTCTCCTTACCACGAGAGAATTCTCCGCTTTCCATATAGCCTTTCATAATGTTGACGCCGTCCTTTTGGTCAAAGGACACACCCGACACCTCGTCGAAGCAGACGACGTCGTATTGGCACACCAAGCCGCGCTGGCCGTTGGAGTTGTTGACGAACATGCGTGCCACGGTAGCCTTACCGCCCGAGATAAGATGAGCGTAGGGCGACACTTGTTGGAAAAGGTGAGACTTACCTGTCCCACGAGGGCCAAGTTCCACCAGGTTGTAGTTGCGCTCAACAAACGGAACCATGCGCAGCAACAGCGCATCCTTTGCCCGCTCAGATAGCATGGCCGGTTCGAAACCTACGCTGCGCAGAAGAAGGTGCCGCCACTCTGCAGTCGTAAAACTCTCGCGCGCCTCCGCCATGACGTTGAGCACTTCTCGTTTGGACAGCTGAATGGCGCGCAGTCCGTCAACGCCGAAAGGCCTCCCCCCCTTTTCCTGTGCAATCGACGCATCATAACCAAGCGTAACTTCAGCGTAGAATCCACCCGTCAGCATGCGCTCGTTGTCCTTGACCATCTCTGGCGTAAGCCGAACATCCGTCAGTCGTAGGCTAGGAAGTGCCGCAATGTAAGAATCGGTCTTAGCATCGAGTCGGGCAGTAATGATGTCAATGATTTTTACAGAGCCTGTCTCGCGGGCTCGGGCCTTGAACAGTTCCTCCTCACCAGCTTTCACGGTACGGGAGGCTAGTTGGCGCTGGACGATTTCTAGGCCTTCCTGTATCTCGGTCTCATCCGTAGTCGCGCAGTAGCGGCCAAGCAGGAATTCCACTACGTAGGTAGGCACTGGGAACTGGCGGCTAAATGTCCGCACGAGGTCCTTGCGAACCACATAGCCTTCGAAAGCAGCCGTGGCCTTCCGGTCCAGGTCGTCAAGTTGCATATGTTCTACCTTTTTCGCGTAAATATTGGCCGGCTACTCACTGCCCTTTTTGTTCTTCTTCATTAGAGGTAACTAGAGTAACGGACTTAACCGTTACGCCGACGCGTCAACCTCCCACCGTGGTGGCAACTTTCTGCAGGACTTCACCGTTAAGCCCGAGCACCACTACGATAGCGGCTGAACCCGCATGCTCATCATCCGCCACGGCCAAACTTGCCTTGCCGGACTCCACGGCCTTGATGTTGGCGACCAGGGATGTTGATGCCAAGGCGGGCTTTGTCCTAATGTCGACCGTGAGCCCGGAAGCCGCAGAATCGACCTCCACGACGCAACGTAGTCCCTTCCACGTCACCGCCGTAATGGCTATTTTGAGCGCCGGCGCTACATCGCTCGTCATTTCGAGACTGAGTACCGGCACCAGGCATTCCTGGAGGCTGATACCACCATGGGCATATTCCTCGCCCGCAACAAAGCATGATACGCCTGGCGCGTAGGCGACTTGTACATCCTTGCACCAATCCCAGCCAAAGGTCAGTGGAGTTCCATCACTCGTGCCCTTCAGCACCGCGCACCGTCCCCAGCGGGTCTCTGCCTGGTGTTTAGGCAGCTCAGTCTTGGGCAACCCTCCAGGCATTAACAGCCAGCCATGGTCCGTGACAATGCGGAATCGCCGCCACCCAGCCTGACTGAGTTCAGTCACACGGTCCATCACTTGGTCCAACTGACTGTTCAGGTCTCGTGCAAGCCGAATGCCGTGCTCGTGGCCATAGTGGTCCAAGTCACCAGACTCAGTCCATGCTCGACCTTGCGGGTCACCCAGTTCATGCTTGTCGAGAGGCTGGACACCGCTTTCGGTCAGCAGCTTTCGGAAGTTGTAACCGGACAGGGGCTTTCCGTTCGACGCCACGCGCGGCTCGAAATCGGTGTCTTCCTTGTCGCCAGCTACCAACTTGGCCACCGGCGAACACCAAGCTTTACCAGATGCCGTAACCGAAGGCATGCTAGTCCAGCAGCCGCTCATTGCCGCCTTGCCGAGGTTGTCCAAGCGGTGCTTAAGGTGGACGGCGACGTCATAGCGCAGTCCATCCACAAATACAGTGCAAAGGCCCGACATTGCAGTGTCCGCCCCTTCGATGTTCACTAGTGGTGGTAGACCTCCCACACTCTTTACCGCCTCTTGAAAACGATGCGCAGCCTCGTGCAACCAAGGTAGGTAAACCGCCCGCAACGCTGTTGCGACGGCCTCCACATCATGCTTTGCATGCACCGATGCGAGCGCCTGGATAGCTGCGTCATCGACCTGCCAGCCAGTTTGTTGATAGCTTGAAGCAAGCTGAGCCGGGGTGGCGCCCGACGGCAACACAATACTCAACTCTGCGACACGGGCTATGTGGCCGAGGGCCCTAGCCAGCGAAGAAAATCCCATGCGACTCCACAACCAGTTTCGACGTACTGCATGGTCCTTCTCCGCATTCAAGATGGCGTTCCGTGCCTGCACAGCATCCATATCTGAACACGCAAATAATGCATAGCGCAACGCCGCCTCGCGTTCCTCGTTGGCTTGCGGGTAGCCTGAGAGTTGGTTCAGGTCTGGAAATAGCCCAAGCTGCGGTGGCGGCACTTTAGCAAGCAAGCCGAAGACGTTCGGAAAACTGGCGTAAGAGTCCCGATAGAGCTCCGAGACAGCAGTCCATTTTCCTGCCCCCTTCGTTAACAACTCGGCCGCCACGAGTACACCGTCTGCTACAGGGTCCATGCCAAAATCCGTCCTGCAGCGCTTGGCAAACACATCCCACCGCACGCCAATCCACTGCTTTCTAGCTGCGTCAGGGTCGTTCATCCACACTAGCAGGTCACGTGAAGGATTAGGGGCTAAGAGACCATGCAACCACTCCGCGTTGATTTGGCGCCCCTTGAGCTCCTCGATGGTGCGCTCCAATAACACGCCGGCCTCCAATGCTTGACCAAGTGCCTCCTGAGTCGACTTATCTTGGGCTACGTCGAGGTCCAAGCCTCCGTTCTTCGATGATAGGAACGCACTCAGCGTCCAATCCTTGGTGTTGGCTTGACTCCAGAATACGCCCCGATACTGCAACTCAGCCAAGGGCTGCAGGTTCCTGGAGCAGTCTTCAATGGCACGAAGTTCAGCCCGGCTGACGCCAGGCAGATAGACCACTGGAGTTCCTTGATGGTTAGCTTTTGGGAGCAAGCCTGCAACCGCGCACTTTAACCAAATCGCCGGGCCACTACTGCTTTCTGGCTCGTAAGGGCCCAAGATGCAAAGCCCTGGAAGGAGCTTCCGTAAGGCGGGAATAGCTCGCAGCCAAATACCGTCCTTGTCCGGCCAAAGGACGGCCGCTGGTTTAACTTGAACGGAACCGTTGACCTTCGAAATTTCGCTGATGGCATTAGCCAAGGATTCGGCGAGAGTAGTACTGTTTGTCATGCGTAATTCCACCTTAGCCTACAGCGATGTTTGGAGCCTGAGTGAATAACGAACGGGGCTCTTGAGCTTCTCCACTCGACCTTCATCCAGTGCCCGCTTGAGCCAAACGTTGGCCTGGGCCTTCTCAAGCCCTAGACAATTTGCAATCTGTTCGTCGGTTAAGGGCGCTGTCCCGAGCGCATAAGCTAGTTTTCTGACAAAGTAGTCGTACATATCTAGCAAGACAGCAGCTGGGCCCGCTGGCGATGTACCAGTAACAATGAGGCCCTGGTCAGCCACCTCCGTCGAGGTCGACACTACCGAGGCAGCCCCAGACATTGCGGACGGATTCCCCGCGAACGGCCCGATACTTTGTTTTTCGGCCGTATTCCCGACGGTAAACGGAGACGTTTCCGGCATGTCTTCAGACATGGCGAGCAACGATGCCTGTGCAGCGCTGGGCTCGGCAACGTCGCGTGCAGTAGACATGCTGTCGAAGTATTCTGAAAGAGATGCACCTTGCCCTGGTACATAGGTGAAAGGATATGCTCCCTTTTCAATCAACGCCGCATTACCCTGCCCCTGGCTAGGTGTTCGGACGTATAGCGTAACCCACTCTTGGTCAAGTACTTCCAGGGCGCCCGTCCATGTCCCTCCACTGCCTAGAGCAGAGTCAACAACTAACGCACGGTCGGATAGGGCATAGATATACTTATTCCGTCCCATTGCGTTACCTGCATTGAATGCGGCCTCCGGATAGAACGGTGAGACCAGCACTAATCGTCCTTCCTGCAAGCCCATTCGGTTCTGTCGGTTGACGCTAGCCTTGAGCAAATCGCTCGCCAGCACACCTATCGAGTAGCCGCCAGCATCAGTCGCACCTTGCATCGCAGCGGAGTCTACTCCGCGTGCCCCGCCTGATATAACGCCAAACCCTTCATGTGCGCACTGCGCTGCAACGTTCCTAGTGAATTCAAGCGCAGACTCGCTCGCATCCCGAGAGCCAATGATGGCTAACCCGCCGATGTCCAAGAGGTCTTTTCTGCCAGCGCCATACAGCAGCGGAGGCGCCGCATGCTTTAGATGGCGCTTCAATCGTTTAGGAAACTCCACGTCCCCGCGCGAAATGACCCAGAGACCGCCGCGGTTCCAACGCTCCAAGGCGAGGGCCATCGCGGTGCCACGCCCTAGAAGAAACTCCAACCGCGTGCGCTCCAATTTCGCATAATGCACTTCCTGCAATTGCTCCCGTCCAGCATCCGTCATTAGGTCTGCCGGACGCAGTCCTCGAGCATTCAGCCACTTGGCCAATTCACCGTAGTCGCGCGCCGACAGCGGCTGGAACGGCTCTTGACGCTCTCCACCGAACCTCCCGCAAAGTAAAAGGACAACTTCGGTATCTGCGCTCAACGTATTAAAACCCATATGTATCTCTTTTTTACCTTGGAGCAGTGGTCGCAAGTGCGAACGGATACACAGCCGTAGCGCCTGCTTGGCGGAGCAACGCAGCGGCAAGCGTCAAGGTCCATGCCGAGTCGACCACATCATCGACTAGCAAGACTGTGGCGTGCGCGTCGACCTCTAGCTGAATTTCAAATACCCCATCGAGGTTATGACACTGATGGTAACGATTCTCCATTCCCTTCTGCGGCTCAGTTTCTCGAGTCTTGTGGATGACCGCTCTGAAGGGAACGCCCAATGCATCTGCCAAGCGCGTAGCAAAATCTGGCACGAGGTCAGGATGCCTATTTGACGGTATGCATGTCACCCATTCAACCGCTGCCGCCACGTTCCAGCGATTGCGAATCAAGTCTGCGGCTGCGTCAACCAACTCATCATCAAATCGGCCCTCGGCCTTGCCACGCGAGACGAGCTCGCCCCATACCGGTTCGCCCCAGCGCGACAGCACGCGTCCCTCCTCCCCCCGCAATAGCTGCGGGATGTTCTGCTTGGACCAGCCGAACGTAGCTTGATATAAGGGTAATGCGTCAATGTCCCACTGCTTCTTTAGCTCTAGTGGCATCTCGCTGTGACGAACAAATCTCTGGGCAGCAATATATGTGTCTCGCCGAACATCGACCGGGAGGACAGAGCGCTTCAAACACACCGCACACCGGCCGCATTCGCGGACATTATGGTCATCCAACGCTTCAGCTAAAAACTGCATGAGGCAATGCTCATTGGTCAGATAACGCTTCATCTGGGCCCATTCACCTTCGCGCTGATGAGTGAGATGCTCAATCCGTGCGCGGTCGAGCTGGTAAGGGTTAAGCGTGCGATACCAGGCGCCCTCAATTCGCATGACGGGAGCCTGCGGCTCAACCACCAAGAGCTTCAATACCTTCTCAATCTGGGACTGCCGTAGATTGACAGCACGTTCGATGTCGCGCACCTTCATCCCGCCGTCAGCGTTCTCAAGCGCCCGCAGTATCCGGTCCACGTGCCACTGCGGTGGGAACGCCGTATCCCGAAAGTGCTCGTTGATGTCGTCTTCCTCTTGCCCCGACAGCAGTACGCCATAGGCTGCCGGGATTGCGCGTCCGGCACGTCCCACTTGCTGGTAGTAAGCAACGACGTTGCCCGGCGTCTGGTAGTGAATGACAAAGGTGAGGTCTGGCTTGTCGTAGCCCATGCCCAGTGCGGTTGTCGCAACTAGGCACTTGATGTTGTTAGCCAGCAGTGCCTGCTCCAAACCCTGACGTTCTTCGTCTGATTTTTCTGAGTGATAAGCGTGTGCGTCGATACCGCGCTGACGAAGCCACTCTGCGACGCGGTCGGCATCCCGGGTCGTTAGCGTGTAAACGATGCCGCTTCCCGCCAGTGTGGGCAAGTGGTCCGCAAGCCATGCTAACCGTTCGGCTGGACTTGGCATTCGCATGTTCTGCAACGCCAGACTATCTCGAATCAAAGGCCCTCGCTGAATAACCACCGCTCCCCCCAGCTGCGCCGCGACGTCCTGTTCTACACGTGTGTTGGCGGTCGCTGTGGTCGCCAAGACAGCAATGTTTCCGGGCAGTCGGGCCAACACTTGGCCAATTCGACGATAGTCTGGGCGAAAGTCGTGTCCCCAGTCGGAAATACAGTGCGCTTCATCAATCACCAGCAGGCCGATGCGGGCAGCAATGGGCTGGAGGGTCTGCGTCACAAACTCGTCGTTGGCTAGACGCTCTGGCGAAATCAGCAGCAGGTCAACTCGGTCCGCGAGCAATTCATCCCGCACTTGGTTCCAAGCTTCCCGGTTGGTCGAGTTGACCGTCAAGGCGCGGAGCCCCATACGCTGTGCGGCCTCAATCTGGTTGCGCATCAGTGCCAGCAGCGGCGAAATGATAAGGGTGGCGCCGCCCCCTTGGGAACGCATCAGCCTGGCCGAGATGAAATACACCATGCTCTTGCCCCAGCCCGTTCGCTGGACGCAGAGCGCCTTGCCACGCTGGTTGACAATGTGGTCAATCGCCTCCCATTGACCATCGCGAAAGTCTGTCTCAGGATTGGCCATTGCCAGACGGAGCTGCTGTAGTGCTTGGGCTCTTGTTGCCATCGTGTTCCCCCTATCAATGCTATGTTAAGTCGCTACCCGCGCTGACTTCTTCTCGGCCAGCGTCAAGTGATGGTCATTGATGCGGTCGCCCTCGAACACGTTGAACCATGGCGCGCTTTCCACGTCCTTGCCTCGGTCTTTGTCCCAAGTGATATTGAGCTTGGGCTTTTTGTTGTGGCGTAGGACCTCGGCGGTCATGAAAGGGCGAATATTTAAACGTATGCCATCGTTGATGTCGGGATTCCACCCTATAGGCTGTGCGGCAAGCGGTTTCCACCGTACGAAAATGTCATAGGGCGCGTCCCCTTCCAGAATGAGTTCTAGGCGGCGCTTCAGGTCCTGCGCGGCAGCCAGCCGGGTCTGCGCACCATCAACGCGGTCGCGGACGCCGGCCTCTTGCTGACGTATCCAGTCGCCCAAGTAGGTGTGGATGAGGCGCTCCAGCTTCTTGGCGTCGAGCGTGTGGTAGTTCACCAAGGCGGCAAAGCCGTCCTTAAGACCGTCCCACACCTGCCAGATGAACGGGTGATGGTGGAACAGCCGAGCGTGCTGCTCGAAGAACTTGTCGCGCAGCCATACGTCCAAGCCCTTGCCGGCGCAATCTGCATCGGCTAACAGCTTATCGAGCACGGCAGGCTTCCAGCTGCCGGGCTGCACTGATTCCCAAGCGGCAATTAGGAGGTTGAATAGGCGCTCGTGCGCAGCTTGCTCGCCACGTACCGAGGGTAAGCACACGACACCGTCATCATCAGAGTGCTCTGCCAAACTTTTGCAACGCTCAATCCAGCTGTGTGCTTCATCGGCCAGTTCCATCAAAACATCGGTCTCAGCTGGCCACCGATGGCCCATTAGACGGGCGACGGCCACTTGCAGCGGGTCGGTAGCCGGCCGTGGGTGCCCGTGGAAAACAAATTGTGCCGGGTCATTCGAAAAGGCTTTAGGTAGGCCTGCCGGAAACTCTTGCGCAGCGATGCCTCGCCAGTAATCAGCGTCGAAGGGAACGGCGAATATCGCTCCGGACGGAACGATGATTTTCGAGTTAACTCGGCGAATTGCGGCCTTAAATCCGGCATCCTGAACGAAACACCATAGCGCCGCGAGGTCTTCGTTCGACTTAGGGATAATGGCGACTCCATTCTGGGCGTGTATTTCGCCGGTACAGAGCGTTGCTCGGAAGTCCCCGGTTCGGGCAACAAAGATTGATTTCTTCCCCCAAGCATTCTTCCCACGAATTCGGGCGCCATCACTGTGAGCTAGCGGGCCAGTGCCGTTACGCCATTCAATTACAAGCTCACGCCCTGAATACATAGCTGTCTCATTGGGAGAATTGACTAGCCAACTCCAAACCGAACCATCGATTGCCGGTAACTCATGAAAAAACCTGTCGAATCTTTCAAAGTCTCCTCGAGATGAGCCCTCGTAAATATCGGCGTACACCTGCAGCGGCTTAAGACCAGTATCGTTCTCGAACGATATTATATGTGCTCCCTGTATCCTGGATTTTTGCTGGATGGATACGACCGATGACTCTCTAAGCGCTTTTGCCTTGTCTACCGCAGCCGGTAAATTACGGACATCAATACCTCTCATTGCATGGTCTGGCAATGGCCGTTTCCGGCTTTCAGTGAAAAGTATTACGTTAACAACTTGGCCGCCTACAGTCTCGAATGCTCCAGCTCCTAGCCGTGCAACGAGATGGATAGCGTGTTGACTTAAATGTCTTTGACGCTGCTTGCTAAAGCTAGAAAGGAACAACCAGTTTTGAGGCATAACTAGCTGAACAGTTCCTGATGTCGCCGTGAGCTCAATGCACCTGTCCAGAAAAACATTCGCCAAGTCCTGTCTTGCATCCGAATAGTGTGCGGCACAAAATTCTTTCAAGAAATCCGTCTGTCGGTTTCGAACAAGGTAAGGAACGTTAGTTACGACCAAATGATAGCTTGCATCAAGCAGACGGGCAGCGTCCAGCAGGCCGCGCGCGGTTACTGCCAAGTCCCAAGCATCGTCCTGCATCTCACTCGCCTGTCCCCACAGCGTGGCCGGCCGTTCCGTCGCTAGGGCACGTTCCAACACCCCACGCAAAGTGTCGAAGCTAGACGTGGCGAGGTCGTTCCTCAGACTCCGCGCCGGGTCCAGCAGGCTGCCCAGCAGAGGCGCTTGGGCAAAGGTAGCGTGCAGCGGCTGCAGTTCCTGTCGCAAGTATGCGGCGTAAGGAGCATCGTCCGGCACCAGGGCCATCCAGTCCTCGGGCTTCGCAGCCACCTTCAGGCCGCAGCAGGCTATGTGCGGCGCAGGCATGTCCGCACGCACACCCACTTGGTCGCCGTTCTCATCCGTGAAACGCCACGCCGCTAGGGCTAGAGCGAAGACGGCGATTTCCACACAACGGGCGTCTAGCTCCAACCCGTGCAGATTGTCGGCCAACACGGCATTTACTGCGTCAATTGCGCTGAGCCCCTCGGTTTCCATGCGCATAGGTACCAGCATCAGGAAGGCCGCTACCAGGAAATGACCCGAACCGCAGCAGGGGTCCAGCAATTTGAACTCTGCCAGAGCGTTAGGCCAGCCCTCAAACTTGCCCGCCGCCGGCGTACCATCTTCCAATATGCGCAGGTAGGTCAGCGGCACTGGGCACGTCTTGCCTGGGTGGCGCGTCATCCACCACGCGCCGAGGGAGTTGTGGAGTAGGAAGTCCACCATGTAGGGCTCAGTAAAGAGCTGCGTAACGGCTGGTAGTTCATCGGCTCCAATCTTGATTTCCGATGAGTTGACCTCGTCCTTACGTTTAGATTGCCAGAACTGGTAAACCCACCCCAAACTGTCACTGGCCGTAAACACTTCGGGGGATAGGACGGCCAACAGACGTTCCAGCTCACGTTGGTATTCGGGGGCGAAGGCCAGTTCGAACACCGGGCTATTCGGTTTGAACACCTGCGGGAGCATGCGGGCGGCTAGCTTACCGGCCAGCTCCCAATGACTCTTGGCTCCCAGGGCCATATCAGGATGATTGTCGACCATCTCGCGGCAGTCGTCCAACGAGACGGATGCGCCCGGCTCCCACATTAGCAGGCTGCTTTCGGCAAGAAAACGGGCGAAGAGCATACGGTGCCACTGCTCATAGGCCACTTCCCATATAAGGTGTTGTAAACCCTGAGTGTCGTCTGAAAGTTTTGCATCACCTAATGCACGCCCGTGGGCACGCAGGCGCCTGCGAAGCCCTTTAAGTTCGTCGCTGAGATAGTCCGGAGCCTTTGCCTCCGCAACGGCCATTTGGGTCAACACAGAGCGCGCCGCCTTCTCAGCGACATCCCGGGCAATCTTAACGGTGTTCTCTAGTTGGGCGCGCAGCGGCCGGGCAAGAGTAACTGGCGCCCTCATATTGGCCCATCCTCTTTATCTAATTTTTTTCGAGTTCCATATCGACTGGAATCAATCCAACCGCCCATCTGGTGCTTGTAGGGCAGCCAGTTAGCTCGCGTGCCTAGACGGGCGATGTACTCATGCGCAATACCGGGCTCCCATTGGTATTTCTCAGAAAAACGGTCCAAGAAGCCGAGAAAGTGAAAGAAGCCCTGGTTCCCCAATTCATGGGCAAGTACTTCGCCGACATAGTCGCCGTTGAAGCCCTCGTACTCAACAATACCGCGGTGCAGTTGAAGCATAAATTCCGCAACCACGTCAGCTACAACGGACTCATCCAGGCCTAGATTCGATGCCGTTTGAACTATCACGTTCCTACTTTCAGAGCGACTCATAGCGCCACCGGTCCTTTCTGTAAACGCACTGAAATCAACTGCTCAACCTCGTCGAGCCACGCCTTCAACTCTGCTTGGTCGTTCAAGGTACGGCGTGGAATAGATACATGTACGACACCGGGCTTGAGGAGCTGAACTGCCGCATGACGCGCCGCTTCGAAGCGACTTGGCAGTGCTTGGGCCTTCGACACCCAATGCTCGAGGTCACAGTCGTCGAGCGCGTCTTGCAGTTGCTCAAGTGAACCGAGCGGTATTTCTTCCAGTGGCGTTAGATGATGTTGGAGTGTCAGCTCAGCGCGCTGGGTATCGTTGAGCTTCAGCCAGTCGGCATCCGCAAGAAGCTGGGCCTGTTGGTGGTCGAACGTCTGCTTGAAGGTGTTCAATTTTGCATTGAGTGCTTGGCGCAAAAGGTCGACCAACTTATCGAGTAAGGGACGCACAGGGTCGGGTTCAGCCAGCAGGCTGCGTTGTGCCTCGATAGCATTTACCTCTGCTTTCAAATTCGGGTAAAACCCTAGCGTCTTTGCGTGACGCATCAGGTCTCCAAGCTTGCGCCAAATCGGAAGACGTTTCGCAATTTCATCGGCGGTCTTAGTCCATGCCTTCGAGAGATTGACTAGTTCATCAAACCGATTGTAGAGCTCCAACAACTGCGCATTCCCGGAGTGTCCCTCTACCGCCTCGATGGAAGTAAGTTTGGGCGCCTCTGGCGCAGGGGAGGCACCGCCTGCCTTCACAGCCTGGTCGCGTAATTTGGCTACCAGCAGCGGCACCTTGGCAAGCTCTTCCTTGGGTTGACAGGGCACGCCGACGGCACTGAACAGCTGACGAATCTTGATGAACTGCGGTGGCGTAACGTTCACGCTCTCGCGTTGAAAACTTGCTTGGGTCAGCTTTGTACGGTCCAGGCTCTTGGCATCCACCACCTTAGAGGTGGCATCTGTGGCCTTGATGTGCCCAGCCGCAAGTAACGCGTAAAGGGCACCATCAATGGCATCGCGTGGCCATCCATAAGGCGGCTCTTCGAAGGTGTCTCGAATCTCGGCACCCTTTTTCCCCGGACCAATGTACGCTAACAGCTTTTGAGACACGGGGTGCTTGTCAGTCTCCTTTGCGTAACCTACAGCTTTCAACGCCTCCAGATTACCTTTACGAGCCTCATCGAGCGCCTTGCTCCATTGGTCATGGTCAGCGGCATCGAACTGACTGTAGAGGCGGATAGCTGAGGATTTGCCCGCGCGGTTGATACGGTCAGCTAAGTCGTTGCCGTCTAAAGCTTCTTGTCCACCGGCCTGGAAAACTCGAACCCCGCCGAAAAGCTTATCCAACAGGTCCACCAGCTCTTTCTCGGCGGTGCGCTGCCGGCTCTCCATGGAGCGCTGAGCATCGCGGCCCTCTTCTGTAGCTGGACTGCCTTTCCTCTGAAGTGTAGTGCGTGAGGCCTCTAGCGCGACGATAGCATTGGTCAGCTCTGTTTTATGTTCAGCAGGCAGGAAGACGAAGAGCGTAGGGTTATCAGCGCTTTTTGCCTTGGCTTCGGCAATGACAGACTTCTCTTCCGTCTGCCAGCCGTCTTGAATCCAAAGGTAGAGGTTTTTGTCGTTGTCCTTGGGCAGAGAGTCATCGTAGGTCGGCGTCAGGCGGCGCTCGACGTTGTCCTTGCCTTGCACCACGCGTACCTTCTTGAGCACTTCACCAAAGCGCGTCTTCAGCAGCTCAGAGCGCTTCTGCTCCACGCGCTGCGGAGCACCCTTCAGCTCGGCTTCCTGGGCACGGAACTCGTCATACCAGGCACTCGACTCGCGGGTCTGCAGCCGGTATTCGGTTCCAATGCCGCCGGCCAGCGCCATGACTAACCGCTCCTTATTCTGCAATTCGTCTAGCAAGCTAGGCAGCTTCTTTCGCAGTTCCGACGAGCCGGAAGACAGGTCGGTCACCAGCAGGTCGGCCAACACCTCCTCGGTCGCCTTGAGTCCGATATCGAGCGCCGCATCAGCCGGAAGTTTGTTAATTAGGTAGATGAGCTTCAGAAGCTTAGCCTTGAGCTGTGCATCCGCATCGCCCGCTGCAAAGCGTTGGACGTTCTCAAATACCTCCTTGGGCAGCTGTGCCGTGGAGACCAAATTCGCCGCAATTTGGTCATAGAGGAAGTCCCCTGACACTACATGTCCAAGAGGAGCGTCTGCTGTGGCGAGCACAGCTTCATGCACGACGCGAAGTTGGCTGCGGAGTTGAGAGACCGTGCCTGTTGTATCTATAGTACGTAGGACGCGCTCCCAAAAGCGGCGGCGTACCGGCAACAGGGGGTAATCGGAGGTCATAACCTCCTCATCGTCCGTTACGTGCTCCAGTTTGGTGCCGCGCAGATGACGCGAAATTTCTCCAAGGTTTGCTCGCCAGACGCTTTCAATGTCGGGCTGAGCGGTGGGCTTTTTAGCTAGGATGATTTGCCGAGTCACATTTTCGACGTCCCAGTCCCCCAGCATCACTTGCAGGGGAAAACGGCCCATCAGGCGCTGCAGGTTGGGCATACCAGACAACGCTGACTGGCCCGTTCCTACAAAAAGCAACTTTCCATTGAAGTGCTTGGACAGGGTCTCGGTGACTTCCTGTACTTGGAAGGCCTTCTCAGCATCCGCACCAATGTATTGCTGGACCTCGTCCAGTACAACAAGTGTCAGAGGGAACTTGCCGTCCACTGAAAGCGCTGCATCAATGGCAACGGTCATCTGTTCGCTGGTGACGTCCATGACCTGTGGGAACTGCTCCTTGAGGAGCTTGCGCGCATCAGCTTCTGTATGAGCCAGGTCCGGCCGTGCTTTAAGCAGTGCTTTGGCCAAGTGGGCGGACACATACATATGAGGCAGTTCCTGTGCCAGTGTGCGGCCGGCCAGTTGGAGCTCCTCGTGCACTTCAGGTAGGATGCCCTCATGCTTCATCCATAGGACAAACTGAGCTTGGTTGTATTGCTCCGGAAGCCCCTTGGACTTGAACACTATACCAAGCAAGGCTAAGCGGACCTTGTTTCCCGCCCCTGCGCCCAGCTTTCCAGCAGCGGCGTGAAGACCGCCGTGGCGCTTGCCTTGCGTAGACAGTTCCTTCAGGTATTCAAATACACCGTCCGGCAACTTCGCAATACTGCGAGCGGTGGCACCATCGGTGAATTGGTAGTCCGTCCAGAGTGTTCGGAGCATCTTGGCCAAGTGCGATTTTCCGCTGCCATAGAAGCCTGAAATCCAGACACCAGGCTGCTCGCTCTTGGAATCGAGGTTGAGCAGGAACTTGTCGAGGATTGTTTCCAGCCCCTTCGCGTACTGGCCGTCGCAGACGAAGGTCTCCAGTTCATAACGTAAGATGGCCTGAGCGGCCTCGGAATGGTCTTCCGACACCTCAGCAACGCCATTGTTGACGAGCCGGTTCTCTTTAGGAGGCTTGTTGTAGATGTCTCTGTTCAGCACAGTTATCCTTTTTTTAATTTTGTGGCGAGTCAGTCGTCGGCGTGCAATGGCACGGCTAAGTAGTCCCACCCATCTCGTGCGTCGAGGAGTCGGTAAGTGTGGGTCTCGGGGTGGTGCTCACCTGGGAAAAACACTAGCAGACGCCCTTGAATTGAATCCTTGACGGCTTCTACCACGGACGAAACACGGGCCAACCCGAACAAAGTGCCAACACCCATGAGCGCCACTACCGTGTCGGCGCCACTCTCCGCAGCAATTCGTTGCTTGAGCTTGGTGGTCATGTCGACCACAAATTCAGACAACTCACCCGTATGGTAACCAGCAAGGTCTTCCGGACTTTCAAAATAGGCATCTCGGTATTCCTGTGCGGCCATCCATTCCGGAAAAGCATTTGTCACGTCCAGCAGTAGCCACTGCTTCCCTGCCTGTTGAGTGGCCAGCGCAAACTCCTCTACATTGGCACGCAAGCGTAATTCGTCGGCCTTGTCGTACACCGCGAAGATGACGCGCTGGATGGCCGCTAAACCGCCCTGCCAGGGTACCGTGAGGTGGTGGCGATAGGCCGTTAACAGTTTTGCGACCTTAGATGACATTCGAAACCTCCTGTCGAATCGTTTCTTCGTCCGACGTAAGGTAGCCGGGGAACCGCACTTCCTTCACGCCGCCAGCATTCATGAAAACGAGAAGGCCGCGATGAGACGCCGAATTCGCGAGTGCCTCCAGGTCAGCAGAAGGGCCGACTAGTAAGCTCATCCAATCGGACGAAAAAAGCCGCTGGCCCGTCCGTCCTTCCAAGTAGCCCAGCAACAGCAACATCGCGACTACTTCAGGGGACGGTTGCGGCGCGGCGCGGGACTTACGCACACGGCCAACAAGGATGCCTGCAGACGTCCAGGTTCCGCCGACATTTTGAGCGAAAGACTTTAGGGACGCGGCGCTGAACCGGCCAGGAAAAGTCGTGCTAAGGAACGTCTCAATCGATTCCCGACTCACAGGGGTGCCTGGGGCCAGCGTCAGAAAGAACTGCTGAGTTGCCTTGAGCAAAGGGTCACGTGCTAAAGAAACGGCGAGAGCAAGAAGTGGCTGAGCTGCTTCGTTTAAGGGCCAGAGCCTACGTAAGGTGCGGAAGATTGGATTCGTCGCCTCTAAGCTATACAGAGCCGTTAAGTGACGTAAGGCGAGCTCACGGGACTTTTTGGTTGCCTTGCCCAACACATTTTTGTCGACTACGGCCGCCGCATAGTCTTTGCGACTAGCGTCCGCTGGCGTATGCGAGAGCAGCGAACGAAGGTCGTCCAGCATCATCGTACGTGCGGCGTGAGGACCGTTGATGCCGAACCGAAAACCCAACTGTGAAAGGAGCACTTGAAGCTGTTCGGTCACGTTACGACTCCCGCGGCAGCGTGTTAGGGAGTGTGTCGTCGGGCACACCGGTAAGCGGGTATCCGTGCACCCGACAATAGGTCACAACCATGACCTCGACCATGTTGGCGAAGCTCCGCATCTCTTTCGCGGCTGCGGATTGAAGGGCTTCCTTGATGTGGGGCTCTACCCGGACACTGACAGCCTGCGTTTTAACTGATGCCATCTATTTCTACTTCCTCTATTCAGACGCATGCAATCCGCAAGCATAACGCTCACATTTCATTCCTGCAAGAAAATGTACTCATCAATTAGCGGGAAAAAGTGTCTCACCATCATTGACTTGCGCACAAAGTGCACGCACAATGCGCACAAGATAACTTCCACGGAGCCCTTTATGGCCTGGCAATACATTTTCCCAAGCTCGAAAGCGCTAGAGACAGTAACGAATACGACTTTTGACGTTAAGTTTGGACGAAATATTCAGACTGCGGATGATTTTGAGATTAGTCCTCAAGCAGGTTCAAAAGCGAAATTTAGCCCGCAGGATTTGGAGAGGCTTAAAGCAGAGTTTTGGGCGGCGCACCTTCAAAACCATGTCCGCGATGCAATGCGCAGGATTGTAGACGGCAGTTTTGAGGGGGACCGCCACTGGGCCGCCTACACGTTGTCCAATATCACCAAAAAGTCGGTTTCTAACCGAACCGTTCAGGCATGGTTGATGGAGCAAGGAAAACCAAGCAGCCGAACATGTCCAGAGTGGGCGCTTCAAGCTCTTAAAACGTTCGTGTCAGACCCCAAAAATGAGGAATATCTGAAGCAGGGACGTGAGGCCCGGGCACGAGACTCGTCGTCAACTAGGGCATGGTCGGCCGAAGTCGATAGTAAACATAGTGTCAATTTTGCGACCAATGAGATTTTGGGCGAAGAAAGACGATTGCAAGAGTGGAGAGGCGCGAACTTCGATACTCTACCTGCAATGATTCATCGATTTGAGGACCAGACTGAAAAGTATCTTAACCATCTACACGACACACTACTGGCTATTGAGGCCGCACTCAAAAAGTCTACTACATTCGATGAATTCAAGTTCGAAGCTCTTGAAGCAATTCGAGATAAGCAAACAGCCAAGTGGCTAGTTAAGGACGCGAGACGTGCTATTGAAACCGGAACCAGCGAGTTCGCTAATGACGATGGGGTTTTAGAAAACTGAGCGGCACAAACTGTGCAGTTGGCGCTATCCAGGCACCACATTATCGGAGCTACTGCGATACCATGTTTGTCCTGTTGAGTCATTCGAGCCCGCAACGCTCCGAGCATCAAACTGCCCAGAGCGCTTTAGGACTTGTCGCCAGGTCTTACAACCATACTTGGTCGGCACCTGGTCTCGACTTTTCTTTGAGACGTACTTAATCGCGGCATCTAGCGAGGTCCAGCCGCCTACCTGGCAAGCTGTCTCTGCCTCACGCAAATATTCGACAATCGGGCTCGTTGGCCAACATACTGAGGCATTAGGTTTCATGCCGTTTACGAAGGCAATTTCAAAAGCTTTTGATTGCAAAAGCGCCGACACCTGCGCCTGGCTCTCACTCAAGCTAGAGGCCCAAGTTTTCAGAACTCGGTAATGCCCATCAATCTGCTCGTAGCAGCTGTCGAGGTGGCTAGACGCAGCGCGACAACCGTTTTCGTCCGAGATATCGAAATTTTCAATGAGGTGATGAACCAAGTCGTTGCGCAGGTCAACAAGTTCAGCTAGGCCGGCCTTGGTTTGGGCATGGAGTTCAGGGGACATCGAGATATTGAAACGCACACTCGCCCAAGCAGCCGCAGGGTTACCGAAAGCGATGTCATCACCCTGCTCAACCTCCACATCTCTGGATGCCTTGGTCAGATGACAACCGGTGAATATCCCTACCAGCGTGCCTAATGTCCTGTTGCGTCTGCCGCACACCTGCTCGTTCTGCACGGCGCGGAGTTGGTCAATTGGGCCTGTCAGGCTCATGCTAGCGACCATTGACTTCAATAGACGCTCGTACTGCTGAAGGCGTAGCATGCAACGACCAAGTTTGCGCTGCACTTCATGCTGGAGGCTCGCTACAACGCTTTCCATATCAGCAACTCATACCGGATACGCCTTACTTCTTCCCGATGCTCTTGTAAGCGCCGACCGCCGCGCCAACAGTGGCGCCGGTCATGGTTCCTACAAACGGAATTGCAGACGCCAAGACGCCGCCCACGACGGCGCCTGCGGCTGCATCCTGAACAAGCTTAGACTGGAGAGCACTTTTGCCAAGTTGGCCAAGCTCTCCAGCGGCGGCGCCAGCAACTTCTCGAACCTTGGCAGCCGCTATTTTCGCATCCTCAAAATCGACTTTACCGTCACCATTTAAATCTCCCACTAGTACACTGAGCGTGCCGAGTGCGTTACCAGCGGAGTCGGCCACGACCCCGAGAGCCGTCCCTGCGGACTTAGCACCTGCAGCCGCAGACTCACTGGCTACCATGGCCCCCGCTTTGACTGCAGCGAGCGACTTGGTTGCACTGTCTGAGATGGACTCGCCTGCTATTAACGCAAAGTTCGACGCAGCATCGGTGGCGCCCGCTACAGCTTCGCCGGCTGACCTCCCAAATCCAAGCACGGAATGGCCCGCCTTTTCGGCGGAGTCCTTTGCTGCGGCAAGTGAGGTATCAACTGCGGTCGATGCCGCATCAGCGGCGGAAGCAATGGTATCGCCCACGCTTTTTACGAAGCCGGAAAATGTGCTTTTCATAAATTCCAATTTTAGTGAAGAACGAGAGATGTTTTCACGTATGTTGTCAGTCTAATTATCGGACGCGGAAAAGTCCATTAAGCAATTTGGGGGCTGAAAGCTGGCGACTTCGCCCTTGGCTTTCACAATGCCACCGCTATCTCCGCGCCTCCCACGTGCCACCGTGCTGACTACTTCAGAACGGTTATCTCGCCTGCAGCAAACCATTCGGACCGCTTGATTGCGTCAAGCGCTGCGTTAGGATTCTTTGCCCAAAGAATCAATGCGAGGCTCTCTTCAGCTCGGCTACAGGTGACGTAAAGAAGCCGTAGAGTTCTGTCGATAATCGTCTCATTGCCATCTTCGACGTTCTCTTCGTCGGTCCGGCTTAGCTCCTCAGCGCCGAAGAGCTTGTCGTAGGAGAACCAGTTACCGCCGGCTTCCTTATCGTCCATAACGACCATAACGTGCTTAAACTCGGAGCCCTTGACCACTTGATGCGTAGCGAGCTCTGCTTCTCCACTTAGGTAGGCGCGATACCGGCTAACCTCTCGCCAGGACGTTTTGAAGAGAGCGTGCCATCCGCGCTTGCGCCGGTCCTCTTTTGCTTCCTTGCTTTTGACCTTTGGCTCAGGCGGGGGAGCCGAGGTATCTCCGTATGCCTGAACTAGACGAGAGTCCGCTTCAAACAGCCCTCGTTTGAGGAGCGGTCCCAGAACATCTCGGACTGTGGCGTCGTCCTTGAGCGTGGCGGCAACGAAGTCCATCACAGCGGCGTGAATGTCATCCAAAGCCGCCTGGCGCTCCGCGCAGGTCTGCGGCAAATTCGCAAGTACGCTATGTCGGCGCAGCACGTCCATGGCGGCGAACTCGTTTAGAGAACGGTCCGGCTGCAGGCACTCGGCAAGCTCGAGCATGGGGCCGAGAAGCGGTCTAACCATGGTAGGACCGGTCCGCTCCCCATTGCTCTTAGGTGTTGCGGCGTCTTTGTCCAGCAAGTCCATGGCGTTGTAGGCATTGAAAAAATCGCCTCGCTTGGCGGCGAGCTTGTGCTCAAGTGCGAGCGTTTTGTAACTACGCACATGCTCCTGCCAGGCAGCACTGGCAGTCTCGGCAGCCATGGCCAGAGCGCATTCTCCTTCTATCCGAATCTTGTCGGCGGTATCCGTCTTGGTGTCGCCGACGAAGATACGGACCGTGCCACCATTCTTCTCCGTCCGCGAGTGCTGAGTCACGCCAGTCTTGGGCTGAGTGCGGCCTTCGATATCTGCTTCCCAAATCCTGTTGATGAGCTTGACAATGCGCTCCTGACTGCGATGGTTCATCTGCAGGGCGGGACGCGCCCAGTCATCGGGCACGTGAGATGGTAGGTCGTCGTGGCCGTCAGGGTAGATGCGCTGCCGGTGGTCGCCTACGAGTCCTAGCGAGATGTGACCAGGACGGCTCTTCGATAGGTCAAATAGTGCGTCGAGAACGCCCTTCATTGTGTCCTGCGACTCATCGATAAGAATGAGAGGATGGCGGTCTGCCAAGATGCGCTGCAGCGTTGGACGCTCACGAATGAGCCACGCCGTCACTTCCAGGACCTCAGCGTGCGACAGCGCCCCTTGTCCGTAAGTGTTCCGGTCCGGGTGGTATATGAAAGCCTCAGTTATGCGGAGTTCGTCGGCCTCCGCCTCAATCTCAGCGTACTTCTCCCGGTCCTTGTCCGATTCACCCTTCACTTTGCCCATTGCATAGGCCTTGGCATCCATAAGTTTTTTGGCCTTACGTACAAGCATCGCTTCTCGGATGTCCTCGTCGAAGCCCTTGATGAGCTCCCAACAGAAAGCGTGGATGGTCGATACAGCAGTCAAGTAGTTTTCGCCAAGCCGACCAGTGATAACGGCCGTTGCGTTCTTGGTGTAGGTGATTACGCGAACCGACTGCCCGCGAGACCTAAGCCGCGCCGCATACTGTCTGCCCTCTTCGTGTTCCACCACGCCTGTCACACGGCGCAGGACCTCAACCAGTGTGCGAGTCTTTCCGGACCCCGCGCCGGCGAAGAGGAAGAAGCTGCGTGGCGGGACCGCGGCGATGTAGCCACAGATGTCTTCGACAACGTGGGCGTCGCGGTCATTGCCCAATGGATGTACTGCAGTGTTCACTGGGTCTCTCCCGCCTTCACGTTGAGCTGGCTGCTTAGCCAAGCGAGTGCGTCAGCGATGTACACGGGACAGGCCAAGGCTTCACCATTGTTCAGCCGCTCGAAAAGAGTAGCGGCGAAGTCGCCCTTACTGAAGTTCCCGCGTAACATCGCGTGAAGCTCCTGAAGTAATTCGGTATGTTCAGGGTGGTCGAGAACGAGGCCTATCACCTTCCTTAAAGTACCACGGTGGTCCTTTTTCTCGCCGGTAGCGGGGTCCGTCTCGTCATCCAATGCCTTGAACCAGTCGATATTAGAGAGCACGAGAGCGTCCTCGAACGAGCTGGGCCATTGGTCACTTGCGGCTGCAACGGGTAACTGCCATGCGAAGCGGACTTTGACGCCAGATTCGGAGGTCCATTCCAGATGGGCGGAAGCCGGCTTCGCATAAGCTTGGAAATCCGAAAACTTCGGATGCCACGAGCTCAGCGTATCGTTCCCACATTCCAGGCCAGCTTGCCCCGCAATGTGCACCGCCGCCCGCACTATTCGCCCCTTGGCATTCGTAGTCGGCAGCACGGGGTCCAAATCAGTAATGACGGCGGTGGGAATGCCCAGTCGTTCCACCAACGGCTTAAGCCGATGACCATGGCTTCCTCCGATGTCGAGGAAGGACACGTACTTCTTGGCGAGTTCGGGGAAGTCTCGCTTGATGAATAGCGGCACTAGCATTCGTTCTGCAGTGCCCTCCACGAAGATAGCTGCGTCAGCGAAGAGCAGGTCTGTATGCTGGACCTGGAAGTAGCGCTCGGCAAACGTCCTAGTTTGCGTATCGTCGCCGAACGCGTCGCCCAGATTGACAACCTCTGTGCTGGGCCTGGCTCCCGCGCCCGTACTTGCCACCCGCTTCACATACCGAAGTCTCGTGAAGCTGTCGCCATGGGCCAGGTGGCTTGAGTGGGTGCTGATGAGCAGTTGACTGCGAAGGTTGCTATGCACTGGCTCCTTCGGGCGAATGAGCGCTTGGGCATTCGACGAAAAACTGCGCTGGACCTGAACGTGAAGGTGAGCTTCAGGCTCCTCAACCATGACAAGATGCACTGCCGCTGGGGTTCCGTGCGCTGGATTGAGGCGCGCAGCACGGAACGATACAAGCATGAAACTCAGCGATTGAAGATTCTGGTAGCCAAGACCGATGGAGTGCTCTGGCAATGATTCATCTACCGCCCCCTTATCGAGACGGTACTGAACTGCGGTCCCGTGCGCTAGAAGGTCGGCGGTCTGGATGCGGGTTCGGAAATGGATTTGCTGGGGGTCATGGAGCCCCGGATACCCTAGAACTTCCACATCCTCCATCGCCGGCTGTAGCGCCTTGTAAATCGAGTCGTCGAGTTCACCCTGAGCCTTTGCAATCGCCGCTACCAAGTCCTCGCGATTACCATGACCGGATGGCGCGACATTCAGGTGTTGTCGAGCAAATCTCAGGAGTTGGCTTGAGAATAGTCCGGGTCGAATATTGGCCGACTCAGTCCGCGCCTCATCTTCCTCGGCGCCGAGTCCTCGTTGAGCCGGAACAAAGTCCACACGGATGAGCTTGCGCAGGAGCGACAACTCGACCGGCTGCGAGCCAATCGGTAGCTGCTGCAGTTCACGACGCGTCTTGTTCGTCAGGGGCCCCTTTGCAGGGTCTAGGCGGTATGCAGCGATGCGGCGAAGGTCAGCGGAGTTCCGGTGCCAGTAGTCAAGAAGGTCCGTCGGCCAAGCGTGCCCGTCCTTTGGAAGCTTTTTCACTGGTGAGCGCGCTTCGCGGTAACGCCAAGCCAGCTTACGAAGTTCGTTCGCATCTTCCACGGGTTCCAGCCGAACCCGCACGCCAACTGCGCCACCCGACCATTTTAGCGTCGTGATAAACGGAGCAACATGGTTGTACGCGCCTTCCTTCGCGTCAAACCAAAGGTCGATGTAGGGCATGCATGCGAGTAGCTGTCGATACTGCTCCTCCCACTTCTCGGCCTCCTTGAGGTCCGTTGTGGGGTCCTCGTCGAGCGCCTCCCAGAGTTGACTCAACTCGCGCAACTTTGCCCATTGCGAGAGGCTAATGTCGAAAGCGCGGAAGCCGGGCGACTCGCTTAGAAAGTTTCGAAGAACGGTAAGAAGGGAAGTCTTGCCACTGTTGTTGGCGCCGACCAGGATAGTGGTGGCAACATCGAGTTCAAGTCGTGTTGTAGCCAGGCGCCGGAAGTTGCAGACCTCAACGCAGGCGAGCCGGATTGGTGAGACGTCGGGCAGTCCCGCTGCCGCTGCGGATGGCACTACAGGCGCGCTCGGCGCGGGAGCCGCGGGTGGCGAAGCAGGAATCTTGTGTGTAGTCATGGGTGTTTGTGCTGCCGTTGGCGACTAGCAGCTCTCAAGCCGACGTTTATCGAGAATTTGAGCCAAGGCTCCTAGCCGTTTCCAGCTCAGCCAGTTTCGTAACGAAGCATACCATCTTGCCAAATTGAAAAATCCGCAGATATTCACACTTCTATGGGCGATGACGATGTGGCCCTGACCAGTGCGACAGAATGGGAACGGTTGATGCAACTGGACGGCGGTGACGGCGCGATTTTTTACTAGCGCGTACGGGGCATGGCACTAGTGTTTAGATAGCAGGCTGGTACTAATACCGCCTCCACTTTACCCATTGAGCGAGCATTTACCTGCAACAAATTGCCGGTGCATTGCGCTTGGCTCAACGCCTCGGCTAGCCAAAAACACGTGGGTTATCGATGCAAAGATTCTATAAGCCGCTTGCTAGGCGCGAAGTTGCTATACGAGAAAGGACCACTCTATAGGACATACGCATGGACGCATTTCTCAAATTCCGGGCTGATAGGGCATTCGCTGAAGGCATGACGGCATACCGCGCTGGCCAGCCGCGGCATGCACCTGCACACTTTTGCGAACATTCGGGCGATTGGACAAGAGGTTGGAACGTCGCTTGGCTGGCCGAGAATATTACGCCGGTTCAGGCGCCTTCTGAAAAAATTGAGCCGGCTCAACCTGCTACCGCGTAATCATTTGAATCCCTCCTCCTTGGAGGGATTTTTCGTTCGACGATATAACTATACGTGGCGTTACCCAATCCAAAGGAAGAAAAGTGTTCACCTCTATCCTCGCCATCCTCCCGCTCACGTTGCTAGTTCGACGGCGACTCAACGCTATTTTCTATGCTGGCCTCGAACAGGACGGTTCTCGCGACGTAGCAGGGAATCGAAAGCGCAGGCGTGCCCGCCCGCGCCACCGTCACATAGCCAGGCGCTACGCACGATTTCGTTAATCATAGGTTCGCCAAAACAATGCTGCAACGTGCCTCCCTGAAACTTGGTGACGGGTACCTAAGCATTAGGGACAACTATGCCGCCGGACATCTACCCAAGAACAAAGCTAGCATTGGCTCGACTAATGAAAATAAATGATTTTTCACGACCTTTTTTCGCCCGCATTCAAATCTTCCTGAAAACAAAAGGAATTTCGTCGAAAATGTCTTTCGAGGATGTAAAAAAGCCCGCCGAAGCGAGCCTTCTGGGTAATTCTGTTAGCCAAGATGCGCGATTGAGCCGGCTCAACTGGCTAACTGCCTTTCCCAAGCTTCTCGTTGAGCAGCTCTTAGAGTGCCGACGGCATTGGCTCCAGTGCGTGCAACGCCTTGTCCAGCGCCTCTGCCTGCAGTTGAGCCGGCTCAACCGGCACCGGCCGCCAGCTGTCGTCGGTGCGCTCGGCGCCATCTAGCGCCAGCTGGCCTCGGTCTTTCACCAACGTGACTTTCGCTTGGAACCCGCCGCCGCGACCCTAGACATATTCGTCCTCCTGGTTGAGCCGGCTTAACCGGCTTTACGCAGGCTCCGAACCCGGCCAACAGCAAACCCCAGAACGAATGCAGCAACGACCAGCACAGCTATCTCGAATGTACTCACTATGTCAGCTCCCTAGGTAGTGGCCAGCGCAGGCAAGATGCGACGCGGCGGAAAATGAATTTGAGCTCTCGGTCGTTCTCACCCCAGCCTAAAGCGATAGCAGACCGGTACGCCGCCGCGACAAGGTGGTCCTCTTTGAGCATTGGCACAGCCAATTTCGCCGCTAGCAGGTCCTCACACAGACTCTCAATGCACTCTGACCTCACGGCGTTGTCATCTAGGCTACGTTTATCCATACCGCCACTCCGGCTGTGTAAACGTTCAGAATACTGTGTTAACGTACAGTAGTCAACAATGCAACATACTGTGCACTCGCTTAGGATGGTGCGGTTGAGCCGGTTCAACTCAGGGGCGGAGCGGAGCCGAGGCGGGGCAATTCGATTTCACCGGGGCGAATCGGCGGTTCTACAGCGGCGAAACCCTGGCAATTGGGGCAGGGTTTCATGTTGGCCAAGTCGGCTGGCTCAAGTGCCAGTTGAGCCGGCTCAACTGGCCTGCAGGCGTCTCACTAGCGCCAGCAGTGCAGCATGTTTGGGGCTACCAGTGCGAGGGCGTCCTATAGTCACATCTGCACTCGACCAGGAGCTGCTGTTCCGGATGTACACCTCGCGGTCGACTGCCGGCGCAAGTGCGTTAGCGAGCCCTGAAAAGCGAATACCAATAACGCCGTGGCGCAAGTCTCCAACAAGCTTGTCGACAATATAGTAAACAAGTCCTTTCTCGGCGAGCAATACCTTGAATATGCGGACGGTCTCAGCCGCAGATTCATAAACGACGGATTCTTTTCGTTCATGGTTAGTTTTCTAGTCTTTAGCTGAACAGCTCGGTGAGCAAGGCTTTTATAGCAAGCGTTTTCGCGCTGCCGCTACGTAACTTGCCTATGCGCTCGGCGCCAGGCGTCCATCGGTGTGTCTTGCGGACAAATAGGGCTTCCGCGACAACCCCGGCCTGAGGCCCGCAGCAGCGTGGACAATGAGAATGCCGTTGCGGTACTTACTGGCCGCGTCCCATTGCCACGCGATGATGTAGGCAAGGCCTCTGGATTCAAGCAGGGCCAGAAAGCGGGCCGCCATGACGGCCGGCGGCTCAATGTAAATTAGGGGGGCTGGACAGTTCATATCAAAATGCTCCAAAGGGGCCGCTATGTGGTGATTAGATTAGGCCTTGAGCATGTGCCCCCCTGCCCATTCATAAATATAGAGTTCGCTAATACAGCACTGGTCGGATTCTGGTAGGTGTGCATTCAATTGCTCCTCCAGCACGCCAGCTAAATTCTCGAGCCACGTCCATACCGTCGTACGATGCATGAGCGGCGAGACTGCTAGCACTACGCGGTAACCGTCAGCGACGCTGCCGGTTACGCTCAAAGACTTCGACACACTTGCGAGAGCCGTATGAATGCCGGCCTCGCTCAGCTGGCCAATTGATTCGAGCTGCCGGGCGATGGCTATAACTGCCTCTGCAGCTGCGCGCGACTTGCTCAGGGTCAGGTCATCGCTGCGCTGTGCTTGCTGGGTGTAGGGTGAGCAGCGGGCTGGGTACTGCTCTGCAAAGCGCAGTACGGCGTCGAGTGCGGCTGTCAGTGAAACTAGGGTGCTGTTGTTCATGCATTGCTTCGAGGTGGTTTGTTTCGTTATACACAGCGTAGGCACCGTGACTCCGGTTATGTCCGGTGACCGGACATCGATTTTCTGTTTTCGGCGGCGGACTTCGAAATAACGTTGCTTTATATGGAAATTCAGCCGCAGAGCAAATTTTTAACAGTTTGTAAATCATGGCGGATGTTAAGCGGGGAACGGGCTGGGACGGGGTTAGCGGTTGAGCCGGCTCAACTCGCAACGTGGTCAACATAGCCCTCCCACACGGCAATGCCCTCCGCGGAGATGCGGTAAATGCGTGCGTAACTGAGTGAGTTATAGGGCCTACTGTCAACAAGCCCTTATTGACTAGGTTGCGTAGCCAGTGGCTGTGGTTCGTGCTTGCTGCTCCACCGAGGTCGGCTGGCCGGAACCAGCCACGCTCTAGCTCCCCCTTTTGGTAAGGCGTGCCATAGCTGTTTCGATTTCGATATGACACCTTGAGCGTAGCGGCATGGCGTGCAGTGAGGCCGGTCGTCGGGCGACCGCATTTGATGGGCTGATGCAGTGTCATGCCGGCATATAGCAAGAGCGGTTAGCCAGTCGAGGCTGCTTAATCGTGCAACAGGCTGTTGCACAAACGAGGTTGGCCCGGTTGCCCAGCTCGGCGCCCTGCTCTGCAATTGAGCCGGCTCAACTGGCGCCGAATAGCCGGTCCAGCGTCGACGGGATGTGCGGCTCGGGCGGCAGTCGAGACTCTAGCGCGCCCCCGTTGCACAGCAGCACTAATGCTGCTGACAATTCCTCTGCGACGCCTGGTTGTGCTAGGCCATGCCAGGAATTCGTCGGCGCTACGACGAGATGGCGGCGCTCGGCCGGCCAGCCTTCGATATCGTCATCAAGCGCCAGCCAGCGCTGCACATTGCGCTCTTCTACATCAGTCGTTATTGCGTCGTGCCTCGTGCGCGGCGGGAACTGCAGCAGAAATCCCTGCCAAATCGTGCCGACGACTCGCTGACGCAGACCAGGCGGCAGCTGCTGCACTGCGAACTCGTAGCCAAGCATTCGAACCCAACTTGTCGCCAGGCTGATTCTAACGTCAGGGAATGGCTCGAGGATGCGCTTGAGCAGCGGCGCATGCTCAAAAAGTGGGTGAAGTGTGGCTCGTCTGCCCTTGTAGACCCGTGGCTGCTGCGGCTCGGCTTTGGTTACCCGCACGTCAGCCGGGTGCAGCACGCCGTCATAGTCCAGGTACAGAATTGGCGCCAATGTTGTCACCTACGAGCGGTTGAGCCGGCGGGCGCTCGCTGCTGCCAGCACGCGCTCGAAGACCTCGTCCTCGTGCCGCGCCTGTCGCAGCATCTCAGCTGTAATATCGCCGCGCGCCAGCATCTGCTCCAGGTCGTCGCACGTGTGATGTCTGCGCCCTTCGAGCGGCCGATTTGAGCACAGCAGGTTTAGGGCGACTGACAATTCGTCCGCTACGCCGGGCTGTGCTAGCGCGAGCCACCTGTCAGTCGGCGCTACCACTAAATGCAGCCGGTCCTCGGGCCAATAGTGTAGGTCGTCGTCAAGCGCCAGCCACTGCGTCAGGCCTCGCGAATCGGCGTCCGCCTGAATAGTGTCGTACCGCGAGCCGAGCGAGTATTCGAGCAGCGAGCCGCGCCACACGGTGTCTATCACACGGTCGCGCAGTCCAATTGGCAGCTGCTCTGCGGCCACATCGAGACCCAGGTCCCTCGCCCACGTTGTGGCCAGGATTATCTGGACCTCGGGATAGGGCTCCAGCAGGCGTTCTAACAGTGGTGCGTGCTCGAATAGCGGATGGTCGCTGGGCCGGCCATTGAGGTAGACACGGGCGCGTTCAGGCTCGTCTTGAGTCACGCGCACGTCGGCTGGGTGCAGGACGCCATCGAAGTCCAAGTACAGGATAGGCGGGCTCATCGCTTCATCAGACATGGAGAGTGACCCCTGCGAGCACTGCTAGCGCGGCGACAATCGCGGTGCTCAGCGCTAGCGACACACGTCTATAGCGACTATCGTCGCCTACAACTGCTGCCATCCAACGTAGCATCTTTGTCCCCTGCCATTGGCGCGCGCGCCGGTATGCCCAGTATACGGACAGATATGCGACCCCGCACGCAGATGCAGGGAGGATTAGTCAATAATTTTCGGCTTTTTAATCGCACGCAGCTGGGTTAAAACATTGTCGCCATAGGGCGTTAGGCTCCAATAAGTGCCCCTGTCCTTTATGCTCCGGCTCCGTATGCTCTTTGCAATTAGCCCTAATGCAAGAAGCTGAATCTTTACTGTCTGGAAGTCGCGGTCAGAGATGCGAAAGTCTCCCAAGTTCAAGCCTTTCAGGTTTTCATCATTGTTAAAGATTTCAGGCTCCTCAGCGGCTTGAATCATTGTCGTTAGCGCAGACCTAAAAGACGAATCCAAGGCCTCATTTATCATGATAGGGCCGACATTAGAAAATATCTCATTCCATTTAAAAACCTTACTGGCATCATACTCCACACCGTCACTTAAAAACCTACTCGAACTCGCAGTGAATACGTAGTTCAACTCAATCTCATCGTCGCCCTGGGCTAGGTCCTTTGCGCCCTCAGGCGCTGAGACCCGGGCGGCCTCGAGTTGCTCCTGCAGCTCCTCAACGCGATGACGCAGCGCCAAGATTTCTTTGGTAGCACCCTCCTCTGGTACTTCATCACCCCGAACCCAGCCGATGGCCGGTGTCGATTTGATTAATGCAGTCAGGCTGCGGCCAACTGCACTGCCGAGGCCATCTGGCGTAGTGTAGAACCGGCAGGGCTTGCTCTTGACAAGCTTTTTAAACTCCTCCAGCTTTGCGCGGCCCTCAGGCGTCTGCTCAGAAAAGTCCGCAGCTATCTTACCCGGCTCCTGATGAATGAATCCGATGATGGGTTTACCCGTATCTTTAGCGTAGCGAAACTCCATTTCGGTGTAACTGATACCATCTGGGCCCATCGAGCCGTACCGCCCTGCCACAACAATCACATAGTAATCTGAGGCATCGATAACTTTCTTTATCAATGTCCATTGGTCCTGGTCGGCAGCTGGGAACAATTCCATCCCGGCTGGAATGGCATCCTGTTCCAGCAAAACCTGCATGATTTCCTTTCGCTCCTCAATCAAATCTGAGTAAGTCGAGCTAATAAACACTTGATATCTCTTTTCCATAATTCCCTAGTCCATTTAAATTCAAAACATAGATGAGTCTACTGGAGGCTAGCGGCGGTGTCTATTAATGAGTCGTCTTGAAATTGATTGCAAAATACTGAGTGCGATGCGGCTGCAGCAGATGCAGATTTAGGGAGGATTTGCCATGCCGGTGGCAAGGTCGGCCTAGTTGGTGTTTAATAAGAAGACGAATTCTGGAGATGAATTATGAAAGAACCGCCTAACGGGGACGTGCTGTGCCGGCTGCTTCAGCCGGTCGCATAGGACCGCCCGGCTGAAATCATGCGGGAACTCACAGGCGCGGGCGAGCAGCTGCCGCTGGTCGACGCCGGGCTCGAGGACAAGGTGCGCGACATTCTGGGAGCAGTTGGCGGGTACCTGGCGAAAGTGCCGCTCACGCAGGAGAAGGCAACGGCCGTTTACCAGGTGTGTGGGGCATTGCGTCTGGACGACTCCTGGCGCCCGCAGCCAGTCGCACTATCTGAAGGTCAACTCGCTTCATTCAATAGCCAGCAGCGCCCGCCTGAGCCCAGCGCTCTGTCGCTAGCGATTGTGGCCGCTCTAGCGCGCCTGGTGCCATGATGGAACGACTCCTGTTCACGGCTGAGGGCCGCGCCAGGGCGGTCAGGGTGTGCGCTACCGCTGTCTGTATAGTGGCACCCGTAGTGTCTGCCCTGCTGCTCACAGCTAGATTTCTCCGGTAAGCCGCCGCGCGCGCGTCAAGTGGCTATGCGTCAAGCGACGCCTAGCGTCCATCCTGGCCAACCGCACCAGCGAACCGCACGTTCCAAGTTTGCGCAGTAAATCTGCTGTTGAGTGTGTCCAGTTCGAGCCCAGACACGCGCGCCTCCCCGTCCTCACAGTACACCAGCTTTGCGTCATACAGCGGAGGCAGCACGTCATCCCCGTGCGGACCGACCAGCCGCGCGACTAGCACCGTGCGACGCAGTGGTGCGCATTGGGCTTCCATAAATGTAAACCTCCCCTCATGCTCAGCAATCGGAAACGCCAGCCGATGCCGCGGTAGAGGCCAGCCGCCGTCCTCGAAACGTAGGGAAACTCTGTCAAGCATATTTTCTGCATGAAATACTGTTTTTTTATACAGTATAACTACTGCAGGGCTTGGAAAGCAAAAAGGGAGACAGCTCATGCTATCTCCCTTTATATTGGTAGGCCCGGCCGGGCTTGAACCGGCGACCAATCGATTATGAGTCGACTGCTCTGACCAACTGAGCTACAGGCCCAAAATCGTTACTTTTAAACAGTTTTTATAAAGCAACAAGGAAAGTCAAGTTTATGCTTGGGGAAACCAAGGGGAAATTAGAAACTCCAACCCTGCCACAAACTACTGCAACTCGTTGATTATGAAAGTGTTTATCTAAAACTGTTCTACCCAACAACCTATTATGAGTCCGCTGCTCTAACCAAGCATGAGCTAGAGGCCCAGAAACTGGTACATCAATGGACGCCAACAACTCGCTACCCGGAGCCGGTATCGAAACCGCACCCCGAAGTGGCGAGAGGATATTGCGTTAGCGTATCTACGTCAAGCTTCAGCCGCTGTTATTCTCGAGGAAACTCTTCAGCTTGTCCGAACGCGACGGGTGGCGCAGCTTGCGCAGGGCCTTGGCTTCGATCTGGCGGATGCGCTCACGGGTGACGTCGAACTGCTTGCCGACCTCTTCCAGCGTGTGGTCGGTCGACATTTCGATGCCGAAGCGCATGCGCAGCACCTTGGCTTCGCGCGGGGTCAGCGAGTCCAGCACGTCTTTCACCACACCGCGCATCGAGGCGTGCAGCGCCGCATCCGACGGGGCCAGCGTGTTGTTGTCCTCGATGAAGTCGCCCAGATGCGAATCGTCGTCGTCGCCGATCGGCGTTTCCATCGAAATCGGCTCTTTCGCGATCTTCATGATCTTCCGGATTTTGTCTTCCGGCATTTCCATCTTGATCGCGAGGGTCGCCGGATCGGGCTCGGCGCCGGTCTCCTGCAGGATCTGGCGCGAGATCCGGTTCATCTTGTTGATCGTTTCGATCATGTGCACCGGAATACGGATGGTGCGCGCCTGGTCCGCGATCGAGCGGGTAATGGCCTGACGGATCCACCACGTCGCATAGGTCGAGAATTTATAACCGCGGCGGTATTCGAACTTGTCCACTGCCTTCATCAGGCCGATGTTGCCTTCCTGGATCAGGTCGAGGAATTGCAGGCCGCGATTCGTGTACTTTTTCGCGATCGAGATGACCAGGCGCAGGTTGGCCTCGGTCATTTCGCGCTTGGCCTTGCGCGCCTTCATTTCACCGGCCGCCATCTGGCGGTTGATGTTGCGCAGGTCCGGCAGCGGCAGCACGACGCGGGCTTGCAGGTCGATCAGGCGTTGCTGCAGTTCCTTGATCGTCGGGATATTACGCCCGAGGATGGCGCTGTAGGCGTGGCCGGCGTTGACTTCGCCGTCGACCCAGTCCAGGTTCGTCTCGTTGCCCGGGAAGACCTTGATGAAGTGGGCGCGCGGCATGCCGCAGCGGTTCACGGCCACGTCCAGGATCTGCTTCTCGATGTGGCGCACTTCGTCGACCTGGCCGCGCAGGGTGTCGCACAGCTTTTCGACGACTTTTGCCGTGAAGCGGATGCCGAGCAGTTCGTTCGAGATCGCTTCCTGGGCCTTGATGTAGCCGTCGGAATTGTAGCCCTGCTTTTCGTAGGCCTTGCGCATCTTGTCGAATTGCTGGCCGATGAAGGTGAACTTGTCGAGCGACGCGGTTTTCAGCTGCTCGAGCTGCTCGGCGGAATAGCCGGCGGCGCCGGAGGCGGCGTTGCCCTCTTCTTCCTCTTCGGCTTCTTCCTCTTCGTCTTCGTCGTCCTCGTCGTCGTCGGATTCGGTCGAGGTCGGGGCGACGGCGGTCGGCGAGGTTTCTTCGGCGCCTTCTTCGTCGACCAGGCCGTCGACGATTTCGTCGATCTTGATTTCGTCGTTTTCGATGCGGCGGGCGGCGTCGATGATTTCGTCGATCGTCACCGGGCAAGCCGAGATCGCCTGGATCATGTCGCGCAGGCCGTCTTCGATGCGCTTGGCGATTTCGATTTCGCCTTCGCGCGTCAGCAGTTCCACGGAACCCATTTCGCGCATGTACATGCGGACCGGGTCGGTGGTGCGGCCGAAGTCGGAGTCGACGGTCGACAACGCCGCTTCGGCGGCGGCTTCGGCTTCGTCGTCGCTGGTGACGGTGGCGACGTTATCGGAGAGCAGCAGCGTTTCGGCATCCGGAGCATGCTCGTAGACGGCGATGCCCATGTCGTTGAAGGTGCCGATGATGCCTTCGATCGCTTCCGGATCGACGATATTGTCCGGCAGGTGGTCGTTGATCTCGGAATACGTGAGGAAGCCGCGCTCCTTGCCCGACTTGATCAGGGCCTTGAGCTTCTGGCGACGGATTTCGAGTTCTTCTTCGCTGGCTTCGGTATCGGACGAGAATGCGTCCTTGAGCAAGGCCTTTTCCTTGGCCTTGCGATCCTTGGCCTTGGCCTTGTCGACCGCCTTCAGTTCGGCGCGTTCGACCGCGTTCAGTGCGGCGACTTCGTCGTTTTCAGGCGTAAATTCCTTGGGCTTGCGGCCGCGCCGTCCCGGTACTTTGACGGACGGCAGCACATAGCCCGACGTGTCGATGGCGGCAAGTGCTTCCGCATCGGTGGTCTGGCTGACAGGCGCAACACCCGCGACGCGGGCTTCCGCCTTGTCTTGCGAATTGTCCGCCTTGGCGGACATCCTGGTGGATTTGGTAGCCACGTTGGTTTCGGGTTTCTTGGTTGGCACAGGCGCTTTCGAAGTCACAAACGACCACTTTACGATGGTTAAAGATAAAGTTTTGTTACTTACATCCTACCTGCAGGCACAAATCTGCTGCCCCGCTAACTGAACCTCTACGCCGGTTTCGAACGAAAAGTCGTTTCAAAGCTTGCAATAGTTAGCGTTTTATTATAGCACGCGTCCCAAGACTTTCCAGTCGAGAACACCACCGCTGTGGCGCCTGCCACTCAGGCGAATTTGGCGGGGGTGTCGTTGGCTGCTTCCCGCATCAAGAGGTCCTGCTGCGCTGTGATTTCGCGATAGCGGGCACTCACCTGATCTGGGGTCAACCCGGATGAAAACAACTGGTTCAACTCCTGTTTTAGGACATCCATCTTGATCTGCCTCACTGCGCTGACCATCCAAATGCGGTCTTGATCGATATCAGTTTCGGGTTCAGAAGCGATCTCGGAAATGAGGCCGTCGTACTCGTTGCTTGTTTCTTTCAGTTGCTGCGACAGCGCGGCGAAGGTGCCGTTCGTGCCCAGCATCTGCGCCATCTCGACCAGCTGGCGCAAACGCTCGCCGGCTTCGCCACCGAAGTGGTCGAAGGCGCGCTGGGCCGCATCGTCCAGCTCCAGCGACAGCGCCGGATGCGACACCAGGATGCGCATGATCTGCAACTCCAGCCCGACCGGTTCCGGCCGGCCCTGGCGCGGCGGCGCCTTGCGAGCCACCGAAACTGGCTTGGACAATTCGAACAACGCTTCGATCTCCGCCGGCGTTGACTCGGTCAGGTTGGCCAGGCCGCGCACGATCTGCAGGCGCAGGGCCGACGGTGCCATCGATTGCAGCAGCGGCTTGGCATCGAACTGGACGCGGGCGCGGCCTTCCGGCGTGTCCAGCTCGTGCTCGGTAGTCACTTCGCGCAGCAGGAATTGCGACAGCGGCATCGCTTCGTTGATCTCCTGGGCAAATGCCTCGGCGCCAAATTCGCGCACATAGCTGTCCGGGTCGTGCTCTTGCGGCAGGAACAGGAATTTGATCGTCTTGTTGTCCGACACTTGCGGCAAACATGCTTCCAGCGCACGCCGGGCGGCGCGGCGGCCGGCCTTGTCGCCGTCGAAGCTGAAGATCACGTTGTCGGTCTGGCGCAGCAGTTTTTGCACGTGGGTATTGGTGCAGGCCGTGCCGAGCGTGGCGACGGCTTGCGGGAAGCCGAGCTGGGCCAGCGCGACCACGTCCATATAGCCTTCGGTCACCAGCACGTAGCCGGCGTCGCGGATCGCCTGGCGCGCTTCGAACAGGCCGTACAGCTCCTGCCCCTTGTTGAACAGCGGGGTTTCCGGCGAATTCAGGTATTTCGGTTCGCCGCCATCCATCACGCGCCCGCCAAAGCCGATGACCTGTCCTTTGCTGTTACGGATCGGGAACATCACGCGTTCGCGGAAGCGGTCGTAGCGTTTCTTGTTGCCGCCGTCTTCATCGACGCGGTCGATCACCAGGCCGGATTCGACCAGCGCCAGCGCGTCGTAGTCGTGGAACACCGAGCGCAGGCTGTCCCAGCCGGACGGCGCGTAGCCGAGGCCGAAGCGTGCGGCCACCTCGCCCGTCAAACCGCGTCCTTTCAGGTAGGCAATCGCGGCCGGGGCTGCGCGCAGCTGGGCACGGTAGTAATCGCAGGCCTGGTTCAGGGCGTCGGTCATGGCCATCGATTGCGCCTGCTGGGCGGCGCGCTGTTGCGGCGGGATCTTGTCATCGGCTTCGGGCACGATCATGCCGACGCTTTGTGACAAGTCCTTGACAGCATCGACGAATCCCATGCCCGAGTATTCGATCAGGAAGCCGATCGCGGTGCCGTGGGCGCCGCAGCCGAAGCAGTGATAGAACTGCTTGGTCGGACTGACGGTGAAACTGGGAGACTTTTCGTTGTGGAATGGGCACAGGCCCATGTAGTTGGCGCCGCCCTTCTTGAGCTGGACGTAACGCCCTACCACGTCGACGATGTCGACGCGGTTGAGAAGATCGGTAATGAATGATTGCGGAATCACGTGAATATAGCCGTATTTGTTTAAGGTCAGACTATACCGCAGGGCTCGCTACTGGTTGATTTTCAACAAGCCAGCGAAAAGCCAGCATGCCGACGCCTATAAAGTGTGGCGTCGGCAACGCATTGAAGCATCAAGGGCCGGTCAACGCCTTCTTGACCTGGGCCGACACGGCGGTCATGTCGGCACGGCCTGCCAGCTTCGGCTTCAGGATGCCCATCACCTTGCCCATGTCCTGCGGTCCCGATGCGCCGGAAGCGGCCACGGCGGCGGCAACTTCAGCGGCGACTTCTTCATCCGACAGACCGGCCGGCATGTACGTGGTCAGCACGACCAGTTCGGCTTTTTCGATGTCGGCCAGGTCGGCACGGCCGCCGGCTTCGAACTGGGTGATCGAATCCTTGCGCTGCTTGATCATCTTTTCGACGATGGCGACGGTCTGGGTGTCGTCCAGTTCGATGCGCTCGTCCACTTCCTTGCGCTTGATTTCGGCAAGGATCAGGCGGATGGTGGCCAGCTTGCCGGCTTCCTTGGCGCGCATCGCGGCTTTCATGTCGTCGGTGATTTGGGCTTTCAAGCTCATGGATTCTTTCTCCGTATTATTTTAAAAAGGCAAAAGGCAAAACCCGCTGCGGCAACAAGGACCGGAGCGGGCTTTGGCATATTCAGGGCCTGTATTCCGCGACTGGCATGAGGCCGTCGCCGGAAAGGCAGCTGAACCGAATTAGTACAGTTTCTTCGGCAGTTGCTGGCTGCGGATGCGCTTGTAGTGACGCTTCACGGCAGCTGCCAGCTTGCGCTTGCGCTCTGCGGTCGGCTTTTCGTAGAACTCGCGTGCGCGCAGTTCGGTCAGCAGACCGGTTTTTTCGATAGTGCGCTTGAAGCGACGCATAGCGACTTCGAACGGCTCGTTTTCTTTAAGGCGGATAGTGGTCATGTAAAAATGAAACCGTTGGATTTAGGGAAGAACAAGATTCTAACAGCTTTTCAAGTTCTGTAAAAGGTTTTTGGCCGGTGTGCGCGGATTGCCACATGTATCACAGGCGTGGCCGTTTCATTCGACGCTGCCGCCCGCCGCGACGCCGGAAGCCCATGCCCACTGGAAGTTGTAGCCCCCCAGCCAGCCGGTCACGTCGACTGTTTCGCCCACAAAATACAGGCCAGGCACCTTGTTCGCCATCATGGTTTGCTGCGACAGTTCGCGCGTATCGACGCCGCCCAGGGTCACTTCCGCCTTGCGATAGCCTTCCGAGCCGGTAGGTACGATGGCCCAGCGGTTGATGGCGTCGCCCAGCTTGCGCAGCCTGGCGTCGGCCATGTCCGGCAGGCGCGCATCCGGCGCAAAACCGTTCGCTACCAATAAACCTTCGGCCAGGCGCGCCGGCAACCATTGAGACAGGATATTGCCCAGCTGTTTCTTCAGCGTGGTCTTGGACGCGATCAATTCCTCGGCCACATCCATTTCCGGCAACAGGTTCAGCACGATCGGCGTGCCCGGTTGCCAGTAGCTGGAGATTTGCAGGATGGCCGGGCCCGACAGGCCGCGGTGGGTGAACAGCAAATCTTCGCGGAAGTGGCCGTAAGGTGTTCCCTTCCCTTTCCTGGAACCCGTTTCCACCTCGACTTCGAGGGCGATACCGGCCAGCGGCACGAAGGGTTGCCAGCTGGGGCCGTCAAAGGTCAGGGGCACCAGGCCGGGACGGGTCTCGACGATCTTCAGATCGAACTGCTTCGCGATGCGGTAGCCGAGGTCGGTGGCGCCGATCTTGGGGATGGAGAGTCCACCGGTGGCGACCACGACATTGCTTGCGAAGATGGGGTCGCTGTCGGTGGCGATGCGGAACAGCTCGCCGTCCTTGTCCACGCCGCCCACCTTGCACGGCATGCGCCAGCTGACGCCGCCCGCGTCGCATTCGGCTTTCAGCATGCGGATGATCTGTTCGGCGGAGTCGTCGCAGAACAGCTGGCCGCGGTGTTTTTCGTGGTACGCGATGCGGTGCTTTTTCACCAGCGCCAGGAAATCCTGGGCCGTGTAGCGCGACAGCGCGCTGCGGCAGAAGTGCGGGTTCTCCGACAGGAAGTTCTGTGGACCGGCATTGATGTTGGTGAAGTTGCAGCGGCCGCCGCCGGAGATGCGGATTTTCTCGGCCAGCTTGCCGGCATGGTCGATCAGGACCACGCGCTTGCCGCGGGCCGCCGCGGTGGCCGCGCACATCATGCCGGCGGCGCCGGCGCCGATCACGGCCACGTCGTATTGTTTTGCCATCCTGCTTTATTCCCGCTTCGCCCAAACATGCAATTGTATACGTAGGGTGGGCACCTTTGTATTTGAGCCCCCGGCTCAAATACTCCACCCTGCGGCAGCGGCGTTCGGGTAGGGCGGACGGCGATTATGTGCGCAATGCGCGGGCGACCTGGACGCAATGCGCCACCTGCGCCGCGATCGGCGGCGGCACCGGCTGCTCGCCGCGCAGCGCGCGTGCGATCCAGTCGGCGGTGGCGGCAGCATCGCGGCCTTCGGGAGCCGGGGCCAGGCTGTCGGCCGGGGCGTCGCGCTCGACGATCAGACGCTGCTCACCGGCATGGAACCAGTCGATCTGCTGGGCGCGGTTGGCATTGGCGACGGTTTCACCCTCGGTACCGCGCATCAGGAAGGCATCGCCCCTGGCGTGCGGCGCGGCCGTGCCGAAATACTCGCTCAGCATCGCCAGGTATTCCGGGTGCGTGTACGAGACCAGGCGCAGCGCCGGCCCTTCGAAGGGCTGCAGGATCTTAACCAGGGTATGGGTGGAATTGCGCACGCCGAGGATACGGCGCAGCGCCAGCTGATGCGCCAGTTGCGGCGCCAGGCGCTCGACCGGCATGAAGCAGGGTTTATTCGCCGCGAAGGCATCTAGCATGTCGGCGGTGGACCCGGTCGGGCCGATACCCAGCTCGGCGAAGATCTCGAAGGTGGTGACGCGGCCCGGGTCTTGCTGGACGCCGTGCACCAGTACCGGCACGCCCTCGCGCGCCAGCAGCAGCGCCAGCAGCGGGGTCAGGTTGGCCAGCTTGCGGGCGCCGTTGTAGCTCGGGATCAGCACCGGGGCAAACTCGCCCGGCGGGCCGGGCAATGGCGCAAACGAGGCTTCGGCGGCGTCCATGAAGCCGGCGATCTCCTCGACCGATTCGCCCTTGATGCGCATGGCAAGCAGGATGCCGCCGAGCTCGAGGTCGGACACGCGCCCGTCCAGCATGGCGCCGTACAGCAGCCGCGCATCCTCGCGCGACATGCTGCGCGCGCCTTTGACACCGCGGCCGATTTCCTTGATGAAGCGGGCAGCCGGAAATGGTTCCAGCTGCGCATGCGGGGTGGTTTGATGATTCGTTTCCATGGGCAGAAGAATACCACCCGCCGCCACGGCCGGTGTGCCGGCACAGCGTTGCACCGGGGCAAATTGCTTGCGGAATTTTTGCGCAAGCGGCTGCAGGGCGGGCGATTTCCGGCTAGACTGGTCAATCCCTCAGGAAAGAGTGTCATGCCATGTTGATCACGCCCGATATCGAAAATACCAACGTCACCTCGTTTGCGGCGATGCCGACGCCCAGCGATCTGCATAAAAAACTGCCGCTGACCGACAAAGCCTTCACCACGGTGATGAAGGGCCGCGAGACCCTGCGCAATATCCTCGACCGCAAGGACCAGCGCCTGTTCGTGGTGGTCGGCCCCTGCTCGATCCACGACCCGGTGGCCGGTCTGGATTATGCGCGCCGCCTGAAGGCGCTGCAGGCCGAAGTCGCGGACACGATGGTGCTCGTGATGCGCGTCTATTTCGAAAAGCCGCGCACCACCACCGGCTGGAAGGGTTATATCAACGATCCGTTCATGGACGATTCCTTCCGCGTCGATGTCGGCATGGAACGCGCGCGCCAATTCCTGCTGGATGTCTGCGAACTGGGTTTGCCGACCGCCACGGAGGCGCTCGATCCGATTTCCCCGCAATACCTGGGCGACCTGATCGCCTGGACCGCGATCGGCGCCCGGACCACCGAATCGCAGACCCACCGCGAGATGTCCTCGGGCCTGTCGACGCCGGTCGGCTTCAAGAACGGCACCGACGGCGACGTCGAGATCGCGATCAATGCCGTGCTGTCGTCCTCGAGTCCGCACGCCTTCCTGGGCATCAATGACCAGGGTACGGTGTCGGTGGTGCGCACCGCCGGCAACGCCTACGGCCATGTGGTGCTGCGCGGCGGCGGCGGGCGTCCGAACTACGATTCGGTGTCGGTCACGATCGCCGAGCAGGCACTGACCAAGGCCAGGCTGCCGGCCAACCTGGTGGTCGACTGCTCGCACGCCAACAGCTACAAAAAGCCGGAACTGCAGCCGCTGGTGATGTCGGACGTGATCCAGCAGATCCGCCACGGCAACCGCTCACTGGTCGGCGTGATGATCGAATCGAACATCGTGAGCGGCAACCAGCCGATTCCAAGCGATTTGTCGCAGTTGAAGTATGGCTGCTCGGTGACCGATGGCTGCATCGGCTGGGATGATACCGAGACGATGCTGCGCAGCGCGCATCTGGAGCTGCTGCAGCGTCCCTGATACACGCAGCGCAGCGTTGACCTGGGGTGGGGTATTTGGGCCGGGGGCGCAAATACAAAGGTGCCCACCCTGAGTGCGCTCCCTCCCCGCCTGCTTTACAATGGCGGATTACGCTTTACGTCCACCATTCTCTTTTATCTCCCCATGATTGTCCTCGGCGTCGAATCCTCCTGCGATGAAACCGGCCTGGCTCTGTACGACACCGAGCGCGGCCTGCTGTCCCATGCCCTGCATTCGCAGGTCGCGATGCACGAGGAGTACGGCGGCGTGGTGCCGGAACTGGCCTCGCGCGACCACATCCGGCGCGCGTTGCCGCTGCTGGAACAAGCCCTTGGCAAGGCGGGCATCGCCAAGCAGGACATCGATGCGATCGCCTATACCCAGGGCCCGGGCCTGGCCGGGGCGCTGCTGGTCGGGTCCTCGGTGGCCTGCAGCCTGGGGCTGGCGCTCGACAAGCCCGTGCTGGGCGTGCACCACCTGGAAGGTCACCTGCTGTCGCCGCTGCTGGCCAGCGAGCGTCCCGAGTTCCCCTTCATCGCGCTGCTGGTTTCGGGCGGCCACACCCAGCTGATGCGGGTCGATGGCGTCGGCCGCTACACCCTGCTGGGCGAGACCCTGGACGACGCCGCCGGCGAAGCCTTCGACAAGTCCGCCAAGCTGCTCGGCCTCGGTTATCCGGGCGGGCCGGCGATTTCGCGCCTGGCCGAATTCGGCGATCCGGACGCGTATAAATTGCCGCGCCCGATGCTGCATTCGAAGGATTTCAACTTCAGCTTCTCGGGCCTGAAGACCGCCGTGCTGACCGTGGTGAAGAATCATGAAGGTGGCATGGCCAATATCTGCGAACAGGATAAGGCCAACATCGCGCGCGGCTTCGTCGACGCCATCGTCGACGTGCTCACCGCGAAGTGCGTGTCCGCGCTCAAGCACACCGGCCTGACCCGGCTGGTGATCGCCGGCGGCGTCGGCGCCAACCGCCAGCTGCGCGCTTCGCTGAATGCGGCGGCCGCCAGGAAAAAGTTCAAGGTGTATTACCCCGAGCTGGAATTCTGCACCGACAATGGCGCGATGATCGCCTTTGCCGGCGCCCTGCGGCTGCAGATCAACCCCGATGCGGCCCAGCGCGATTACGGCTTCAACGTGCGCCCGCGCTGGCCGCTCGATGAGATCCAGGCTGCCTGAAACGGCCTCCGGCAGCCCTTGCCAAGATTGAACTTGCTACGTTGACATCGATCCTACCGTGTGACCGCCGATGGCCAAAGGATGGCAATATCGGGCAGTTGAGTTTTACGGAGGTGCTGCATGCGGGTAGTAAGTTGGAACATTCACTGGGGCTGTGGGAAGGACGGGCGCATCCGCATCCACGCTGTCATCGATGTACTGCGCAAGCTGAATCCCGACGTTATCTGCCTGCAGGAAGTGGCAGGCAATCATCCCGAGCTCGAAGGCAGCGCGACCGCGAGCCAGTTCAAGCAGCTGGCCGGCGCCTTCGGCGGCTACCACATGATCGAGCAGGCGCCGAGCGAGATCTACAAGAATAACCTGCCTCGCCAGTTCGGCAACATCCTGCTGTCGAAGTACCGCATCACCCAGGCCCAGCGTCACATGCTGCCTTGGCCGGCCGATCCCGAGCATCCGTCGGGCATGCCGCGCGGGATGATCGAAACCGTACTGGAGGCGCCCGGCGGCAAGCTGCGCGTGCTGACCACGCACCTGGAATACTATTCGCCGCTGCAGCGCCGCGCCCAGGTGCGCCGCATCCGCGAACTGCACCACGAAGCCTGTGCCCGCGCCCGCATCTACCAGCCGGAAACAGCCCTCGAGGCGCCCTTCCAGCTCGGCCTCCGTCCCGGCAGCGCGATCTTCTGCGGCGACTTCAATTTTGCCCCGGACGCCCAGGATTACCAGGAACTGGTGGCCCCGGCCGAACCGGATACGTTGCGCCTGCTGGACGCCTGGCGCGTGCGTCACGGCGACATGGCGCGCGCGCCGACCGCCGGGCTGCACGGTTTCCCGTGGCCGGAGCGGCCGGATTGCTACGATTATTTCTTCGTCACCGAAGACCTGGCGGCGCGTGTGGCCGAGGTCAATGTGCAGTCCGAGACGGCGGTCTCGGACCATCAGCCTATCGTGCTGGACCTGGCTTGAACCGAGCCGAGCTGATTACGCCATCGCTTCTTCGCGGGCGATCTTTCTGAGCGCCTGCTCGAACACTTCCGGCGGCTGGCCGCCCGAGATCAGGTGGCGTTCGTTGATGACGATCGCCGGCACCGAGCGGATGCCGGCGCGCTGCCAGTAGTACTCGGCCTGGCGCACTTCGTCGGCGTAGGTGTTCGATTCCAGCACCTGGCGCGCCGCGTCCTGGTCGAGCCCGACCTCGCCCGCCACGCGCAGCAGCACGTCCATCGCACCCGGGTTTTCGCCCTTGGTGAAATACGCTTCGAACAGTTTTTCCTTGAGCGCCTTCTGGCCGGCCGGCTGGGTTTCGGCCCAATGCAGCAGACGGTGCGCATCGAAAGTATTGTAGATGCGGCCGCGCTTGCCCATGTCGAAGGTAAAGCCGAGATTCGCACCGCGCTCGCGGATCATCTCGCGCGACTTGTCCTGCTGTTCCTGGCTCGACCCGTATTTTTCCGAGATGTGTTCGAAGATATCCTGGCCGTCCGGCCCCATGCCCGGGTTCAGCTCGAAAGGCTGGAAATGCATGTCGACCTCGAGTTCGTCCTGCAGGTTCGCCAGCGCCTTCTCCAGCGATTTCAGGCCGATCACACACCACGGGCACGACACATCCGATACAAAATCGATTCTCATCTGCTGACTCACGACTCACCACCTTCCTGATGTATTACATTTTCGATCACCTATCTTGACACATAGTCGCGAAGGCGGCAGCGCGCCTGCCGAAATACCGAAAATGCTGGGCACGACGCGCCATTTCCCGTCGGGGTCAGAGCACAATTTGAGGAAATTCGGGGTCAGAGCACTTTGACAGGAAAGTGTTCTCAGGATGTTTTTGGTGCGGGAATGTGGGTAATGAAGTGGCTGGGCGCCCTGCGCTGATGCTGATGTGCTTCGGGGTCATTGCCCAATAAAGTGCTCTGACCCCGAAGTTGTGCTCTGACCCCGAATTGGGTTACTTCTTTTTGGCTGTTGCTTTGGCAGCGGCGGATTTGCTGCCAATGCGCGATTCCTTGCCGGCGATGAGATTGGCGATGTTGCCGGCGTGGCGGTACAGCAGCAGTGCGCTCATGACGATCACGGCGAACAGTTTTTCGTCGGCGCCGAACAGCAGGCCGTAGTAGAACGGGGCGAACACGGCGGCCACCAGCGCCGCCAGCGAGGAGTAGCGGAAGGCGTAGGCGACTGCCAGCCAGGTGACCAGGGTTGCCAGGCCCAACCAGGGATTCAGGCCGAGCAGCACGCCCAGCGCGGTGGCCACGCCCTTGCCGCCGACAAAGCGGAAGAAGACCGGCCACAGGTGGCCCAGGAAGACGGCGATCGCCACCAGGGCCACGCTGCCATCGCCGAGGTCGAACTGGTCGGCGTAGTGGATCGCCAGCCACACCGCCAGCCAGCCCTTGGCGCAATCGCCGACCAGGGTCGCGATGGCGGCTTTCTTGCTGCCGCTGCGCAGCACGTTGGTGGCACCCGGGTTCTTCGAGCCGTAGGTGCGCGGGTCGGACAGGCCGAAGGCGCGGCTCGCCACCACGGCGAAGGAAATCGAGCCGATCAGGTAGGCTGCGATGGTAAAAATGATTGTGTACATGTGTCTCTTTCTTTTATGCCGATGCCGGCCCAGCCAGCGTGTGTCGCGCGTGACTATACACCATGGATCATGCCCTTCGGCAAGCCCTTATTCCGCCAATGCGCAATGTACGGGCCGCGCCTGCAACACGTCCACCAGCACCGTCGGGGCTAGCCCGACGAGGAAACCGCGCCGGCCGCCGTTGATATAGATTTTCCCGAGCGCGAGGATCGACTCTTCGACGTACACCGGCATCGCCTTGCGGATGCCGAAGGGCGAGGTGCCGCCCACCAGGTAGCCTGAATGACGCTGCGCCACCTCGGGCTTGCACGGCTCGACCGACTTGCAGGGGATCGCGCGCGCCAGGTTCTTGGTCGAGACCTTGCAGTCGCCATGCATCAGCACGATCAGCGGGCGCCCCGCCTCGTCCTGCATCACCAGGGTCTTGACGACATCGTGTTCGTCCACGCCCAGTGCGCGCGAAGAGACCGCGGTGCCGCCATGCTCTTCATACTCGTAGGGGTGCTCGGAAAACACCACGCCATGCTTGCGCAGGAACTGGGTGGCGGGTGTTTCGGAGACGTGCTCTTTCTTGGCCATGCGTGTTACGCTAAAAGCAAACGGAGGAGTTGCTTATTATGCAGCAAGAAATTCGCTTTGCCACCTTCAATGTCTTTAACCTGGCCCCGGCGGGCGCCCGGCTCTACGACAACCTGGAGCCGTACACGCAGGAGGAGATCGAAGCGAAGATCGACTGGACCGCGCGCCAGCTCGACACCCTGAACGCCGACGTCATCGGCTTCCAGGAGGTGTTCTCGCAGGCGACGCTGGCCGAAGTGCTATCGCGCACGCGGCGCTACCGCGAGGCCCTGCATATCGGCTTCGATCCCGATCGCGGCGCCGACAGGCTGACGCCCAGCGTGGCCCTGGTCTCGCGCCTGCCGCTGGCGGCCGCGCCGGAGCCGCTGCCCTGGTTCCCGGCCGGGATCGCGATGCCGCCCGGAAACCGCGACCCGGAACGCTTCACCCGCCCGCCCCTGCACGCGCAGATCGAGATCGCGCCCGGGCTGGTGGCCGATGTGCTGGTGGTGCACCTGAAGTCGCGCCGCCCCGACTACCGCACCGGCGACACCGGCGACGATCCGCAACTGTTCGCGCTGGCGTCGCTGCGCTCATTGATCCGGCGCGGCACCGAGGCCGCGGCCCTGCGCGTGATCCTGTCGCGCCTCGGCCGGGAACACCTCAGACCGCGGGTGGTGCTGGGCGACTTCAACGACGTCGCCGACGCCGTCACCACCGGCATCGTGCTCGGCATCGGCGGCCCGGCCGGCGACCGCCTGTACGACGCCTGTGGCCTGCAGCGCCGCCAGGACCGCGTGCGCCACGTCGGCTTTTCGAACCTGCACGAGGGGCAGTACACGACCATCGACCATGTCCTGGTATCGGGCGAATTCAATACCGAGCTGCCGGGGGCACTGGGGGAGATCGTGGATGTGGTGTATTTGAACGATCACCTGGACCTCGGTTTGCCGGAGGCGTCCGACCATGGGCAGGTGCTGGCCAGGTTGAGGCTGTTCGAGCGGGTGAAGGGAGAGCTGGAGGGCGATGGGTAATGTAAACGTCCGCGTGCCCAAAAAGCACCACCGTTCGCTCCACGCCCACCCCTCGGTTTTCACCATTCAGCGGTCGGTTTTCACCGCTCATCGCATTCCGATAGCTGTTCGTCATCGCCTTTTCTAGGATGCTGGCATGGGCTCGTGGCTTCATCCGCCGGACGAAGCACCTGCCCCCCTTCCAGCACCACCAAGAACAAGGCCATGAAAATCGAGACCCTGCCCCCGCCATCGGCCCCGCCGGCCGACACCAGCGCCCCGCCCCGTCAACGCCGCCGTGCCGCCGCCATCGCGCTGGCGGTCGCGGTCCTGATTGCCGCCGGCGGCGGCTACGCCTGGACCCATCAGGCGGCGCCGGCCCAGCCCGCGCAGGCGGCAGCAAAGACGGACAAGGACACCGTGCACGAACTGTCGCGGCGCGACATCGCCGTGGTCGAGGCGCGTCCGCTGGCCGTGACGCTCCCCCTGTCCGGATCGCTGACGCCGCTGGCCCAGGCCACGGTCAAGTCCAAGGTGTCGGGCGTGGTGCTGGCCACCACGGTGCAGGAAGGGATGCAGGTCGGCGCCGGCCAGGTCATCGCGCGCCTGGACGATGCGGAAGCGCGCGCCCGCGCAGCCCAGCAGCAGGCCATGCTGGCCGAGGCCAATGCGCGCCTGGCGCTTGCCAGGAAAAACCAGGCCAACAGCGAGGCCCTGCTCAAGCAGAAGTACATCGCCCAGAACGCCTACGACACCAGCTCCAACGCAGTCGACCTGGCCCAGGCCGCGGTCGATGCCGCGCGGGCCCAGCTCGACCTGGCACGCATCGCCCTGGCGGATACGGTCATCCGCGCGCCGCTGTCGGGCGTGGTCAGCAAGCGCCATGCCCAGGCCGGCGAGAAGCTGTCGCCGGACAGCCCGGTATTCTCCATCGTCGACCTGCAGCACCTGACGCTGGATGCCCAGGTGCCGGCCTCGGACATCCCGCGCGTCAAGGTCGGGCAGGAAGTGGAGTTCCGGGTCGATGGTTTCGGCGAACGCGCCTTTGCGGGCAAGGTGGTGCGCATCAATCCATCCGCCGAAGCCGGTTCGCGCGCGATGCTGGTGTATATCGGCGTCGACAATCCGGACGGCCTGCTGCGCGCCGGCATGTTCGCGAAAGGCGCGGTGACGACCGAGAAATCGGAGGCGCGCGCCCTGCTGCCTTTGAGCGCCGTGCGCAAGGAAAAAGATCAGGACGTGGTCTACCGCATCGATGGCGGCAAGGTCGTGGCGCAACCCGTGAAACTCGGCCTGCGCAACCTCGATGAAGGCCTGGTCGAAGCGCTGGACGGCATCCAGGCCGGCGCCACCGTGCTGGCGCTGCCGCTGGACGGCGTCAAGCCGGGCCACCGCGTCAAGCTGCCGGCCGATGCCGCGTCCATCGCCACCCCAGCGGCGAAGAAAGGCTGACCCATGTGGATGACCCGCGTCAGCATCAAGCACCCGGTGTTCGCGACCATGGTGATGGTCGGCCTGATGGTGCTCGGCTTGTTCTCCTACCGCGGCCTGGGTGTGGAGAGCATGCCCAACGTCGAGATCCCGGCGGTCTTCATCGAGACCCAGTACCCGGGCGCCTCGCCTGAGCAGGTCGAGAACGACGTCACCCGTCCGATCGAGGAAGCGGCCAACACCGTCGGCGGCATCAAGACGATCCGCAGCAGTTCATGGGAAGGCCGTTCCGGCGTCGGCATCGAATTCCAGCTGACCGTCGACATGGACCGCGCCGTGCAGGACCTGCGCGACCGCATCGGCGGCGTGCGCGGCGGCTTCCCGCGCGAGGTGAAGGAACCGGTCGTGTACCGCCAGGAAGGCGACAACGCCCAGCCGATCATCCAGCTCTCGCTGACCTCGCACGAACGCAGCCTGCGCGACCTGACCATGCTGACCGACCAGGTGATCGTCAAGCGCCTGCAGGCGGTGGCCGGGGTCGGCCAGGTGCGCATCAACGGCAAGCAGAATCGCCAGGTCCTGGTCGACGTCCGTCCCGACCAGCTGCGCAGCCTGAACGTCGGCATCGACGAAGTGATGGCCGCGATCACGGCCACCAACGCCAACCTGCCGGCCGGCCGCATCAGCCACGGCGAGCGCGAGAACCTGGTGCGCATCGAAGGCAAGATGAAGGATGCGCGCGACTTCCGCCGCATCATCGTCGCCCAGCGCGCCAGCGGCCCGGTCTACCTGGGCCAGGTGGCCGAGATCTCGGACGGCGCCGCCGAAGAGGAATCGATCTCGCGCGTGAACGGCGAGCGCGCCATCTCGCTCGAGATCGCGAAGGTGCAGGATGCGAACACGGTGGCGGTCGGCACCGGCGTCAAGGCCGCGATCGGGGCGATGAAGACCTCGCTGCCGAAGGACGTCCAGTTCCGCATCCTGGACGACAAGAGCAAGACCGTGCAGGGCCAGCTCGACAACGTCAAGCACACCATCGCCGAAGGCGCCCTGCTCACCATGGTGATCGTGTTCTTCTTCCTGCATTCCTGGCGCTCCACCGTCATCACCGGACTGACGCTGCCGATCTCGGTGCTGGCCAGCTTCATCGCCATGAAGTACTTCGGCTTCACGCTGAACTTCCTGACCCTGATGGCGCTGTCGCTGTGCATCGGCCTGCTGATCGACGATGCCATCGTGGTGCGCGAAAACATCGTGCGTCACCTCGGCATGGGCAAGAACCACGTGCGCGCCGCCGAGGATGGCACCGGCGAGATCGGCCTGGCGGTGATGGCCACGACCTTCGCCATCGTCGCCGTGTTCGTGCCGATCGCCTTCATGCAGGGCATTATCGGCCGCTTCTTCCTGCAGTTCGGGATCACGGTCGCGGTGGCGGTGCTGGTGTCGCTGTTCGTCAGCTTCACGCTGGACCCCATGCTGTCTTCGGTGTGGCCGGACCCGGACAAGGACCGCTTCAAGTACCTGCCCTGGCTGGGCCGCCTGATGGCGCGCATCGAACACGGCATCGAGCACGTGCACGGCTGGTATGCGAAGGTGCTCGGCCTGGCGCTGGCCTGGCGCAAGTCGACGCTGGCGCTGGCGGCGGCCCTGTTCGCAGGCAGCCTGCTGCTGGTGCCGATGATCGGCGGCGAGTTCACGCCGCAGGTCGACGAAGGCTTCATCCAGCTGAAATTCAAGACCCCGGTCGGCTCCAGCCTCGATTACTCGGATGCCAAGCTGCGCCAGATCGAGGCGGCGCTCGGCGAGTTCAAGGAAATCGAGAGCATGTCGACCGTCGTCGCGTCCTGGGATGGCCGCAATTATTCGCAGGTCAACCTCAAGCTGACGGATGTGCACCAGACCCACCGCCGCTCGCAGCAGGACATGGAGAAGCTGATCCGCGAGCGCCTGTCCTCGATTGCAGGCGTCACCCTGACCGTGGGCGGCCGCCCGATCTTCATCGCCATCCTCGGCACCGACGAGGAAAAACTGGACGCAGTCGCGCACAAGCTGATGGACAAGATGCGGGGCATCAAAGGCGTGGCCGACATCGAGTACAGCCAGGAGGGCGCCAACCCGGCCACCATCGTCAAGATCAACCATGAGCTGGCGCGCGACCTCGGCCTGAGCGTGCAGCAGATCGGCAGCGCGCTGCGTCCTTTCGTGGCCGGCGACCAGACCAACCGCTGGCTCGCACCGGACGGCCAGAACTATGAAGTCAACGTGCAGCTGCCGAAGACCGGCCGCGAAAGGGTGGCCGACCTGGGCGACCTGGCCGTGGCGTCGAGCCGCCTGGATGCCAGCGGCAACCCGATCATGGTGCCGCTGCGCCAGGTGGTGGAATTCGTGCCCTCGACCAGCCCGCAAGTGCTGAAGCGCCAGGCGCTGCAGCGCCGCGTGGCGGTGTATGCCGGCCTGGAAGGACGTCCGCTGGGCGACGTCATGAAAGAGGTGAATGCCGCGATGAAGGCCATCGACCTGCCCGACGGCATCCGCTTCGACGTCGGCGGCGACGCCCAGCAGATGGACGAGACCATGGCCGGCTTCGGCGTGGCGCTGGGCATCGCGGTGATCTTCATCTACCTGGTGCTGGCCTCGCAGTTCGGCAGCTTCCTGCAGCCGATCGCGATCATGGTGTCGCTGCCGCTGTCCCTGATCGGCGTGCTGGTGGCGCTGCTGGTCACCAAGACCACGCTGAACATCTTCTCGGTGATCGGCGTGGTGATGCTGATGGGCCTCGTGACCAAGAACGCGATCCTGCTGGTGGACTTTGCCAACCACGGCCAGAAACAAGGCAAGCCGCAATTTGCGGCCCTGATGGAAGCCGGCCAGGTACGCCTGCGCCCGATCCTGATGACGACGCTGGCGATGATCTTCGGGATGCTGCCGATGGCGATCGGCATGGGCGAAGGCGGCGAGACCCAGGCACCGATGGGGCGGGCGGTGATCGGCGGGGTGATCACCTCGACCTTGCTGACGCTGGTGGTGGTGCCGGTGGCTTATACCTATCTGGATTCGCTGGGCAAGCGGGCAGTGCGGTGGTTCAGGCGTGGGGAGGAACACGCTGTCGGGGAGGGTAGTGCTCCGGCAGCTGAGCAGCCGATTGCATAGTACTGTTCGTTGACCCGAAAGCGTCGTTCCCGCCTTCGCGGGAACGACGTTCATTTGCTGTCGAAAGAATTCATACGCAAGCTGCTCAAGCCGGATCCCGCGCCCCCTGCTCCACCGATTCCGCCTCAACCTGCTCCTGCTCCACCCCATCCTCTCCAGGCGGATTGGGCGATTTCGCCTCCAGCTTGCGCTTCGCCTTCTCATCCGCCTTGCGCTTCTTTTCCAACTCCCGCTGTCGCTTCTCGTACTGAAAATTTGTCTTTGCCATAGTCACCTCTAGCCTGTCAGTGGAACCCGGTTGGGAAAACTCCTACCGAACTATTATGGGGCACGCGCCCGGCCGCGTTTTGAGATTTATCCGCGCGGGTGGTGCTGCGCGTGCAGGTGTTTCAGGCGCTCGCGCGCCACGTGGGTATAGATCTGCGTGGTCGAGATGTCGGCATGACCCAGCAGCAGTTGTACGACGCGCAAGTCGGCGCCGTGGTTCAGCAAATGGGTGGCGAAGGCGTGACGCAGGGTGTGCGGCGACAGCGGTACCGTGATGCCTGCCCTGGCCGCATGCTTCTTGATCACCACCCAGAACATCTGGCGCGTCATCGGGCCGCCGCGGCCGGTGACGAACAGGGCGTCGTCGACCTGGCCGTCGAGGATCTGGCCGCGCGCCTCCTTCAGGTAGCGCTCCAGCCAATGGCGCGCCTGCTCGCCGAAGGGCACCAGGCGGGTCTTGCTGCCCTTGCCGGTGATGCGCAACACACCATCGTTCAAGCTCAGCTCCACCACTTTCAGGGTCACGAGCTCCGACACGCGCAAGCCGCTCGCATACATCAGTTCGAGCATGGTGCGCTCGCGCAGGCCCAGCGGCGTGCCGACGTCGGGCGCGTTCAGGAGCGCGTCGACCTGGGCTTCGCTCAGGGTATGCACGAAGCGCGCCGGCTGTTTGGCCGAGGCCATTTTCAGGCAGGGATCCTGGGCGATGCGGCGTTCGCGCAGCGCCAGCTGGTAAAAGCGCTTGAGCACCGACAGGCGCCGGTTGGCCGAACTCGGCTTCGATTCCGCGTGGCGGTCGGCGAAGTAGGCGGCGACGTCCTGCGGCTGCACGGCGTGCAGATCGGTGCGCTCCGGACGTTTCACCTGCAGCCAGCGCGCGAAAGCACGCAGGTCGCGGCGGTAGGCGTCCAGCGAGTTCTTCGACAGTCCGTGCTCGAGCCAGAGCGCGTCGCAGAAGGCGTCGATCAGGGGAAAATCGGCTGTTGCTGCCATGGCATGTCGGTGGCCAGCGCGCCTTCGTGGCGCAGCAGCCAGCGCTTCACCGCGAGGTGGAAGCCGTGTTCATCGTCGTGATTGGCAAAGCCGCCCAGGCCGCCGGCCGCGGTGACGCGGTGGCAAGGAACCACCAGCGGGAACCAGTTGGCGCCGCAGGCTTGGCCCACCGCGCGCGGATGCGATTCCAGCAGCTTGGCAAGCTGCCCGTAGGTGCGCACGCTGCCGCGCGGGATAGCCCCGATCAGGTCCCATACGCGGCGCTGGAAATCGGTGCCGGCCGCGTGCAGTGGCAAGTCGAAGCGGTATTCGGCGTCGGAGAAATAGCGCGTGACCTGCACGGCGGCCTGTTCGGCCACCGCGTCGAGCGGCGCCTTTTCCTGATAGTGCGGCGGCAGGTAGACCAGCTCCCGCAAACTGTCCTGTTCGGTGCGGATGCCGATGGCGCCGAACGGCGCGGCGACGATGGCGCTGAAGATCTCGCTGCCCTGTTGTGTGTTCATCAGTGCAGTGTAAAACCCCGGCGCCGCCGCGGCAAGGTCCGCGGGTAGCGCCATGGCCTTCGCAGTGAAAACAGGCGAAAAAAAAGCGCACCCTGGGGTGCGCTTCAATCTGGTTCACGTTCCCGGCTACTCGGTCTTGCCGGCAGCATCGTGTAAAACGTGTGTCTCCTCCAAACTTTTTTCCGGTAAATCAGTGCGATGTACTTTTAGTACCTGCCCTTTACCGCTTCTTCTACCTCTCCCCAACATGTATCCGGGTCGCTTCGAAACGCACCAATGTAGTGCTGAAGGTGCTCCATCATAACGCATTCACATATGAAAAGCGAAGATTCCTATATACATTCACGGAATATATTTCAGCTATAAGCGATCAAAAACCAACAAAAAGCAGGCTGAGCAGCCGTTTCATTGCTGACAAGAAATTTACAATTCAAATGCTCAAGCTTTTGGGCAAGCTCAGCGGTTCTGGGCTGTTGTTTTATTGATCGCTTCGATCACATCTTCGCCGATGCGCGCTTCCATCTGTTTCTGTACCGGCAGCAAAGCACGCCGCCATGCAGCCTGTTCCTGCGCGTTCAAGATGTACACCGTGGTCTTGCCGGTCTTGCGGATGGCTTCCAGTGCGCGGTCGTTGTCGCGCTGGGCGATGGTCTTCTCGTAAGCCGTCGCCTCGCGCAGTGCCTGCTCCAGCTGGGCCCGGATGTCGCGCGGCAGACCATCCCAGAATTTCTTGTTGACGATCACGGCATACCCCAGGTAACCGTGGTTCGACACCGTCACGTGCTTCTGCAGCTCGTTCATGCGCTGGGTCAGCATGTTCGACGGCGGGTTCTCGGTGCCGTCGACCACGCCCGACTGCAGCGCCGGATAGGCTTCCGAAAAGGCCAGCACCTGCGGCACCGCACCCAGCGCGCGCATCTGGGCATCGAGCACCTTGGAACCCTGGATACGCATGCGCAATCCACGGAAGTCGGCCGGCGTGTGCAGCGGCCGGTTGGCCGACATCACCTTGAAACCGTTGTCCCAGTAAGCCAGTCCGGTGATGCCCTTCGGTTCCAGCTTGCGCAGGAGACTCCTGCCGATCTGGCCTTCGGTCACCGCGTACAGCGCGGTCTTGGTCGGGAAAATATAGGGCAGGTCGAAGGCTTCGAACTCCTTCACGCCCAGCGGCCCGAACTTGGCCAGCGAGGGCGCCAGCATCTGCACCGCGCCCAGCTGCAAGGCTTCCAGCTCTTCCTTGTCCTTGTACAGCTGGCTGTTGGGGTAGACTTCGACCTTGACCCGGCCCGCGGTCAATCGTTCGGCCAGCTCCCGGAAGCGCTCGGCGGCCAGGCCCTTGGGCGCGTCCGGCGCGACCACGTGGCTGAACTTGATGACGATGGGGGCCTGGGGCCATGCGCTGAAACTGAGACTGGCGCCGGCAATGAGGGCCAGCACAGCCAGCGCGGCTTTGATCCGCATGGTGTTTCCTCTTTCGAAGCAATACAGTTATTCTTGTGCCGGTCCCAGTGTGCCGGTTCCGGCACGGCTGCGCCATCGTGGAAAACCACGACGCGGGCACGGCAACAATCTATCCCATGAAGAATTCAATCATTACGCCCCGCCCCATTCCCGAAGGCCCGTGGCGCTGGCTGGTGCCGGTGCTGCTGGTGCTGCTGTTCCTGCTGGTGCTCCTGTGGCTGCCCTGGCAGGCGCGCCAGATGGAAGCCAACGAACGCCAGGAACAGCTGATCGCCGACACCCTCTGGGTCGAGCAGACCCTGCGCTTCGAACTGGCGCGCAGCGAGGAAGCGCTGGCCACCCTGGGCGCCGACCTGGTGGTCGAGACGCCGCCGATGGCGTCGCTGCAAACGCGCCTGGCGCAGATGTTCAAGAATGGCCACGAACTGCGGCGCGTGGTCTGGTTCGGCGCCGACGGCACCGTCAGGGCACTGCGTGGCATGGAGTTGCCGGTGGCCGGCCTGACCGAATCCTCGCGCGACGCGGCCGCGATGGCGCGCACCACCCGCGCCGGCCGCTACAGCGAACCTTACGGCGCCACCGCGATGCTGCACGGCCTGGTCGACTTCCACCTGCCGCTCTTTCGCGCGGGCCGCTACAGCGGCAGCCTGGTCGCCACCTACAACCTGCAGACCCTGCTCGACGAGAACGTGCCCTGGTGGTTCGCCCAGGACAACGCGCTGTCCCTGCTCGACCGCGACGACCACATCGTGGCCCAGCGCGCGGCCGGCGGTCCCGGGCGCGGGGTGTACACCCACAAGCGCGCGCTCGACCTGCCCGGCTCGCAGATCGCGCTGGCCACCGACAGCGTGAAAGGCGCGCCCAAGCTGCTGCCCAACTTGCTGGTCGGCTCGGTGATCGTGCTGGCCCTGGGCCTGGTGCTGTCGCTGGTGGCATTGTGGCGCCACATCGCGCGCACCGTGGCCGCCGAAAACGCCCTGCGCCAGCAGATGGCATTCCGCACCGCGATGGAAGATTCGCTGCTGACCGGCTTGCGCGCGCGCGACCTGGAAGGCCGCGTCACCTACGTCAACCCGGCCTTTTGCCGCATGGTCGGGCTGGCCCCCGATGAACTGCTCGGCAAGAAGCCGCCCATGCCCTACTGGGCGCCGGAAGCGATGGCCGAGTACGAACAGCGCTTCCGCAAGGTCCTCGCCGGCCAGGCCACGCCGCAGTTCGAGACCGTATTCCAGCGCACCGATGGCGTGCGCGTGCCGGTGCTGGTGTTCGAGGCGCCGCTGGTCGACAGCCATGGCCACCGCACCGGCTGGATGAGCTCCATCCTCGACATCACCGACCGCAAGCGCGCCGAGGAACTCAGCCGCCAGCAGCAGGAAAAGCTGGAGACCAGCGCGCGCCTGTCCACGATGGGCGAGATTTCGTCGATGCTGGCGCACGAGCTGAACCAGCCGCTGGCGGCGATTTCCAGCTATACCGCCGGCGCGCTGAACGTGTTGAATAAAACGGCCACGAGCGATGGTGCCGGGCCAGTGCCTTCGCTGGACGTCAACATGCTGCGGCGCGCGCTGGAACAGGCGAATACCCAGGCGCGCCGCGCCGGCCAGGTGATCCGCAGCGTCCACGAATTCGTCAAGAAGCGCGAACCGCGCCGCGAAAGCGTGGCGATGCAGCAGGTGGTCGACGGCATCCGCGCGCTGGTCGAGCTGCAGGCGCGCCAGAGTTACGTGACGCTGCAGGTGGACGTCCCTGTCGCGCTGGCGCCGGTGCTGGCCGACCGCGTGCTGCTCGAGCAGGTACTGTTGAACCTGACCCGCAACGCGATCGAGGCGATGCAGGACATCGCTCCCGAACGCCGCCTGCTGCGCATCACGGCCGAGGAAACCGAGGCCCAGGTGGCGGTGTCGGTCATCGACAATGGCCACGGCATCGCGCCGGAAGTGGCCGAGCGCCTGTTCTCGCCCTTCTTCTCGACCAAGGCCGAGGGCATGGGCATGGGCCTGTCGATCTGCCGCACCGCGATCGAATTCCACGGCGGCACGCTGAGCCACACCGGCAACCCGGGCGGCGGCACCATCTTCACGTTCGCCCTGCAGAAGGCATGAGCGGGCGTGAGCTAAAATACGCCCCCACCCAAGCGAGAAACCCAGGAGACTCACCGCATGCTGCACATCGTCGACGACGAAGACGTGATCCGCGACGCCCTCGAATGGCTGGCGCAATCGCGCGGCCTGGCGGCGCGCGGCCATGCCGGCGGCCAGGCCTTTCTGGATGCCCTCGGCGCGCACCCGGATGGCGTGGATGCGGATGGCCACTGCGTGCTGCTCGACGTGCGCATGCCCGGCATGAACGGCATCGCCGTGTTCGACCAGCTGGTCGCGCGCGGCCTGCTGGCGCGCCTGCCGGTGATCTTCCTGACCGGCCACGGCGATGTACCGATGGCGGTCGACTCGCTCAAGCGCGGCGCCTTCGATTTCTTCGAAAAGCCCTTCAACGACAACCAGCTGATGGATCGCGTCGAAGAAGCCATGGCGGCGTCGCGCAAGGCGGCGGCGGCGTCCGCCGTGCATGCGCGCCTGGCCACGCTGTCGGCGCGCGAGCGCGAGGTACTCGACCTGATCTTGGCGGGCAACATGAACAAGGTGGTGGCCGACAAACTCGGGATCAGCATGCGCACCGTGGAGGTGCACCGGGCGCACATCTTCGACAAGATGCAGGTCAAGACGGCGGTGGAGCTGGCAGGCTTATTGAAGTAATCTTGCCTCTGTAATACTCGCGCACGGCAGATTGTTGCCTCCAAGCTTTTCGCAAGTTCGCTTGTAAAATCATTGAACACGGCGTGGTCAAACTCACCACGCAGAAATTCTTTAGGGAACCCAGATGAGCGAAAAGACAATAGCAGACAAGATGTTTTTAAAGACTGCGAAATCCATGCTGATCCTGAACGGCAACGTTCACCCCGGCATGGTGGCGCAGATACCGCCCGCGCTGATCAAGAACGACCAGGACAAAGTCGATGTGGTCTTGCTGTTCGCCATGAACCGCAAGGAACTGGAGCAGTATTTTCCGACCGCCAAGGAGCGCATGGGCGACAAGGGTTCGTTGTGGGTGGCTTACCTGAAGCAGACGGCGTCGAAAGCCACTGATATCAATCGCGACTCAATCAATGCTTATGCGAAGGAAAACGGTATCACAGGCGTGGCCATGATCTCGATCGACGGCGACTGGTCGGGTCTACGCATGAAGCGTATCGAGTTGTAAGTCGATGCCATGGCGCGCCAGCGCCCAGGCCACGTGCTCGCGCACCAGCGCCGACGGGTGGGAAGCGCGGGCCTGCAGGGCGGCCACGATCGCCGCGTCGCCCCGGATGCTGTCCGCTGCATTGCCGAGTCCCACCGCCAGATTGCGCAGCCAGCGCTCATGGCCGATGCGGCGGATCGGACTGCCTTCCATGCGGCGCTTGAATTCTTCCTCTTCCCAGCCAAACAATTCCACCAGTCCCGCCTCCGCCAGGCCATTACGCTCGTCGAAGTCCGGCACCGAGCTCCGCTGCGCAAACTTGTTCCATGGACAAGCCACCTGGCAGTCGTCGCAGCCATAGATGCGGTTGCCGATCAGCGGCCGGAATTCTTCCGGGATGCTGCCCTTCAGCTCGATCGTCAGGTAAGAGATACAGCGCCGCGCGTCCAGCCGGCCCGGGCCCAGGATGGCGCCGGTCGGACAGGCGCCGATGCAGGCCGTGCACTGGCCGCAGTGGGCGCCGGTCGCTTCGTCGATGGGCAGTGGCAGGTCGACCAGGATCTCGCCGATGAAGAAGGTCGAGCCGGCTTCGCGCGACAGCAGCAGGGTGTGCTTGCCGCGCCAGCCGAGTCCGGCCTTCTGCGCCAGTGGCAATTCCATCACCGGCGCCGAGTCGGTGAACACCCGGTAACCGTATTCGCCGATGGCCGCCTTGACCTTGTCGGCCAGGGCCTGCAGGCGGTTGCGCAAGACCTTGTGATAATCGCGCCCGCGGGCATAGACCGAGACCACGGCCGCCTGCGGATCCTGCTGGCGCAGGCGTTCGCGCGCGCGCCAGTCGTCCGGCGTTTCCCGCGGAAGATAATCCATGCGTGCACTGATCACGCGCACCGTCCCCGGCACCAGCTCGGCGGGGCGGGCACGCTTCATGCCGTGGCTTGCCATATAATCCATCTCGCCATGGTGGCCGGCATCAAGCCAGGCTTGCAGGCCCGCTTCCGTATGTGCCAGGTCAATGTCCGTGATGCGGACGTCGGCAAAGCCGAGTTCGGCGCCCCATGCCTTGATGGCACGCGCGAGTTCGTGGAGGTCGGGCGAAGAATCGGACATGGCGACTAGGTGACAACGCGAGTAACAACTGAGTGACAACTGAGGATGCGGACGCATCGTCCGCAACACGACATTTTAATTGATGCAGCCCATAACGAACTATCTTCCCGACGAAGCCGCGACCCAGGCCCTGGGCGGCGCCCTCGCGCGCGCGCTCCAGCCGGGTCTGGTGATCTACCTGCATGGCGACCTCGGCGCCGGCAAGACCGCCCTCACGCGCGCCCTGCTGCATGCGGCCGGGCACCAGGGCGCCGTCAAAAGCCCGACCTACACCTTGTCGGAACCGTATCGCATCATGCTTGACGGCCAAGCGGTCAACCTCATCCATTACGACCTGTACCGCATGGCCAGCCCGGAAGAGTTCCTGGATGCCGGCTTCCGCGAAGATTTCAATGGTCACAACATCTGCATCGTCGAATGGCCGGAAAAAGGCGCACCGGTGTTGCCGCCACCCGACGTCAACGTGTTGCTGGAAGTCAGCGGGCTCGGGCGTACTGTAGAATTGCAGGCGTTGTCCGACTTGGGCCTGCTATGCCTCGAACGCCTGCACTACCCCCCGATTCCCTGATCCCCGACCTGCCGAAGCGGCGCGCCGTATTGAAGACCGGCGGCACGCTGCTGCTGTCGGTGCTTGCCCCGGCCCTGCTGCCGGCGTCCGCCATGGCCGCGCAAATCATGGCCGTGCGCGTGTGGCCGGCCGACGACTATACCCGCGTCACGCTGGAAAACGACGGCGAGTTGAAGACCACCCACTTCATGGTGCCGGATCCGCCGCGGCTGGTCGTCGACATCGACGGCCTGGCCCTGAACGACACCCTGAAAAGCCTGGTGGCCAAGGTCGAATCGAACGATCCCTACATCAAGCAGGTGCGGGTCGGCCAGAATCGCCCGAACGTGGTGCGCCTGGTGTTCGACCTGAAGGAAACCGTCAAGCCGCAAGTGTTCACGCTGGATCCGGTGGCCGGCTACCGGCACCGCCTGATCTTCGACCTGTATCCGATCAAGCCGGCCGACCCGCTGACGGCCATGATCCAGAAGGAAAACTGGAGCGGTAACGAAGTCGCGGCCGCCACGCCGACGCCAAGTACCCAGCCCGGTGCCCCGACCGTGGGCCAGACCGGCCCGGCGCCGGTGGCCCAGCTGGAAGCCGACGCCGCCCGCGCCGGCACCACGCCGGCCCAGCCGCAGCCGAGCACGCCGCAGCCGCCCGCCGCCGCCCAGCAGCAGGCACGCACGCAAGCCCAGGCCAAGGCCGCGCCCGGCCAGAAGGTGATGCGCATGGTCACCATCGCCCTCGATCCCGGCCATGGCGGCGAAGATCCTGGCGCCACCGGCGCCACCGGCGTGCACGAAAAGGACATCGTGCTCTCGGTCGCCAAGCGACTGAAAGCCAAGCTGGAAGAATTGCCGAACACGCGCGTGATGCTGACCCGCGACGCCGACTTCTTCGTGCCGCTGGGGCAGCGCGTGGAAAAGGCGCGCAAGGTGCAGGCCGATTTGTTCGTCTCGATCCACGCCGACGCCTTCGTGACGCCCAGCGCACGCGGCTCCTCGGTGTTCGTGCTTTCCGAAAAAGGCGCCAGTTCGAGCGCGGCGCGCTGGCTGGCCAACGACCAGAACAAGGCCGACCTGATCGGCGGCACCAACTTCGCATCGCACGACAAGGATATCGCCAGCGTGCTGTTCGATTTGTCGACCACGGCCCAGATCAACGACAGCCTGAAACTGGGCAAGGCGGTGCTCTCCGAAATCGGCGGCATCAACCGCCTGCACAAGGGCGCGGTCGAGCAGGCCGGCTTTGCCGTGCTGAAGGCGCCCGACATCCCTTCGATCCTGGTCGAGACCGCGTTCATCTCGAATCCGGAAGAAGAAGCGCGCTTGAAGGATGACGCCTATCAAAACCAGCTGGCCGATGCGATCACCAAAGGCATCAAGCGCTACTTCGCGTACAATCCGCCGCTGGCGAAGAGCCGCATGACTTGATCCCGATGGCGTGGTCGCTTGTGCCGGTGCTGTCGGGTTCCACCTGAGGAGAGCATCCGTGAGCGCAACCACCACGCAATTCGGGCAATTGCCCGCTTTACAACTTCGCGCGCCCGACGGCGCCGAGGCGACCATCACCCTGTATGGCGCTCACCTGGTGTCCTGGAAAACGGCGCCCAGCCAGGCGGCCGGCGCCACCGCACTTGGCGGCGCGACACCCCAGGAACGCCTGTTCCTCAGCACCCTCTCCGCCCTCGACGGCAGCCGCGCGATCCGTGGCGGCGTGCCCGTGATCTTTCCCCAATTCGCAGAACGCGGCAGCGGCATGCGCCACGGCTTCGCGCGCGTCAGCACCTGGCGCGTGCTGGAATCCGGCGTGCAGGACGGCGCGGCCTTCGCCGTGCTGGCGCTGTCGCAGGCTGACCTGGCGCCCGCGCCGGCGGGTGCCTGGCCCTCGCCTTTCGAACTGCGTCTACGGGTGGCGGTGCAGGCCCAGTCGCTGATCATGACGCTGGACGTGCGGAATACCGGCACCCAGGCTTTCCCCTTCTCCGCCGCCCTGCACACTTATTACCTGGTCGAGGACGTGGAAGCGGTGCGCATCGATGGCGTGCAGGCGGAAACGCTGGCGATTGTCGACAAGCTGGACCAGGTGTTCGAAGGCATAGGCGGGCATCTCGTGTTCGATACCGGCGCCGACAAGCTGGGACTCGAGCAGCGCGGTTTTGGCGATGCTGTGGTGTGGAACCCGGGGGCCGTCGATGCGGCGGCCCTGAACGATATGGAAGACGAGGAATACCGGCGTTTCGTGTGCATCGAGCCGGCCTTGTTGACGCCGCAGGTGCTGGAGCCCGGCGGGAGTTGGCGCGGGGAGCACCGGGTTGTTGTATCGGCTTGATCTCTCGCGGACTTACAACACAGGGCCAGCCAAGACGGCCCCGGGTCGCAGGCCCAAGAAAATTAAGGCTGTGTTCGCGTTAGCTAGGTAGTCGCAAAAGTTGGCGTTCAATTGATCTGGAGCGCCGCAGATAACCACTGGGCGGGTGTACGCAAGTGTCGGGCGTCGAGCAGCCTTTGCCATCCCGAATA
>Ga0265780_10000272_pt1 | contig 79903 bp, 78 predicted proteins | sample P1T30metagenome_FD_192432 | JGI IMG/M metagenome (GOLD analysis project Ga0265780, IMG submission 192432) | Plant litter microbial communities from East Loma Ridge, Irvine, California - P1 T30 | ecosystem: Environmental > Terrestrial > Plant litter > Unclassified | place: USA: California...
GCTTTAGATCATTGCTCAACCGTTTTGATACAACAGTATCAAGTTGGAAATCTTTCAATTACATAGCTTTTATAGTAATAGCTCTGAAGAAATTTTATAAAACTAAAAAAGTTTAAATGACTTCATTTCAAAATTTAATAATCCAATAGATAAAAAAACATATATCCTGATTTTTTAAACTTTTTTATCAAATAAAAAAACCGGACAAAATTCGTCCGGTTTTTTTATTATTTTTTAATCAGTCCCAACTCAATTAACCGCTCATGCAGAAACGCTCCGGCTGTGGTATCTTCATACAGTTTCGGATGGTTTTCATCTACACAGTTTTCAAGCGCGTTTAAAGACATGGAGCTTACCGGGTGCATAAAGAAAGGGATGGAATATCTTGAAGTCCCCCACAGTTCTCTCGGCGGATTAACAACCCGGTGAATGGTTGATTTCAGCTTATTGTTCGTATGTCTTGAAAGCATATCTCCAACGTTGATCATCAGTTCGTCCGGCTCTGCAATTGCATCGATCCATTCGCCGTTATGGTTCTGAACCTGAAGGCCTTTTCCCTGGGAACCCATCAGAAGCGTAATCAGGTTGATGTCGCCATGAGCAGCTGCCCTTACCGCATCGTCCGGTTCCTGTGTAATCGGAGGGTAATGAATTGGTCTTAAAATAGAATTCCCTTCTGCAATTTTATCATCAAAATAAAATTCATCCAGTCCTAAATATAAAGCCAGAGCCCTTAAAACATACTGTCCTGTTTTTTCCAGCATCTGATAGGCTTCTTTACCTACCTCATTGAACTTCGGAAGTTCTTCAACCGTTACATTGTCTGGGTACTCGCTTTTGTATTTTGAATCCTCAGACACATACTGCCCGAAATGCCAGAATTCTTTCAGGTCTCCTTTTTTGAAGCCTTTTGCCGTTTCTTTACCGAATCCTACATAGCCTCTCTGCCCGCCGATGCCCGGGATCTCGTACTTCTGTTTTGTTTCTGTGGGCAGCTCAAAAAAGTTCTTTACCTCTTCATACAGTTCATCCACCAGGGTGTCACTAAGAAAATGGCCTTTTAAAGCTACAAAACCAATTTCTTCATAAGCTTTTCCGATTTCATTTACAAATTTCTGTTTGCGTTCCGGGTCACCCGAAAGGAAATCACGCAGGTCTACACTAGGTATTTTGTCCATTTATAGAAATTTTACGTAGTGCTAAATTACATTTTTTAAATTAAATTCTTTTTTATCTCCGGTATTATAAATTAAATTTGTCCTATGAAAAAATATTCTTCCAAAAGAAGTATTCAGATATTGGCACACCTTCTTCAGCAGTACGGAATTTCAGATATTATTATTTCCCCGGGATCCAGGAATGCCCCTCTGGCGATTCATTTTTCGGAAACCGACGGCTTTAACTGTTTCAGTATTGTAGATGAAAGGAGCGCAGCTTTTGTAGGAATGGGAATGGCCATGAGCCATAAAAAACCTGTTGCCATTACCTGTACCAGCGGTTCTGCAGCGGCCAATTATTATCCTGCGGTTACGGAAGCTTTTTATTCGAATATTCCCCTTTTGATACTGACTGCCGACAGGCCCACGGATTATGTGGATATTTTTGACGGACAGACGATCAGGCAGCAGAATCTTTTTCACCAGCATTCCTACGGGGATTTCCAGCTGCTGGAAGACAGCCGGGAAAATGCAGAGGATTTTAATTTCAATACCCTTAAAAAAGCCATTGAGCTCTGTTTCGAAAAGCAGGGACCGGTCCATATCAATATTCCTCTGGAAGAACCGTTGTATGATCTGATCTCTGAGCTTCCGACTTTCCCTACCGTGGAAAAAACAATTAAGCAGAAAGATTATGAAATCCCGTCGAACCTTGTGGCCGACTGGAATACTTCGCAGCGGATCATGATTCTGGTAGGAACCAGAGGGTACAGTCCGGAACTGGAAAATCAACTGACCCAACTGGTTAAGAATCATTCTGTAGTGGTGTTGAGTGAAGCCAATTCCAATCTCTATCACGAAAAGTTCTTCAGGCATATTGACCGTTATATTTTTAATTTTACAGAGGAGGATTACAGGACCTATGCGCCTGACCTGCTGATCACGGTAGGGCAGAACGTAGTCTCTAAAAAAGTAAAGCAGTTTTTAAGAAGTGCCAAACCGAAACAGCATTGGCACCTGGATGAAGTATGGCAGCCGGATACCTATTTTGCCCTGACAGAAAAGATAGAAGTAAGGCCTGAAATTTTCTTTACTAAATTATTGAAATTCATTAATCTGGAGCCAAGACCCTATTTTAATCTCTGGGATGTTTTGAAAGACAAAAAAGATGCAAAACATGAACAGTTTTTGAATACGGTAGGATTTTCTGATTTTTATTTCTTCCATAAATCTTCACAGACAATTCCTGAACATTATAATATCCATTTCAGCAACAGTTCGGCCATCAGGTATGCCCAGCTGTTTGATTACGGCAAAAGAAAAATCTACTGCAACAGGGGAACCAGCGGAATTGACGGCTCAACGTCTACTGCCATGGGATTTGCCATTAAAAATACGGAGCCCACTCTGCTGATTACAGGAGATTTAAGCTTTTTCTATGACATTAACGGACTCTGGAACCAATATATCCCTCCGTTCGTAAGAATCATGATTTTCAATAATGGGGAAGGGAATATTTTCAAGATTATTCAGGGGCCGGGAAATGCCAACCCGAATGCGCTGGATGAATTTATTGCCACGAAGCACCATAAGAATGCAGAGCATCTCGCGAAACATTTCGGGTTTTCCTACACAAAAGTAGATGAAGAGGCTACATTAGACCGGGTTCTGGAAAATTTCTTCAAACCTGATGTTCAGCCTAAAATACTGGAGATCAATACTTACGGAAAGAACAATGCAGAGGTACAGAAAGCTTATTTTAATTTTATGAAAGAAAGTTAGAGGATTGAATACTCTTCATTTCCGGGCAGGTTGATAATTTTATCAAGGGGATAAATAAAATTTTCATTGAAGTCATTCATCGCATTAATGATCTGGAAATGAGAAAACTGTTTGATGTTCTGGATGTTGATTTCGGTCTCTTTGATTTTTTTCTGTTTTAAAAGATGCTGCCGCTGTACTCCGTTCAGAAGGTAAGTGGACGGCGTATACCAATCTTTCCCCTTTAAAAACAGGAGGTTGGAATAGGAAGTATCCGTCACATGGTTGTTTTTGATAATGATAATTTCCTCCGCTTTGGATTTCATCTTCATTTTTTCGAGCTCTTTCCGGTCTTCAAATTTGAAGGAATAATCATAGCTGTTATTCTCTACCAGCTGGAAATCCTGTATTTCCGGGATGGCATAAGGAATCATCTGGGTACGTACTTTTTTATCAAGGTCATACACAATTCTGAGCTTAAAAAGCCCGTCTCCGTCATGGTCCAGCTGTTTATAAATCTTGGCAATGTCTATAGAGCCCTCTTTCCCAAAATGGGCGAAAGTCTGGTCTACACGCTTCTGATGAAATTCCGGTAAAAAAATTTCCTGGTCTTCTACTTTGATGCTTTCAATAAATTGGGACATAAATTTTATTTTTCATTTCCTGATATTCGTCTTCTGACCTGCTCATATGGGTAATTCCGCCGCCGCTTTTAAAATAAAGGTCCTCACCTTCTTTTTCTATAAACCGGATCATTACACAGCTGTCTACATTCTGGCCGTCAAACCAGCCGCACATACCCGTGTAAAAACCCCTTTCATAACCTTCCGCCTCTAAAATTATTTCCATTGTTTTAGATTTCGGGGCTCCTAAAATGGAGCCTGCAGGCAGCAGCTTCTGCATAATGCTTCCTACCTTTCTGCTAAATTCAGGCTTTATATTTCCTGAAATTTCAGAACTCATGGCATAGAGATCCTTCTGCTGGGTCCTGATGAAATCAATGTGCTGGAATTTATCCACTTTCACATCGTCTGCCACCATGCTAAGATCATTTCGTAGCAAATCTACTACGGTGTAATGTTCGGCTTTCTCTTTCCTGTCGTTTTTCAGGGTTTCCGCAGCATTTTCCAGGTCGGCATCAATGGTCCCTTTCATGGGGTAGGTAAGAATTTTTCCGTCAATGATCTTCACAAAAGTTTCAGGAGAAAAAAATACAAAAAAATCTTTATAAAAAACTTTATATTTCGCGCTTGAATGAAAAAATATTTCTCTAAGGGTCAGGTTCGTTTCAATTTTGGTTTTCCGGGTATAGTTGACCAGATAGGAATTCCCGAGGTGGATATTTTTCTGCACTTTATCAAATCCTTTTTTAAAGCTTTCCAGGGTTTCAGGATAAGATTTCCATTCAATATTTTTATGCAGGACAGGTTGCTCGGATGTATTTGAAAAGTTTTGGAAATCAATCAGCAGGCCTGAATTTACAAGCTCTTCCTGCCTGAAAATTTCAATATTCTCTGCCGGGAAGTCGATCATAAAGAAAAAAGGAACTTTCCGGAGCGAAAGTTCATCCATTTCCATAAATTTTTGTTGTTTCACTGAAAACATCCTGCAAAAGTAATTATTGATGATTACTTTTGCACAAAATTTTTTAATGGAAAACAGATATCCACAGAAACCGGGATTAGATTTTATACTGAAGCAGGCATTTTTCTATTGGAATAAGACGCTTATTTACCAGCTGATGTTTTCAGTGATTTATTTTGCCATCTTTTTTACGGCATTCTTTTTCTTTGCCTCAAAATACGGAATCCTGGATCAGCAGCAGGAACTTATGGAGGCCTTTCAGGTGAGTACGGAAGCTTATCTTCAGAAAGCACAGGCACTTGGGCAGACAGAGAATTCACAGTATTTCAGTTATGCGTTTTTGGGCATACTCGTTTTTTTGTATCCTTTAAACCTGGGATTGTTTCAGATTTTCAGGAAAGTTGATCTTAACGAAAAACCGGAAATCGGAGACCTGTTTGTTGGTTATAACGGCTTTAATTTTTTTAAATATGCCGCTTTTTATCTATTCTGGTTTATGATCTACATGATGACCTTCAGGCTGGTTATCCTGCCGTTTGTATGGGTGTGTATCACCATTTTTGTTGCACCGATTATGTTCTTTATGAACAAAACCATATTCGAGTCCATCTCTTTGAATTTTAAGGCATTAAAAATGTATTTCCTGGAAATATTTGTCTGTGTCATGGTTGCGGTTATCTTTAAATACATCGGGTTTGCCTTATTTCTTATCGGCGGATTGTTTACGTTTCCATTCTGGAATGCTATGATTTACTCACTTTATAAAACAATTTTTACAGAGAAGGAGTAAATTTTGAATGTTCAATGTTTTTTCTTTCAAAAAAAAGTTAAATTTGGGAAGAACAACATTAAAAATATACACCATGTCAGAATTTAACGAATTTGATCAGCAGGGCTCTGTTCCGGAAAGGAATACAAGCTCTGTTATCTCACACGCCTTCGAAATGTACAAAGGCATATTTTTATATGCCATCGTAGCAATGGTTATCTATCTCGTCGCAGGATCGGTGATCCAGACTCTGAGCGGATTCAATTCCATGAGCTTTGCCGATGATATGAAAAGCTATGGAGATGATTTTTCAGGATATAATATCTGGGCTGCCCCCGGGTTTACGCTGTATCTTTCCATGTCTTGGCTTTTAGGGATTTTACTGGCTCCGCTGTATGTAGGCCTGATCTATATTGTTAATAAATACAATACCAAAACACCTGTTGAATTTTCTGATTTGTTTATCGGTTACAGGCAGAATTTTGTTAACATTCTGATCTATAGCCTTCTTTCAGGGCTTATTACCTCAGTCGCTGCTTTTTTCTGCGTTATCCCTGTATTCTTTGTTTATCCTTTGCTGATGTTGGGTTATCCCATCCTCCTTTTTGAAAATGCCACTGCCACAGATGCTTTGGGGAAAACATTCAGGATTGCTAAAGAAAATTACGGCACGTTTTTAGGAACGACTGTTTTGGGAATCATAATTTCCTGTGCCGGAATTGTGCTTTGCGGAATCGGGGTCATTGCAACTGCGCCATTTATTATGGTGGTAATGTATTCTCTGTATTGTGCTTTCCTGGGAAAACCGAGACAAATAACTTATAAAAAATGATGAATAAAGAACAACAAATAAGCAGTACTAAAATAAAGCAGGTAGCATTACTTGCTATTATTTTGGTCATGGCAGGTCTAATCTGTTTTAATCTTGCGCTTTTTATACCCTCTGTATTGGGAGCCATTACCATCTATGTGGTCTGCAGGAAATATAATTTTTATCTGCAGGAAGAGAAAAAATGGAAACCCTGGGCTGCAGCGCTTGTCTTGATGTTTGCCAGTCTGATTATTCTTATTCTGCCGGTTTATTTTATCGGGGATTTACTCATCGAAAAATTCGGGAATGCACAGGCTTATATGAATAAGTTCAATGTATTCCTGGAAAAAATACACACCTATATTTACTCGAAAGTCAAGGTTGATATCCTGAGCAAGGAGAATATGGGCAAGCTGAAAAGCAGTGTCGGACAATTTTCAACAAAAGCTTTAAGCGGGACGGTAAATACGCTTACCGTTATCGCATCCATGTATTTTATTCTTTATTTTATGCTCGAAAAACCAAGGTTTTTTGAAAGGATCCTGTCCTCATCCGCTCCTTTGAAAAGATCAAACGTTTCCATGATCGGTGAGAAAATGAGAAAACTGATTATGGCAAATGCAATCGGTCTTCCGGTAGTGGCACTTGGCCAGGGTATTATTGCACTGATCGGATATTTCATTTTCGGGGCACCGAGCCCTGTTCTGCTTTTTGCTCTGACTGCCGCTGCATCAATGATCCCTGTAGTAGGAGCCGCAATTGTGTATGTGCCGGTCTGTATCTTCATGATTGCAGAAGGAAATACCGGTGCTGGACTTGGATTGGCGGCATATTGTGCAATTGTAGTCGGCATTACAGACAACCTGCTCCGTTTTACCCTGCTTAAAAAACTGGAGGATATCCATCCTTTAAATACCGTTTTCGGGATTATCATGGGGATGAACTTATTTGGCTTTATGGGACTGATCTTCGGGCCGATTATGGTTTCCCTTACCTTATTGCTGATCCAGGTCTACAGGAATGAGTTTTCAGAAGACGATATTCCTGAATTACAGCTTCCCAATAAAGATGAGGAGCTAGAAAAGAAAATTGATTTAATACTATAATAAAATGACAGAAGGAATAAACCCGGATATTTTAAAGGAAATCTGTACCGTTAAAATGCCTTTCGGGAAATATGCGGGAACGATCCTGGCAGATTTGCCGATAAGTTACCTTGAATGGTTTCAGCGCCAGGGAATGCCCAAAGGAAAACTGGGAATGCAGTTGGCAACGATTTATGAAATCAAGCTGAATGGGCTGTCAGACCTGCTGATTCCTATCCGCGGAGGTGCTGTAAATTATGAAAAGCCCAAAACAAAGACGTATAAATTTTAAGATATGATTTCGGCGGCATCGAAGATGCCGCCGAAATCAATAGTATCAGCCTTTCAGAGCGGCAATTTCATCCCTCAGCTTCGCCGCTTTAATAAAATCGAGGCTTTTTGCCGCCGCTTCCATTTCTTTCTGTTTCTGTCCGATGACTTTTTCCATATCTTCAGAAGTATAATTTGCTTTGGCTTCGGCCACTTTCTGCAGGATTTCTTTCTGTGTGTATTTTTCGTCCGGGAAATCCTTGGTTCTTCCGACCAGGTTTTCAGAAATCTTTTTATTTAAAGCAACAGGAACTTTCCCGTGCTTTTCATTGTACTCTATCTGCTTCGCCCTACGGTAATCTGTTTCATCAAGGGTAGCCTGCATGGATTTTGTGATCTTATCGGCATACATGATGGCCCTTCCGTTCAGGTTTCTTGCGGCACGCCCTACAGTCTGGATCATAGACCTCCTGCTTCTCAGCATTCCTTCTTTATCTGCATCCAGAATGGCTACCAGGGAAACTTCAGGTAAATCGAGCCCTTCTCTTAATAAATTTACCCCAATCAAGACATCAAAAAGCCCCACACGCAGATCCTGCATAATCTGGATACGTTCCAGGGTTTCCACATCAGAGTGGATGTATCGCGTCCTGATGCCGAATTTGACGAAATATTTGGTCAGTTCCTCGGCCATTTTCTTTGTTAATGTTGTTACCAGAACCCTTTCGTCCACATCAGCCCGCTTCCGGATTTCTTCCATTAAATCATCAATCTGATTGATGGTCGGGCGGATTTCAATGATGGGATCCAGAAGTCCTGTCGGACGGATAATCTGTTCAATGTAGGCACCCCCGGTTTTCTCCAGTTCATAATCGGCCGGTGTGGCGGAAACATAAATAACCTGGTTCTGGATGGCTTCAAACTCTTCAAATTTCAGAGGCCTGTTGTCCATCGCTGCCGGAAGCCGGAAGCCGTATTCCACCAGGGATTCTTTCCTGCTGCGGTCGCCGCCGTACATGGCATGGACCTGCGGTACGGTTACATGGCTTTCGTCAATCACCATCAGGTAATCTTTGGGAAAATAATCCAATAGGCAGAAAGGCCTGCTTCCCGGAATCCTGCCGTCCAGATACCTGGAATAATTTTCAATTCCCGAGCAATAGCCGAGTTCCTTGATCATTTCCAGGTCCAGTTCCGTTCTTTCCTGAAGCCTTTTGGCTTCCAGCGGTTTTTCAACAGAATTAAAGAAATCCACCTGTTTTACCAGATCGTCCTGAATACTCCTGATAGCGCCGTTTAACGTGTCTTTTGATGTTACGAAAAGGTTGGCAGGGTAGATCTGAATTTGCTCAAAGCTGGCGGTTACATTTCCTGAAACGGGATCAAAGCTCTGGATTTTCTCAATTTCATCCCCAAAAAATTGGATTCTTACAGCATTGTCCGCATAGGCCGGAAATACATCAATAACATCACCTTTTACACGGAATGTCCCTCTCTGGAACTCATTCAGTGTCCTGGAATATAATGCATTAACCAAAGCGTGTAAAAGGGCGGTCCGGGTTACTTTTTCCCCGATGGCTATTGAAATTAAGGATTTGTGAAATTCTGTCGGGTTCCCGATACCGTAAATACATGAAACGGAAGCCACAATCAGGACATCCCTTCTTCCGGAAAGCAGACTGGCTGTTGCAGAAAGTCTCAGTTTTTCAACCTCTTCATTAATGCTCAGGTCTTTTTCAATATACGTTCCTGATGTTGCGATGTAGGCTTCAGGCTGATAGTAATCGTAGTAACTTACGAAATACTCCACGGCGTTTTCAGGGAAGAATTCTTTAAATTCCATGAAAAGCTGTGCAGCCAGGGTTTTATTGTGTGCCAGGACCAGGGTAGGCTTTTGTACATTACGGACAACATTGGCCACCGTAAAAGTCTTTCCGGAACCGGTTACCCCCAGTAAGGTCTGGTACTTTTCCCCGATTTTAATGCCTTCGGTAAGTTTTTCAATGGCCTGAGGCTGGTCCCCGGTTGGTTTATATTCTGATTCAAGTTTGAACTGCATAGAAAATGTGATCTTGTATAACAAAAATACGAAAGAAATTTCTGATTAGGAATGTATTTAACATTTACGAAAATCAGTCGGTATATTTTTAAATGAATGATCAGATATACAAAAACGGCACCTTTTTGAGTGTTGCTGTACTTTATTTGAATGACCGGGTTTTATGGCACCAATTTTTCTGTCTTATCCCGTAACCTCTTAATTTTGATTATGAAAAAAATATTCTTACCCGTTTTGCTTACCTCCGGAATCATGCTCGTTTCATGCCAGGGAAAAGGCAAACCAAGTGAACCTTCCCCAAAGGAAGAGAAAGCCAATACCAATTATAAGCCTGCATTTAAAGGACAGACCAGAATTGCTACGGTAAAGACAACGACGCCTTATACAGTAGAAGTCTTAAATAAAGATCTGGGCAAGCCTTGGGGAATTATCAATTTGCCGGACGGCAGGTTCCTGATCACGGAAAAATCAGGTTTTATTAATGTAGTATCAGCCGACGGAAAACAGATTTCTAAAATTGAAGGTTTTCCTAAAGTGGATGCCAAAGGCCAGGGAGGAATGCTTGATGTAGCTTTAGATCCTGATTTTAAAGCCAATAATATGGTGTATTTTGTTTTTTCTGAGCCTTTCGGAGACGGAAATTTAACTTCAGTGGCAAAAGGGAAGCTTTCTCCAGATATGAAAAATATTTCCGGCGTACAGGTGATTTTCCGGGCAACGCCTTCCTATGATGGAGACAAGCACTATGGAGGAAGACTGCAGTTTGATAAAGACGGAAATTTATTTGTAAGTACCGGGGAGCGGTCAGATAAACAGACCCGGGTATATGCCCAGAAAACGGATAACTATTTAGGCAAAATCCTAAAGATTACAAAAGACGGGAAACCTGCTCCGGGAAATCCGTTTATGAATACCTCCGGGTATAAGCCTGAAATCTATGCATTCGGAATCCGGAACCCGCAGGGTATGGCTTTAGATGAAAAAGGCCAGCTCTGGGATATTGAAATGGGACCCCGGGGCGGTGATGAAATCAATTTGATTCAGCCGGGAAAAAATTACGGCTGGGGCGATGTTACCTACGGCATTGAATATTCCGGGGAGAAAATCAATAACGGAACAACACAGAAAGCAGGAACCGAGCAGCCGGTTTATTACTGGGACCCGGTAGTTTCTCCAAGCGGCGTTACATTCTACACCGGCAATATACCTGAATGGAAGGGCAATTTATTTATCGGATGCCTCAGCGGACAGCATATCAACAGGATTGTGCTGAAAGACAATAAAGTAGTAGGGGAAGAAAGACTGCTTCTGGACCAGAAAGAAAGATTCCGGGATGTGCTGAACGGTATGGACGGAAACCTTTACGGAATCACAGACAGCGGGAAGCTGTATAAAATTTCCAAGAAATAATACAGATAAAAAATCCCGCAGGTTTCGCATGATACATAATTTTTAAATCCGTATCAATATGAAACCTGCGGGAATATTATTTAAAAGCTGTTGATCATCCTGTTAAGCCCTTCCGTCAGGATTTCCTGCGAAGTAGAGAAACAGATTCTGATATGCCCTTCGGCACCTTTGCCAAACCATCTTTCCGAGCCCGGAACAATAGCTACTTTCCCTTCTTTAAGAACATGCTGGGCAAATTCATCACTGGACATGCCGTTTTCTATTTTAGGAAATATTACAAATGTAGCTTCCGGAAGATTAGGGGTAAGAATTCCTGAATTGCTTAATATGCTGTGAGCCAGATCTCTGTTGTGCTGCAGGTGCGTAAGGAAATCATTAAACCAGGGTTTTGCCTTGTCAATCGCTACGCTGGCAGCAATCTGAGATAGGGTGGAAACGCCTTCAATGGTAGAATTGAAATTGGATTTTTCCGTGAAATCATCCAGTAATTCCTGGTCGTTGCATAAAACCGCTCCGATTCTCAACCCGGCAATGCCGAAAGATTTTGAAAATCCGAACACCGTAAAGCTTTTCTTTTTAGCTTCCTCAGATACTGAAGAATAGGTGTTGAATTCTTTTTTATCATAAACAATATCACTCCAGATTTCATCACTCATTACCCAAAGGTCATGAGCCGCGGCAATCTCTGATATTTTCTTTAAAATTTCTTTAGAATATACCCTTCCTACAGGATTGTGGGGATTGCAGATGCTGATCAGTTTTGTTTTGGGAGAGATTAATGAAACCAGCATTTCAAGATCAATATCACCTGTTGTGGAGTCGACAGCACACAATTTTATATTTCCCCCGACAGCTTCCACCGTTTTCTTGAAAAGGAAATCGACAGGGTCAAAAATAATGGCTTCGTCTCCGGTATTTAAAACATATTTTGCAATCAGGAACATGCCCTGGGCAGCACTGTTTACTGCCAGGATATTATCCGGGGTAAAATTTCCTTTCTTTTCCGTATTGAAATGTTCGGCAACGCTTTTTTTGAATTCCGGGATCCCGGAAAAAGGCCCGTAGCTTAAATAGCCATCCTTAATATATTCAATGATGCCGTTTTCGATTTCCGATGACATCCTGAAGTCCGGATCGGCTGCGGTTAAAGGGATGATTCCGTTCTCCAGTGTTGCCCATCTGCCATTGTAGGCTTTTCTTTTCAGGGCTTCGAAATTAATATCTTTATTTGTAAACATCTTTTATTTATAAGAAATTGGTAACGTATTTTTAGGTTGTTCATCCAGGGGCAACAGGAACTGATCAAGCAGAGCCCTCCCGTTTTTGATGTGAATATCAATTTCAGGCCTTCTTTCTTCTTCGTATTTCCGGAAAGCTTCCTGGTGGTCATTTCCCTGGGTGAGAAGATCAGTCAGCGTAAAAGAATCCTTCAGTGCTGAGGTAACTCCCTGGCTGGTAAAAGGAATGAGTGGGTGTGCTGCATCTCCTATGAATACAATATTCTCATGATAGAACGGGTTTAGTTTTTCCAGTTCATACACCCTCCAGATATGGGCGTTTTCATAGCCTGAGCCTTCAATAATGGACGAAACCAAAGGGTTCCAGTCCCCGAAATTATCGAGCATGAACTGCTTGATACAGTCCGGAGTATAATCTTCATTAATGAAAAACCGGGTAATGTCAAACTGGCAGTACCAAAGGATTTTTGAAGAGGAAAGCTTTAAAACACCAAAAGTAAGGCCTCCGTTCTCATGATGGAATTTCAGGAAATTGCTTTCGATCTGTCCGGCAAGCTCTTCATTTTCAATGATATTGACCACTTCATTTTCCAGAACGGCTTTCATGATCTCATCCTGAAAAATTTTCCTTCTGAGCCGGCTTCTTGATCCGTCCGACGCAATAACAATATCAGCTTCCAGCTTTGTGTTGTCGTCAATCAGGATATCCGCTTTTCCGTCTGAAAAACCGTTTAAGGCTGCTGTTGTTTCATATGAAAGCTTGTCTGAAGGGATTCCGTTGGCCAAAATCTCAATCAGTGCACTTCTGGAAACCACAAAAACATCATCTAAGTCTTTTTCTGAAATAATTTCCCCACTCTGGCTGTAATGGATGTATTTTTTCAGGAAACTTCCTTTTTCGTAGAGATGATCAATGTTAATGATGTTGGATAGAAACTCAATGCCTTCTTTGGGCAGGATAAACCCGTGTCCTTTCAGGTCATTCTGCGTTCTTCTTTCGTAGAGGTGGTAGTCTATGTTATTTTTCTCTAAATAATTTGCCATGCTCAGGCCGGAAACCCCGGCTCCTATGATTGCAACTTTGCCCATCTTTTAATGTTATCGTATTGTTGGTTGTTATTTTTTTGGATCTGAATCTATGAACCACCGGATTATATCCGGTAAAACCGGTCTGCAGATTTTAATACAGCAGGTGTAGGTAATCTTCCTTTTTACCAGAGTATGATAAATCTGATAGGAAAATACCGGGTTTTATGTGGTAAGTGGAATGAAAGTTATTCCGGTGCCTTGAAGATGTTGTCATCTGAATGAAACCCTGCCACACCGCCGCTCACGGCAAACTTCATGGCAGTAGCTGCCGTCATCCCGACAACAGGCTTAATATTTTTTTCTTCAGTAACAATTACCCAGCCCGAAATTGCATAGGAGTGGGGAAGGTAAACCGCAACATAATTGTGTTTTTCCACATCGGCCATTTCTTTTTGCGTCAGAAAGCCGATCCTCCAGATTTCCGGGCTTTCATTGGTTTTTACCCAGACCGGGTCATTGAATTTTTTTTTGTCTCCAACAAAGGAAGACATCACATCTTTGGTTGGCGTGTAAATGTGTTTTACGCCGGGGGTTTTTTCCAGTAAACGGTCCATGGAATCAAAAAAGAATTTCCCCAGCACGAATTTGTTTCCTAAAAACCCTAAAATTGCGGTGAATAAAATTGTTGAAATAAATACCAGCCCCGGAATTTGCCTTGCCACTGAAGGGATGATGTTATCTATTGACGAAACGATGTACCAGATCACAAAAATGGTCAGCCCGATGGGGCCGATAATGACTAATCCCTGAAAAAAGTTTTTCAGGAAAAAATTGGCAAAGTTTTCAAACGTCAGTTTTTTCAAAATAATTTATCCGTGTATGGTTTCTCCTTTTCCATAAGACTGGATGATCCTGGCTTCGTATTCCAGCCACTCTTCCCATCTTGCATTTACTTTATCCGGGTCTCCAAGCTGTCTTGCAAAACCGATAAAAGTAGTATAATGGTTGGCTTCCGAGATCATCAGTTCTTTATAGAAGGTTTTCAGCTCTTCATCCTTGATATTTTCGGTAAGCACTTTAAATCTTTCACAGCTTCTTGCTTCAATCATCGCGGCAAAAAGCATCTTGTCTACAATAAGGTCATCCCTGTTGCCTCCTTTCTGGATGAAATGTACAAGTTCGTTTACATAATCATCTTTTCGGGTACGCCCGAAAGTGTAACCTCTTTTCTTAATGATCTCATGTACCTGATTAAAATGGTCCAGTTCTTCCCGGGCAATGGCGAGAAGTTCTGTAACGATTTCAGGGTATTCCGGGAGCATTGTAATCAGCCCGATGGCATTGGTGGCGGCTTTCTGCTCACACCAGGCATGGTCTGTTAAAATTTCTTCAATGTTTTCCTCTGCAATATTTGCCCACCTTGGGTCGGTAGGAAGTTTCAACTTAAACATGTTTTAAAATTTTCCGTAAAATTAAAATAATTTGTGATATGACAGAATCTTTTATTGCTATTTCCTGTTTTATATTAAAATTCACATTTTATTGCCGTTTTTTAAACAGATGGTCTCTTTTTTGTTTGTTCATTTAAAAATAACTTAAAAATTTAAACAATGGAAGCAATTGCAATTTTGAAGAATAAAGCCAACGCTTTATTATCGTTAACGTTCACTGTACTGATGTCTCTTACCGTTTTTGCACAGGATACTGCCGCAGAACTGGTTACCAAAGAAAACAGTTCTAAATCTACAACCACTACCGAATGGTATGCAGACCCAATGTATATTATTGCCGGAGCAGTCCTGCTGATTATCATTATCGCTTTGATAACGAGAAGCGGAAGAAGAAGATAAATTAAGGCTGTTATTTAACAGCCGTTTTTATTCTCAGGAACTGCAGTACTTTCCATCCCCATCCGTCTACCTTTTTCAGTCCGCCCGAAATTACGAAGGCTAAAATGATATTGATGATATATATTAAGATCATTAGGATCCACCAGGGCATACTGTCTTTTAACGGGGCTACCAGGAAATAGACCAATGACGAGCTTATTCCCTGTGCAAAATAAAAAAATATGGCATTCCTGCCGATATGGGTGACAAAACTTTCTTTCGTAATTTTTAACCGGTTGTAAAAAACAAATAAGGTTACTAATGAAAATAAAGTCCAGATGATATAAGGGATCTTCGGCGGAAACTTGTTCCTGTTGATCTTATAAAAGATTTCATTTCCGTAAAAGAAAAACATCCATACTAAGGCTAAAGCTACAATGCCGTATAAAACGGGGATGATCTTTTCCGGAATCTTTTTTCCTTTCATTTGATGAGCAGCCAGAAATATGGTCATGTAAAATGCAACATAACCCACCTGTCCTGTGGGATAAATTTCCGGGAATATATTAAATATCAGTGTTAAAGCCACACACAGCCCAATGAACCAGTTGATGTGCTTCGGAAAGAATTTTAAAATCAGGACCCCGAAAACCGTCAGTATAAAATACACTTTCAGATACCAGAAACTTCCCATTACTACGGGGAAAGTATCTGCATTGCTGTATTCATGGAGGTACCAGTTGCCGAGATTTTCCCATTGGGGAACTGCAGAAATATCTGTAGCGGCATATTTTGATCCGAAAGTCGTATAGAAACTCTGCAGCCATTCCATTGAAAAGAAAGCCAGTCCGAAAACTTTGAAGAAATAATCCAGAAAAAACAGCAGGGTTACAAAGATCATATACGTAATCTGCAGTTTCAATAATCTGTAAAATGTCTTTCCAATATCAGATCCTGAAGTAATTCCGCTTAATGCATAGAATAAGGCTACATCAAAAACAAGGGAAAGTACCCTCACTTCAGCCGGAATGTAAAGCTGTCCGGACCAGAATGCCGTGTGGATAAAAATAATGGAAAGGGTAGCCATGCCTTTTGCAAAATCTATATAAAGGTCTCTTTTCATGCGAATTTATATGGTGCGTCAAAAGTAAATAAACTTTACGGATATTTAAATAAAGAAAGAGGTAAGACAAATGCTTACCTCCCGAATAATAATATCGAAAATGAATGAATGAATTTTTATTTAAGGTTTTTAAATTCTTCCGCAGAAATCTCTCCACTTTGGATTTTTCTCAATTCGTCCATATACTGAGTCATATAAGCATCAATTTCAGGATACTGGGAGTTTTTCCCCATTTTATAGGTTCCGTTTAACACGCCCTGGTAATAATAGAAGAAGTTATAGTCAAATGCAGCGGCAGTAAGGTCATACTGTCCCAGTAAAAAGCCCAGACGTACCGCTGATCTTCTCTGTGGCGGAGTTCCGTGGTGTCCCGGACTGGTAGTCTGATAATCCCCGATGCTCTGTGCAAACTCATAGGCGGCGGCAATCTGAGCAAAAGAGGTCTGATTGTATCCGTTAGGTCTTCTCAGGTAATAGCCGGCAAACCCGTCTGCTTCCAGCTCATTGGGCCTTGCTGTAGATTCGCTTACTGTAGGCAGTCCGAAGATGTACTGCAGCTGGTGCCCGTATTCATGCGCCAGGATCATGGCATTTACAATATCTCCGCCTTTGCTTTTGGCATCATAGTAAATCGCATAGCCATAATAGATTTTCCCGGTAGAATAAGAAATCGCATTATACGTAGAATTGTAGTTCGAAGGATCATTCACGAATCTTAAGGTCGGATTGATTCTTCCCCAGAGGCTGGCAATTTTAGTCATCTGTGCATTCATAAAATTGGTATCTGTAGAATTCTGGAGGGAAGTTGTTAAGACAGCATTTGAGCTCCAGTACTGATCTACGTAATAGCAGACCTTCTCCAGTGCATTCGGCTGTTCCGGCTTCAGGTTTTCTGTCTGTTGCTCCGTTGCCGGAGTTTCCATAGTGTCGTCATTACATGCTGACAGGGAAAGTGCAGCAATTGCTCCCACGATGAGGTGGAAATTAAGGTTTCTTTTCATATAAATATTTTGATTAACACGAAGTTATTACTTTTAACGGAATAATTTATCACTTTATTGTGATAAATTATTCAATGCATAGTTAAAATTTATATTTAAAAAAGATTGGATTGAATTTGAGATCATTAAAAAATAATTCATATATTTGCACCTCGAAATAACTAAAAAATCTATAAACAATGTTTGCAATTGTAGAAATAGCAGGGCTTCAATATAAAGTTGAGCAAGACCAGAAGTTGTTTGTAAACCGTTTGTCAGGAGACAAAGGAGGTAAAGTATCTTTTGATAAAGTACTTCTTACTGTAAACGGAGCAATCACTGTAGGCGCCCCAGCTGTAAGCGGAATCACTGTAGAAGCAGAGATCCTTGACCACGTAAAAGCTGATAAAGTAATCGTCTTCAAGAAGAAAAGAAGAAAAGGTTACCAGGTAAAAAACGGTCACAGACAATCTTTAACTCAAATTCAGATCACTGGGATTACCGGATTTGAAGGAGCTAAAAAAGCAGAGAAGCCTGCTAAAAAAACAACCAAAAAAGCAGATGCTGAAGCTGCTGAAAGCGCAGAATAATTTAAACCAAAAAACCTTAGAATAAAATGGCACATAAGAAAGGAGTTGGTAGTTCCAAAAACGGTAGAGAATCTCACTCTAAAAGATTAGGGGTAAAGATTTTCGGAGGTCAGGCGGCTATTGCCGGAAATATTATTGTTAGACAAAGAGGTACTCAACACCACCCGGGTGCAAACGTGGGAATCGGTAAAGATCACACTTTGTTCGCTTTAATAGACGGAAAAGTAGTTTTCAGAAAGAAAGCAAACAACAGATCTTTTGTATCTGTAGAAGCAAACGCATAACACAGGCGTTTTATAAAGACTTAAAATCCCCGGTTTTCCGGGGATTTTTTTGTTATGCACAGTCAGGAATAATATTTTATTTATTTAATCTGTTTGCAGTGAAATATTTTTATATATTTGATAATACGCAACATATGAATTCATTGCGGATGCCTAGAAGCAAACAGGCAGTATATTAAAGAAAATATAAACCAAAAATAAATAATATGAAAAATCTGAAAAAAATCAACAGACAGGAACTTAAAAATGTAACAGGTGGAATTGCTCCTGATCAAGGATGCCTGCCTTGTGATATTTACTGTAACATTCCCGAAGGACAGCGGCCGTCCTGCAATATCGTATATATTGTAGCGCACTGCAATGGCTGTAAAGATTATCCTTTGGAATCATAAATATATACATCACATAAAAAATCTCCTTCATTTGAAGGAGATTTTTGTATCAGAAGCCGAACTGGAACCCGGCTTTAATTCCGAACTTCGAAATATCAGGCCTGTCGAGATAATTTCCTCTCCAGTTAAAATCTACCCTGAAGATCCTGAGGTTTCCAAATCCAATATTTTCAATCCCGACCCCGTATTCATAATATATGTGTTCACTGGGCGCTGAATATTTAAATTCTGCTACATTAATGGCTTTCGATGCATCGCTCAAAGTACCGTAAGCACCTCTGATGAATGCAATTTCCCTTAGTTTTAATTTTTTGATCAAAGGGATATAAGAAAGGATCTTGCCGTTAAAATGATGCTCAAGATGCAGTGTGGTATAAGTGTCTGCAACAAATTCGTAATAATTAAGCTGCGCAAAAGTATTGGCTGCCAGGCTGTAGGACTGGTTTCCCGGAATTACGTTCTGTAAAGCCAAAGGCACGGTATCGAAGTTTTTTCCGGCTTCAAAATTAACCAGCGTCTTACCCCAGCTTCCGATCAGCACCGGCTTATAGAACATGAACTGCAGTTTATTATAGTTAAAATCTGATCCGAACAACCCTTCAACCCCTCTCGTGTACTTTAAAATAATGGTAGGCGCCAAGGTTCCGTGTTCATACCTGTCGATACCGGTTTGCGAGAACTTAGCTCCCGGCCTTGCAATTAAACTTAATGTAAAATGGGAATCATTGGTTGTTTTTCTCAGGTCTCCATTCTTATAATACATCAGGTTAAAACCATCAGGGTTGGCAGATTTAATGCTCTGCATGCTTCCGTCCAGCCTGATCTGGAAGTTTTTCCACGGCTCAATAGAGGTGAAGACATTGGTTTGGTTTAAAGAACTTAAAGATGCATTTTCTCCCCTTGCAAAAATGGTTGAGGAAGCAAATGTCCTTGCCATAATTCCGTCGTCGTTGGTAAGCTGGACTCCCAATTGTAGGATGTCTCTTCTCGTTCCGGCTCCTACGGTGAACCTGTTCACCCTGTTGAACATAAATCTTGCTTCTGCACCGTATTTTAATTGTTGGTCTTTAAAACCGTAAGCCGTATAAAACTGAACCCGCCACGGGTCATTTCTTGTAAAGTAGGTTCTTGCTCCCAGCCTTATTCTGTCACCTTCCACTTCATTTTTTCCGTAAACAGAAAAAATAGGGCCTATATCAATGCTTTTCCCTACGTTATAATATCCGGAACCGAGGGTTTCATATAATTTTACAAGGCGGTTGAACTTTGGAGTCTGCTGAAGCTTATCCAGCATATCATAAATTCCCTGCTCGCTTTTTGACAGCGAGTCCGGCCGTGCCTGCAGCCAGTATGCATCATCTTTATCTACAAACCGGTCATTGTATTCCTCTTCTTTCCGTTTAAAAATGTTATCTTCGAGTGGTTTGTTAAACTCATAATCCGAGTAATCGACAGACCGTTTCGCGACAATGCTCTTAGAGGTTTTCTTTTTTGAAAACGGGGTCATCTCAATTTCAGTAACAAATTTTCTGGGCAGGAATGTGTTCTCGTCAGGATTGTCATATTCCAGCTCTGTTGAAATCCCGTTGATAAAGTTGACGTTGATTTTCTGTGTCGATTTCAAAGTGGCCCCTAAAACAGCATAGCTGTCGGTATCAATAAAAAGATATCCCTGGAAGGCCAGTACTTCGGTTCTTTTCGGCTGATAACGGATCTTAAATGCATTTTCTCCGCGTATTGAAATGGTATCAACTAAATTGTAATCGTATGTGCTGAATCCGGTTTCTCCCACCGGGCTCGGAAATCCGATATCGAAATAATTTAACGTATTATCATAAATGTTAATGTCCCGGTACAGGTTTTTGGCAGTCAGTGTAATGATCTGGTTATCCTGAAACCCTGAGGTTTTCTGTGCCGTAAGCAGCCTTTTGTTTCTTTTTGACGGCCTGTTTTCTCCGTAATTTTCATACACGGCTTCATTGAGGAAAAGGGGGAGTCCCATTTTTCCGCTGGCGGTAGAGTCTGCATATTCAAAGATAAAATCAAGTTTATTGAAGATTTTTCTCTTCATAAAAGCACTGTCCAGGTTGTTGGCATCAAACTGGATTTTTTCATACTCCTTATATGTATAGGTATCAAATTTATCCAGTCCGTTGTTTCTTTTCCGTTCCCAGACTTTCTGCATGATGGCATAAGCCGGATTTTCCTTCTTGTTCTTATACTTAGGCTTTTCGTTATGGATGACTACCTCTTCAATGCTGCTCACTTTTTCCTGTGAAAGCTTTACAAAAATATTAGAGGCCGTTTCCGGAGTAACCGCTATGTTTTCCAAGGCATAATTTTTTCTCAAAAATTTTAATTTATAAATGATACTGTCAGACTGAACCATAAAGTTGCCTGATGCAGTGGTAAGAACAGGTTTGTCATTTTCATTGATGAAAACATCCACACTGCTTATTTCTTTATTGGTTTTGGCATCTACAATCCTTCCGTTGGCCGTATTCTGCGCATAAACAGATTCGATAAAAAAAAGGAGAAAAAAGAGAGGGTAATATTTCGGATTGTTAATTAACATTTGTTGTTTCTTCAAGCTATTAGCATAAACAAAAAGTATGCAGTTTTATTGTTGGTAATCAAAATATTTCACCTGGATTTCAGGCTGGATACAAAACTGCAAATGTAAGGAAATAACATCACCATTTACGGGATTCCTCCTGATGTTTAATTAAAAATAATAAATCTCATCAATTCCTTTATGAAAAGTGAATTGTGGCATAAAACTTAATGTATGATCAGGGAGCAGATGTCTGTTCAGTGAGAACATGACACCTGCATTTAAAAATTATATTTGAAAGAACAAAATATCTCAATATGAAAATAGAAATCAAGACTCTGATTGAAAAAATTACGTTAGAATTTGATAACGAAGAATATTTCAGAAAGATCCATGCCGAAATAACGGAAGCCTTACTGGATGATTTAAACGTTAAGGGCATGTATTACGAAAAAGGCAACTCAGGTATTATGCTGCCGGCATTACTGCTGAAGAACAGTATTATCTCGATACAGAAAGAAGCAGATGCCTCTCCATTGTTCTCTTAAGGTCAAAGCCCCGCGAATGGGGCTTTTTTTATGTTTTATTTCCTCTTTCAGGTTAAAATAAAGTATCCTGTATTTTCTCCGGTTCTAAGTTCACATATTCCAGATCCGGCGAATAGTTCGGGAACTGGAATTCTTCAATCGGTTCCTGATCCAGAAATGCCCTGCCCATCTTTGTATCAAGGGTAATAATCATCCGGTCATGGATTTCTGCCTGCACCGGGTTAGGCAGAGTAGTTACAAGGCCGAAGCCCAGACTGCCGTCATCATATTCATCAAAATATCCGGCGATATAAAACTGCACTTTATCCTTCCAGAACATTTCATGTTTTACTTTTGCCGGGGTTTTCCTGCCCTGTACGGATACGGTTTTGTGTTCAAAATAAGAAGAAGCCGGGATCAGGCACCGGTTCTTTTCAATCTTGCGGTAAAAAGTGTGGGTATTTTCAGATTTCAGGTTCTTTCCTTTAGTCGGAGCGTCGGGATTTTCCTTCACGCCCCAGAAGGTATTCATAAGGAGAATTCCGTTGTGGTTGACAATGGCAGGAATGGTTGGGGCAGTTTGTTTGGTGAATGCATTGATGCTGCCTTTTAATTCAAACTCTTTTTCTTCGTATCCTTCTGCATCAAGGTCTTCGGCTGCTTTTTTCAGGTTGACTTTTTTATTGTTGAAGTTGTAGCACATATGATTTTTGAGGGAAACGTACAAAATTTATGCAAAATAGAGGGCTCAGAATCAACAATCCGTTTTACACCATAAAAAAAGACCTACATTTCTGTAAGTCTTTTCGGCTCCTCCTGCTGGGCTCGAACCAGCGACCCTCTGATTAACAGTCAGATGCTCTAACCAACTGAGCTAAGGAGGAATGTCCTTCGTTTTAAGTAGTGCAAATATAATATGAATATTAATATCATGCAAATTTTATTTTATAAATAAACAGATTTTTCCTGTATCAATGGGCTTCTTAAAGCTATCCGGCTATTTTTCAATCAATTAAAAATGAGCTGGTAACTGAAAACGATCCTAATCAATGAACATAAAAAAAGACCTACATTTCTGTAAGTCTTTTTGGCTCCTCCTGCTGGGCTCGAACCAGCGACCCTCTGATTAACAGTCAGATGCTCTAACCAACTGAGCTAAGGAGGAATGTCCTTTGTTTTTAAGTGGTGCAAATATAGGACGGATATTTAAACCACGCAAATTTTTTGCAGATAATTTTTATTTTTTTAAAACTTATCCGTAACGATCTTGAAAATGTCGTTTCCGAAAATCAGTAACATCAATCCTAACAGGAAGATAACTCCGATCATCTGGGCGTTTTCCAGTACTTTTTGAGGAACCGGTTTCCCGACAATCATTTCATACAGAGTAAAAATAACATGGCCGCCGTCTAATCCCGGGATGGGAATCAAATTTAAAAAGGCTAACCATACGGAGAACATCGCAGTGAAGCTCCAGAATGCAGCCCAGTTAATGGACACATCGCCGTTTGCATCTCTGTCAACCGGCATATTCTTCACAATGGCAATCGGTCCGCCGACATTCTTATATCCCTGAATTTTTGAGTTAAACATGATTTTGAACTGCTTTACCTGCATTGTCAGAGCTTCAATAGTCCTTACGAAACCTCTCGGGATTGCCTCACCGAAAGAATATTTTTTATCGGTAACAACGCCGGCAATGCTTTTCTGGTCAACAGCGATGCCCAATTTCCCGTTTTTGTCTACAGGGGCAGCAACGGTCTGAGGCTGTCCGTTTCTCAGCACATCAATCTGTACCGTTTTTCCTTTGTTCTCGTTTAAAACAACGCCCACTTCGTCAAAGAACGGAGTCTGTTTTCCGTTGACAGCAAGTACCTTGTCGCCTTTTGCCAGTCCGGATGATTTGGCTGCCGGCGTAACCAGAGAGTCAACCGTCATGGTAAATCTTGGGGTAATGTATAATTTGGCCTCTTTCTGTTTTAAAACATCTGCCACGCCGTCTTTATCAATCGGGAACGTTACTTCCTTTCCGTTTCTGAGCACCGTTACATTGTCGCCCAGTAAAATATTAATGGATGCGTTTTCCAGCCGCTCAGCCGGGTTCCCGTCGATGCTGATGATTTTGTCACCGCTCTGGAATCCCATTTTTCTGCCGGCATCCGTTACCCCGATACCATTATTGAATTTGGTAAGGTCGGTATACATTTCCCCGTTAAAAAAGGAGAGTGAGCTGTAGATCAGCCATGCAAGGAAAAAGTTCACTGTTACCCCTCCCAACATGATAATCAGTCTCTGCCAGGCAGGTTTGGCTCTGAATTCCCATGGCTGTGCAGGCTGCTTCAACTGTTCGGTATCCATGCTTTCATCCACCATCCCGGCGATTTTTACATACCCTCCGAACGGAAGCCATCCGATACCGTATTCGGTTTCACCTACTTTTTTCTTTACCAGGGAAAACCACGGATCGAAGAAGAGATAGAATTTTTCAACTTTGGTTTTGAACCATTTGGCGGGTAAGAAATGCCCCAGTTCATGAAGGATTACTAAGATAGAAATGCTCAATATAAATTGAAACAGTTTGATTGCTATTTCCATTAATGCTTTTTATGTTTAATTTGCAAAGGTAACAATTATCAAAAGGATGCCAAATAAAAAGCTTCCCGTTTCAGGAAGCTTTGTCATATAATGTAATGATTTATTATAAATTAATGGAAACCCCGAGACTGCCATTGTTGCCGACTTCTGCAAATACCCCGATTCTGTCAGTAAAAAAGTACCGTGCCCCGATATGGGCGCCAAGCCCGAAATCGCTTCCCACAATCCCGATATCAATCCCCGGATAGATATCCAGTTTTTCAGGCAGCTGCAGAGTTTCTTTCAGGTGGAAATTCAGCCTTCCGAAAACAAAAACGCGGTTGTCATTGTCATTATCTTTGTAATTGTCGAAATAGGCATTCAGTCCGGCACCTACGGATATCAGATTATTCAACCCGTAATCATAAGTTCCCGTAATTCCTGTTCCGTAACCCCACGCACTTATTCCAGCGTTGATTTTCTGGTCTCCTTTTCCTGTCCATGCCTGTGCATCTGTGGCTGTACCTGCAAAGATCAGCATCACGATAAAAAACAGTTTCTTCATAAATTATATTTTTCAGATTATATTTGATAAATATTTGCAGCAAAAATAAAACCGTACTCATCGGAAAAGCGTATTTTTAAGGAAGTTTTTAATAAAATTATGAAGATCACAGGCCTGAATTCGGATATCATCTGGAAAAACAAAACTGCCAACTTTCAACTTATAGAAAAAGAACTGCAGAATGAAGAAGCGGATCTCTTTATTCTGCCGGAAATGTTTTCTACCGGTTTTTGTATGGACGCCTCAGAAGTTTCGGACAGAAACCAGGAATCCCTTGGGTTTCTGAAGAAAATGGCCCTTGAGAAAAATGCGGCTTTCTGCGGAAGTGCCCCGGTAGAAGAAGATGGGAAGTTTTACAACAGGATGTATTTCGTACAGCCGGATTCGCGTGTTGATTTTTATGACAAGCGCCATTTGTTTTCTTTCTCCGGAGAAGATAAAGTGTATTCCAAAGGTAGAGAACGGGTCATTGTGGGTTATAAAGGCTTCAGGTTTCTGTTACAGGTGTGTTATGACCTTCGGTTTCCTGTTTTTGCAAGAAATAATGATGATTACGATGCCATTCTTTATGTAGCCAACTGGCCGGAGAAAAGGGTAGGAGCCTGGGAGCATTTGCTAAAGGCCAGAGCAATTGAAAACCTGTCTTATGTGTTTGGATTAAACAGGATCGGGACTGACGGAAACGACATTTTTTATCAGGAAAGTTCACACTGTTTCTTTGCGGATGGAAAAGAAATTTCTGAGAAAAAGGGGAATCTAATTTCTGCAGAATGGAGTTTAGAAGAATTAAAAAATTTCAGGAATCACTTCCGGTTTTTGGATGACCGGGATGATTTTGATATTTTAGGTTTAGATTAAGTTGAAAATTGAGTTTCCCACAGATTACACAGATTTTCACAAGTTTTATTCTCAATCATCTGTGGGAATAAACTTTTTCCGCCTAAATATATTGTTCCAAAAGCTGCGTCAGTCGATTCACATCATGCACACCGCTTTCTTTATACAACAGTTCCCCTTTTTTGAACACGGCTAAGGTCGGTACCCCGCGTACTCCATACTGGGAAGCTATAGCAGGATACTGGTCAACATCCACCTTGATGATTCTCGCACTGTCGCCCACATTTTCTTTTACGGTATTAAGAACTGAAGACTGAACTTTACACGGCTGGCACCACGTTGCAAAAAAGTCGATCAGTACCGGTCTTTCGGAATCGATAATTTCCTGGAATTTCTGTGACATAGTTTAGGTTTTATTTGAAATTAATATAGTGTCTATAAAGTAAGTTATTTGCCGGCAGATTTTTCATCCTGTATGGCTTTAACATTCTTCCATGTTGTTCCGTCATAAGCTTCAATCCCCTCTTTCTTTAAAATTTCCATTGCCTGGTCTGCCTGGATCCCTTTATTACAGAAAACAACTACTTTTTTTTCTTTAAGAGACGCTGTGTTTGCAGGGAGTTCAGACAAAGGAATATTGATGGCATTCTTTGCGGTATTTTCTGCATACTGTTCCGGAACCCTTACATCGATGAGCATCACATCAGCACTGTTCACGACATCCCTGATGTTTTTGTCAGGTGTTTTTGTGGCAGCTGTTGTTTTACACGCATGTATGACCAAAAATGCAGCAAGAATAATTCCGTAAAAGCTTCTCTTCATTATTTACAGTGTTTTAGACTGGCATACAAAATCAGAAGTCGGAAATTTCTCTGCTTTTTTAATTCCGCTGAAACCCCCTTCGATTTCAGTAAAATTTCTGATTCCGTGGGAATTAAGGATGCTGGCTGCAATCATGCTCCTGTAGCCTCCCGCACAATGTAAAAAGAAATGCTCAGAATCGTCAATGGTCTTCACCCATTCGCTGATCATATCCAGAGGCTTATTATAAGCGTTGTCAATATGCTCGGCAGAATACTCTGATATTTTACGGACATCAATAACTTTTGAATGTTCCGTGAACTGCTCTGCAAATTCTGCCGGAGAAATTCTTTTCACCTCATCCGTTTCCTTTCCGCCATTTTTCCAGGCTGCAAAGCCGCCTTTCAGGTATCCCAATACATTATCAAAGCCTACGCGGCTCAGTCTTGTAATGGCTTCTTCTTCCGTTCCTTCGTCAGCCACCAGCAATAGGGGATGCCGTACATCAACAATTAAAGTTCCTACCCAGGGGGCAAAGTCGCCTTTCAGGCCTATATTTATAGAATTCGGGATAAACCCTTTGCAAAATTCAGCTGCACTTCTTGTATCTAAAATCAATGCTCCGGTTTCTTCAGCATATGCTTCAAAATCATCAGCTGCGATTTCGGTCAGACCTTTATCCATTATGGCATCAAGGCTTTCATAGCCGTTTTTGTTGAGGGCGACATTCATTCCGAAATATTTAGGCGGTGCCGTGAGCCCGTCCAGAACTTCTTTAATGAAAGATTCCTTATCCGGCTGATTCAGAGCGTAATTTGTTCTCTTCTGATTGCCTAAAATATCAACAGTTTCTTTCTGCATATTTTTTCCGCACGCCGAACCTGCACCGTGGGCAGGATATACCGTAATGCTGTCGTCCAGAGGCATAATTTTCGTCTGAAGGCTGTCGTATAAAATTCCGGCAAGGTCTTCCTGTGTAAGACTGGTTGCTTTCTGGGCAAGGTCCGGTCTCCCTACATCACCCAAAAACAGGGTGTCACCGGTAAAGATTGCGGTTTCAACACCGGATTCATCAACCAGCAGGTACGTGGTGCTTTCCATCGTATGCCCGGGCGTGTGAAGTACTTTTATTTTTACATTTCCAATTTCAAAAATCTGATTGTCTTCTGCGATAATCGCTTCAAATTCAGGCTGTGCGGTGGGTCCGTACACAATTGGTGCCCCCGTTTTCCTGCTGAGATCCAGATGTCCCGAGACAAAATCTGCATGGAAATGGGTTTCAAAAATATATTTTAAAGCGACATTATCTTTTTCCAGACGATCCAGGTAAGGTTTTATTTCTCTTAAAGGATCAATGATCACGGCTTCGTTTTCAGATACGATGTAATACGCACCCTGAGCCAGACATCCGGTATATATTTGTTCGACTTTCATTATATGGTGTAACGGTTTAATGTTATTGATGTACAAAAATCGTGTTTTATTTTTTAATACATATTAAAATTAAGAAATCTATATTGATAGAATACATCTATAAAGTTTTAGGTACCTTGATTGTTGCCGGTAACGTTCAACATTTCAAAATTTTACTCCTGAGATGAGATTGTTGCAGCACAGCCATACCTGAAATTAATCATAATTGAATTCCTGTTCAGAAATCTCCTGAAAAAATTTATATTTATAAGTTAAAAAGAACAAATGGCAGACAAAACAAAGTTTATTGAAGAACTCAATAAGAAATATACTCCGAAAGGAGACCACATTATATTGGGAAAAGCAATGCTGGACGGTGAAGTTGTTACTGAAGTGGATGTTGCAGTTCCGTTAAAGACCATTAACCGCCACGGGCTTATTGCCGGGGCAACAGGAACAGGGAAAACCAAAACCCTGCAGGTTTTTGCAGAACAGCTTTCCCATCGGGGAATCCCTTCTCTGGTATTGGATATTAAAGGTGATCTTTCGGGAATTGCAGAAGCCGGAACCGAAAATCCAGCTATTAAAGAACGGTACGCAAAAACGAAGCTTCCCTATAATCCACAACCTTTTCCGGTAGAGCTAATGACAATTTCCGGGGAAAGAGGCGTGAAACTGAGAGCTACGGTTACGGAATTCGGCCCGGTTTTATTAAGTAAAATCCTGCAGCTGAACGAGACACAGCAAAGCATCATGTCCATTGTTTTCAAATATTGTGATGATAAAGGGCTGCCATTGATTGACCTGAACGACCTGAAAAAAGTATTGCAGTACGTCACGGAGAACCCGCAGGGAAAAGCTGAGCTTTCGTCCGATTACGGTTCCATTTCCTCAGCCTCTCTAGGTGCAATCCTGAGGTCGATTGTTGCTCTGGAACAGCAGGGTGCTTCAGGTTTCTTCGGTGAATTGAGCTTTGATGTCCATGACCTGCTTCAGACCAGGGACGGAAAAGGGGTAGTCAATATTTTGCGTGTGTCGGATATCCAGAGCAAGCCGCAGCTGTTTTCCACCTTCATGCTTTCTCTTTTTGCGGAAATTTATATGACTTTCCCTGAAGAAGGAGACAGCGGAAAGCCTAAACTGGTCCTGTTTATTGATGAAGCCCATCTTATTTTTGATGAATCTTCCAAAGCATTGGTCTCCCAGATTGAAACCATGGTAAAGCTGATCCGCTCAAAAGGAGTCGGGATCTACTTTATCACCCAGATTCCGGGTGATGTTCCGGAAGCGGTACTGTCCCAGCTGGGATTAAAGATTCAGCATGCCCTGCGAGGGTTTACGGCAAAAGACAAAAAAGAAATTTCCAAAGCGGTGGAAAATTATCCGGAAACGGAATTTTACAATGCCTCAACATTGATCCAGAACCTGGGAATAGGAGAAGCATTTATCACGGCTCTGGATGAAAAAGGAATCCCGACGCCGCTGGTTCATACCTACCTGATTTCACCCGAATCCAGAATGGATGTCCTGAATGATGCGGAAATAACCGAGCTTACAGGCAGATCAGCCCTGGCTGCCAAATATGAAAAACTGGAAAATAATGAATCGGCTTATGAGATCCTGGTTAAAAGAATGGAAGAAGCCGTTCAGAAAGCAGCTCCGGGCCAAAAGACAAAGCCTGTGAAAGAAGAACCCGGAATGTTTGAACAGATTTTACAAAGTAAAGCAGGCAGAACTTTTACAGGTACCCTGATGCGTGAAGGCGCCAAAGCGATCCTCGGAATGCTTGGATTGGGAGGAAGAAAGAGATAATTGTAGAATTTTTGTTATTTTAGCAGGATGCCTTTGCCGGAGATGCAATGATTTTGTGGTCAGTGTTTATTTTTTCGCTGTTTTCATAAGGTACAGCATCACCTGTTATCATCAGGGCCGGCAGGAGATATGGCATAAGTTGTGTTATTAAGTTATTGTTAACCGGACTTTGTTCCGGTGGCAGCAGTATGAAGATTAATCAAATGAAATTTGTATAGATTTAAATGTATTCAATTATCGATATAGAAAGCAATGGTGCAGGTTATAGAAAAGAATGCATTATAGATATTGCTATTTACAGGTATGACGGGCAGAAAATTGTAGACCAGTTTATTTCCTTAGTCAACCCTGAAAGCGATATCACACCCTTCGTGCAGAAACTCACGAATATTACCCCAAAAATGGTCAAGACGGCTCCGAAGTTTCATGAAATAGCCAAAAGGGTGATTGAAATTACAGCTAATACCACTTTGGTGGGCCATAATATCGATTTTGATTACAGGATGCTGCGCCAGTCTTTCCAGAGGTTGGGCTATGATTATAAGATCAATACACTGGATACCATTCCGCTGGCAAAAAAGCTGATTCCGGATGAGGTAAGCTACTCACTCGGTAAACTAGTGAAATCCCTTGGGATCCCGCTTACGAACCACCACCGGGCAGACGGTGACGCAAGGGCAACCCTAGAGCTGTTCAAGCTGCTGGTTTTAAAAGATACCAAAAACGAGATCATCCAGGAGCATCATGAAGAATCCAATGCCAAGACTTACATCAACAAGATCAAAGTGCTTACGCAGGATCTTCCTAATGAAAAAGGCTTTGTTTATTTTCAGGACGAATCGGGGAAAATTATTTTTTCGGATCATGTTCAGGACATCAATAAGTTTTCAAAAAAAGTATTCAATTCCAAGTCCAAGAGATGGGAATCTGTTCAGACAGATGTAGAACAGATCAATTATGAACTTACCGGAACCGATATTATTGCCAAGCTGATTTTAAATTCAAAAGGAATCAGGAAAAGGGAAATTCTTCCGTTCGGACTGTATTACAGAAACTCAAAGTATATCGTAGAAAAGAATAAACTGAATAAGGACGAAAAACCAATCCTCAAATTTAAATCTTTTACACAGGGTTCAAAAGCGGTGCAGTTTATCAGTAAACTGGAAGAATACAATGATGTTGAAGCTTTTAAAAATAAAATCAATTTCAAAAAAAGGAACGGACTCTGGTTGGGAACAGGAAGGAAATTAGGAGAAAAACTATTCTTAATTGTCGAAAACGGCAAAGTGGTTTCCTATGGCTTTTATGAACTCTTTACGCAGATTCAGACTTTAAGCAAGCTTTCCAAGCTGAAAATTGACCTGCTGTTTCAGTCGGCGGATCTTAATAATGACCTGCAGCTTGCCCTCATCCGGGGCGATTTTGAGACACTGCCGCTGCCTAAATGGTCTGATTTAAATATTAATGCCGATAATCAGAAAGAATTAAATTTTCTTTCATAGGCTCACGCTTTGTTTGCTGATAAGGTAAAGATCAACCTTTAATTAGATATACCATTACGGTTCCTTCAATTTTGAATCTGATTGTGCAGATTGGTTATTTATGATATTAGTGATATAAAAAACTATCCTAAGCTTAAGTGAAGTTTTTTATTCTGTAAAAAGATAAATTAAAAGGATAATGTTCTATGTGTTTGATTTTAAAATATTAACAATTTGTTATTACATTTGTATTTCCTTAAAATCAAAAAAGAAGTTTAACCCCATTACTTATGAATTCACAAGATTTGTTACAGATTGCCAATGAGTTTGGCACGCCGGTGTATGTTTATGATGCTGAATCTATTAAAACTCAATATGAGAAACTGACCTCTTCTTTTTTAAAACACACGAAGTTCTTCTATGCTGCAAAGGCACTTACGAATATCAATATCTTAAAATATATCAAAAACCTGGGTGCTTCCTTAGACTGTGTGTCAATTAATGAAGTAAAACTGGGACTGAAGGCAGGATTCACCAAAGAAAAAATACTCTTTACGCCCAATTGTGTAGACCTGGCTGAAATTGAACAGGCCATGACACTGGGAGTGCATATTAATATTGACAACATTTCTATTCTTGAACAGTTCGGGAATAAATACGGAAATATATACCCGATTTTAGTAAGGATCAATCCGCATATCTTTGCCGGCGGGAACTATAAAATTTCCACAGGCCATATCGACAGTAAATTCGGGATCTCCATTCATCAGGTCCGTCATATCGAAAGGGTGATGAAAAGCACCAACCTGAATGTGGAAGGCCTTCACATGCATACCGGAAGCGAGATCAAGGATCCCGATGTATTCCTGCAGGCCCTGGATATTATGCTTGAACTTTCCGAGCATTTCCCGAACCTTAAATATCTGGATATGGGAAGCGGGTTCAAAATTCCTTATCAGGACAGCGAAGAAGAAACCGATGTAAGAACATTAGGAAAGAAAGTGGAGAAAGTAATCTCAGAATTTTCAAAATCAACGGGAAAGAAATTCGAACTGTGGTTTGAACCGGGGAAATTCCTGGTAGGGAAAAGCGGGTATCTTCTGGTAAAAGCCAATGTCATCAAACAGACTACTGCAACGGTTTTTGTAGGCGTAAACTCAGGTTTTAACCACCTCATCCGTCCGATGTTCTATGATTCTTACCATCAGATCAGCAATTTATCAAACCCAAAGGGCGCAGAAAGAATTTATACCGTAGTCGGGAATATCTGTGAGACCGATACTTTTGCATGGGACAGAAAACTGAACGAAGTAAGGGAAGGCGATGTTTTGGTTTTTCATAATGCGGGAGCATACGGTTTTGAAATGAGCTCTAATTTTAATTCCAGATTGAAGCCGGCGGAAGTCCTTTTCCTGGACGGTAAAGCCCACCTGATCCGTAAAAGAGACGAGTTTGAAGATCTATTGAGAAATCAGATTGAAATATTATAGATTGTAACAAAAAGGATACAGATTTATTAACGACAGTAGTAATTAACGTTTAAATACAAAAGGCTTTGCAGGATGATACTGCAAAGCCTTTCTTTTTAAGTAAAATTTAAGGTATTATTATGTTTTAAAACGGGATAATGGCATAATCTTTACAGCTTTATATCTTTATTCTGAAACCAGATCAAATATCATTATGGCAAAAAATATAGCAGAGCAGATTGTAGAAATGCTTGAAAGTGCAAACGTGAAAAGAATTTACGCAGTAACCGGAGACAGCCTCAACCACCTTAATATGGCAGTTAAAAAAAGCAGTATTGAATGGATCCATGTACGGCACGAAGAAGTCGGGGCCTTTGCGGCGGCGGCTGAAGCGGAACTCGACGGGTTTGCGGTATGTGCCGGAAGCTGCGGACCGGGGCACGTCCACCTGATTAACGGTGTTTACGAAGCTCACCGTTCGCACCTTCCGATGTTAGTGATTGCTTCTACCATTCCAAGTGAGGAAATGGGAACTGATTATTTTCAGGAAACCAATACCATAAAGTTATTTGATGACTGCAGCCATTACAACCAGATGATTACCAGGCCGGAACAGGTGCAGAGGATTATGCAGACGGCTATTCAGCATGCCATTTCCAAAAAAGGGGTGTCTGTAATCGGGCTTCCGGGGGATGTTTCCGAGCTGGATGCAGAGGAAGCAATAACTTCCAATAAAATTTTTAAAACAAATCCGGTCATCCGTCCTTCTGATGAAGAACTGAAAAGCCTGGCTGACCTTATCAACGGAAGCGAAAAAGTAACCCTCTACTGCGGAATAGGTGCTGAAAAGGCAAGTTCCGAAGTGATACAACTGTCAAAATATTTAAAGGCACCTGTCGGTTATTCCTTCAGGGGGAAAATGGCTATTCAGCCCAACAATCCCAATGAAGTCGGATTAACAGGCCTGCTCGGCCTTCCTTCTGCTTACCACGCCATGCATGAAGCCGATCTTTTGGTCCTTCTGGGCACCGATTTCCCATATCAGAAGTTCATGCCGGTAAAAAATAAAATCGTACAGATTGATGAAAGCCCTGAAAGGCTGGGAAGAAGGGCAAAACTGGAGCTCGGGCTCACCGGTGATGTCAAAGAAACCATAAAAGCACTGCTGCCGCTGCTGAATGAGAAAAAAGATGTCAGTTTCCTGAACCAGCAGTTGGAGTTTTATGAAAAGGTAAAAGAAGACCAGATGATCTATGTAAAAGATCCCGGGACAGAAGATGCCATCCAGCCGGAATTTGTAACCCATACTTTAGATAAGCTGGCAAAACACGATGCTGTTTTTACCGTTGATACCGGGATGTGCTGCGTCTGGGGAGCAAGATATATTACCGGGACGGGTGAGCGTAAAATGCTCGGCTCATTCAATCACGGATCCATGGCCAACGCAATGCCGATGGCGATAGGTGCAGCCCTGGCCCATCCGCAAAGACAGGTGATCGCCATGTGCGGGGATGGAGGCTTATCTATGCTGTTGGGAGATATGGCAACAATTTTCCAGTATAAACTTCCTGTAAAGCTGATTGTCTTCAACAACAGATCGTTGGGAATGGTAAAGCTGGAAATGGAAGTGGCCGGAATGCCGGACAATGAAACCGATATGGTGAATCCGGATTTTGCCATGCTTGCCCAGGTAATGGGCTATCCCGGAAAAAATGTAAGTAAGCCTGAAGAAGTTGAAAATGCCATTAAAGAATGCCTAGATTATGACGGTCCGTACCTTTTGAATATCTTTACCAACCGTAACGCGCTGGCTTTACCCCCGAAGGTGGAACTTGAGCAGGTACTGGGAATGACCAAAGCAATGACCCAATTAATGCTCGGCGGAAAAATGGAAGAAGCACTGGATACGGTAAAAAGCAACTATAAACATATTAAAGATATTCTGTAATGACTGACTCCCTGAAGAGACTGTATATTGTTGCCTGGATTTTCGGGCTGATTTTTTATTTCCTGGATTATGTAATCAGATCTGCACCTGCAGTAATGATCCCTGAACTGGTTAATAATTTCAATACCACCGAACTGAAGCTGATCAATATGGTCGGGACCTATTATTACACGTATTCTACCTGCAGCCTTATTGCTGGGATTGCACTGGATAAGTTTGGCGGCAAACGGTCTCTTTTCATCGGAACACTGATCCTGGGAATAGGATGTCTTTTATTTCTGCTTTCAAGCCAGGTGGCAGGAATTACCGGGAGGTTATTGCAGGGCGCCGGCTGTGCATTTGCTTTTCCCGGCTGTGTCTATCTGGCGAGTAAAGGATTTTCTTCCAAGTCTCTTGCAACCGCAATCGGATTTACCCAATGTATCGGAATGCTGGGTGGGACTGCCGGTCAGTTTATTGTTGGGCCTTGGGTGGAGCAGGGCATCAATATCAATTCATTCTGGCTTTGGTCAGGGATCGCAACAGTTATTACGGCATTCTGCCTGTTTTTTGTGATTCCGAAAGAGGAAAGGGAAAAAGAATCTGTTGACACGGAATCAAATGAAACGGAGTCGAAGCCTGTCGGTTATCTTGAGCCGTATAAAATTGTATTTAAAAATCCCCAGTCATGGCTGTGCGGAATTATATCAGGACTGCTGTTTGCTCCCACCACGATTTTTGCGATGACCTGGGCGGTTGCTTTTTTTCAGAAAGACCAGCAGTTCTCTTTTTCGGAAGCTGCCATTACCAGTGCGATGGTTGCATTCGGGTGGGTATTCGGATGTCCGCTTTTAGGATTTATTACCGATAAGATCGGAAGGCGGAAGCCGGTTCTTGTGGGTGGGGCACTCCTAATGATTCTGAGCCTGCTTCAGCTGATATTTTTACCGGAATTATATCCTGCGAAAATAAGCATGTTTATACTCGGTCTCGGATCCGGTGCTGCCATGATCCCTTATTCAGTCATCAAAGAAGCCAATCCTGATTTTGTAAAAGGAAGCGCAACGGGAGCTATTAATTTTATCACGTTTGGGGTAACCACTTTATTAAGCCCGGTTTTCAGCAGATGGTTCGGGAAAAGCCTTGGAACAGCACCGGGCACGGAGCATTTTCAGAATTCTATTTTATTCTGGATCGTCGGGATTATTCTGGCCATCCTGATTTCGCTGTTGCTGAAGGAGACGGGACGCAAAAGTTCCGAGCTTCCTTTAAGAGCTTAAACTTCGTAAATAATATCAGAAAACTTCGTTGTACAGCGAAGTTTTTTCTTTTTTTGATGTAATTTTGGTGCCTGTTACGGTCATAAATTATAGGATAATATGATGAAAACAATAGTACTGCTTATAGGGTTGCTGACGGCAAATTTTGCCTCTGCGCAGTTTGATGTTGAAGAAAGAGGCGACGATTTTATTGCGGAAAATAATAAGAATATTTTAAAAATAGAGATCAAAGAACCCTTATTTCAGGTAGCTGTTAAAAACTGTAATGATTTTAAGACTGCTGATTTTGAAGGCGGGGTTTCCGCTTATAAAGAAATATTGAAAAAGAATATGTACGTGTATCTGAATACGGATTTTTATGTCCTGAACGGAGACTTTACATTTACGCTTACCATAGACCAAACTGGAAAGGTGACCGATATTGAAGGTGCTCCCCAAGTTGACAACAGCCGGATTTTCTTTGATGATATGAAATATTTGGTAAGAAGAATCAGAAAAAACTGGATCCCTGCGATGTGTAACGGAAAGCCGGTAACCTCACAGATAAAAATAAAAATGAATCTGTTATCAATTGCTGCAGATGTATAAAACTGCTTTTTAATACCCATGAAAAAATATCTTTTAATGATTCCTTTATTGCTTCTGAGCAGTAAAGCCCTTTCTCGGGAAACCGGATCCCAAACCCTGCAAACTTCAGAAATCAACCATAAGGCAGAATTTCCCGGAGATGATGAAGCCTTTCGTAAGGAATTCATGAATATGGTTCATGCCTTTAAAAACAACGAAATGTTTGTTGATAATATGAAATACGTGGCCAGAAAAATGAAAGGAAAATGGAAGCCCGCCGTGAAAAACGGAATTCCCGAAGTTTCTGAATCGGTAATGAAAGTTAATTTCAGCCATAATACCTACGATCATGATTAAAAGGATTTTATTGTTGGGACTGATTGGTGTTACAGTACATCTTTTTGGGCAGGTTGCTCATTCGGAATTACTCTATTATCCGCCTGGATATGATGCTTATGAAGGTGGTGATGTTCAGTTTTATAAAGATTTTCATCAGATATTGATGGATAAAAACTTAAAGCCGTGCGAAAATAAAAATGAAATCTATCTTATAAAAGTAATTGTCGATGAAAACGCTACAATAAAATATCTGAGAGACGATTCAAATATTGAAATGGCTGACAAGAATAAATGCACTTATAACTTGGGATTGGAAGTGTTGAAAGATATGCATAAATGGAAAACTGCTGTTATTGATGGAGAAAAGAAGCCGCGTGTCACCAGCTTTTATATAATACCAAATTCTTTGTTTGAAAATTATAAAGAAGGATATTTTCCTGATAATATTAATTCAATGGCACTTTTTGAAGGAAACCTTTCAGGTGGAATAATGAAGTTTAGAGAAGAAGTAGTAAAGAAAATAGATGTTTCCGGTTTTCAATGGAAAAATAGTTTTAAGCTTATTATCAATTTTACAGTAAATGAAGAGGGAAATATCAGTAATGTTCAGCTTGAAGAATCTTCTGGTAGTAAAGATTTCGATAACAGAATTATTAGCGGAATAAAAAGAATCAAAAAGAAGTGGGCTCCGGCAACGATAGATGGAATCCCGATAAGCTATAGATTTAAATTGCCTTTAAGTTTCGGAATGTAAAATGAGCAGCATCGTAAATTATTTTCCGAATTTAATTAAAAAATCCTGCTGCCATTCTGTCACAATATTTTGTATCTTTGCAAATTAATTCAGAAGTTTAAAGTTTTAAAATTCAATGTCGGAAACTTTGAACTTTATCGTTTGAAACTTAAACAGAGACTATTGTGCAGGAAAAATATATAGACGAAACAAAACAGGGTGAAGCTTTTGCAGTTGCAGAGCGGGACGGTAATTCCAAGAAGCTGTTCCTGGAAAGCTACGGCTGCCAGATGAATTTTTCGGATTCCGAAATTGTAGCTTCTATTCTTAATGAACAGGGATACAACACAACACTTAAAATAGAAGAGGCAGACCTTATCCTGCTGAATACATGCTCTATCCGTGAAAAAGCTGAGCAGACCGTAAGAATGCGTCTTTCACAGTTCAAAAACCTGAAGAAAGAAAGACCCCATATGACGGTCGGCGTTCTCGGGTGTATGGCCGAAAGGCTTAAAACCAAATTCCTGGAAGAGGAACAGCTGGTAGATTTGGTAGTCGGCCCCGATGCATACCGGGATTTGCCGAACCTTTTAAAAGAAACTGAAGATGGAAGGGACGCGATCAACGTTATTCTTTCAAAAGAAGAGACCTATGCAGATATCAATCCGGTCCGTTTGGGAGGAAACGGTGTAACCGCTTACGTAACCATTACCAGAGGCTGTGATAATATGTGTACATTCTGCGTGGTTCCTTTTACCAGAGGCCGTGAAAGAAGCCGTGATCCGCACTCGATTTTAGAAGAATGCAAAGACCTTGGGCGTAACGGATATAAAGAAATTACCCTTTTGGGACAGAATGTAGACTCGTACCTCTGGTACGGAGGCGGTCCGAAAAAAGATTTTGTCAAAGCCTCGGAAATGCAGCAGGCCACCGCTGTAAATTTTGCACAGCTGCTTGACCTTGTGGCTAAAGCGGTACCTGAAATGAGAATCCGGTTTTCCACTTCCAACCCTCAGGATATGAGCCTGGATGTATTCAGAATGATTGCAAAGCATGACAATATCTGCAAATATGTTCATTTACCCGTTCAGAGCGGAAGCAATAAGATGCTGGAAGCCATGAACAGACAGCATACCCGTGAGGAATACCTAGACCTCATCAGAAAAGCCAAAGAAATTGTTCCGGACATCGCGTTCTCCCAGGATATGATCGTTGGGTTCTGCAGCGAAACGGAAGAAGACCATCAGGATACCCTGAGCTTAATGAGAGAAGTGGAATATGACTACGGTTATATGTTTGCCTACTCGGAAAGGCCGGGAACGCCTGCGCATAAAAAAATGGAAGACAATATTCCGGCTGACGTAAAACAGAGGCGTCTGGCGGAAGTAATTGCATTACAGGGCGATTTATCAAGAAACCGCATGAAATCATACGTGGGAAAAACCCATCAGGTCCTGATTGAAGGAATTTCCAAAAAGAATAAAAACCAGTGGAAAGGCAGAAACTCCCAGAATGCAGTCTGTGTGTTTGATATGCTGGAAGGCCAGAAAATTGGTGACATTGTGAACGTTTTTGTATTTGATAATACGCAGGGCACACTTTTAGGGGAAACCGTTTCACAATAAGCCGCACTTAAGATCAGGCATCATTTTTAAAAATAAATCAGCAACCTACAAATTAACAATGGAAAAGTTTCAGAAATATTGCCTTGGTGTTTTGTTGGTGATTATATGCAGTAATGTCTCGGCACAGGCCAGCAATACCGCATGTTTTGAAAATGAAGACTGCAGGCAGCTGTATGAACTGTATCAGCAGATTTTAAACCCTGATTGCAGCACTTCACAAAAACTTTGTGTAAAAGAAGAACAGAAGGTTCATGTGGCCATCAGCCGGAGACAGAATGCATCAGAGCTTATCGGGTATAGTTTCTGTTCAGAAACACAGACCCATTATTATCAGGATAAGGCAGAATCCGTACTTTTTAGAAAGCAAGAGCACAGCCAGGCCCTGAAGAACTTCGAGAAAAACAGTCAAGCATATGCCTTCACTGATATTTTATATTTTAAAGCAAAAGTTTCAAAAATCAGGAACAAGGATTATTTAATGGTAATGAGTTAATAAGAATATATTAAATCATTTTCAACACATTAACTGAGTTTCTGCAGCAGAATAGTAAAAGTGCAGGAATAAATAATCTAAATTACTATGAATATCGAGTTACAAAATATAAAAAACCGTTTCGGAATCATCGGGAATTTTCCTGCCTTGAACCGTGCTTTGGAAAAAGCCATCCAGGTAGCCCCTACAGACATTTCTGTTCTGGTAATCGGGGAAAGCGGTGTCGGGAAAGAATTTATCCCGAAAATCATCCATTCAGAATCCAAGAGAAAACACCAGCCATATATTGTGGTTAACTGCGGAGCCATTCCGGAAGGAACCATTGATTCCGAATTGTTCGGACACGAAAAAGGAGCATTCACCGGAGCAACAGCCACCAGAAAAGGATATTTTGAAGTGGCAGACGGCGGAACCATTTTTCTTGATGAGGTAGGGGAGCTGCCTTTGCAGACCCAGGTTCGCCTGTTAAGGGTCCTTGAGAGCGGCGAATTTATGAAAGTAGGTTCTTCGCAGGTGCAGAAAACCAATGTAAGGATTGTTGCGGCCACCAATGTGAATATGATGAAGGCTATACAGGACGGAAGGTTCCGTGAAGATTTATTCTACCGTCTGAATACCGTACAGATCGATATGCCGCCTTTAAGAGAAAGGAAAGGGGATATCCATCTGCTGTTCAGGAAATTTGCAATAGATTTTGCGGAAAAATACAGGATGCCTGAGCTGGAACTGGAGCCCGGCGCCGTACATTATGTTGAAAGCTATGCTTTTCCCGGGAACGTCCGACAGTTGAGAAACCTGGTAGAGCAGATGACCGTGGTGGAGAGAGAAAGGCATGTTAAAGCAGAAAAACTGGCGGAATACATCCCTATGGAAACCCATCTTCCTATGGTTGTCAATACGCCTAATTCCCAGAAGCAGAGCGATTTCGGCAATGAAAGGGAAATCATGTACAAAATTCTCTTTGATATGCGTAACGATATTAATGATTTAAAATCCTTAACTTCGGAATTGATAAAAAACCGTGGGAATACAGACCTGAGCAACCATGAGAAAAACCTGATTAACAGGATTTATACCCCTGAGGCACAGCAGAATGTAGCACCGAATTCCTTGCTGTATTTTGAGAATAATAACAGTAATGACCATCCCGTTGTGCAGAATCCTACCATTATGTCCGGCCCGGAAGAAAGCTACGAGGATATTGAAGATATCGAAATTGAAGAAAACAAACCGGAATCACTGTCACTTCAGAATAACGAGAAAGACCTGATTATCAAAGCTTTGGAAAAGCATAAAGGACGCAGGAACAAAGCCGCAGATGAACTGGGAATTTCACAGAGGACACTGTACAGAAAAATAAAACAATATAATCTTGAAGAATAAAATTAAATAATATGATGAAATTAAATGCAAAGCCTGTCAATTTTAAGATGGGCGAATATATCAGTAACGGATATAATTTTTTAAAAAGCAACTTCGGAGATATCTTTGTTGCCTTCCTGCTTTGTTTTGTAATGTCAATCATTCCGTTTTGTGGCCTTTTGGCTATAGGGAATTTTTACAGATACTGCAGAGGGCTCCGCAGAGGGGAGAAGGTAAGTTCCGGGGATATCTTTAATTTCGATAATTTTATGCCGTATTTCATCATGCAGTTAATTTTGATCGGCGGATTGCTGCTGATTTATATTCCGATGATTATTTTCATACCGATTATGGCTAACGGAGATAACCTCTCTGCCGGTTTCGGGATATTATATATGGTTTATATGCTCTTTGTATATGTTGCAATTATAGTGGTTCTCATCAAGGCATTCTATATGACGGCACTAATTTCACTGGGAGGCATTACAGATGTTAAAACAGCCTGGAATATGTCTGTAACAATGGGGAAAGGAAACGGACTGAATATGTTCCTGTTCATTCTTGTTGTTGCTATTTTAGGATATTTAGGCATTCTGGCTTGTGGTATCGGACTTTTACTGACCATACCGTTTGTATATACTGCTCAGTATTTTGCTTTGGAAGATGGGATGCAGCAGATTGAATATGACGAAATAAAAGAAATCGGATCTAAAAATGAATTTTAAAAAGAAAAACATACCATTTAAATTGTCCGGGTTTACCTGCATGCTGCTGTTGTGCCTGGGAACCCTCAATTCCTGTTACAGTTTCACCGGTTCGTCACTTACCGATGAAAAAACCATACAGATCAACGAGTTCCCGAACAATGCTCCTCTGGTAAATCCAACCCTGTCACAGCAGTTCTCTACCGATATACAGAACCGGTTTTTACAGCGGACTACCTTAAAAGGAACAAAAGAAAATCCGGATATCCTTGTGGAAGGCGAAATTACGGACTATTCCATTACGCCTACCACCATCAGTTCCAATACCACGACGAACCAGAGTACCGGCGGCGTGGTTCAGGACTCCCAGAATAAACTGACCATCACCGTGAAAGTGCATTATGAAAATAAGCTTCACCCGGATGTAAGTTTTGATAGAAGCTATTCTGATGAAGCTGTATTTAACAGCAATTTGTCGCAGTCTGAAATCGAAAGCTCTCAGGTAAAAATAGCAACGGATAGAATTATAAACAAGATATTTAACGACATTGTAGCGAACTGGTAAGATGAATCACAGAGTCTTGGAATTACTAAAAACCCCGAAAAATATTCAGTCAGAAGACCTCAGCCTTCTGAAAGAGGAAATCGATTCTTTTCCCTATGTTCAGAACATCAGGGCTTTATACCTGTATGGGGTCCACCGGTATGATAAAGAGAACTATCAGAAAGTGCTTTCAACAACAGCTGCCTATACCACAGACAAAAAAATTCTGTATCAGCTGATCAACGGTAAAATTCAGCAGCGGCCCAAGCCTGAGATACCATCTGAAACCGTAACGGAAAAGCCGGTTCCTGAACAAAAAATTTTAAAGCCTTTACAGCAGACGAAAATTTCAGGTTTTCCTCTCAAAAGAGAAGATGCTCCGGTTACCGAAAGTATCCCTGAAAGTATTGAGCCTGTAGAGGAAACTGTTGAAAATAAAGAACATCAGCGCATACTTCCTGAGCCCCGGCCTGAAATCAAACCTGTGTATGTTAATGGTGAAAAGAACAGGATTTTATTTGAAGGTGAAGAGGGTTTCATGGAAGATGAGGATGTAGAGACTATTGATCTGGAATCAACACTGGAATCAGGATCCATCGTTACCCAGAAGCCCAGAAAAGCAGAAGCTCCTGTTGCTGTTGAAAGTGAAAATGAGGCAGAAGAAAAAGATGGGCAGATTCAGGATCCGGTAAATGAAAGTCCTGAAGAATTCACCCCTGAAACGATTATTGAAGAAGAAAAAATTATTGCTGAACCGGAAAAAGAAGAAGTAATTCTTGATGAATCAGAAGTAAGTTTCCATGAAACGGAAGCTTTCGTTCCTGAAGTTCAGGTTCAGAACAATGAATCAGAAGAAACCCGGGAGCCTGATGCTGCTGAAGAAAATACCGGAAGTACGGATACAGACAAGCCGGCAGAAGAATTCACCCCTGAAACAATCATCGAAGAAGAAAAAAATACTGCAGAACCGGAAAAAGAAGAAGTAATTCTTGACGAATCGGAATTAAGTTTCCATGAACCGGAAGCTTTTGTTCCTGAAGTTCAGATTCAGAGTAATGAACCGGAAGAAATCCAGGAGCGTGATGCTGCTGCTGATCATGTTGAAGAACCGGATACGGCCCAACAGACCGCATTTACTTCGGAAAAGGTCATTGATGAAGATGAGATTTCCTCAGAAAAAGAAAAGGAAACCATTCAGGACGATGCTGAACTGAGCTTTCACGGGATGGAATCTTTCCTGCCGGAAGTAAAAATCCAGGCAAACAATACGGAAGAAAACAGCACCGCTGAAATCATTCAGTCGAATAACAACAAGCATGAAGATGAAATGCGCCGCCTGATTGAGAAAGTTGAGAAAAAGATGAAGGAAAAGGCTGCTTCTGATGTCGTTAAAAAAGAAGAGAAGGAAAAAGAGCCTGAAGATCTTGGTCATGACATCAGTTTTGCAGAAACCCAGAGCTTTGAGATACAGCCATCTGAGCCGGAAATTAAAGAAGAAAGCAAGGAGGATATTGTTTCAGCAAAAGAAACGGAACCTGCATTAGCTGAAGACGTAAAAGAAGAAAAGGAAGAGAAAGAAACAACGGTAACAGAAGAGCCGGCAGAAGTAAAATCTGCATGGAAACCCATGTCATTTGAGTCCAATCTCCCGGATTCTTTACTCAGCAAATCAGCAGAAACTCCCCAGCCAAAAGCGGAAGTTGCAAAAACTGAAACAGCTCCTGAAGAAACTAAGGAAGAGGAAAAACCGGTTCAGGAAGAAATTCCACCTGCAGCGGATGAGCCTGCACAAACTGGGAACGTAGAGAAAGAATTTGAAAATATCACTGAGCAGGAGCAGATCAATGATGATGAAACAGTGGAAACAGAAACGGAAAATAAAGAAGAAGCCCCGGTAATGAATGTTTCCTTCTTCGGTTCAGGATGGAGTATTGCGCAGCCTGAAAAAAACAAAAAAGAAACTGAAGGGCAGAATAGTTATAAAGTGCAGGAAGAAAAAACAGAAGAGGCTCCTGTAAACGTAACTGTGCCTAATCCTGCCGACAGCAACGTCCCGGGATTCATCAATACATGGCAGAGCTGGTTGAAAATCGACAGGACTGAAGAGGTTGAAAAAGAAAAAGTGGAGATCAAGACCAAAGTGATTGAGGCTTTTATTGAAAATAACCCTAAAATCAGTCAGTTAAAAGATGAAGTCAATTTTGTGGTAAAAGAGAAAGGGGATGATATTTCACACTTAATGACGGAAACCCTGGCCAATCTGTATGTTGAACAGAAATTATATACAAAAGCCATCAAGGCATTTGAAATCCTGATCGGGAAAATGCCTGAAAAAGAGGCCTATTTCAAAGGTAAAATTAAGGAAATCAAAGATTTCAGAAGTAAGTAATAAATGATCTTCAGTGACAATGATTTTGAAGAATTTTATTTTTTGGAATTATTTTTCAAAGCGGAAAATTAAATAAGAGCGGCAGGAGAAATTTTTCTCCTGCCGCTCTTATTTAAGGATGATTAATAACATTCTTACGTTTACTGAACTTCCGCCATGCTTTCCGCCCGAAAAAAATAACAGCGATAATGATTGCAATTGCAAAAACAGCGGCGATAACCGGGGCTGCAATAGCCAGGAAAGCCATTATTCCTGCGCCTGCCGTTTCCGTAGTTCCGACGACGGAGTTTCCCAGTCCGCCCGTTGTTGCGGTAGATGCAGCCCTGAGGCCCGCAAATCCTGAGCTGATGGTTGCTGCCGTCCCACCACCGGCAATCAGGCCCAAAGCCCATTGCGGAAATGTTCCGAGGTCTGCAAACTGGCTGGCAAATAAGATGGAACCTGCAACCGTAGCCGTAGGAACCGAAATGGTATCCAGCAAATGATCGACAAAAGGAATATAATAAGCTAAAATTTCCACCACCGTAGCAATTCCGGTAATAATTAATGTGGGAAGCCCTGCAAGCCATTCAAAATGTTCATTCATGGGAATCCACTGAAGATAGGATGAAAGGCTTACGGCAAACATCGGAAGGAATACCCGGAATCCTGAAGCTGCAGCCAGGCCGATCCCGATAAATGCGCTCAGTAAATACGGTAAAAAAGGAACATTGTCTAACATGTTAATTTTCAGATTAATTGTTTTGCTTAAAGATACAAAAATGTAATCTTTCAGTTGACAATTTTCCGGTTTTAACATGAACAGTTATCTTTTATCTGCGAAAGAAAACCTCTTCATCCGAAAATGAAAATGTATGATATTCGATTATGTGTTCAGGAACAAGTATTGATTAGCAGCAGATTAATACATTCTAAGCTTTTTTCTGGGCCTCGCAGAGTTTAATAAACTGATCTTCGATATCCTGAAATTTCCGCGGGATTTCCTGGGATACCCAGAAAAGCATTGCGATGGACTTATCTCCGAAAGCCTCTTTAAACAGTTCCTTGTTCAGGCGGTAGCATTCGCGCAGAAGCCTTTTGATCCGGTTTCTGTGAACTGCTTTTTTAAAATATCTCTTGGAAACCGATACTGCAAATTTTGGATCATCAACAGGTGTTGCAGGTTTGTTCTTCAGAACAATAATTCTGAGGTTCCCATGCGTTTTCCATTTACCTTTTTCGAAAAGTAAAGTAATCTCAGTGTTTTTCTTGAGTTTTTCGGCTCTGGGATATTTGAAGTCTGTCATTTACGGACCGTAAATATAAGTTTTTTATTTTGCTTACTCATTTTCAGGCTTACATTAATGTGATCCGATTTGATTAACCTACTCTTTGTTCAGCAGGTAATTAATTACTTCCGAAGCCGTATACAGGCCGAAAATCGCAGGCATGTAACTTATCGTTCCGTAAAAAGAACGCTTGTAGTTGCTTCCGTCAGTCATTTTAAGGCTCTCTTCATCCTGGATGTCATTGGCGAAAACACAGCGTACCCCTTTGTCAATTTTCTCTTTTTTAAGCCTTTTTCTTACCTGTCTGGCCAGATGGCAGTGTTCCGTTTTGCTGATGTCCCTTACCATTACTTTGCTGGGATCTGTTTTTCCGCCTGCGCCCATTGAGCTTACGATCTTTATTCTTCTTCTTTTGGCGGCAATAATCAGGCAGAGTTTAGGCGTAACACTGTCGATACAGTCCAGTACATAATCGAACTTGTCAGAATCCAGAACTTCATCCATTCTCTCAGGGTTCAGGAATTCGTTGATTTTGGTTAAATGAAGGCCGGGGTTAATATCCATAAGCCTTTCAGCAACCACCTCCACTTTATATTTTCCTACCGTTGAATGCAAAGCGGGCAGCTGCCTGTTGATATTCGTGATGTCTACCGTATCGCCGTCTACAATAGTCATGTTTCCTACTCCGGCTCTTGCCAGGAATTCGGCCGCAAAGGAACCGACACCACCTAAGCCGACAACCAGTACCGTTGCCTGATTCAACTTTTTTAAACCGTCTTCCTTAATAAGAAGCTCCGTTCTCTCCAGCCATTTCTTATCCATTTTTTATCGTCTCTAAATTTTCTAAAATCTGTTCATTCATTTTTTCCGTGGAAATCCCTCTGAGTTCCGAGGCTTTCCCGTACAGCTCCCCGATCTTGAAATCTTCATTGTCAGTTTCCAGAAAGATTCTGTCTGCCGGGGTCGTTTTAAAAGTATTCTGCAAAGATAAATTATACAGAAGCGCTTTTCCAAAACTCAGGTAAAAATTATGGCGAAGCAGATCATCCGCAATACTCTGTTTTTTATTAAAACCATGAATAATCATAGGCTGTTCAGCCTTTCTTTTAAAGGAAATTACTTCATAGAACTTTCTTACACAATGTATAATAACGGGTTTTTTTATTTCGTTGGCAAATCTGATCTGCCGTAAAAAAACATCCTCCTGGATTTTCAGGTCGGTTTCTGCAAAAGAATCCAGCCCGCATTCGCCTACAGCAAAACAGTCTGCCGTAATATTAGATTCCAGCCATCTGAACTGGTCTTCAATAGCCGATGGATCAATATCTTTAGGATGAATTCCAACGGAATACGGAAAATTCACCGGATCTGCACCTAAACCCAGATTATAGATGCCGTTTGGCATTATTTTTTTATGATGATGAAAATCAAAAAACTCCATTTTCAAAAATAATATTAATTATAACCAAATCCTATTTCTTAAACGAACGTTTATAAGTTTGTTAAAAAAATCTTAACTTTACTAAAAGTGCACTGTATGAAGAAAAAATTTACCGAAAAACAAATTCATATATTAGATATTGCAGAAGAGCTGATTGCCAAAAAAGGGTATGAAGGAACATCGGTGAGGGATATCTGCTCAAAAGCCAATATTAACGTGGCGATGATCTCCTATTACTTTGGCTCTAAAGAAAAAATGATGTCCTATCTCTATCAGTACAGGGTATTGAAAACCAGGGAGAATTTTTCTGAATTTGCAGACACGATCAAAGATGGAAAGCCGGAAATGCAGATGAAGGAAATCATTAAATATATTGTTTCACAGTTATTCAAATACAATTATTTCCATGGGTTTGTTACCCAGGAGCTCCGCCATACCGATACTGTGAAAGGCGAGCTGCTGGATTTCTATCAGATCTTCGTAAAAAAGCTGGATGAAGTGATTAAAAAAGGAGTGTCGTCCGGGGTTTTTACGTTTACTCCCAAACCTGAAGATATCCTGACCACCATTATCGGGTCTACCTTGTTCGTTATCCGGAACAGGAATTTCTACGAGCTTTATGTTCCCAATAAAAGTGAAGAAACCTATGCCAAAGAAGCGGAGAAGAAAGTGAAAATGAATCTTTTAATGAGTGTTTTTGCCATTCTGGGCTATGCAGCAGACTAAAATTACGTTAAATAATCATAAAAAAAAATCTATTGACAAAAAAGTTATATTTTTGCAAATTAGTAAATCGGCTGTATCATCCGAAAACTGTTGAATTTTTTATATGAAAAAATATATTTTAGGTGTTTTTGCTGTAGCGGTATTGTCATCTTGTGTGAGCCGGCAGGAAAAAGCAATGAAAAGTGCTGATAAAGACTTTATTCTGAAGGCAGCCAATGATAATTTTACCAAAAAGAAATGGAAAAATGCATTAGCGCTTTATGACAGGTTGGCCAACCTTGTAGCCGGTACAGATGATTTCCCTAATGTAGGCTTTAACACAGCGTATGCCAACTACTATGATAAAAACTATAAACTGGCAGGGCATCAGTTTAAAAACTTCGCGGTAAGTTTCCCGAAAGACCCGAGAGCGGAAGAAGCGGCTTATATGTCTGCCCTATGCTACTATGAAGGGTCTATGGATTATAACCTGGATCAGTCTACGACCCAGTCGGCTATTAATGAGCTTCAGGATTTCCTTAACAACTATCCTAATTCCGAAAGGTCTAAAAATATCAATACCCTTATTGACGAACTTTCTTATAAGCTGGAGCTTAAGGCGTATGAAAATGCAAAGCAGTACTTCAAAATGGGCGAGTACAAGGCGGCAAACGTAGCATTGGAAAACGTACTGGAAGACTTTCCGAGTACAAAACTCCGTCCTCAGATCTATGATTATATCGTAAGGTCACGTTACGAGCTGGCGACAAAATCCGTTTATGACCTGAAAGACGAGCGTATTGAAAGTGCTCTGGCATTTACAAGACAGATTGAAAAAGAAATGCCGGGTACTGAAGTTGCCAAAACAGCGGTGGATATCAGACAGAAGCTTGAAAAGGAGAAAAAGGATTTTGTTGTTGTAAAAAAACAGACTGAAGCAAGAATTGCTGTTTTAACGGAAAGACAGAAAAAGCTGGAAGCACAGAACGCTGAAAAGTCTAAAACCGAGCAGCAGATGAAAGATCAGATGGATGCAGAGAAGAAAGCAATGCAGATCCAGAGGGACAGTGCAGCGATTAATACCCCTCCGCCGGCTGCCACTTTCAAGATTCAAAGATAATTCGTAAATTTGCGGACTTAATATAAAATTAATATTCTCAAAATGAGTGTAAAAGATACAAAAGCAGAAGTAAATACCATTACTTACGATAAAGATAAGATTGAAGACAAGTTAGGCTCAATCTATGAAGCGATTGTTATCATGGGAAAAAGAGCAGAGCAGATCAATGCTGAAATTCGTACGGAATTGCATAACAAGCTTGATGAGTTCGCCGTTCACAATTCTACATTGGAAGAAGTGTTCGAAAACAGAGAGCAGATCGAAATTTCAAAACATTACGAAAAACTTCCGAAACCGACTTCTATCGCTATCGAAGAATGGCTGAATGAAGACATCTACTTCAGAAAAACTGAAGAAAGAAAATAGAAATCAGTATGTTTTTATAAATAAAGGTCATAAAGGAAATCTTTTCTTTATGACCTTTGCTGTTTCAAAGGTTTATCATAAAAATTAAGTAATTTAGTATTCTTAAAATTAATCCTAATGAGTCTTTCCGGGAAAAAAATTCTCATCGCAGTTTCTGGAGGAATTGCCGCTTACAAAATTCACTTTCTGATCAGGGATTTTATTAGAAAAGGAGCTGAGGTTCAGGTAATCATGACGGCTGATGCAGAACATTTTGTAACCAAGCTCAGCCTGTCCACATTATCTAAAAAACCCGTGTATACAGACTTTTACAGCGACAACGGAACCTGGAACAGCCATGTGGAAATGGCTTTGTGGGCAGATGTAATGCTGATGGCACCGTGTACGGCAAATACCCTGTCTAAAATGGTCCATGGGATGTGTGACAGCCTGCTTATTGCGACCTACATGTCTGCAAAATGCCCCGTTTTTATTGCTCCTGCAATGGATCTGGACATGTATGTGCACCCTTCCACAAAGAAAAATTTAGAGCTGGCAGAAAGTTACGGCCATCATATTATTCCCGCTGAACATGGCGAGCTGGCGAGCGGACTGGTCGGGCAGGGGAGAATGGCTGAACCCGGAACCATTGCAAAGGCTGTTGAAGATTTTTTCAATTCAGATACATTAAAAACATTAGAAGGAAAAACCGTTTTAATTACAGCCGGACCCACCTATGAGGCTATCGATCCCGTGCGTTTCATCGGGAACCATTCCTCTGGGAAAATGGGCTTTTCCATTGCCGAGGAAGCTTCAAAAAGAGGTGCTAAGGTTATTTTGGTTTCCGGACCGAGTTCTGAGAAAGCCAAAGGGAAAAATATTGATCTTCACAGGGTAACTTCAGCAAAAGAAATGCTGGAGAAAGTCCTGGAGTTTTATGAAACCACAGATATCGGAATTGCGAGCGCAGCCGTTGCAGATTATGCCCCGAAAGAAGTTGCCCGGGAAAAAATAAAAAAAGACGGTGACAGCCTGATGATTGAGCTGGTGAAAAATCCGGATATCCTCAAAACAATGGGTGAGAGGAAAACGCATCAGTTTCTGGCAGGCTTTGCGCTGGAAACCCAGAATGAAGAAGAAAATGCAAAAGGGAAACTGGAAAAGAAAAACCTGGATATGATTGTCTTGAATTCCCTTCGGGATGAAGGTGCAGGATTTAAAAACGATACCAATAAAATAAAAATATTTACCAGAACGGAAAAAAAGGAATTCAGCCTGAAATCTAAAGAAGAAGTGGCCGGGGATATCCTGGATTTTATTGAGGCTCAACTTTTAAAATAATTTTAATAAATTTCCGTTCTTAATTTTTAACAGAAAATGAAAAAATTTTTAAGCATATTTTTACTCCTGTTTATAACCAACCTTGTTTTTTCCCAGGAATTACTGGCCACCGTTCAGGTAAACTCACAGCAGCTGGGAGGAAGCAACCAGTCAGCGTACAAAGCTCTGGAGAAAAGCCTCAGGGATTTCATCAACAATACAAGCTGGACGGGAAAAAGACTTCAGAATTTTGAAAAGATCAAATCCAATTTTGCGATTGTAATTACAGAAAGAGAAGGGAACCGTTTCAGAGGGACTATCGTCGTACAGGCAGTGCGCCCTGTTTTCAATACCACTTATGAATCTCCGCTGATCAACCTTCAGGACCAGAGATTTTCTTTCGATTATGTGGAAAATGAAAACCTGATCTTCAATGAAAGACAGTTTTCAGGGAAGAACCTGATTGATGTCATCAGCTTTTACATATACCTCATCTTAGGCTATGATGCCGACAGTTTTCAGTCTATGGCCGGGACCCAATGGTTCCAGAAAGCCCAGCAGATTGCCCAGAACGGAGAATCTCAGAATACCTATGACGGCTGGAAACAGATCAATGAACCGAGGAGCCGTTCTATCTTAATCAAAGAAATTTTAAGCCCGAACTGGAACCAGCTGCGTGCGACGATGTATTCATACCATAGAGCCGGTCTGGATAATCTGTTCAACCAGGATCAGACGGCTGCGAAAAAAGTGATTTTTGATGCATTAATGCAGCTGAAGCAATATGAGAACTCTTTCCAGCAGGCCTATTTTTTTAATCTTTTTATGGATGCCAAGGCGGATGAAATCTTCAATATCTTCAATTCCGGAAATAACGGCGGAATTGTCCTGAGTGACTTAAAGGACGAGATGATCATTCTTTCGCCAAAAAATACAGAAGCCAGATGGAGCAAGTGGAAACAGTAATCTTATCTTGAATCCTGAAATCTAAAGTTCTATATTTGCAATAGCTAAAGTAACCGCTATTATCAATGCTTTCGAGAATTTACATTAAAAACTTTGCCCTGATTGATACCCTTGAAGTATCACTTAACAACGGCCTGCAGGTAATCACCGGGGAAACCGGTGCGGGGAAATCTATTATTCTGGGAGCTTTGCGGCTGATCCTCGGGGAAAGAGCGGATGTAAAATCCATTTCAAACGCACAGCAGAAAAGCATTGTAGAAACAGAATTCGCCTTACATAATCAGTTCAAGAAATTCTTTATTGAAAATGATCTTGATTACGAGCATCAGACCATCATCCGAAGGGAAATCCTGCCTTCCGGAAAGTCAAGGGCCTTTATTAATGATGTGCCGGTGACCCTGGATGTGCTGAAAGAACTGTCTTCACAGCTGATCGATATCCATTCCCAGTTTGAAACGTCCAACCTTTTCACTGCTGAATACCAGTTTAAAATTATCGACGGGCTTTCTGAAAACAAAAGATTGATTGGAGAATATCAAAGTGTATTTTCAGATTTCCAGAGCTTAAAAATCCAGCTTAAGAAATTTCAGGTCCAGCTTTCCGAAAACAGGAAAGAAAGTGACTACAAAGAGTTTCTATTAAACGAACTGGAAGAGCTTCATCTTGATGATGTAGCCTATGAAGACCTTCAGAACCAGCTTTCCGTACAGGAAAATGCTGAAATGATCTCTGAAAACCTGGCTAAAGTCCTGTCGCGTTTCCATCAGGAAGAAGTCGGGATCCTATCCTTCTTTAATGAAGCAAAAAACAAGCTTTCAAAAATCGCGGAAGTTTCAAATGCTTTTTCAGAGCTCGATGAAAGGCTGGAAACATCTTTTGTTGAATTAAAAGACATCATTTCCGAGCTTGAGGACGAAGCTGAAAAGATAGAAATCAATCCCGAAAATCTGGCTAAGCTTGCCGAACTGAACAACCGGATCAATGCGCTTCTGGTAAAGCATAACGTTTCCGGTATCCAGGAACTGAAAGACATCAGGGACCAGCTGGCCGGTGACCAGAAAGGCGCTTCTGAACTGGAAGCCCATATTGCTGACATTGAAGAAAATATTGCCAAAAAAGAAAAAACACTTCAGTCTCTTTCTGAAAAACTTTCTAAAAACAGGAAAAAAAGCGTTCCGATATTTATAAAAAAAGCGGAAAGCCTGCTAAAAAAATTAGGCCTTGAAAAAGCAAGAGTGGATATTGAGCTGCAGGCTGTCCAGGATTTTAATGCCTTTGGAAAAGAAAATATCCAGCTGCTGTTCCAGGCAAACTCAGGGTTCCCATTGAAGCCTATCCAGACGGCCATTTCAGGAGGTGAAAGGTCCAGGGTTATGCTGGCCGTGAAAAAAATAATCGCAGAAAGCGATGAGCTCCCGACTTTGATCTTAGATGAGATCGATACCGGGGTTTCAGGAAAAGTAGCCGAGGAAATCGGTAACCTGATGCGTGAAATGTCTGCCGATATGCAGCTGATCGTTATCTCTCACCTGGCACAGGTGGCTGCAAAAGGGAATAACAATTATAAAGTCGTAAAACAGGATGTTGCCGGGAAAACACAGTCAACAATTATCCCTTTAAACGATAAGGAAAAACTCAACGAAATTGCCCAGCTGCTTTCCGGAAGTAAAATTACAGAGGCGGCGCTGGCACAGGCGAAGGAATTAATGAATTAAATTTAAACAGTATAAAATAAAAAAGACTTCTGAACAATCAGAAGTCTTTTTTATTTGGTATCAGTTTGTTATAATGAACATTCCATGATATAAAGATGCCATTTATCAGTGTACGCTGTTGAAAATAAATAGAGTGTTTTGTAAATTCAAACAGATTAAGTGAAAATCTGTAACATTTCTGCCCTTACCCTTACTAATGTAAAAAAAGATAACTATGTTTTTTAAATTCCTCAGATTAGAAATCAAAAGTTTTTTCAGGGGTTCTTCCTTAGGGATTAACCTGGCCATGAAAATCTTCCGCTTCATCGGGATTCTCTATTTTATGCTGTGTTTGGCAGGCGGGGCATTTTTTGCGTTTTTCTTTGTTAAGGGAGAATTGCATCAGGATCCTTTAAAAGTGGTTTCCCGGTTTCTGATAGCAGGCTGGGCCATAGATCTGATCGCCAAATATATCTGGCAGGAAATGCCGACACAGAATATCAAGCCGTTTCTTACCTTGAATATCCGGAAAAAAACGCTGGTTAATTATCTGCTGAGCAAGACCTTTCTTTCCGTTTTCAGCTGGCTGAATTCTATATTCTTTATTACCTTCTGTGGAATCGCCTTGTTTAACGGATACAGTGTAACCGGGGTTTTAGGCTGGTTCGTAGGGGTTTCCTTGTTGTTTTATCTTAATAATTTCATCAATATCCTCTTTAACGATAAAGAAACAATAGCCGTTGTTATCGGATGTATATTACTGGCTGTTGCAGGCCTGGCTTACTACCAGATTGTTCCTGTGCTTGAATATTCGGAGCAGCTTTTTTATAATTTTTACCAAAGGCCCTATTTTGCAGTGATTTCACTCATGCTGTTTTTAGGAGTATGGAAAATCTGTTTTCAGCATATCCGCAAAGTATTCTATCTGGATCAGGGCCTCGAAGCTAAAAAAGAAGTGGGGAAAACGGAAAATATCGCGTTTTTAAATAAATACGGGGCCATCGGTACTTTTATCAACAATGATATTAAAATGCTGAAACGGAACAAGGTGACCAAAGGGATTTTATGGGGAAGCTTTATGTTCCTTTTTTACGGCATGCTGATGTTTACCTCTCCGATATATAAAACATCTACCATGACAATTTTTATGGGTCTGTTTGTAACGGGCGGGTTCCAGTTTCTGTTCGGGCAGCGGGTTCCGGCTTTTGACAGTTCCTATTATCCGCTGATGATGACGCTGAACGTTCCCTACAAAGAATACCTGAAAGCAAAATGGTGGCTGATGAATATCGTAACGGCCGCTTCAATGGTTCTGGCGCTTTGCTATGCTTATTTCGGCTGGGAAATGTACCTGACTTTCTTTGCCGCTGGAATTTATAACATCGGGGTCAATTCCCAGTTTACCCTGTGGTCCGGGGCTTTCAACAAATCGCAGATTGACCTTAATTCCAAAGAAAAAAGATTCGGGCAGAAGAACAGCTTTAATATGAAGGCTTTACTGCTGCTGATCCCGAAGATGATCCTGCCAATGGCTGTTTTCGGTCTGGTTCAGCACTTCTTTGGAATTGCAGCAGGCGTTATAAGTGTAGCCGTGATGGGCATAATTGGATTTCTGTTCAGGGAAAAAATCTTCGATATTATCGTAAGACATTATAAAGTGGAAAAATACAGTACATTAGAAGCATTCAAAAACAAAGATTAATCAAACCATATGATCACCATAGAGAATTTATCAAAAACATACGGCAAGGCAACCGTTTTACATATTGAACACCTGGAAATTACAAAAGGTGAAACTTTTGGACTGGTAGGAAATAACGGAGCAGGAAAAACAACGCTTTTCAGTGTGATGCTGGACCTTATTCAGGCAACTACAGGGTCTGTAAGCATCGATGGTATTAAAGTCAATGAATCAGAAGCATGGAAAAATAAAGTTTCCGCTTTTGTGGATGATTCTTTCCTGATCGGATATTTAACTCCGGAAGAATATTTCTACTTCATCGGTGAGCTGAGAGGTCAGAACAAAGCTTCGGTAGATGAATTCCTGAAGCAGTTCCATGATCTTTTCAGCGGCGAAATTTTAAACTCCGGGAAATACGTCCGGGATCTCTCCAAAGGAAATCAGAAAAAAGTAGGCATTGTAGGCGCGATTATCGGAAACCCTGAAATCATTATTTTGGATGAACCTTTTGCGAACCTGGATCCTTCAACACAGATAAAGCTCAAAAACCTGATTAAAGAATTATCAAAGCAGGATGGGGTGACATTTCTGATCTCAAGCCACGACCTTTCCCATACTACGGAAGTCTGCAACAGGATTGTAGTGGTGAATAAAGGCCGGCTGGTAAAAGATATCAGAACCAACCCTGAAACCCTGAAAGACCTGGAACAGTATTTTGCAGACCAGGTTTCAGCGCCGGCTGCTGAGCCTGATTATAATAAAGCGGAATAATTTGCAGTAATTTTTACCAGGCAATAGTATTTAAATCAATACCGATAAATTAAAAATCCCTTTCCATTGTTCTGAAAGGGATTTTCTATTTTAAAACGTGCCCGGAATATATTGTTAAACCGTTGGTTTCCATTCTACCACTGCCCTGATAAATGCTTCTGCATTCTCCAGAGGAATATTTGGCAGAATCCCGTGTCCGAGATTGGCAATGTACCGGTCTTTTCCGAAACGGTTAATCATTTCATTTACCATTTTCCTTATGGTTTCAGGCGTGGAATGCAGTCTCGCAGGATCAAAATTTCCTTGCAGCGTCACTGAATTGTTGGTCAGTTTTCTTGCGATTTCCGGGGTAATTGTCCAGTCCACACCCAAAGCCGAAACATTGGCCTGTGTCATGTCCTCTAAGGCAAACCAGCATCCTTTTCCGAATACCACCACATGTGTCAGCGGGCTTAAAGCCTCAACAATCTGATTGATATACTGCCATGAAAACTCCTGGTAGTCTGTAGGTGAAAGCATTCCGCCCCACGAATCGAAGACCTGAACGGCAGAAACGCCTTTCTCAACTTTTCTCTTTAAGTACGCAATGGTTGTATCTGTAATTTTCTGAAGCAGTAAATGGGCAGCTTCCGGCTGCTGGAAACAGAAAGACTTGGCAATATCAAATGCCTTGCTTCCTTTCCCTTCCACGCAGTAGCAAAGGATGGTCCATGGGGAGCCTGCAAAACCGATTAACGGGATTTCATGGTCTAATTTCTGTAAAGTCAGTTCAATGGCATCAAAAACGTATCCCAATGTATCATTCACGTCAGGCACCGCAACATTCTGAACCTGTTCCATCGTTCTGATCGGAACATCCAGCCACGGGCCTACATTCTCCTTCATTTTAAAATCTATTCCCATGGCCTGCGGAACAACCAAGATATCAGAAAAAAGAATCGCTGCATCAAGAGGATACCTTCTGATCGGCTGTACCGTAATTTCAGAAGCAAGCTCCGGCGTCTGGCACCGGGTGAAGAAATCGTACTGGTCACGGAGCGCGATAAATTCCGGCAGGTATCTTCCGGCCTGTCTCATCATCCATACGGGCGGCCTTTCTACGGTTTCCCCGCGAAGGGCTTTTAAATATAAGTCGTTTTTAATCATAATGTATTAGACTAGCATTGCCATGAATGACAATTAAATATATCAATCTTTGTTTACAATCTTTTTTTTGATGAGCTTCAGAACAGACAGTAACGTATTTCCTTCAGAAGTAAAAACCGGCTTTGAAATATGCTTTCTGAGTTCACCGGAAGTGGTTTCCCCGATTGAAAAAAGCATCATATCATCAAAAGAATTCTGCTTTGCAAAACTACGAACTCCGCTCGGACTAAAAAAAACGGCAGCATGATATTTTTCAGTTATCAGCGGATACGTTTCCTCAGTATGGTAAACCACCACTTTTTTGTACTGGATATTCTGGAGCGGAAGTTCCTTATCAAGGATATTTATGGCAATATTACCGCAGAAATGCAGGAACTTTTCATGCTGGCAGTGTTTGATGATGAATTTTGAAAGGATATCGGCGTTCTTCAGGACTTTAAAAGTCCCGAACCCGTTTTTCCGCAGTTCGCGTTTTGTTTTCTCGCCGACACAGTAAATCCTGTTATAGTCTTTTGCGGTAAAATCTTCATTAGGCTGAAAACCGTTCTGAAAAAAAGACTTTACGCCGTTGGCACTGGTAAAAATAAGGGAACGGTTTTTTAAATCAAATAACTCAATTTTCACCGGGACCGTCTTAATGACCTCAACACAGGCAACTGACACATCATCTCCTAATTCTTTGGATATAACGGAGAGGTCTGTATTTTTGGTAAATAAGATGTTCATTTCTTAGGTTTGAAGGAATGCTGCTGGTGAAAGCTTAACAACAATAAAGCTTTAAGATGATTCGTTAATTTGCCTGAATATTTATTTAAATCTGGCTTTTAATTTCTGCCATCAGTTCTTTCCCGCCGTTTTCCAGAACAATTCTGGCAAACTTTTCCCCGAAATTCTCTTCTTCATTATAAACGAAGTTTTCATCGGTGGCAATGCTGTTTTTACCGTCAAGGGAACAGAGTACTGCTTTAAAACGGATCTGGTCATCAAAGATTTCGGCAAATGCTCCGATGGGTGCAGTACAGCCTCCTTCCAGGGTACTCAGGAAATTTCTTTCCATTTCCACACAGATTTGGGTAGGCCTGTGATTGATAGAACCCAGGATTTCATTGATCTCTTTTTTATCAGAATGCCCGGCAACGGCAATAACGCCCTGTGAGGCAGCCGGAATTAAAAACGGAAGCATCTCATAGTCAATGTCCATTTTCATTCTCTTGATCCCTGCCAGTGATAAAATAGTGGCATCAAAATCACCTTCTTCCAGTTTCTTAAGGCGGGTCTGGATATTCCCTCTGATATCCGAAAACTCAGCAGTAGGGAAATTCTTCAGCCAGAAGGCTCTCCTTCTCAGGCTGCTGGTTGCCAGTTTAAGCTCGTGAAGTTCTTTGTTTTTTGCCGATTCTTTCCTGATCAGGACATCCTGCGGGAAATCCCTTTCCAGATGGGCAATCAGTTCAATATTTTCAGGCAGCTGCGTAGGTACATCCTTAAGGGAGTGCACGGCAATATCAATTTCGTCATTCAGCAGGGCAACATCAAGGTCTCTGGTGAAAACGCCTGTAATGCCTAAGGAATACAAAGGCTGGGTGAGATTTTTATCACCGGAAGATATGATAGGAACAATTTCCGTTAAATGGTTGCTGTTCTGGAGGTGCCTTGCAACTTCTCTCGCCTGCCAAAGGGCAAGTGCGGAATTTCTGGTTCCGATTCTAATGCTTTTCATTGAATTCGTTGTTTGGTTGTTCAACTAATATTTCGTGCATTAATTTACTAATTTCTTCTGCTTTTAAAGGATTATCAATGATATATTTTGCAAAACGGTTGGTAATTTTCTGGATCATTTTATCAGAAAGTTCCATGTCCGTGATGTTTATGTACTTGTTTTTTTTGTAAAAATTATGCATTTCATTGCGTTCCATGTTCTTTAAAACAGCTTTGAAATGATGGATATTGGGAGCCAGCCTTCTCTTTTTTTCCCATTCAAGGAATTCTTTGGTCATCTCCTTGATGATTTTTTCCGCTTTCGGGATTTCTTTTTCCCTCTGCTGAATGGTTTCCTGGATCTGTTTGGAAAGCTCGTCTACCCCGATCAGTGTTACGTTTTCATTTTCCGTCACATTTTTTTCAACGTTATTGGGAATTGAAAGATCGATGACCAGTGTTTCCTTTCCGTTCGGGAAATGGGATTTATTAACAATCGGATGCCTTGCCCCGGTAGCCACGATAAGAATATCCGTATTTTTTAATTCCTGGTCAAAATCAGCATAATCAATATGGGGAATATTGTATTTCTCCGAAATTTTTTCTGCGGTTTCCTGTGTCCTGTTGGTAATTTTGATTTTCGGCTGATAAACATGCTTTACCAGGTTTTCTACAGTGTTCTGCCCGATTTCGCCTACGCCCAAAAGCAGGATGTTTTTTTCTGTAATTTTTTTTTGATTGTTCAAAATATAATGAACCGCTGCATAGGATACGGAAGCTGCACCGTTGGAAATCCCGGTTTCGTTTTTTATCCTTTTTGAGATCTGGATGGCCGAGTTAATGGCTCTTTCCAGAAAAGGATTGGAGTTGATCCTTTCTTTCCTGAAACGGTTGTATGCTTTCTTGATCTGTCCGATGATCTCAAAGTCCCCGATGATCTGGCTTTCCAGTCCGGCCGCCACTCTGAACAGGTGGGTCAGAGCCTCTTCTTTGGTCAGGATATTGGCAAACGGCAGAAAATCCATCAGGTTAACGCCTACAATGCGGCAGTATTCTTCAGCCACGAGAAGATAATTGGGGGAAGTGGTATAGATTTCCGTCCTGTTACATGTTGAAACCACAAAGGCATCTCCTAAGTTTTCATCATGAATCCGGGAAACGAAGCTTTTGATGTTCTCGTCAAAAAATGCAAACTTCCCTCTTGTTTCCGCATCAGCCTTCTCGAAGCTGACCGAAAGCACTGCAAAATTCGATGTCTGATGAATATTAGAATACTGTAACATAAGCGAGGCAAATTTACGTCTTTTTTAATAAATGATCTGCTGAAACTGTATATGATAATTATCGTAAAAAACTATTTTCGGATATGTAAAAATCAGCTTCAGAATCTTCAGATTGTAATTATTGCCATAAATATGATAAGGTTAAGACTGCTGATTCATCTGTAAGTTTATTAATTTAACATAATTCTTTCAGAAACTCTTAAAATCCGGACTTCATATCGCCGGCTTTGGACTTATTATTATCTTCAATATAGTTGAAATCAGACCCTGTAAATGCTTAAATTAAAAGTTAATAACCGCTTTTAAATTTTAATAAAATTTTAACCAAATTATATGCTTATGGAATTTCTTTGGTCGTGTTAAATTCCTATCTTTGTAACTCTTTAAAAAATCAGAAGGAAATATGAGTTTATTCGATATGTTTACGCAAGAGATTGCGATAGACCTTGGTACTGCCAATACCCTTATCATCCATAATAATAAAATTGTTATAGATCAGCCGTCAATTGTTGCAATTGAACGTTCTACGGGTAAACCGATTGCAGTCGGTGAGCAGGCGAAGCATATGCAGGGTAAGACTCATGAGGATATCAAAACCATCCGTCCGCTGAAAGACGGGGTGATTGCAGATTTTCATGCTTCTGAGCACATGATTAAAGAATTCATTAAAAAAATCCCCGGGATTAAAGGGCGTTTTATCCAGCCGGCACTGAGGATTGTGATCTGTATTCCTTCTGGGATCACTGAAGTGGAAAAAAGAGCGGTAAGGGATTCTGCCCAAAAAGTAAATGCCAAAGAAGTCCGTTTGATTTACGAACCGATGGCAGCTGCAATAGGAGTAGGTATTGACGTACAGAAACCTGAAGGTAACATGATCATCGACATAGGCGGCGGTACGACGGAAATTGCCGTGGTGGCTTTAGGAGGTATTGTTTGTGATAAATCCGTGAAAATTGCGGGTGATGTATTTACCAATGATATCGCTTATTACCTGAGAACCCACCATAACCTTTACATCGGCGAAAGAACAGCGGAGAGAATTAAAATCGAAGTAGGTTCGGCCGTTGAAGATTTAGATGTTGACATCGAAGATATTCCGGTACAGGGTAGAGACCTGATCACGGGTAAGCCAAAAGAAATTATGGTTGGCTATAAAGAGATTGCAAGAGCACTGGACAAATCAATCATCAGGATTGAGGATGCCGTAATGGAAACACTTTCCCTTACGCCTCCCGAACTGGCAGCTGATATCTATAAAACCGGTATTTACCTTGCCGGCGGCGGTGCACTTTTAAGAGGCCTTGCAGACAGGCTGCACAAAAAGACCGGCCTTCCTGTTTTTGTAGCAGAAGATCCGTTAAGAGCAGTGGTTCGTGGAACAGGGATTGCCCTTAAAAATATGGATAAATTCAATTTCCTTATTAAATAATTATAACTTTTACGAACATACATCTGAATGGGATTTTTGCTGAGATTATTTTCGAAGAATGCACTTTTTGCCTTCTTTATATTTCTGCAAATTATTGCTCTGGTACTGATATTTTCTAAAAATGCCATGCAGAAATCATGGATCGCAGGCCAGTCGGCTGCGTTGAATTCATGGGTTTCAGGCTATATTGATGAAGGGGTTTCCTATCTTAAGCTAAAACAGATCAATGAAGACCTTGTTACCCAGAACAAAGCGCTGATGTTGGAGCTTTACGGAAAACAGGGCGCAAAAAACCCACAGTTCAGAAAAGTCCACGATACATTGGGCGGCGGACAGATTTATACTTTTGTAGATGGAGAAATTGTTTTCAACAGCATCAACAGAAGAAACAATTACTTTACCATCAACCGGGGACGGCGGGACGGTGTATTTCCTCAGATGGGCGTAATGGCCCCGAAAGGGATTGCCGGAATCGTCATCAATTCCACAGACAGTTATGCTTTGGTGCAGTCGGTGTTGAGTGTTAATAAAATCAGAATCAATGCAGCCCTTAAAAGCTCCGGATATTTCGGTACCTTAACATGGAACGGTGATAACTCGCGGGTTATGCACCTGGCTGATATTCCTAAATATGTTGCCCTGAAAATCGGAGATACCGTTGTAACAGACGGGAAATCCGCTATTTTCCCGAAAGGGGTGATGATCGGTACCGTTGCAGGCTATTCCGTAGACAATAAAACAGGATTCTGGGATATTTCAGTTGAGTTAAGTGAGAAAATGGGGACCCTGAATAAAGTATTTGTAGTTAAGAATCTTAAAAAAGCCGAAGTACAGAAAATTCAGGATACGCTTCAGGCGGTAATAAAAAAGGAAAATGATTAGCAGGACATTATTTACAGATATAGTCATCATGGTTTTCCTGGTAGCGCTACAGATTTTTGTACTGAACAGGATTACCCTTTTCGGGAAATATACACCGGTATTATATCCCGTGTTTGTTATGTTCTATCCTTTTTTCAGAAATCGTTTTCAGTTTCTGGCGCTGAGCTTCCTGATTGGGTTATCCGTTGATGCATTTCTGTATTCGTGGGGGATTAATGCGTTTGCAACCACGCTGATTGCTTATTTCAGGACCTTGATTTTCAGAACTTCTACAGATACTTCCACAGATTTCTTTTCTTTCCAGTCCCTTCAATGGGCGCAGTTTTTGCTGTTTTTATTCTCAAGTATCTTTTTGCATCAGCTTTTGGTACAGTATATAGAATTCTTTAAGCTGAGCAGGTTTTTTGAAATATTGTTTAATGTGTTGGTAACAAGTGTTATTTCATTTGTATTTATTGTTATCTATGCATTAATATTTAAAATCAAACAAAAAGTTTGAACACACGTTATTTAAAAATTTTCTCCGTTCTTATTGTAATTGCCCTGATTTTTGTGGCGAGGCTTTCCTATTTACAGTTATTTACGGACCGGTATGCGCTTAATGCGGCCAACACTTCCATCAAAACCGAATATGTAATTCCGCAGCGTGGCGTCATCTTTGACAGGAACGGGAAGATTATGGTCGGTAACCAGCCGGCCTATGAAATCTCGTTTACCCAGGCCCTGATGAAGCCGGATTTTGATACACTCGCTTTCTGCAGTTTAATGAAAATCAGTAAACCCGATTTCATTAAAAGAATCAATTTCATCAAAAAAGAAAAATATTATTCCAAGCTTACGCCCATGACTTTTATTAAAGATCTGAGCAGGGAAGATATTGCGAGGGTCCAGGAAATTATATTTAAATACCCGGCCTTCAGTATTGTTTCAAGGCCGCAGCGGCAGTACGAAGTCTCCACTTCCGGAAATCTTTTGGGGTATACCAGTGAAGTGAATGAGAGGGAAATTAAAAAAGATTCCGCATACTACCTGCCGGGCGATTTTATCGGTAAGACAGGGATTGAAAAAGCTTATGAAAAAGAGCTTCGCGGCGTAAAAGGAATAAAGTATATCCAGAAAGACATCAAGCTCCGGAATGTAGGGCCGTACAAAAACGGAACGCTGGATAAAGATGTGATTACCGGAAAAGATATTACCCTTACCATAGACTATGACCTTCAGAGAATGGCTGAAGAAATGCTGGTGGATAAACACGGGGCCATCGTTGCCATAGACCCGAATACCGGTGAAGTACTGGTAGCAGCTACAGGGCCGGATATTGATCCGAACCTTTTTACAGGACCTAATAAATCCAAAAATTTATACGCGCTTTCAAAAGATACCATTTACGAAAACAAACCGACTTTCGACCGGTCTTTGCAGGCAGCATACCCTCCGGGTTCCACTTTTAAACTGTTGACCGCTTTAGCAGCAATGCAGATGGGCGTGATGGATGAAAATACCATTTTCCCGTGTGGAGGCGGATTTTATTATAAAGGAAAAAGAATTAAAGGCCATGGTGGCGCAGATCCGTTGATTCCGTCTATTCAGGTGTCCAGCAACTGTTTCTTTACGTATGCTTTTATTGCGATTATTAAAAAATATCCAGGAAACCCTTCAAAAGGGGTAGATGAATGGAAAAAAATCATGAGCAGCTTCGGAGTCGGAGAATTTTTGAATAATGATTTTGCCGTAGGAGCGAGAGGAAGTATCCCTTCAGGAGATTTCTATGAAAAAAGATTTAAAGCGATAATCAAAGCGAGCGGCTCTACCAAAAAGGATTATAAAAACTGGGATGAAATGTCAACAGGCGCTATCTACAACGGAATGGGGCAGGGCGATGTGCTGGTAACTCCGCTTCAGCTGGCCAATTATGTAGCTGCCATCGCCAATAAAGGCTGGTATTACACGCCTCATATTGTAAAAGCGATTGACGGAAAGCCGAATCCCGATCCGAGATTCAAAAAGAAGCACCAGACCCTGGTTGATAAAAAACATTTTGACCCTGTTCTTAAAGGGATGGAAGCGGTGGTGTTAAATGGCACGGCACGCGGACTAAAATCCAGTGATTTCACGCAGCTGGCGAAAACCGGTACGGCGCAGGTTCCTCAGGGGAAAGATAACTCGATCTTTGTACTGATTGCTCCGGCCGACAAACCTAAAATTGTGGTGGCGGCAGTTATGGAGCACGCAGGATTCGGTGCTACATGGGCAGGCCCGGCAGCAACGGTTATCGCAGAAAAGTTTATTACCGGAGATTTAAAACGTGAACATTTATACAAAAAAATGGTCACTTCGAGTTTCATGCCTGAATATAAAAGACAGTGGGTTGCAGATCTTAAACGCAAAGGGCTTTACAAGCCCAGTGAAGATTCCATCAGGCAGAAAAGGATCCAGGACAGCCTGAACCTGATTAAAGAACAGAAGGCAAAACTCAAAAAAAAGATAGACGAGGAAACGAAGAACGCTAAGAATAAAAAAAACGTTAAGCAATGAAGTGGGCAGAAGGAATAGATAAACTGGGGCTTGGCCTGTATTTTTTGCTCTGCATTTTCGCGATTGCAAATATTTACAGTGTTGACCAGAAACTTGGAGAGAAACAGCTGATTTTCTTCGGGATCTCTCTGTTCGTGGGATTGGTGATTTTTGTCGGGAGAAGCAAGTTCTTTGAAAATATGTCAGGCATTATTTATATTGGCGGTGTTCTGCTTCTGATCGGGCTTTTTCCTTTCGGTAAAGAAATCCTCGGTCAGAAAAACTGGTATAAAGTCGGGAGCTTTACCATGCAGCCGGTAGAATTTGCCAAAATCGGAACGGCCCTGATGCTGGCCAACTATGTTTCCGGGCCGGAATTTAATCTGAAAAACAGAAAATCCCTTTTAACAACCTTAGCCATTGTAGGAATTCCTGCTGTGGTGGTGCTTGCCATTCCGGATGTCGGCTCGATGCTTGTGTTTATTGCATTTTTTATTGCACTGTACCGTGAAGGCCTGAACGGCCTGCTGTTCGGGGTCGGGTTCCTTTTTGCCGGGGTATTCCTTATTTCTCTGGCGGTTGATCCTATCTGGGTAGCGCTTACGATTGTTGTGATTATAGGAGGCTGGATTGCAATGAATTATTATAAAATGTCATGGAATGTCATTTCCATTTCAGGCATTGCCGGATCTGTATTGGTTTTATGCGGGCTGGCTTTCGGTTCGCCCTATATTTTAGAAAAATTACCGAAACACCAGCGGGAAAGAATCGAAGTTCTTTATAAAGGTGAAAAAGCATTCAGGGATACGTCAGGTTATAATTTACTATATTCAAAAACGGCCATCGGTTCCGGCGGACTGTTGGGAAAAGGTTACCGTGAAGGTTCCGTAACCCAGGGGAAATTTGTTCCTGAGCAGGAAACGGACTATATTTTCTGTACGGTTGGTGAAGAATGGGGCTTTGCAGGAAGCGCTGTCCTTATTTTCTGCTATATGGTTTTCATCGGGCGCATCTATTATCTGGCAGAACAGCAGAAATCCTCTTTTAACCGCGTATTCGGCTATTGTTTTGCTTCGATCCTGCTGATGCACTTTACCATCAATTTAGGGATGGTTATGGGACTTTTCCCTACAGTAGGGATTCCTCTGCCTTTCTTCAGTTATGGGGGGAGTTCACTGCTTGCTTTTTCGATGATGACTTTTATTTTCTTCAAGCTTAATTATTCAGATAAGAACAGCCTGGTTTAAAAACTGGAAGCTGGAGGTTTAATATTATTCTGTTTTAATTTCTTTATTCCTATATTAAATTATAACATCATGAAAGAAGCATTCGTCCTGGACCAAACCTTCGTGAACACAGACTTCACCCAAAAACCTTTGGAAAAAGGTGAATACGAAAACTGCACTTTTAGGAATTGTAATTTTGAATATGCAGATCTTGCCGGCTTCAGTTTTAATGACTGTGAATTTACCGGATGCAATCTGAGCATGGCAAAACTCCATACAACGGCTTTTCGGGATGTGGTTTTTAAAGAATGCAAAATGTTCGGGCTTCATTTTAATGACTGTAATGAATTCGGGATGTCGTTCAGATTTGATGGATGTTCTTTAAACAATTCTATTTTTTATAAAACGACAGTTAAAAAAACCTTATTTAAAAATTCTAAGCTGACAGAAGTGGATTTTACGGAATGCGACCTGTCAAATTCGGTATTTAACAACTGCGATTTTTCCGGTGCTGTTTTCGATAATTCAAACGTTGAAAAAGCAGATTTCAGGACTTCTTTCAATTATTCAATCAATCCGGCTTTAAACAGGCTTAAAAATGCAAAATTTTCACTTTCGGAAGTCTATGGCCTGTTGCATACACTCAATATTGAAATCGACAGGAACAGTTAATTTTGCTGGAAGCTAGTGTTAGAAGGCTGGAGGCTAGTATTAGCAGTTATTACATTCCCTTTCCTAGAGAGGTGGATTTTTACAAAGCAAAAGATGGATCGTTAAAACAGATTAATTTAAGGAACCTCAGCCGGCAATAACAATTAGACATAAAAAAACCATCAAATTTTTGATGGTTTCATTATTTAAATCAATTATTTAAAATTAAAAACTTGTTCCGCTTGCTGCCGGAGTAGTTGTTGCTAAGTTATTATAAGCCTCTCCGTTTTCATTAATGACTCTTTTTCCGAATCTGTATTTTGGACCCCAATAAGAATCGTTCAGTGATGAAACCATCACTCCTTTTGAAGTGGCTGCATGAATAAATTTAATCTCACCTTCTTCAGTTACGCTCTCTACGATACCAACGTGGGAAATTCTTCTTCCGTGAGAAAAGAAAATCAAATCACCTTTCTGAAGATTTTCTTTTTCAATTTTTTCTCCTTCCTGAGACTGGGAGGCTGCTACTCTCGGTAAGCTAAGGCCTGCTGCCGCTCCGAAAACTGAAAGAACGAATGCTGAACAGTCGATACCGTTTCTGGTCATTCCTCCGTATCGGTAAGGAGTTCCCAAATACGTTTGAGCTTCCGTTAAAATATTGTCTATTGTTTTGTTGTGGCGGATTGCCTTGGCAACTTCAGAATTTTTGATAGAATTTTTAGCATTTGCTAAACTGACTGCTTTTTCAGCGAGAAATGAATTGATCAGCTTTTGTTTGTCCTGCTCCATTTTGTTGGTTTCGATGGAAGCAAGTTTGGCATCTGATTTGTATTCTTTAGCATAAGTTGCTGGTTTTGAAACAACGTAGTTGGTAACACACGATTGTAACGATACTGTAGACACAAAAGCAACTAAATAAAACAAAACTCTTTTCTTCATATATATTTGATTACCGTGTTAAATAAATAAGGATTAGTATTTTTCAAAAGCAGTACAAAAATATGTAATCCCTTTAAAAGGACTTCGATATGATTATTATCAGGTTCTGTTTTTAACACATTTTAACGTATTATCTAAGTATGTTAAAAAAAAATAAACCGCAACAGCCTGTTTCAGGCGGGTTCGCGGTTTTTTTTATTAAGATTCTTTAACATAATAATTCGCGTTTTGTCGCTTATAATCAGATAAGATAATTAATAACTCTAATTTTCAGCCTGTTGATAAAATAAAAACTCCCCGGAAATCCGGAGAGCTTCATTAATATGGAACTTTACAAATGTTACTTTGTAAATAACATTTCTCTGTATTTGGTCATTGGCCAAAGCTCATCATCCACCATCATCTCCAGGTTGTCTGAAGCTTCACGGATGATATCAAATAAAGGCTTCACCTTGTTGCAGTAGTCTTCGGCCTGCTTCTGGCTTTCAGTTACGGCTTTTGCCTCTTCTCTGGCTTTAATAAGATCTTCAACACCTAATTTAATCTTAGAAACATTTTCAGAGATATGAGTGATCAGGCTCATCTGCTCTTTTGCCAGGGATCTGAATTCTTCATCCCCGAAGATTTCCTTAAGGCCTTTTACGTTTTCAATTAATCTGTTCTGATACTTTAAAGCGGAAGGGATAATGTGGTTTCTCGCGATATCACTTAATACCCTTGCTTCAATATCAATTACCGTAGAATATTTTTCCAGTTTGATTTCGTTTCTGGCTTCAACTTCCCTGTGGTTGAAGATTCCTATTTCTTCGTAAAGGTCAAGGAATTTCTGGTCCATCTCCTGTTTCAGTGCTTCAGGAGTGGTCTTCCAGTTGTTTAAACCTCTTTTTTCAGCTTCTACAGCCCAGTCGTCAGAATATCCGTCACCTTCAAACATAATGTTTTTACACTGCTTGATGTATTCTCTCAGTACATTGAAGATGGCTTCGTCTTTTTTCAGTCCTTTTTCAATTAAAGCATCCACTTCTTTCTTGAAGTCGTTTAACTGTTTTGCAGCAATGGTATTCATTACCGTCATGGATTCTGCGCAGTTTGCAGAAGAACCTACTGCTCTGATCTCAAATTTATTTCCGGTAAAGGCAAAAGGAGATGTTCTGTTCCTGTCGGTATTGTCTAATAAAATTTCAGGGATTTTCCCGACAACATTTAATTTTAAATCTGTTTTTTCATCCGGAGAAAGTTTTCCTTCTGTTACTTTTTCCAGTTCTTCCAGTACTCTGAACAGCTGGCTTCCGATAAACACGGAAATAATAGCAGGCGGCGCTTCGTTGGCTCCCAGTCTGTGGTCATTGCTTGCAGAGGCAATGCTTGCTCTTAAAAGATCGGCATATTCGTGAACTGCTTTAATAGTATTTACGAAGAACGTCAGGAACTGCAGGTTTTTCTTAGGGTTTCTTCCCGGGCTTAAAAGGTTTTCGCCGGTGTCAGTTGCCAGAGACCAGTTGTTGTGCTTTCCGCTTCCGTTTACGCCTGCGAATGGTTTTTCATGGAATAAGATATGGAAATGGTGTCTGTGGGCAATTCTTGCCATGACGTCCATCAACAAGGAGTTGTGGTCTACGGCAACGTTTACTTCCTCAAACATCGGAGCCAACTCAAATTGGTTCGGGGCTACCTCATTATGTCTGGTCGTTACAGGAATCCCCAGTTTCATACATTCAATTTCCAGCTCTTTCATGAAGTTCATTACCCTTGTAGGGATAGAACCGAAATAGTGGTCATCCAGCTGCTGTCCTTTTGCAGGAGAGTGTCCCAATAAAGTTTTACCGGTTAACACAAGGTCCGGGCGGGACTGAAACAATGCTGAATCAACCAGGAAATATTCCTGCTCCCAGCCTAAAGTAGGCGTTACTTTCGTTACATTCTTGTCAAAATACTGCATTACGTTGGTTGCAGCTTCGTCTACAGCGTTCAAAGCTCTTAAAAGAGGTGCTTTATAATCTAGTGTTTCTCCTGTATAAGAAATAAAGATAGAAGGGATACATAAAGTGGTTCCCATAATGAATGCCGGGGAAGTAGGATCCCATGCGGTATATCCTCTGGCCTCAAAAGTGTTTCTGATTCCTCCGTTCGGGAAAGAAGAGGCATCCGGCTCCTGCTGGATCAATAAGTTCCCGCTGAATCTTTCGATGGCTCTGCCTCCTTCAATAGGCGTAAAGAAAGAATCATGCTTTTCAGCAGTGCTTCCTGTCAATGGCTGGAACCAGTGGGTATAGTGGGTTACCCCTTTGCTCATGGCCCAGTCCTTCATCGCAACCGCTACCTGGTCTGCAATATGTCTCTGGATCTTGCTGCCTTTTTTCATCGCATCCAGAATAGACTGGAATGCTTCTTTTGTTAAATATTCTCTCATGGTTTCTTCTGAGAAAACATTCTGGCAGAACAGTTCTGACAATTTCACAGGAACCTCAACCGAGTTATCTCTTCTGAAGTCCTTAAATGGTAAAGTTTCTAACGCTTTGAATCTTAAAGTTGACATATTGGGTTATTTTTACGGGGCAAATTTACAAAAAAAACATATTGAAAATATTTTTACCCTGAAATTTATAGGGGTAATTTCAATTTTAACTAAATTTTAATTTAAAGTTAAGGGTTTGTAGAATGGTTATTGCGGAAAATACAGAGTCTGGCTTTTGTTATGGTGAAAATTGAAGTTCATTAACAACGTTATACTTTTTGAGGAAAAGAGCGTCAGGTAAATCATTTATTAAAAGATGCTTAAAATAAATTGGATGGAGATTTTGTATATTTGTGTGAAATTTATTGTATGACAAATTCTAGAGCAAGAGAAACAACGGAAGCAATTGAAAGATTGTATATTTCTATGAGACACCTCTTTTACAGAGGTTTTTTTAAACCTGCCGGTGTTTCAGGGGAGAGTATCAGAAGTTTGTTGAAAATCATCAACCCGGAAATTTACGGTACGATGAGCATTCCCAGTAAGCTGGAGCTGGATGGCCTGATGTATGTTTTAGACAGGCTTCCGGAAGGCATTGAAGAGTGCGCTTTTATTCATCTTACCTCAGATGAAGGGTTTGACAAAGGAAGTTTCGAACCTATTGTCCCTAAAAAAAGAAGAAGGAACTGCTACAGGATCGATGAGCACCAGATGAATATTGAAGTTCTTTTAGGGCGTTCCGAAATCTATGATATCCTTACCCACTTAACGTTTTTATTTATAGAAGCCGATAAAATCAGGAACCTGGCTTTCATTCAGGATGAAAACTGGAAACCGACCCGTGCTTTTAAGATTATTGAAGAAGTGGTGAAAGGCGAAAAGAAATTCAGCAGAAGGGAAAAGGAAGTCGCTCTGATCCATCTGTCTTCTTTAATAGGAAGAACATTTGATGAAACACTGAGGGCTTATAATACATTCGGCGACGATGATAATCCTGACCGTCTATTTAAAATTATCTATAACCTGGCAAAAGTAAGCCTGGAAGATGCCAAACAGACCCGGGAAAGAGAAATTCATTTCAGTGCTATATTAAAGGAAAGGGTAGGGCATCATTATTTCGGCGAAAAATGGGCCAATAAGGTAAAGGAAGTCCTGTATGAAAATGACCTTCACATGCGTCCGCTGCATATTATTTCAGCGAATATGCATTCTGTGAAAAACATGCTGTATGCCAACAATGCCTTAAAGAAAAAAGATCCGAAGGAAGTGGATTATAAACTCTACGGCGATATTTCCGATAAAAAAGAGCTCCGTGATAAAGTTTCCAAGTTTGCCGTTGAGGAAGGAATGGTTTATATTAATGATAAGAGCGGAAGTAATATTGATGTCCAGATCATTGATTTAAGCAAAACCAACCTGAAACATACGCCTTTCGGGCATCTGAACTATGACGGGGATGATGTGATCATGGTTTTTGATTATGCTTTCGGTGAGCAGGCTTTTGAGGTGATGGATGAGCTTTTAAGGCCTTTCGAACAGAAAGGTGAGGTGTATATGATGAAAGTAAAATCGGTTTCCATTATGGGGAAAGCCGGGATTCTGGAAGGCGGAAAAGGAGATATTATGATTCCTACTTCCCATATCTTTGAAGGAACGGCAGATAATTATCCTTTTGAAAATGCCCTGAAGCTGGAAGATTTTAAAGATGATGAATTACAGGCGTTTGAAGGCCCGATGATTACCGTATTGGGGACATCCCTTCAGAACAGGGACATCCTGTCTTATTTTATGAACACTTCATGGAAGGCCATCGGACTTGAAATGGAAGGTGCGCATTATCAGAAAGCGATTCAGGTGGCGTCTAAAATCAGGCATCACATTACACCGGATCTGTTTGTCTGCTACGCCTATTATGCCTCGGATAACCCGCTGGAAACAGGAAGTACGCTTTCTTCAGGAGGATTAGGCCTGACCGGCGTGAAACCAACGTATCTGATTACCCTGAGAATTCTTGAAAAGATCTTACGAAGCAGTAAAAAGGAACTTTTTTCTTAAATAATTATCCTTTTAAATTATATATAACCTCAGATGTTCTGCATTTGAGGTTTTTATTTTTTATCCACAGATTTCACAAATGATCTTAGAAAATGTCTGTATTAATCTTTGAAACTTTTATAAATTTTAACAAACTCTATTGATGTTCATCTAAAATTAAATCAGATAAAAACCTCAGCGTACCTCATGTCCGGGGTTTTTATTTTAAATACTTATCTTTAGAAAAAAATAAATTTTAAATGAAAAAATCGGTTGCCATCCTTTTTGCGTTGATCGTTTCTCAGTTTCAGGCACAGCAAGGTCCTTATTATCAGCAGGCTGCGAAATACAAAATGGATATTGACGTTAATGCAGAAAAATTTACGTACCAGGGAAGTCAGACTTTAACCTATACCAATAATTCACCGGACGAACTTAATGTCGTGTATTTTCATCTGTACTGGAATGCCTTTAAGCCTAATTCCATGATGGACCAGCGGGTAGCAGGTCAGGGAAAAAACGGAGATTCAAGATTACAGAAAGACGGTATTTCAAGGCTTGCCTCGGTTCCTAAAAATGAAGAAGGCGCACAGAATATCCACTGGATCAAACAGAACGGCAAAACGCTGAAGTTTGAGATCCAGGAAACCGTGATGAAAGTTTATCTTGCAGAGCCGGTCAAACCGAATTCAACCACCACTTTCACTATGGATTGGGACGCGGTAATTCCTCAACAGATCAGACGGAGCGGAAGGAACAACCGGGAAGGTGTTGATATGACCATGACACAGTGGTATCCTAAAATTGCGGAGTACGATTATGACGGATGGGCAACTTTCGATTATATCGGAAGGGAATTCCATGCCCCGTTTGCAGATTTTGATGTGAGCATTACCATCAACAAAGATTATGTGATCGGAGCCGGAGGGATCCTCGAAAACCCTGCAGAAGTAAAAGGATATGATACCAATGCAAAAATAAAAACAGGGAAAGACAACAAATCTACCTGGAGATGGAATGCTAAAAATATGCTGGATTTCGCCTGGGCTGCCGACAAAGATTATGTCGTGAAAAGTTTTGATGTCCCGCAAGGCCCGAAAGTATTTTTCGTGTATCAGGATAATGATAAAACCAAAGTCTGGGAACAGGCCCAGCCTTATGTGACTAAATATTTCCAATTGATGAACAGCCGCTTCGGAAAATATGTTTATCCGACCTATGCTTTCATTCAGGGTGGTGACGGCGGAATGGAGTACGGAATGTGCACCATGATTTTAGGGGAAGCCAAAAATATTGAAGGATTGATGGGATTGATGGCCCACGAAGGTGCCCACTCATGGTATCAGCAGATGCTGGCCACCAATGAGCCGATGCGTCCGTGGATGGATGAAGGGTTTACCAGTTATGCAGAAGGCTATGTAATGAATCAGCTGTTTCCTCCGAAGCAACCGCTTCCGAATCCGTTTGTGAATTCAGTCAATGCATACCGGAATTTTATTAAAAAAGGGATTGAGGAGCCTGCAGTCTGGCTGGGAGACCATCATGACAACGGGACTTCCTATACCTATGCGTCCTATGTGAAAGGAGAACTATACCTGGTGCAGTTAGGCTATATTATGGGCGAGCAGAATTTAGCGGAGACCTTGAAACAGTATTATGACCAGTGGGTTTTAAAGCATCCTTCAGACCGTGATTTTCTTCACATTGCCCAGAAAGTTTCAGGGATGGATCTGAAATGGTTTCATCATTACTGGATCAATACCACCAAAACCATCGACTACGGCATTAAGGATGTAAAATATGATGCAAAATCAACAACAGTAACTCTGGTAAATAACGGACAGGTTCCGATGCCGGTTGATTTCAGTGTTGTTACGAAAGATAACAAAGTGGTTACCTACCAGATTCCGATGAACATGACGCATACGTGGAAAGAAAAAGACATCTACGGTGAATTCAAAACAATGCCGTATTGGCCATGGACGCAGAAAGAATATTCGATAACGGTTCCTTATACAAAAGCCCAGCTGTCAGCTTTAGGGATTGATATCAGTCAGCGAATGGCCGATGTAAATCTTGATGATAATGTAGTTGAGGTAAAATAAAACCAGTCATAGAAATTAAAATCCTGAAGAAAATTTCTTCAGGATTTTTTATTAAACATCAGTATAATAAAATCTTTTCTGTTGGATTAATACGGTTTCAGATACGCTTTTTTTTCAGACAGGTATTCAGATTTTGTACCGTCTCCTGTCCTGAAAAGAGTCTTCAGGGTCTTTTTCTGCTTGGGTTGGGAAGGATCCGGCAGGGCACATACAAAATGCAGGTGAGGTCCGTTGGTCCAGCCGGTATTTCCGCTCAGGGCAATAACATCCCCTTTATTTACAGTGTCTCCGGCTTTCACTTTAACGCCGTTCTGTTTTAAATGGAAATACTGGGCAATCGTTCCGTCAGAATGCATTATAGATACATAGTTAGCCAGATTAGCACAGCTTATGGTCGGGCATCCTGTATTGTTACTCTGCACTACATCAATTACTTTCCCTTCTCTTGCGGCTGTTATTTCCGTTCCTTCCGGCATGGTAAAATCCAGCGAATTTTCATTCTGATGTGAGAACTTGCCATTGTAGCCCTGATATACCATAAATGATTTTCCTTTCTGATAGGGGAGGTCATAGAGGTAGTCGGCATCGTAGACTTTTATCTTAGCGTCTCCGGCTAAAGTATAATAGTTAGGCATTTTTTTAATTTTCCAGCCCTTCTTTCTGTCGGTTACCAAAAAGGCGGCCACCCGGTTTTTCTTTGATAAAGGCGGCAGTACTTTTACCGTTTCAAATTTCATTTGCATCCGCAAATTCTCCAGTTCAGGCTGCCCGGTAAAAGAAAGAGTGACCGGGTAGATTTCAATATTATCAGCGTAATAGGAAACAGTATCTTTGTTTATTTCCGTATATAATCTCGCGGGTTTCTGGGAAAAGGCAATCACTGACTGCATTATGAGAAGTAAGATCAGTACTTTTTTTATCATTATCTATTACTTAATTTGAAACTGTTTTACCATCCAGTGACCGGAATGGTTTTTAACCAAATCATTTTTCAGGGCTTCCTCTGGGCATAAAACTCATCCAATAAGTTGTAGATGGTTTGTCGCTGCCATCAATCTTTGTTTATTTTTTTATTTTCCCAAAGACTTCTTTGGCCACTGCTACTGTGTGTGCAAATGAATGGATACACAATAGAAATAATGAGAGTATGACCCGTTTTTTCATGAAAACGTTTTGGAGATAAATGTAATTATTTGTTTTTTATGTTCTGATGTTTTAATAAATAAAGGTTATTTTGCTTAAACAAAAATAACAGAATTTCAGAAAGAAAAGAATCATTAATTTTACATAGAATAAATACTCTTTCATTGAAACTTAAATAAATGAATTCAATCGTAATCAATATCGGCAACAGCAATATCCGGTTCGGGCTTTTTAATGAAGACAACTGTGATATATCATGGGTGGTGAATACAAAGCCGTACCGGACGCCGGATGAACTGTACGTTCAGATGTCCATGCTGTACCAGACGTATAAAATTGAGCCTAAGGAAATTTCAAAAGTGATTATCGGTTCGGTTGTTCCTCAGCTTACCAAGGTGATGAACGCTGCTATTAAAAAGATTCATGATTTGGATCCTGTGATTGTAGACCGGAATACTCCTTCAGGCGTTGTGGCAAAATCCAAGCAGATGGGAACGGATATTTACGCTAATCTGGTCGCAGCCCATAACCTCTATCCCGACAGAAAGAAAATCGTACTGGATTTTGGTACGGCACTTACGGCAAGCTGTGTAGCCGAAGATGGTGAAACACTAGGCGTAATTATCGCCCCGGGAATCATTACAGCTTTAAATTCCCTGATCAGCCAGACGGCCCAGCTTCCGGGAATCGAACTGGTAAAACCGAAAACTGTATTGGGATTGGATACCGTCAGCTGTATGCAGAGCGGAATGGTGTACGGCTTTTTAGGAATGGTAGAAGGTTTTATCGACAGGATTAATGAGGAAGTAAAGGATGATTGTTTTGTTGTGGCCACAGGCGGAGTTTCCCATGTATACAAGCCTTTGACTAATAAAATCCATGTGATGGACAGGCTTCATACGTTGAAAGGACTGTACTTTTTAGGAAAGGATATATAGTAAATGTAAAGCTGGGGTATAAGAAATCTCAACCTGGTTTTACCGCCGTTTCGACTGAAAGAATTCCCTGACAATGGAAGCGCATTCGTGTTCCATAATGCCGGTTACGATTTCCGTTTTCGGATGGAGGGTAAGGTGTTTATTGATAAATCCACGCTGTTCGTCCCTTGCTCCTATGACCACTCTTGAGATCTGCGACCAGGAAAGGGCTCCGGAACACATGACACAGGGTTCCAGTGTTACATATAATGTGCAGTTTTTAAGGTATTTTCCGCCTAAAAAGTTGGCAGCGGAAGTGATGGCCTGCATTTCTGCATGGGCAGTAACATCATTAAGTGTTTCGGTAAGGTTATGCGCTCTTGCAATAACGCGGTTATTGGAAACAATCACACATCCGATCGGGACCTCATCTTTTTCAAAAGCGATTGTGGCTTCATTAAAAGCCATCTTCATAAAATATTCGTCGGTAAACATTAGTCGAAAGTCATGGTTAAGGGAAGCTTAAAACGGTATCTTACGTTATTGCCTTTAAAAACAGCCGGAGCAAACTTTTCAGAAATGGAATAGAGTGCGATTTCAGCCTGCCTGTTGAAAGTGAAATTGGTTCCCTGTGCCTGGACGTCGCTAATGGTTCCGTCTTTTTCTACAATAAAAGCAACATTGGCTTTTACGGTTTTTTCATCCGCGTAGACGCCGTCTATATAAAATAGATTGGCCACTTCCTGCCTCAGTGCATTGATGCCTCCGGGATAATCCGCAGATTTTTCTGTTGTGGAGATCAGGTCCGGGTGATTGCCTGAGATCATGCCTCTGGTCTGAATTTTCCTGAGATCTTCCAGGTTTTTTACTTTCAGCAAAGCTCCGATCAGTGCCACATTTTCTATACTGTCCATTTTCTTCATGAAAAATACAAAGTCGCCTTTTATGGCATCCTTGGACAGGATATTGGTCTCGGCATCATACTTTTTCTTAAACTCATTATTAAGAAGCTGGCGGTGGTGGTTATAATAATTCTTTACATTCCTGAACTCCTCCGCCTGCTGCGAGAAGCAAAGGGATGAAATCATACAGAAAAGACAGAAAAAAAGAGGCTTCACTTTGATATATTTATGTAAATGTAATTAAATATTCTGAGATGTGATCACCTTCTCAGCTTTTCAGGTAGCTGTTCAGCGACTCCTGAAGGTGGTTGCGGATATCTTCTACCAGGTGTTCCGGTTCAAGGACCTGAACTTCTTTTCCGTAAGACAGGATCTCCTGCATAAAATCGTAGGTTGGGTGAAGAAAAAATTCAAAGAAAATTTCTTCCGGGGTTTCCCTGATCTCTTTCTGCGACTGGTGGAGCGGGAAGCTTTTGATATATTCTCCCTGATGGCGGCTGCATTTAATCATGATTTTCTGAGGGTTTTGTTCCGCTAAATTCATTACGCCGAAGGCATTTTTAAAATGTTCCCTGAAATTGTATTTGTATTTTTCACGGAAACGGCTTTTTGTAACGTCCAGATAATTGATGCGGTCCAGTCCGAAGGATTTCAGCATTTTATCTTTCGTATCAATGGCAATCAGGTACCAGCGGTCTTTGGATTCTTTCAGGGCCAGCGGATGCACTTTCCGTGACGTCATCAGCTTGTTTTTATAATTGTAATGCTCAAAGGAAATGATCCTTTTGTTACGGATGGCAAAGAAAAGGTCATAAAAATGCTCGACACCGGTGGGTTTTCTGCTTTCAAAAAAGATAAAATCTGCAAAATCCGGATGCACATTCAGCGCGTTGCTTACCTGAAAAGACTCCAGTAATTTCTGGTTATACTCATCCACTTCCATGATCGGGCGGCTTTCGATGTAATAACGGTTGTCTCCTTTCTTTTTGTTGTGAATGGACAGGTTGAAAAGATTTGAAATCTCCCGGATATCCCTTTGAAGGGTACGGATAGAGTAGCTCTTGATCCCCGCATCTTGAAATTCGAAAGAGTTGAGTAGATAGTCCTCCAGCTGCGAATAGGTAGCCGGGGAACTTTCCAGTCTTTTTATAATTAAGGCATATCTTGTCAGGTAAAAATCTTTTTTCATGGTAGAATTTTATAAGACAAATATATGGGCTTAATGCGACAAATGGTGTCGTGTTTTATTTTTGTGGATAAGTTTTGAGTCTTTAATTATCTCCCGGAATCATAATAATTTTCAAAATATGAAGGATGATATTCGAAATTTTCTAAATTTAAATAATGTATCTCTTCTTGTCCGCTGCGATTATCATTATAATCAGCCTTAAAAATTGAAACAGCAATATACTCTTGTCCATCAATATTTTTTTTATTGCCTAATGAGTATACCGAATTACTATTTTCCCATTTTTTAGGTTTTGGAGGAGGAATAATATGAATTATTTCCTTATTCAAATTATAAACAATTAAATTACTGGCAAAATGGGGACTAACTGAGCGATCTGTATAACGCACTAATAAAAAATTATTCGCTAAGTATGCATTGCCAATATAATCCTCAGGTGATGATAATAGACTGAATACTTTATTTTCATGCTGCCAGCTTATCTCCAGGGGATGTAAAATATTTACATTACAAACTATTTTAGGATAATGTTGATTATAATACTCGTCTTGATATGTTATTTTATATTCCATATTATTTATTTAAAATATCTGTTCTTCGTCCGAATACAAATAATGAGTTAGTGCTGGTACTAATACGTCTTTTTCATAGTCTTTTATATAACTTTCTAAGAAACCGATAGTACCAATCCAACTACCTTGCCAGATTTTTTTCTACGAGAAACGGAGCACTGCCTACCAAAGATTTATTAAAGTTGCCGGTTAGTATATATTCTTTAGAATCATAATAGTAAATATTGCCATACCTTGCTACCGAACGATTGCATCGTGTGGCCTCATAATATTATTAATCAAATATTCTAAAACCAATATATTGTCCAAAAGCCCTTTTTCATCAGAATAATCTACTGCGCTGCTGTATCTGTAATCTTCTGCACGGAAAACCAAACCAGCTTCAACAGAGTTCTGATGTACATAATTTATTTTTTGGTTGATTACATGATTGCTCCAAAGTTCAACAGGCTTATTGTCATGTCTCCAAAATTGATATTGGTTTACATTGGATGTTTTTGAACCTTCTTTAAGGAAGAAATCTAATAAATATTCCTTTCTGCTTTCTTTGGCATTTTCTTTAACAGCTTGTACAATGATTTTGCTTGTAAATCTTTTTAAATCACCAATTAAAAGTTTAGATTCTGCCCGTCTGTACTTCGGAAAACTAAATGTACATGGCTTAACATATGCACCATGCATGTATTTCCAGTCCTTTGTTCTTTTGGCATAATCTTTAAGCTTCCAAAAGAATTTCTTTATATTCATTTCGGATAATACATCCAACCTACTACAGCTACCTTATGAAATATAATCCTTCCGGATTGTGGAATTTGTAATTTCGACTCATCATTGTATGTTTTTATAAAGATAAAAAATTATACAATCTGAGAGAATGAAGTCTTAGAAAAAGTCACGCGATGCAATCGTGCGACAGTGGGGGAGCTAAATTCGAAGATAAATGTACAAATTAGAATGAAACAGGCTGTTAAAATAACAGCCCGTTTATAAAATTAATGAATAAAATACTCTACTTCTGTAGCATAACCATATTCATTATTTTTTTTCTCTTCTACTGTCGGGTGTTTATTTTTAAATCTTAGTATTTTTTCTTTTGTGCTGTTTGTAACTAAATAAAGCGTTGCATCTTGGTCATTATCA